>ERZ832522.673-NODE-673-length-49929-cov-92.421763_pt1 | contig 49929 bp, 42 predicted proteins | sample MGYA00519951_ERZ832522 | MGnify/ENA primary metagenome ERZ832522 (study PRJEB31850, sample SAMEA3708728) | human gut metagenome | biome: human gut; feature: human-associated habitat; material: faeces | place: China | collected 2014 ... | reverse complement strand
GCAACGCTGAAAATTCCCCAATAAGCCAAAGAGGTTGCACCTCTCTGGACTCTCCCAAAGACCAACGGCAAGAGCCGTACAGAATAATCATTATTGTTTCACAATTCAAGAAGAAAGGAAAGTTATATATGGGCTATGCAGTATTACATATGGAGAAGACAGGCGGAACGGATGCCGCCATGTCCGCACACATAGAACGAACTATCCATCCGAAAAATGCCGATGCGAGCCGGACTCATCTCAATCGGGAACTGATAAAGTTTCCTGACGGAGTGGAGAACAGGACACAAGCCATACAGCACCGATTGGACACCGCAGGACTGACACGCAAAATCGGCAACAACCAAGTGAGGGCAATCCGTGTCCTGCTTACGGGAACGCACGAGGATATGGAACGTATCACCCAAGAGGGCAGACTTGATAAATGGTGCGAGGATAATTTGAGATACCTCTCTGATACATTCGGCAGGGAGAACATCGTGTCGGCAGTCCTGCATATGGATGAGCAGACACCTCATATCCACGCAACACTCGTTCCAATAGTCAGAGAGGAACGCAAGCGCAAGAAGAAAGAGCAGCAGGTAAAGAAGCGATACCGCAAGAAGCCGACCGATGCCGCCCGACTGTGTGCCGATGATATTATGACACGTGCCAAGCTCAAATCCTATCAGGACAGCTATGCACAAGCCAAGATACAGACCATGCAGACCGAACACAAGAAAGAGCTATCAAGGCTTACCGCCTTGTTGAACAAGACCTTGAAATGGTTTCCGCAAATCAAGGGTATACTCAATCTCGAAAGGGTGTGCCTTGCCGGAGGTTTCAGTCAAGAACAGACGGCAGTGCTGATGATGGGCAAGCCGCTTGAATATAGCGGTGAACTATATTCGGAAGAATACAAACGGAAATTCATGGCAAAGGATGTCAAAGCCAAAGTGTTCACCGACAAAGGGAAGTTCGTCCTTACGATTGACTTGAAACCAATTGGGGATTGGTTCAGGGAGCAGTTTGGGAAGCTAAAACAGGGGTTCAATGTTCGGCAAAATCCAAAACAAAGCCGACTTAAACTATAAATCAAGGCAAAATCCGTGATATTTGGTGTTTTATGAGCGTTATATCACGGATATTTTATACTTTTGTATTTGGATTGAGGCAACTCTTTCCAAGACATACGAAAAAAGAAGAAGCGTTATGCTTATCTTGTAAGTTGGAAACGTAGGAAATTTCGGACTTAGTACGAGAGAAGGCATAGTGGTTCTCACGCTATAGCGTGGGCTGCTATTACCATATCCGTACTAAAGGTTTTTCCTACGACCTCCAACTTAGACGTGGTAGCATTGCAGTTCACGCTTCGTGCATCAATAAAGGTCTTTGAAGGGCTGCCAAAGACATATATACAATTATGGCAGTAATGAAGTTTCCAGTCGTAGAGCTTGCGGAGGATAAGTTTCAAGTTTCAGTAGATATGAGCCTGTATGTTAAGGAGGTTTTGACAGCGGCTATCTACAAGTTTTCTCACCTATTCTATATACATCAGCAAACGGATGCTAATAATCAGACGCTTGTGAATGTTATTTTTGAGTCGAAAGACAATAATAAGGTGACCGAAGATGTGCCTAAACAATTCTGCAATGAATTGATAGACCAACAGATTCGATATAATACGAATGCACAGTTCGGACATATTCGTGACATGATAGTTCAAGAAGCGTTCAAACCTGTAACTTCTAAATAACGAATTATGGCTTATCAATTACTGCCGTTCCGCTTCGAACGATTCGATGAAAACAAATATCTCCTTACAAATGAAGTAGGAGAATATATTTTTCTGTCAAACGAAGATTTTCAATGCTTTGTTGATGGGAAGTTAGACGAACATAGTGAGTTATTTTACGACCTCGCTTCCAAACAGATTGCCACAACAGACAAGACGGAAGATGTGGTGCGGATGCTTGCCACTAAGTTCCGCACCAAGAAAAGCATTTTACGTGATTTTACCTCGCTGCACATGATTGTGCCTACATTGCGCTGTAATTCCAGTTGTATATATTGCCAAGTTGCCCGTAAGAACATGGATGACCACTCTGCCGACATGACAAAAAAGACGGCAAAGAACGTAGTGAAAACCATTTTTCAGTCGCCATCGCCTTTCATCAAGATAGAGTTTCAAGGAGGCGACCCTTCAACGGATTTCGATATGGTGAAGTATATTATCGAAGAAGCTGAATGGCAAAACTTGTTTAAGAGACGAGAGTTGGATTTCGTTATTTGTACCAACCTTACGTTGCTTAATGAAGACATGGTAAAATACTTAAAGAAACATAAATGTATGATTTCCACTTCGCTGGATGGTCCTAAGGATTTGCACGATATGAACCGTCCACTGCAAAACAAAGAACTGGATCATCATGTCATCTTTGAAAAGAATCTTGCCATGATACGGCAAATATGGGGTGACGGTGATTGCGTTTCGGCGTTAATGACCACTTCTAAACATAGCTTGGGACGTTTCAAGGATATTATCGATGAATACATACGTTTGGGCTTTAACAACATCTTCTTACGTTCGCTCAATCCCTACGGCTTTGCCAAACAATATAAAGAGAAAATAGCCTATCCGGTTGAAGAGTTCATCGCCAACTATAAAGAAGGCTTGGATTATATCATAGAATTGAACAAACAAGGAACTTTCTTTGTGGAAGGTTTTGCAGCCTTGTTGTTGAAACGTATGCTAACTCCTTTTGCTACTGGTTTCGTTGATTTACAGTCGCCTGCCGGAGTGGGTATCGCTGGGGCAATCTACGATTATGATGGTAATGTGTATGTTTCGGATGAAGCCCGTATGATGGCACGTTTCAAGAACTACTATTTTCGGTTGGGCAATGTAAACGAAAACAGCTATCAGGAAATGTTCAATGGCGAATTACTTCATCATATCATAGCCTCTGCTTGCAACGAATGTTTGCCTGTCTGTGCCGAATGTGTGTTTCAGCCCTATTGCGGTGCTGACCCAGTTCGCAATATGTCTGAGCAAGGTGACATGATAGGCTTCAGACCGACAAATGAAATGTGCAAAAAGACGAAAGCCATCATACACTATTTGTTTGAGCTATTGCAGAAACACGACCCGGAGATAAACAGAATATTTTGGTCTTGGTTAAATTGATTGCGTCATGAAACAGATTTTAGGAACTTCATACAACATCGAAGACGATATAGTTGGGCGTATCACCTTTGGTAAAGGTAATTTGTTTAGGCGTTCCAACGATATATTAGTTTGTAAGGATGCTACCAAACCAGCATTTGGTTATTTGGCAACCATCACAGAAAGTACAACTTTCACGAGTAAAGAAACCCCCTATTGCATAGTAGATAGCATTGAAGACTTTTATGAAGGGGATGTGGTCGTTATCAACAAACAAGGAGAAATCATATTTGTGTATGAAATAAACTCCAATCACAATGCACTGATGGCAACAGAACGTTGTAACCACCGCTGCATCATGTGCCCACAGCCCCCTATACTGCAAGAGAAAGACAAAACACCTTTCAACCAGAAACTAATCTCATTGTTCGATAAGAGCACACAAGAGATTGGCATAACAGGAGGAGAACCTACGCTTATTGGTGACAATCTTTTTACATTGATAAATCATATAAAAAAGGTGTTACCCCAAACTGCTATCAGCATTTTGTCTAACGGTGTAAAGTTTGCAGATAAAGAATATGCCATGAAATTGGCTAAATGCAGACACCAAGATTTGCAGATAGACATACCACTATTCTCTGATATTGCAGAAGAGCATAATCGTATCGTAGGTGCCAAGACTTTTTATAAAACAGTGCAAGGATTATACAATCTTGCATTATTTCGCCAACGGATAGGGCTTCGGATTGTCGTTCACAAACAGACTTATAAACGTCTTCCTCAATTTGCTGACTTTATCTATCACAACTTTCCTTTTGTAGCCCAAATCGCTTTTATGCAAATGGAAACAACAGGATTGGCGAAAGAAAACTTTGATGAATTATGGATTGACCCTTACGATTATAACAGAGAACTACGGGAAGCTGTACTATTGCTTGCAGACAGAGGAATGAAACCTTATATCTACAACGCACAATTATGTGTATTACCCGAAGACATTCGCTGTTATGCCCAGCAATCTATTTCGGATTGGAAAGACATATATATTCCCGAATGTGAGGGGTGCATATTGAAAGGTCAGTGTACAGGATTCTTTGAATCAAACAGACAGGCTCATAGTTCGCATATTAAGAAAATAGAACATATATCATCTGATATATCGTGTTAAGTAACTTATTGTCTAATTTTAAAAAAGGAGGTATCAATGAAGAAACTCTTGTTCTTTGCGGTCTCTGCAATTCTTGCAGGTGCAAGCTATTGTTCCTTTGTTAGCGAGAAGATTGTTGCTAAGGTAACTAACAGCGACACTCAAATTGAGCAACAGCAGGAACAATCATTGGTGCTGGAGCAGTCCTCTGCCGAGTTTAAGCTACTCGCCAGTCACAGTTCTCACAGCAGCCATAGCTCGCATAGTTCACACAGTTCTCATCGCTCTCATAGTTCACACTATTCGAGTAGATAAGAACTTTACATCCTAAAAAGGAGGAATTCCTCCTTTTTAGGATGATTTTAAATATAAATAGTCTGGAATTGCAGTATATGGCTTTAATTCTCTTGATATTATATCTGCAATCAAAAAGTCTCTAGCACTTTTCCATATCCTTTTTTTCTTCTTATCATTTAAATCTAAAGAACTAATCTCTTTATTTTCGCTATTTAATAGTCTAATGGAAATATGCCAAAAGTTACATTTTGTTGGAGTATGAAATATCATAAAATGACATTTTTGTTCTCCAACTTCAGGCAAATCGCACTTTAATAAATTATCTATTGGAATGAAATAGAAACCTCTATTTTCATCTTTAAAACACTCATTGTCAGCTGGTATTAATCCCATTGTATCTTCTTTCCACAACTCACAATAGGAATGTCTATATTCTTTGCTTATTCCGTAAAAAATATCATCTACTTTAAATACTCCTAAAAGGTTATTTGACAAATCACGAAGATGGTCACTTTGAATTTGAATACAATCAGGATGTAATACATTAGAGTTATCAATCCATTGTACTTTATCACTTTCTATATGACGAATAAGAACAAGACCTGATTGAGTAAGTAATTTGCTTTGTTCTATAAAATGATATTGGGGATATGGTAAAATATGCTTAGGATAGATTTCCATATAGTCCCTCCGCCTGAAATATTTTGAATACGCGTTGAATACTATTTTCAATATTGTCTTCAATGACATATTTACCGTTTGGAGTAGATATATTAACCAATGTTTCAACGTCATTTTCTTCAAAAAACAAATTAAAAAATATTTTTACGTCTTTTCTTTGTCCATACATAAATAAACATTCCTCTTCTTGTGAAATGTCTGTAAACAATAAATCTAATGACAATTGCATAAGTCCATTTCGCATTTCTTCAAAGGCTGTAATTACAAATTGCTCAGAAGAGGATGCGAATACTTTTGGTGCGTTTTTTATAAAAGTTTGAACTTTTGTTATATCACCAATTTGCCTACTTATGCTTTGTTCTTTGTCAATGATTTCTTCAGTCGAAGATGTTTGATACTCCCTATCTTTATAGGCATTCAAAAAAAAGAGTGTATTATCATCAATACAATCCTCATTTTTGCTTGTATTGATAATATATTCATTTATAATAGGCGTGCTAAAATAATCATACACACAAGACTCTATGTATGGCGCATTTGCAATCATCTTAATATTCAGGATTTAAAGATTGAATAAAATCTTTCTTCAAAAGACCAAAGAAAGTTTCCTTTTCAACCATATGAATTTTATCCAATAAGGATATAACCATTTCTATAGAATCTGAGCTTTCAAAACTCTCATATATATTTACATCAAACAAAGAGGCAGAATACTCTTCACCCTTAGGAGTCCTTCTTTTTGTTTTATTTACTAATGACACAAAAATCTTTGTATTTCCATCTATGCGATTAAGCTTTATTTCCTGACTTCTAAATCGATTCGTTTCATCTCCAATACAAATATTCCCGTTAATATAATCTATAATATCAATATCTTGATATTCGCTAATATAACGTATTTGAACACGATTAAAATCTTTGGCAATTTTACATTCTTGCATTGCTGTAATGATATCCTTGATTTCTTTTTGGTAAATGTTCCATCCTACATAATGTCCCATATTACAATTAAAGGACAGGCTGTTACCCTGCATTACAAAACGAATGTGTTCTTTTATAAAAATGCCATATGTGATATTCTCTTTACCTCTCTCCACAGAAACTGCCATTTTCCCATTTTTATCTAACCGAACACTTACTTGTGGAGCTGGTATGTAATTGTATCCCAATTCTTGTATACGTGCAGAAATCATTCCCGCCCATAATTCAGGAGGACATATCGGATTCATTCGGATTTCGATGATAGTCTCAATGAGATTATCTGGATTTATTTTTTTTGGCAGATTCATATCCTTTGTTTTAATGATATACGGCTATTTCAAGTGCAAAGGTAGTGATTTTTAAATTACTTCTATTATACTTACCTCGAAAATTACTGTGACTTGTTTTTATTTAACCATAAAAGATGTATCTTTGCAACCGAAAGGGTTATTTGACAGCATAACACCGCAAATTGCTGAAAATCGCACGGTTGCCAATTCGTTACTGTTATTTCTCAAATACTCCGCTAAATGTTTATTCCTCAAATGGTTGTATCAAACCGTTGAAAATCTAAAATAATAACTAAAACTATTATTATTCAGCAGCACCGTCACCACCACCGGCATTGTTACCATTGCCATGACCGTGACCATGACCATGTTCAGTTGAAGTAAAGACTGGATCTACAACAGTCTTAACTACCTTCTTAATCTTTACATTAGGAATAGTGTACAGTTTGCCATCCACCACTGTAGAGATTGTATTATCAGAAGTTTCGTATTCTGTAGTAGTCTTCAAAGTTACAATAGTATAAGCAGGAACTGTTACTTTCTTAGTATAAGTTACATCTGTGATACCCGGGCTATATGATTTAACCAATGCTTTCAACACCTTTTTTACTTCATCATCAGACAATCCTCTAGTTATAGGCATAGCATCAATCGATGCATTTACAGCAGCAATATTAGTAACTTCTTGTCCAACTTTTGCTGTATATGGCAGATCCATTTCTTTTTCTTTACTACTTGTATTTTCACCACCTTTTTGTTCTCCTCCAACTTCACTAGGGGTAATAGTTTCCTCATCCTGATCAACAACAACATCTTCAGCAGCATTCAGTTCTTGTTGCAAGAAAATACTTACCGGAATCAAAGCAAATTGTCCTTTATTCAAAGCAGGAACAGTAGCTTGGCCTTCTCCAGACAGATACTCGTCTTTTGTAGCTGCAAAAGTTCTTGTTGCAGCAGCAATCTTTCCATCTGAACCAGCTTCAATTACGAAAGGATTGCTAGTAATAGCAGCACCATTTTCTGTAATGCTTGCACCATTTATGATAGAACCATCTGATAAATCATATACAGTAATAGCAACAGTAGCACTTGCAGGGTCCAATTCTACAGGCGCAACATTGAATTCTTCTTTTTCGCAGCTTGTGAACATCACACTTGTCAAAGCCACTGCCGCCAATGCTAATTTAGCATTTACGCCACTTAAAAAAATTTTCTTTTTCATCTCAATTAATTAATTAAAAATTTAACAATTCTGACTTAATAAAATATGGGTTAAAACTATTTCTTTCCATTATATTATCACTTGCTTCTGCCTTATAGTCCTTATAATAATACCTTTCATTACCCGCATTATAAGCAATGCCCATGTTAGTAGAAGTATTCACACGTGGGATATGCCCCCTTCTTTTATATTTGTATGGAGGCAATGCCACTTGAAACCGAAATCCTCCATTTGCTTTGGCATGCTCCGCCTTCATCGCATAAAAGCCTATCGAACAATAGCGGAAATGACGGATCATTTCAAACCGAACCCCCTTTTCCTTCAACAAATACTGTTCAGCCTTCAGTGTGAACAGTGTATTAAATCGTGGCCAATAGAAATTTCCACCCAAAGACCACGTCATACGCCATAATGAAGGATCATATTGGAACCTAAATCCGTCCCAACGTCCAGCTCCCGTATATCCTATTCTTGCCAACAAAGAAAAACGTTCATCTTTAAAGGGGCGAAAGAAATCTACATCAGCACCATATCGGTTACCACTAAAATAGCCTACAGAGAATTTACCAAAAACATTATAAGGCAACCTGAAACGTTGTGAAAGAGTTAGGAAACCCGGATGAACCTTTCCTTCCCGAGCTCCATATCCATCATTATAAACCGGTATCTTCACTTGTGCTGTGGCTTTCATCCCCTTCCATAACGAAATTTCTATTGCAGGGCTCAAATCAAATAGAATTTGATAAATCTGCGTAATAATCACGTTCTTGAAAGAGAATTCCGGATACACCAATATATCAATCTTGAACAAAGAACTATTTTTCAACTTTATTTTTCGTGCATTTTTCCAAGTATCACCCAATTCATAGCTTACATTCCAGTCATCACGTTCTGCTTGGAGCACCGAATCTCCCTTTATGGGATGATAATAAAGAGAAATCTGGGGTACATTATTATCCAGAACTATTATGCGGCATGACTTTTCTTCCGGTACACCTGCTAATAAATGGGCTTTCTATCTAAAACACAGACAATCCTTGGCTTCTCTCTCTTTGTTTGTCTGCTGTTGCATAGGGGATTAATGATGCCTAACGGCCATGAACAACTCTGCTAATGGTCGTCAAGCGATTGCTTTATGGCCGTAAGCAGGGTTGTTCATGACTGTTAGGCGTCACTAACCCCAAGACTTTTCGGATGAAGTACGTAGCCTGCATCTATTGTGGATAGGGCGCAAATGTATTGTACAACAACTTAAAGGACATTAGACGGCATTATTCATAGCCATGAGTTAGAAATCATCCGCTTGAATGGCTCACTCTACCGGTACCTTTCATAGTCCCTGCGGAATGATGCGTCCTACCGCCCAACTCGATATCCACCGATTTCGTAGAAGAGCAAGCTCGAAAATGCAGGAAAAACGAACTGATTGATTTATGTAGCTCTTACGTAATATTATGCTAGTAAACAGGTGGTTACTGCAAAACCTCGGCGTTTCAGGCAGGTGGAAGCAAAATTTGCTTCCACCTTTTCGGCTTGCTTCCACCGCAGGGCAAATGCCGATGGATAGGGGAATGCAGAAGGTGGGTGGAAGTGTGGAAGCAAAGTGATGGAAAATAAATTTCCAGAGAAAGTTTCCGCCGCCATAGCAATAGCCACACTCTTGATAGTTTAATTGTTACTGGCTTATTATTATATTTGTTCTTTCAGTAACGCTGTGCCCTATACTGTAAATATTTGATAGTTAATAAGGTAATTATAAAAAAAGACAAGAGTGATAGAACATGAAAGCAATTTGTAGGATTGATTTTTGTTACTGCTTTGTTACTACTAATAATAAACTGTATGTTTTTATTTAAAGAATATGAAAAAGCAATTGAATTTAAAAGAGCCAATAAAGGTGAGAACAAAAAAATTGGTTAATGGATGCCAATCCATATATCTGGATATTTATATGAATGGAAGGCGGCAATACGAATTCTTAAAGTTGTATATTATCCCTGAACATAATCAAGCTGATAAAAAAAGAAATGTCGAGACGCTAAATTTGGCAAATGCGATAAAGGCTCAGAAGATTTTGGAAATATATAATCAAACTTACGGATTTAATCATAACAGATTGTCCAATATGAAGCTGACTGGCTATATGAAATTAATAGCAGAACAAAGTGTGAACAATAGAGTACGGAAAAGTGCCATACATGCCGTTGTATGCCATTTGGAAAGATATACTCCGAATGGAATATTGCTAAGGAAGGTGGACAAGACTTATTTGTTGGGTTTTATAGATTACTTGAAGAAAACAAAACAAGAACATTGTAAGAAGGAAAAGACATTGCATGTTAACACCCAATTCTATTATTTGAAAACGCTGCGCTACTGCTTGAATAGGGCCGTCTCTGAAGATTATATAACTGTTAATCCGATGAATAAGATAAAGAACGAGGACAAACCAAAACGTAATCGAACAGAAAGGGATTATCTTACTATAAAGGAATTGACCAGATTGGTTCATACTCCTTTTTATAATACCTTATTAAGGAAAGCATTTTTATTCAGCTGTTTTTGTGGATTGAGGCATTGTGATATTATTGCATTGAGATGGGAAGATATACGCTATGATGAAAATGGCAATGCACTATTGAGTATTATTCAGAAGAAGACGAAAGAAGCCATATCGCTTCCACTCTGTTCGGAAGCCATAAAACATCTGCCAGACAGAGGAAATGCACCAGAAACGGAAAAGGTGTTTGCCGGATTGGTCTCACTGGGGAGAAGTAATGTAATTTTACGCAAATGGGTTGAACAAGCTGGGATATCAAAGCATGTAACATTTCATACAGCACGACATAGTATTTCTTCTTTTTCGTTGAAAACAAATGATTTACAGAATTTAAATTTACGACAGGTAACGATTTAGAAACAACTATTCGTTCCGAATGCAAATCATTATCTATCAACTGATTGTGATAAGTTATTTTGATGATAGGTAATGGATTTGTAACGTGCTAACTTCTGTATTCTTCATCGCTTTGAAGTGGTGATAATTAGCTGATACAAAAGTAATGATTTTAATGCAATCTACCAAATTTCTACGTACATATAGAAGAAATGAACATCTTTAATTCGTGAAAAATGAGTAAATTTGAAGCCGAAACGAATTATATACGCTGTATATTAATAAATTAGGTAAAATATGAAGAATGTTATTATGCATATGTCAACACATCCTCGTCTCTTAAAAGATGTATTGACTCAATATAAGTCCACATTTGCAGCTTTGAAGGAGTTGATAAACAATGCAATTCAGGCAAATGCCAAGCGAGTGAAAATCAGTTTAATTCCCACAAATTGCGATAAAGATTCAATAAACTATCATCCTATTGATGTTATTAAAATACATGACGATGGAAATGGGGTACCTTTCTCTCAATTTGATGATAAAATCATGAAAGTCGCAACAGATAATAAAGAAGGCGGATTGGGTATAGGGCGATTTGGAGCATTACAGATAGGTAGAACAATGTCAATTTATACAGTAGGGTATGAAATAGAACGTAAGGTTTATACCACAACTTCAGTTGTTCTTGCAACTTCCATGTTTCAAAGCAATGAAGAATTGCAAGAACTTGAAATACCTTGTGAAACCTCTGAAACCTCTAATCCTCTTAATACGTGTTACGAAGTCGTTATTAGTAACTTATATCAATATGAACAAACCACCAAAAAGAAAAATAAGTTAAGTCCTGAATTTGAATCAATAAGCAATTTTAAACAAGCTCTATTTGAATCTTATCCATTCAATATTTTTGAAGGAAAAATTAATTTTGTTGTCAATGATGAAGAATTGACACGAGAGCAGTTCTGTATAGGAAGTCCTCAATATAAGTCTATAGCCTTTGCAGATGCGCAAGGTAAAGAACATACTATAAACTTTCATTTCTATCATGTGAATCTGAAAGAGAAGAATATCAGTATCTTTTTCCAAATAGATAATGGAGGAGTAATGACATCCATTGCAAAATACCAATACGTAAGCCCTTGGCATACACCAGACGCAGGAGCTTGGTATATAATGATTGATTCTGATATTATTACACATGACATGATTTCAAATTTTGAATTGATAGACCTTGGAGAAGAAAATGCAAAAGCTATACAAGAACTCATAAAAGAACAAATTGACAACTTTTTTAGAGAAACAAATATCAAATACAAAAGTTTTATAGAAAGACTTTCAAAAGACCCGAATTATCCATATAATAGTCTAAAAACAGATGATAGGCCGAGTTTAGAAGTAAATGTATTTAATCATACAGCTTACTTATTAGAAATGGAACAAAAACTGATAGAGAATAACAATTCTGCAAGGAAAACAATATATCCAATGGTTAAAAGAATCATCGAAAATGGTGATACTGAGTTTCTTGTAAATAAGGTTGTACGTTTGACAGACGATAGCCGCAGGCGTTTTTGTGAGCTTATTGATTCAACTGACTTAGATGATGTAATCAGTTTTTCTTCTTCAGTCGCCAAGCACCAACAATTTTTAGATTTCTTACATGAACTTTGTTATGGCGAGATATCTAAATGGCTTAAAGAAAGAAGCCAATTACACAAGATTATTGAAAAACAATTATGGATTTTTGGTGAGGAATACAATGAAAGCACAAAATTATGGTCTGACAAAAGTTTAGAAAAGAACTTAGAATCGCTTCATAAAAAATATTTTTCTTATGAACCAACGGAAGAAGATGAAAATTTGATACAAGAAGCACAAGCTCGTGATAAGGATATCACTGACTTGTTTTTTTATAACAAAAAGAAATTGGGCAATGGTAGAGAAGAAGTTTTAATTGTGGAATTGAAAGCACCGTCATGTGCTATTGCTGAAAAAGAAATACAGCAAATAGAAAAATATAGGTATGATATTATCAGCTCCTCGGCTTACCCACACAATAAAGTTTGTTATAAGATTATTTTAGTTTCCTCAAGAATAACGCCAAGAGCTCAGGTTCAAATAGATGCTGCGCGTTCTAATAAGTATGAAGCAACCCCTTTCTTATTCTCAGATTACACCAAGGATGGTAAAGATATTAAGTTATATATAATGTCTTGGAGTGAGCTAATTTCAGAAAATCGAAAAAAATTATCATATCTTTCTGATTCGTTGAGCGTGAAAGCCGAAGATGCCAATAAAAAATTTAACAAAGAATATCCACATCTAATTGATGAAAAATCAAGAAATCGCTTAAATAAGCGAGAATTGAATTAGCAATTGTCAATTGTAAGCTGAAACAGGAAAGCATATCTTTGAGAGTATAAGATATGCTCCCCTGTTTTTACATCGATTCTATCATATACAAGCTACACTATTATGGTTAAGTTGTACTTAAGTGTAAAAACAATATGTCTATATCAGCCACGTTTTTCCTATCAATATCACTTTTTTGTTTAAGAATGTAAAAGTACCTGTACATGAACATATCTTGATGTATTATTATGATTGAGTTTGAGCTATAGTTATTGCGCCAATGATTTTAGCTCCAAAAGATTCAAGCCGAGATTTTTCTTCCTCTAAACTTGCTCCGCTGGTCCTAACATCATCAAAAAGAATTATGAATTTGCCATTAAAGAACCACTCATCATATTGCTTTTTAGCTTTCCCAGTGCCTCCAATATGCTTTGGCACTGCATCTTCTGTTATCCGTATATGTTCAAAGCCATTATCCATTCCAAGGTCATTACATACACGCTTGGAGAATTCTTCAAATCTCCTTTTGGTATTTCTTTCCGTTGAAGCTGTTAAACACACCAAAGTTAGTTTGTTTACTCTGTTCCCAAAGGTTTCTCTCAGAGTATCTTCCGTGAGTTTAATGACTTTCTGTAAGGCGAAGGAATGCTCTGTAGGCGATATTCTATCATCATTTTTGAAATTCCAAACCAATTTCCAATCGGCAAACATAGATGCAGTCGCAAAATCCTTGTACCTGTTATATGGATAATAGTCGATGAACCATTTATGCTTGATTGAACCATAATAACCATGACTATGCCAACCAGACACACAACTAAGAAGAATGTTGGGGAGACTTTTACGTTCTTCTTCCGCTTTCTTCCTTGCTATTTCCGCTCTCCTTGCAGCTTCTTTCTTTTCTTGTTCTTCTTGTCGTAACTTTTCTTTCTGCTCAGCTTCAATTTTTGCCTTATACGCTGCATTGTGAGCGAGTTCATCCCTCTCATATGAATATTTGTGTCCTAATAGTGTATCAACCTTGTCATCGGTAATATCGTAATCAGATATTACACTCTTTGTTATACCCCAATGTGTTCTGAAATAATACTTAGTGGCTTCCGGGTACTTACGAGCAAGGGACAGAGCTTCATTTCTTCTTTGTTTTCTTCTTTCACGTTCATTTTCTTCTTGCCTTCTTTTTCGTGCTTGTTCCTCTTTTGCACGTCGTTCTTTTTCCTTTTCTTGCTCAATGAGCCCCCCTATATAGCGTCCGAGAAAAAGTCCACCAATAATGAGAGCAAATCCTAATATTGGTACAGAGTTCAACACCATAAAGCCTAACAGCATACCAACAATCCATCCTACAAATCCGCATATTGTTTTCATAATTATTCGTTTTTGGTTATCGTATAAGTGTTAGTATTTCATTCGGTTTTATTATGGCGTGGGAATATCCCGAATGCAGGAGTTCTGATTTTTCCTTAGTTCCCCAAAAACACGCAACACTTTCAATTCCAGCAGCATTAGATGCTTGTATGTCTATTACTCTGTCACCAAAAGAAATGGCTTCTTTTGCTGATATGCCCATAAGTTCAAGGGCTCTAAGCATAGATGCAGGATGTGGCTTAATAGGTTTTGCGTCATGATAGCTCACTATGTATTGGGCTGGTATATTATAATAAGCAACAAGTCGGTCAATATATGGGCGAGGCGATGTGCTTACAATAGCTGTTTTGATGTTATTTTTGCGAATAATTTCCAGAACATCTGAGATGCCATCATACATAGTCGTCTGAGGTATCAAACTATATGCTTGTGCCCAGTTTCTGTTATGACGAGATTCTTCTAACCGAGTGGTATCAACCAGCGTTAAATCCATGTCGAAAATAATGCTTCTCATACGCTCAATCGAATAATGAAGTTTGTTGGATTTGTTTACTACCTGTCTTGTAGGCTTTCTCACACATCTGAATCGCCTCGTCTATGGAAGCGGAACGTAAAGGGTGTGCTTTTCCTTCTCGAATGAGCTTTACATTTCCTTGCACCTTTTCGTGGGTGGCATCTTCGCCGTTCTTATATTCCACGGCAAATAAGAGTTTTCCGGAATTTATTGTTGCATTGACAGCGTGCATAGTGCCACCTTTCTCTCCCGTTTGGATAACAACCGTTGCATAGGAAAGTCCCGCTTGCAGTCTGTCACGAGCGACCAAACCATATCTACCACAACTTTGTCCAACGGGATATTCGCTAAGCAACAGTCCACCTTTTTCTATGATATTTCTCGCCAGTTCAAGATTTTCCTTCGGATAAATTGACTCCCAATCAAGGCCATTGGCTAAAAATGCTGTAGTCACACCACCTGCCTCCAATGCTCCTTGATGACCTGCGGCATCACACCCTACGGCAAGCCCTGAAACAATATTATACCCATTCTTGGCAAATTCACTTGAAAAATATTTTCCGGCGTGTACGCCATTAACGGTAGGTTCTCTTGTGCCAATGACAGCAATCCCAGGTCTTTCAAAAACCTTTATGTTTCCTTTGTAATAAAGAAGAATGGGTGGGTCGAGTTTCCCTGTTTCATTGACGCAAACTCGAAGCTCTTTTGGAAAGCAATCTTCGTAATAAGACATGACACCTACTCCGTTTTGCTCGCAGCAGGTCATTATACGTTGTGCTGTATGATAAGCCTCTTCCAAATCCTCCTTGGAAATAGCTTCTACTTTTTTCCCTTTTAGTGATTTCCAGAAGTCACATAGTTGTCCCAAATTGTAAATGGGGGCTGAAACTTGATTGGCTAACTTGAAAATTGTTTTATTTCCAACACCATCCAGTTGTTGAAGTGTTAATATTACTTCGGTTGATAGTACCATAGTTTTGTTTATTAAATTGTTTGTCTGATTTTTTTATTTAGGAATTCATCATATTCCCAATTTGGGAAGTGCATCCACAATGCCTACTGTCTGACAAGAGAGGATAATAACCGACAGCAGGAGGTCGAGGATATAACGGGGTTGTTCGTGCTCCCTTGACCAGTCGTTGGGGTCGTTCTTGATTTGGGATGCTTTGTCGATGGTGACGGCATAGCGTTCCATTATCCAGTCGATTGCGGGCTTACCATTCACAACGTATTCGTTGGCTTTGAGCGGAATGTTCTCGATGGTGATATGACCGTTGTAAATGATGCGTGTCTTATCTGCAACGAGTTTACCGTTTTCGTCGCGGACTTTGGCGAACTTCATCTTATCCACGACGAAGTATTGATAAGTTTCATCCGTCCATTCGCTTTGCCAGATGTCAATGTCACCAATAACTTTTACACCTAAGGAACGATGCGCGAGCATCGGCATACTTGCATAAAACGGATAATCACCGTCTTGGCCTGTAATCTGCTCATTGATGCCTTGCTCGTAGTTCAGGTGCAGATCGGCAAGTTCCTTTCCGGCTTTATAAAAAGCCATAAAGTCCTGCACATTATCTACAATGGGAATGCGTGGCAATGACTTTTTCAAGTCATCGGCAAAACGCTCACGGTATTGCTTGGAATGGAGCAGTCCATACACATAGTAGAAGATGTGTTCTTTGGTAATGATTCGTGAGCCTCCGAAGCGATTGCGGACTTCTTTCAAAATCCAGTCTGTGATTCCGTCACGACGGATATAACGATTTGTTTCTTCATCATCGAAAAGAGAGTTTTCTCTATTTTTATTTTCGTCATAGAAAAAGAGAGGGAAATATTGAGCCTTGTCAACAACTTGTAAATCAGAAATGTTATCTGTTATAAATGGAGAAAAAGGCTTTTGTTGTCCGACACCACTTACTGCAATAACAATGTTGTTATATTGTGTTGAGGGATATATGCGTTGCCATAATCCGGGGCATTCTATAAATGGACGATGATAATATAAGTGTTGTTTGGTAAACGGACGGTAAGTAGTTGTAACGAACTCCGCTTCATCGAAGTCATATTTTAGTCCTTTTGATAAATCATTTCGTAACCCACGTGTCCAACTTATTTTTGTCTTATCTTCAGAATAAGTTTCTATCCCTATAGAATGATTGTAAAAATTAATCATAGAAAGCATATTGCTTGCTACTTTATCTTTTGAAAATCCAGACACCCAAGCATCACGATTAGTGGCTACACCAATCACATAAGTGCTAAATACGCTTTGAGCGTTCAGCGAAAATTTCTTTTCAGGAGCCAACGGTATCAGGCTATCAAATAAACCATCTCGTTGATTTATCCAGTCCGCCTTTTCGTTAGGAGTGATAACCTGCCAATCCAATTTTTGTGAAGAAATAGACCGAAACTCCTTTACCATTTTGAGCTTTTGTTCACGGGTTAAGTAGTCGCCTATGTCGTGGTAATGAATAACGGCTTTCTGTCCTTTCTTTGCAGGATTCTTGATAAGGAAAGTTATAGCAATGGGAGTGCGAGAACCACTACCAAAGATTTTGCCTCCTTCCTTGCGTGACAATTCTCCTGATGTACGTTGATTTCCACGCAGATTCAGTACATAAATGGATGTAAATTCTTCTTCAAAGCATCTGCGCATACCATCTTGACCAGCACCATCCAACCATGCTCCATTGCTTATAAAAGCCACAATTCCACCATCATTCTGTGGAATACGGTCAGAAGCCCATCTAAATGCTTTTACATAACTGTCATAAAGGGATTTATTTAGGGTTGCAGAACTTTTAACTGCGTATGTTTCAGACACACGATTGTCAAGATACGGATAAGACAAATTCTGTGCATTGTCATTAGCCGATTTCTGCCCGATGGAATACGGCGGATTCCCCACAATCACCCTCACATGCGTGGCCATCTGCTTCTTCACCCGTTTGGAATTGTCTTGAAAAAACTCCGTGAAAAGTTCGTTGTGCTTCTTCTCCGCCAGTTGGAAAGTGTCCGTCAGGCAGATGCCGCTGTACGGCAGGTAGTTTTTCCGACTAGTAATGTCATGGAATACCGATTCGATGTTCACATCGGCGATATAATAGGCCAGCAGCACGATTTCATTGCAATGGATTTCATTCAGGTATTTGCGCTCCATGTCCTCCGGTCGGATAAGGCCGGACTGTAACAGGCGTGTGATGAACGTGCCAGTACCCACAAACGGGTCGAGGATATGCACATTCTGCTCGGTCAGCGAGGTGTCGAACTCCGCCTTGAGTATGTCATTCACGGAATGGATGATGAAGTCCACACACTCCACAGGCGTATAGACGATGCCAAGCTTTTCCACGGTGAGCGGAAACGCGCCTTTGAAGAACTTTTCGTAGAGGTTCTTGATGATGGTCTGCTTGCCCTCCAGATTGTCTATGCCGCCTACATTTGTCCTCACCGACTGATAGAACTTCTCCAGCACTTCGGTATCTTTCTCGAAAGCCTGCTCTTGCAAGAGGTCTATCATGCGCTGCATGGAGCGGCTCACGGCGTTGTTGTTCACGAACTGGTAATCGGCAAACAGCGCATCGAACACCGGACGGGTGATGATGTGCTGCGCCAGCATCTCGATGACCTGTGCCGCATCCACAGACGGGTTAAGGTCGCGCTGCAATCCCTTGAGGTATTCGTTGAACGCCTTTTTGTGTACGCCGGACTGGATGAGTTTGGAAATGCGCTCGATGAACTTGTGCGCGATAAGTCCGATTTCCTTTGCCCAGTTCTCCCAATAGAGGCGGTCGCCGCACTTCTCCACGAGCTTGGCATACATGCCGTCCTGCAACTCGCCGAAGCGAAGTTCCAACTGCCGGGCGATTTCCGCGTTCTCCATCTGCCGCGCTTCTTCCTCTCCCTCCTGAAAGCCCAATCCCGGCCTGCCGATGGTGACGGACGGCGTATAGGACTGTTTGTTTGGCTTCTGCTTGTTGAGCGCAATCTTGTTCACCATCGCATTGAAACGGTCGTCGTGGGAGCGCAGCGCGTTCAGGATTTCCCAGACCACATCAAAGGTCTTGCTGTTGTCAAGTGCTTCTTCCGCCGAAACATCAGACGGCACGACAATAGGGATGATGATATACCCGTACTTCTTCTCGTCGGGCAGCCCCTTGTGAAAAGTGCGCATCACGCGGCCTACAGACTGCACCACATCCACCTGCGAGTTACGGGCAGAAAGGAACAGCACGGCATCGAGCGACGGCACATCCACGCCCTCGGACAGACAGCGCACGTTGGTCACCACCCGGCACTCACGCTCATTGTCCGGCTCGTCCGCAAGCCATTGCAGGATACCATTGCGCTCCTGCGAGTTCATCGAGCCGTCGATGTGCTTTGTGGCTATCGAAACGGTATGCGAAAGGCTTTCCGCATCCAGATTCTCGTCGTACTTTTCCGATATTTGCGGCAACACGGAAGCCACGTATTTGGATGCGATGCCCACCCTGCTCGTGCTCCTGTCAATGGAAGAACAAAACGCTACGGCACGGCGCATCATGTGCGGGTCGGCATCCCATGTGCGGTGGTCGTCGCCCCGTATCATCTTCGACAGTCCGTTGATTACGCCGATGAGCTTGGACGTGTCGTCAAAATTCAGTTCCGTGGTCGTGTCGGTGACATCGCGTCGGATGTTTTCCGGCACATCATCCTCACCGACGGTAAGAACAAGCACCTTGTAGTCGGTCAGCAGCCCGTTCTGTACGGCGTAGGAGAAATTCACGCGGTAGAACTCCTCCCCATAAAGAGCCTTGTCGTCCATCGAACAGAGGATACAGTCTTTTTCCGATGCCTTTATCTTGGCCGATTCTCCGTACAGCCGTGGCGTGGCGGTCATATAGAGCCGTTTCCTGCCTTGCACGTTGTCGTCGGAGTGTATCTTGGTAAAGTTGCTCTCGTCCTTGTCCGACAGCTTCACGCCCGTAGTGCGGTGGGCTTCGTCGCAGATGATGAAGTCGAACACGCCATACTCGCCGTCTGTTTCGGAAAGTATCTCCTGTTGTGCCGCTGAAACGGCATCAAAGGACTGGTAAGTGGAGAACACTACCACCAACCCGTCATGGTTGCGGTATCTCTGCAACTGCGAGGCGATGGACTGCGGACTGGTGGACGCTGGCACGGCAAGGTCAACCACGCTGTCATCCATGTCATCGTATTTGTTCTGTATCTTCCGTGAGGCTTTGGAATCGGAACAGATGCAGACGGCCTTGATAGGCTTCTTCGCGTCTGCCGACCATGCGTTGAGCGACTGCCCCAACAGGGCGATTGACGGAACCATGAACAGCACCAGTCCTTTGCCGCCCAACAACTGTTCGGTGATGAGCAGCGAGGTGTAGGTCTTTCCCGTTCCGCAGGCCATGATGAGCTTGCCCCGGTCATTGCCGTCAATAATATAGTGCGTGTATGCCTTGGATATGGCATCCAACTGGTGCTTGCGCGGTTTCTTGCCCTCTACAAGCGCGGAGTTTCCCGTAAGTCCGTCCATCAGCTTTTGCCAGTCCACGCAGGAGGAGTTCAGGTCAATCAGCCCAACCCGTGAAAAAGGCGGGTCTTGGTGCCGGATGGCTTCCTCGGCGTTGCTTCCCCAATGGTTGGTGGTGGAAATCCATATTCGTTTGGCAAAACGGGTGGTCTGGTAAGTGACTTCGTTGGTGAACGTGCGGCTGGAAGTGGCGAGAAACGAATCCACGGCAGGCTTATCTATCACGGCATCCTCTGCATGGCACTTGCACTGGATAGCCCAATAGTCGCCCATCTCGGTCTTGGCCACGAGGTCAATTCCCGTGTCCGTGCCTCCGAAGTCCTTGCGCCCCGGAAAGTCCTCCCACAGCCACACCTTTTCAAGCTCGTTGTAGCGGGGGTCTGTCAATAACCATGAGCGCATCAGACGCTCGAACTTTGTACCCTTTTCCCTTTCGGTGAATGATTCGGTACGGAATTTATGCAGTATATCCTTGAAATTCATCTCTTGACAAGAGATATACGTTAAGGATATAAATCCTATGAATCAGGATGTTAGCAAACAAGAAAAGTGGATTTGCCAAACAAATCCGTACAATTTTCATCTTTTATCCCATTATAAATGAGAACTTTTCACAAAATCTGCAATATTTTGCGTACCTTTGCAATATAACTATAACTCTTGTCAAGAGATTCCGATTTTTGCAAAACAATTTTCTGATTGCATTTCCAATTACAAATCTTTCAGAATAAGGCTGTTCGCCCTGTCCACCACGCTCGTGTCAAGCGATGTGAGATAAATGCGCGTGGTTTCCTCCGAATCATGCCCCATGCCTTCGCTGATGACCGAAAGCGGTATATTCTTGCTCTTGGCGACGCTTGCCCATCCGTGGCGGGCACAATACATGGTCAATGGAATCTGCAAGTTCACCAAACGGGCGACTTCTTTCAGGGCTACGTTCACACGGCTGAGGGCGTTCATGTATTGTCCCCGTTCACTAACCAATGGATTGATGATTATAGCTAACAAGTATTGCGTGGCGGAACGGCCTTTATATTTGGTCACGATTTCCTCCATGCACTTCTCCCACTTGATTGTCAGTTGCTGCCCCGTCTTTCTCCTGCGGTATGTCAGGATGCCATTCTTCAAGTCCGACTTCTTCAGATAAGCCATGTCAATGAACGACATTCCACGGGTGTAAAACGAAAAGAGAAACATATCCCTCGCATAGTCCAGATGCGGTTTTAGTGTCAGGTCAAGTTCCTTGATGCGCTTGATAGCCTTCAATGGCACAGCACGTTTCACGGTCTTGTCTATGCCTGTATAAACGTGCTTGAAAGGATGCCTCTGTTCCGTCAGTTCCTTTTCCACGGCACGGTTATAGACGGCGCGGAGTATGCGCATATAGAATGAGGTCGTATTTGGGCAGTTGCCGTTGGCTTTCAGCCATGCCTCATAGAGCATCATCGTATCGCCGTCTATTTCGCACAGGAGAATGTCCTGACCGTCACGGAACTTCATAAAGCTGGCAAGTGTAGCGGCGTATGTTTCCGATGTGCGGATTCTGTTCAGCCGCTTTAACTGACCAATGATGCCTTGCATGAAAGGGAACAGGGATTGTCCGTCCGCTTGCCTGTTGAATTTTACGAGGATGTCGTCCACCGTGTAACCGTTGTTCCCTTTTTCAAGCAATGCGATGATTGCCGTTAGGCGTTTTACATCCCATTCGATTCGGTTTGCAACCGATTGAAGGTAGTTTTTGCACTCATTGCTCGCCAAAGCAGGAACGGCAACTGCCGATGTTTTGCCGTTCCATTCGCTTTCAAATATCCGGCAATCCGTCTTGATTTGGCGGACCGCGCGTTTGTGTATCACCTGATAGTATATGCTGCCCTCCTTGCCGTTTACGGAAGAAGGACGGAATTTCACTTTTACCGATGCCATTCACGTTACTTTTGGTTATTGTTATTCTTCGTTTGTTTCACTTTCACTTTCAGCTTCTCCTGCATCAGACTGTCGGACAAAGTCTTTAATCCCTTGTCGTAACCGTCAGCCTCCTGCCGTATCCATTCGATGGCTTCCTCGTTGCGGTGGATGTCGAACACGTCATTCAGCCAAAGGATGTTGTTTGCATTGCAACCTCCCCACGAGCGGATGACACGGAACTTCAACGCATCGTCCGCATACTGACGCTTGGATTTCCAAAGCTCGATGTTGCCCCAGATGGAAAGGCTGCACACGATGCCCATGCCGACCAAAAGAGAAAACACCTTGCTCGACCGGATGTCAAAGCTATGGCGGTGGATATGTTCCTGTGGCTCGTTTTTCTGTTCTTCCGAACTTCGGGCAAACGTCTCTTTCAAATTCCGTAACAGGTGTAGAATCCTGTTCGATGCGTAAACTTCCGCTTCGGCGAACTTGGTCAGCATGGCTTTCGTCTGTGCCTGATGCTCTTTTGCAGAACTCTCGAACAGCTCCTTTACGTCAGTCAAATCCACTGCCGAAGGTTGTCCGCCAGACTGGTCGTTTATTACTTTAGTAGTGTTCTCCAACTTTCCGTTGATACTCTTAAGGGCATTCTTGATGTCCTCAAAGAGCGAGTAAACTTCATTATTATCCATATTCAGAATCTTATTTTACGTTGTTTCTTTTTCTTGTTCCTGCGTTTTAATTCTTCCTCGAAACGGTTTTCCTCAGCCTGTCCGTCCACGTTGTCCGGTATGAAAAGACCAATCGAACCGCTGTACAAATCATCATTTCCCTTTGGCTCGATTGGGAACATGGACTGTTCTTCACGATGCGGCGATGATATGATTCCCTGGCGTTCATTGCGTCTGTTATTGTCCAGTGCCGCGTTAATCTTGGAATAGCTAAACCTCCTGTCAATCTTGGAACCACTGAACGAATAACCATTCATAGTGAAAACTATACCCTGTACCTCGCCCGACTTGCCCTTGTACTTGAACCGCACGTCCACGCCTTGTTTCTCCAAATTAGCGGCTAATTGCCGCCAGTTGCCGCACCTTGAAACCTCCGATTTAAGGATATTATAAAGCCCGTACTTGGTCTTGTCCGGCTCTTTCAGGCGGTGCTGCTTCACCCGTTCCTTGCCGCTGGCGAAGTACAGGTTATATTTCTTCGTCAATTCCTTGCAGATGCGTGCGCTGCGTATCCGCTCGTTCCGGTCACTGATTGTCCTGCCATTATTGGCGATTCGATTGAACGCTATATGCACGTGCGGATGCTCCTTGTCGAAGTGGCGCACGATGAGTATCTGCGTGTCGGTTATCCCCATTTCATTCAAGTATTCCAACGCTATTCCTGCCATTACACGGTCGGTCAGGCGGTGTTCGTCCTCCTTGGAGAAAGCCAACGAGATATGTCCGACTGGCTTTGTAACCTTTGGATTCATCCTTGATTGTGCCTCAAAGCTCATGGCTATCGTGTCCTTGTCCTCGGCAAACAGACCGTCACAGACAAGGATTTTAGCGTCCTTTTCCTTGTCAAGGATGTAGTTTACCACACCCTTGAAACTGCTTCCTTTTACGATTTTAGCTATCATATCCGGCTGTCATAAGAGGATTAAATTCAGTAATTCTTCAATCCGTGCCACGAGTATGCGGCACTCCATCCTCACCGTGACGAAGCCCGCGGCGTTCGCCTTGTGCGCAAGTTGGTTCAGGTTGTTCGCCATGCCGCAGAGCTTGCGGACATAACCAGTATGTTCCGGCGTAAGCCGTTCCTTCACCTGCCCGTCCCTCATGCAACGGCGCAGGAATTCCCCGGTGGATATGCCCGCACTCCGCGCCTTGCCTTTCAGCGTGTAGTAATCCGATGTCGCCATTTTCACCGTTAGGCGGTATTTCAGCTTGTCAGCCGCGCCCTTCTTAGGGCGGCCTCCCTTGTTCCCGTTATTGATTTTCCGTTTCTGTTCCATTGATTTCTAATGATTAAAGTGTGCATACATAATAGACCAACGGGATGCGGCTCTCCACGGAGTTCATGAGTGGGAGCAGGCGGTTTCGGTATGCCCGAAACACAAACTTGCTCCCCTCAAAACTCCGTTGGATTGATTCAGAGTAACTCTATTCCTAACATCCTCGGTCAGTCCCTTAATTTTCAGAGTTTACGCCATGCCTCAATGTCCTCCCCGTAGGCGACAAGATGCTGCCGGGCGATGTTCTCCACCAGTCCAGACACGCTCATCCGCCGCTCGCCCAACATGCGGACGATGCGGTCAAGGGAGTCGCGCGTGCTACGGCTAAGGAACACAGGCTTGCGGTCTTCAATGGACGGAACAGTGAGAAAAGATTCCTTGTACTCCTCCAATGAAGCACGACGTTGCTTGCCGCTGATGCGGCGTACCACTTGCGGAGTTTCATCCGCCTGTTCCTGTACGGTTTCGACAGTCTTTTCCTGCACAGCTTCACTTGCCAGTTCCTGTGTGTCGGCAGGCTGGGGTTCCGGCTTCGGGGTTTCCATACTCGGCTTGCTGCCTAAAAAATCTTGCAATGCTGCATCCATACTTTGGCTGCTTAAATTTTTCTTCATACTTGTTTGAATTAAATGTTTAACAATGTTGGTCGTTGTGCGCACAGTTGACCGATTATCGGTTGCAAAGGAAATGGCTATAAAACAGACAGTCAAAGGATTGGACTGAGTGTGACAACAATGTACGGTTTTGCACTTTACGCATTGCCTAAGCGGTACAGGCTGCGCCGTTTTGCCATAGTACATGAAACGGGCATTGGAAATTTTAAGGGCTTAATTGGAGCAGTCAGGGCGGATTTAAGGATATGGCTTTTAGGAAACCCGAAGAACATATTTTCGGATGGCATTAGAAACCGAAGAACGCCACAGGCTACCACACCGACGCCAAATGCTGCCACACAGATGTGAAGTGGTCGGATTATGCCGGACTTCACTTTTCTTTGCATCACGGACGCTTGGAACAGACGCTACGGGTTCGGTAGATTACGCCACTCCCGACCACTTGCTGCCACAAGCTGCCACCTCATTGCAAATCCATTGTTCCATGCGAACAACGGATTTACTTTGCAGGCAAAACGGATTATTAACACTAAAATTAGTATAAGAAATGAATGTAGTAATTATTTCGAAAGAAAAGTATGAAGAAATGGTCGGCAAGCTAAACCTTCTGTCCGACCGGGTGAATGAAATCCTCCGTAAGCGGGAAGGGAAACGGCTCAGCCGTTGGATGGACAACCAAGAGGTCTGCCAACAGTTGCGCATCAGTCCGCGAACCTTGCAGACGCTCCGCGATAACGGCACGCTGGCTTACTCGCAGATAGGGCACAAGATTTTCTACAAGCCGGAGGATGTCCAGCGCATCGTCCGCCTTGTAGAGGACAGACGTAAGGATGCCGCATGGCGTGGCAGTAGTATTTAATCAGACAATTGAAAGTACAACCACTAAATCCACTGTAAATTATGAATGACTTGATTCTTGCCGACCGTGAACTGGAGGTCGGCTTCATCGGAAAGCTGGATGCCTTGTTTGAAGGTATCGAAAGAATGGATGCGGGGCACAAGGCTTCGCCAAGTAACGAACAGTTCCTGACGGACAAGGAGGTGTCAGCATGGCTCAAGGTGAGCCGCCGCACCTTGCAGGACTACCGCAGCAACGGGATGATTGCCTATTACCAGTTGGGTGGAAAAATTCTGTATAAGGAATCGGACATCGAAAAGATGGTGATGAGCGGTTATCGGAACGCCTATCGTTTGGAAACGTGATTTGATACATGCAAAAACTGAGTAAGCCGATGGCTGCAAGATAACTGCCTAGCCATCGGCTTACTCTTTATGGGAAGGTCGTTTCGCTTTATCCTAACATGTGCATCGGGGATGGGCATTGGATAGCGAAAAGAACAAATGGATGGAATTTCCTCTATTGAAAGAACAGAGTTTGTCCATGATGAACCGTCTGAAAGCCATTGCCTCGCGGCTTCGCAACCTGAACGCCACGGCAATCACCATTTCAAGACTGTACACATCATAGCAAATCCTGCCGTCCTGCCTGACGTGCCGCACCGTTTCCTCTTCCGACAATTCATTGTTTTTGTAAATGGCAGCAATAGCCTTACGAATATAGCAGCCGAACACGTTGAACGTATCGCACATTTCTTGCTGCGTCATCCAAACGGGAGCGGTCGGCATCGTGACCGCCCCGTTTTCAGTAATTGTGATTATTCCCCTGTCCATAATGTATGTTTTTGATGTTTTCTTTATCCTTGTTCCATTCCGGCATACGGAACTTGTTGCCTATGCGCTGTGTCAGTTTCTTCATGTCCTCGTCCACTTTCTGATGGGTCAGTCGGGCGTAGATTTGTGTGGTGCTCATGCTCTTGTGTCCCATCATTTGGCATACGGTTTCCAGCGGAACTCCCTGAGAGAGAGTAATCAGGGTGCCGAAATTATGCCTTGCCATATGGTAGGTAAGCCGATGTTCTATACCGCATACTTTGGCAAGTTTAGGCATGTTGTTGGTCAGGGCTGAACGGCAGGGCATATTGAAAAGTTTGTCACTTTTCCGTTCGCACTCGTATTTTTCCATGATATTCCGTGGGACATCAAGAAGAAGTATGCTGCACTCGCTTTTTGTCTTTTGCCGTTTGAATTTTATCCAAAGATTTCCTTGGCCATCCCTACTTAGGTTGGAAACATCCAGATTGCACATATCCGCATATGCGATGCCAGTGAACGTGCTAAAGACAAACAGGTCGCGGACAAGACACAGGAACTTTTCCCGAATAGGCGTGTTCATCAGCCTCTGCAACTCGTCCGTTGTCAGATGGCGGTGCTTCCTCAACGCCTTTTCAGACGAGAACGAAGCAAATGGATTGTATTGGATTGTACCTTGTGCCATTGCCGTCCTTGTCATTGTTTTCAACATGATGATGTGGTTTTCTATGGTCATGCCTGAAAATCCTTTTTCCACACGCAAGTAATTGTCATACTTTTCGATGAACGCATAATCCAATTGTTTGAGAGGGATGTCCTCAATGCCATAATGCTCACGGATAAAATTCAGAAGATTGCAATAAGATGTCTTATGACTTCTCAGAGTGCTTGGCGCACGGTTGATTCCCACACGTTTGGCAAAGTCTTCCATATACTCACGATACAGCTCCAACAACTTCCGCTTGTGTTGCCCGATGCCGTTCACGGCGTTCTTGACAAGTTCTGCTGTGATATACCCCTGTTCGTCAAGAATTTCTTTATAATAACGGCGTATGTCCTCTTCAAGCCTGTCTATCTTGGCATTGGTTTCTTTGGCGGTGCGGCTTTTGCCTGTCAGACGGTATGCCTTGGCATCCCACAAGTCAGGTTGCACTTCCATTTTCGTGGAGAACTGTGCGACCTCGGTGTTGATGGAAATCCTACCCATGAGCGGACACAAGCCGTTTTTCTTCACCTTTTGTCGGTTGATATAAAACAATACGGCGAAAGTATTGTAAGCGGTCTTTCTCTCCTGTCTCATGGTTTCATCCTTTTGGTACGTTTGATTTGGGGTGTTGAAATAACAACTTCCGCCCTTTTATTGTCTGTCAACTCGAACTTGTTACCGATACGTTCTTGCAACCTGCCCATATCCTCGCTTACCTTGTCGTTGGTAAGATGCGCATAAATTTGTGTAGCCCTCCAGTCGCGATGCCCCATCAATTCGCGTACCGTATCAAGCGGAACTCCCTGAGAAAGAGTGATTACCGAGGCATAGGTATGTCTTGCCAGGTGAAAGGTCACCCGGCGTTCGATTCCGCATATTGACGCTATCTTTTTCAGGTTGATGTTCGTCTTGCTGCAACTGAGCATCGGGAAAAGCCTGCCATTAGGAGCTATGCCACGGTACTTGTCAATAAGTTCCAATGGCAAATCCAGCAATGGAATATGGAAAGGTGTTCCTGTCTTTCTACGCGCACTATGAATCCACCAAACACCGTCCTCCGCTTTCAAAAGGTTCTTTCGGGTAAGATTACGTATGTCGCTGAAGGCAATGCCGGTGAACGCGGAAAAGAGAAATACGTCACGCACAAGATTGAGGTTCGGTTTCGGCAATGGAGTATTCATCATCTGTTCCAGTTCCTTTTCAGAAAGGAACTTCGGAACAATCTGCGGATAATCAAACGTATAACCGTTAAAAGGGTCTTTACGCAAAAGTCCGTCATTGAGTGCCGATTTGATGACGCTGCGCAAACGTCCGATAATGTTGTTCACTGTTCCCAATGCCATTTTCAGGTCTGCACGGAGATAGAGGTTAAAAGAGGAAACGAAGGACTGAGTAAGAGCTTGGAATGGCATATCCTTTACATGATATTTCTGCCTGAGAAAATCTTTCAAGTGGTTCAATGCCACACAATACCGCTTATAAGTTTCCACTTTACGGTTTGTGCCGACTTTCTCGTAAAACCGTTCATTACATTTGCCATAAAACGATACAAGGGTTTCCTGCTCGGATGAGATGCCCTGAAAGGCATTTTTCACTTCCAACGCTGATACGGTTTCCTTTTTCGCCAACAAATCCTTGTAAGCGGAATGGATATCCAGTGAAATCCTGTCAAGCTCCTTATTGGTGGCTGCGGCTTGTTTGCTTTTGCCCACTGCTCTTCCTGACTTGACATTCCACAGGGCGGGAATGACATATACTTTGGTGCTGAACTGCACCATTGACTTGCCGATACGGATTCGTCCCAAGACAGGCACCGTCCCATCGGCTCTTTCCTCGTTCTTTTTGAGGTAAAACGTTACTTTTAATTCTTCCATAAACAGCTCTATTTTTTGTTCGCAAAATTACAGCCAATAGAGCTAATCATCTGTTTGCAGAATGGTGCGGACGAGTGCAAGAAAATCCATTGAGAAACTATTTAACCCATTATGGAAAGGAAAGCCTCACAAGCAGGTTAAACCGTTGTCCTACAGCTCTGCTGAAAGGATTTTGGAAAGGCTTCTTTCACCATAAACAGGTAATGCATTCGTAACGGAAAGCTTGCATATATCCGCTGCATCTTGCTTTTTTGCCACTTGGCAGCGATAAGAAGAAAATGGAAGTTTACACGTGTGATTCAGTGAGTTACGTTATTTGTCGCAATCTTGCTTTTTTGATGCTCGATTTAGAAACAAGCAAAGTTTCCTTATCTGTCTTATTCTGCATTATTGAAAAGAACGCTTTATTCAGAGTGCAAAGATAGCGATCTTTTGCTATAATCAGCATAAGATAGTAACTTATTTTACATATTTCATATCTCAAAAGATCTAAAAAAACGCAAGTCATTGATAAATTTTCGTATCTTTGCATCATCTTAGGTGTATTGTATAGTCAAGGACTTACGCCTAAAGCAATTATGATGGATAAGATTACAACAAGAGACAAGCTAATTCTTCGTTTGCAGGAGATAAGTGAAAAAGGTATATTGGATGCTGAATATGCGGATCGCAGTGAAAATATGCACCGCCTATTTATGTATCCAGCAATGATGGTACCCGCAACTCAAAGTGCAATCGTGCAAGCTTTTTCAGATATATTACCTTCAAATACATATGCTATAGATCCATTCATGGGTTCTGGGACATCCTTGTTATCTTGTATAGAATTTGGATTTAATGTTTTCGGACAAGATATAAATCCATTTGCTGTTCTTTTATCAAAAGCCAAGACCACTGTGTACGATGTATCTAAATTAAGAACATCTTTAGAAAATATAAAAAATCACATACTCCAGGATAATAGCACAACTATTGACATCACATTTTCAAGTATTGATAAATGGTTTACAAAAGATGCGCAAATTTCTTTCTCTAAAATACGTAGAGCTATCAATGCAGAGAAATGTATTGATTATCGAAATTTCTTTTGGGTATTAATGTCTGAGGCGATCAGAGTTGGCAGTAATGACAGAACATCAACCTTTAAGCTACATAGACGTAGTTCTGAAGAGTTGCAACATCGAAATATAGATGTTATTCAAAAATTCTTATCAATAGCGACTTCTGGAATTTCAGATTATGAAATGTTTTATAATAAATTAAAAAAGGAACATAATTCATCTGAACTTAATTTTAGGGGAAAAGCTGAAATTACTTGGGGCAATAGTCAATTAGAAATAAATTCAAAGAGGAAGTTTAATTTACTTCTTTCTTCTCCGCCATATGGAGATAATCATACAACGGTTACTTATGGACAAACGTCATATCTGCCATTACAATGGATTCCTTTTAATGATATTGAATGCCCTTATGAATATCTAAGAACTACCCAAGAAATTGATCGTCAAAGTCTTGGAGGAAAGATAGATAACAAATGTCTTGAAGAGAAGCGTGTTGTATTGTTTAAGAAGACAAAGCATCTTAAAGACTTTTACTTAAATATTCCAGATGAAGAAAAATCTAAATATAAAAAAACAATCGCATTTATCGCAGATTTCGAGGAGTGTTTAAAAAACATTGTAGAGGTAATGCAAGAGGATGCATATTATATTTGGACTATAGGTAATCGCTTTGTTGGTGGTCGAGAAATACCTAATGCAGAAGTATTGCAAGATCTTATGGAATATTATGGAATAAATCTATTCTTCAAGGCAGAGCGACAAATTTTCAATAAAAAGCAAGCTTGCAAAAATAACCATTCCAGAACTATGGAAAAAGAGCAAATATTAATTTTTCATCGCAAAGAATAATAGCTTATGGAAAATGCTAAGTTTGACATAAATCCACACGTCATCAGACAATTGGGGGCAGAGTTGGTCTCAGACCAAGTAACAGCATTAATGGAGTTAATAAAAAATTCATATGATGCTGATGCAAGTTATGTTAAAATAGAGATAAACACCGTTGATAGATGCGACATTCAAGATCTATATAACCCCAACCATAAAGGATACATACTGGTTGAAGACAATGGTTTCGGAATGGATCAAGAAACAATTCTTAAATCATGGCTTATCATATCGTATTCTAATAAGAGAGCGGTAGATGGAATAAAACCCAAAACCCCACTTGGCCGTACCCCATTAGGCGACAAGGGTTTGGGGCGATTAAGTACACAACGACTGGCGAATTGTTGTGAAATTTACACAAAGAAAACAGATTCATCTCCATTTCATGTTGGTTTTAAATGGAGCGATTTTGATACTGTAGAACGCCTTGGTGAAGTAAACGTAAATTTTCAACCTACTGAGTTCAAAGGTACAAGTGGTACAAAAATGTACTTACTTGATCTTATTGACACAGATTGTTGGAAAGGTGAAGGATTGGAACGGCTAAAGGGTGCCTTGTGTCAAATTATTGCACCATATAAAGAACTAAAGCCATTTAATATTTATCTTTCAGTAAATGGCGAAATCATTGACATAACACAAGAAATAAGTAAATTAGAACAATTAAATCTTTGTGACATAAATTTCAATTACTCCAATGGATCCATGGATGTGCAAATTGACATCCATCTAAGAAAATTGATAGGAAATGACTATCATTTTTATCAGAAGTTTATTGTTACAGATAATGGGAAAAGATTTGAAGAATTTCTGTTTAATGACAAGCGAGGACGTGGAAAATGTTTTGAACGTTCTACAAAAGGATACTGGTTACAATCTCACCTCTCATTTGATTTAGAATCCTTATTACCAAAACAAGACTTATATAGCGACAATACGATTGATGATCCTGGAGATTTTTTCGGACGAATCCAGGAGTTCTATTTTGGTGCTCAGGACAAAGAAGGTGACTGGTGGAATGAATTATATAAGAATTTCAAAGAGTATAAAAGTTTTGTTCAATCTCAAACAGGTATTAAAATCTATAGGAATGGATTTGCTGTAAGGCCATACGGCATTGACGATAATGATTGGCTACTTTTAGGTCAAGGACAAACTGGAGGTTCTTCGTATTACGGATTACGTCCTGGTAATGTCGTTGGATATGTAGCCATTGACGAGGCCAAAAATATGACCTTAAGAGATAAAACAGATAGAGAGGGTCTTATTGAAAATGCATCGTATAGAAATTTCTATAAGCTAATAAGTGAGGTCGTTAGAAGATACTCTGAGAACATGGAGAATCTTCGTAGATGTTATGCAGATTTTCGTTCTTCATTTTCAGTTGAAAACACTAAAATAAGAACAATGAGTCAGGCTTTTACTACGATTAGTATGCAAGCACAAAAAGGCTCTGCTACATCAAAGGCTTATGACAATGTACAGAAGAAGTTTGTTGCAATTGAGAATAAGATAAATAAAGTTGTAAAATCAGAAGGTTCCTCATTGTTTAGCAGTTCCGAAGATTCTATACTAAGAAAAACGCTAGAAGAAGTACAGACAATTCTGTCTGAATCTAAAAATGTACTGATTCAGGCGAACGAGATCCTTAATGATTCAATGTATCTAAATGAGGCTTTGCAAATTATTGAGCCAAGATTAGAGGCTTTAGAATCACAACTAACAGATTTTTCTGAACTAGCTTCATTAGGTCTGATTTCAGAAATGGTTACTCATGATTTAAGTTTAATTTCAAATAAAATGCTCTCAAAGAGTATTGATTTGGATAAACAACTTAAATCAAACGCTGATATTACCAAATCGCAGTTGTATTCACTTGTTGATTTTATAAAATCAACCGTGTCTTCAATACGTTCTCAAATGAAGCACTTAGACCCATCACTGAAATATAACAGAGAAAAACAAGATGTATTTAGTGTCAAGGAGTTACTAAGTGAAGAAGAAATACCATATTACATTAACAAGCTACAAGATAAAAGAATAAATATTACTCTTCAAGTAGAGAATGATTTTATGGTATCCATAAACAAAGGACGAATAATGCAGGTATTTGACAACCTGATAAATAATTCTGTCTATTGGTTGGAAAAAAGATTTGAATCATCTGATTTGCATCCAACACCATTGATAACAATCACGGTTGACAAACCTTGGGTTTATGTTGAAGATAATGGAGAAGGAATAGACAAATCGGTTGCAACCACATTATTCGAGCCATTCGTTACTAGAAAGCCAAGGGGTGAAGGACGTGGTTTAGGACTATTTATCGTAAGACAATTACTTGATAGTTGTAAATGCGATATATATTTAGATGACAGTATTAATGAAAAGGGTAACCAATATCGTTTCTCTATAAATTTACATGAAATTATTTACAAATAAAGTACTTTGATATGAAGAACCACATAAGAGAACTTATTGAGAAACGCAATATCAAAAGAATTGTATATGTTGATAATGAATTTGAAATTGATATTTATAAAGATAGTATCAAGTCATTTTTGAGAGAAAACATCTCTAATAAAAGTATTGAATGGCCCTTCTCAATCGAGGCTGGTATTGAATATGCAATGGAAGAATGTCGCCGATGGTTGGATGATGATTCTAATAATGATCGTATCTCTCAATTTATACAAGAACGAAATATAAAGAGAGGAACACATGATATAGAGAAAATCCTTAATGATATTTTACCTACGGAGATATTGCATTGTGTCACGCCTAATGAATTCAAAGAACAATACATTGAAACACCAATTTACTTACCAACTGATACAAATCAGTTAGTAATATTAATGGATAAGTATCTTGTAGAGGACGATGCAAATAGCGGAATGAAGTTGCTTGCTCCTTTTAAAGATGCAGATTATGTATCTTGTGGATTATTCTCTAATCGATTTGAAATTGATGAAGAAATTATTCATTGGGGTGATTGCGATAGCGCAAAAAATATATACCCATTATCTAAATCTAGAGTTGCAGATTGTGAAGCCTTTTTATTAGGATTAAGAAACATTGTATGGTTAAGACAAATTTCCGATATTAAATGTCAGATACTTGAATTATATGACGAAGCATTCAAGAAGGCTCAAGATGATTTAGAATTACTAGATCCTGCAAGTTTTGATTGGGCAATAATAAAGAGCAGCGCACATGAGGGGTGTTGGGAATTTGACATGATGAAACGCATAATGCAACTATTGTTAAATAGGCATGTTGAGAAGTTAATGACAGAAGGTGAAGATTTTCCTAAAATTCAAGAGTTGACACAGATTCTAAAAAAGATAAGCGATTTCCCACAATGTAAAGACACACCCAATTCTGAATTGTTGAAAGATTATTATAAATCAGAGGTATATGCAGATATATCATATGTTAATAATACCTATTCACAAATTGCCAATGGCGACATATTTGAAATAGAAGGAAAAGGGAAATATATGTTATGTTGCCAACCATGTAATTTAGAATTAAGAAAAAATGCATCTCGTAAATCTTCAGAATTTGTATATCTTCTGCCAATAGAAAAAACCTTTATCTTAACAGAGGATAGCCTAGAACAAGGGAAGAAACAAAATAAGCAATTGTATCGTTCGATTCTTCATCAATTATCGAACGAAGAGTCGGTGTGTGTTAATTTGGCAGCAAATGTAAGAATAAACCCTCGAATACTGGATTTGGTTTCATATAACAAAGAAGGTAGAGCTATTATAGATACAAACAAAGATAAGGAGCATATAAATGATTCTAATATAATGCAAGCAAATATGCTCGCACATTATCATAAGATATATTCTACTATTTGTAATCAAGTGAAATTATGTAAGAAAATAGATTCTTTGCCCAAAAATACTATTGAGAAAAGTGAAAAACTAGCCTTATTAAAAATGCTCAAGAAACCTTTTGAAATGGCTTCTGAGGGCCTCATCTCATTAGACTATAATCCCGACACTGGCATAATTAATTTTAAGATCAGACGAATAGGGCGATATAAAGAACCTTTCTCTCAAATTGTACTGAATGATTTTATGAACTATTTATCACGTCAAGCTCTTCCTAATGATTTCAGTAAAATGATTAAGTAGTTAAATCGGCGTTCACCATCAACAAGTGAACGCCGAAATTATTATTACCCTATTGCATTCATTCCATCTATCAAGTCTTGATAAGTTGCCACTTTGTGGTACTTCACATTTGCTGTAGAAATGGAGTTGAATAGTTTCTCTGCACAGTCGATTTTGGCTCGTTCGATGGCGGATAAGTCCATTGATGACATTGAACCTTTGGTTTCGGCCACGAAGAAGATGTGCTTCACATCGTTTTTCTTCATAGCGATTGCCCAGTCAGGAGCGTAATTGCCTACGGGTGTAGGAATTTGGAATGTGCGTGGCAGCTTGGCATATACCACCACTTCGCTAGCTTCGTCAAGGTCATGAGCAAATTGGCGTTCACCCTTGCTGTCGCTGAATACATAATCGGTGATATGCTTCTTGGCTTCGTAGGCTCGGTCAAAGTCCATCTTGCTCTTGACAGTGAAGATGTCGCTATCATATTTGCCATCGGTTATATTGTAGTGGATAGCCTCTACAATCATTGTTGATTTCTGCTCCTTGATAATGCTTATCAGCTTACGGATAAACTCTTCGGGATTGTTCTTGAACAAGTAGAGTTTGCTTTGTTTGATACCTCGCAGTATCTTCACTACAGTTCTTCGAGTAAGGTTTGCACCTTTGGCAATATCGCCTACAAGGTCGTATTTGACGGTAGAGGTGCACACATCGGTCAGCTCACGGGATTGCGAGCGAGTATTGCCAAATTCAGTTACTTGGCTTTCATCCTGCGTACCCTCTACCATCACATAGCGGAGCTGCTTCACCTCCAAATCCTTGTTAATGTATAAAATTGCCTTATCTATAAGTTCGTTGCTATCGTAACTTACCTGATAGACATACTGATGGTTAATCTCATTCCACAAGGCTTGGAACTCGGCTTTATTGAAGTTCTCATTTAGTTTGTTATCGGGTGTGGTCGTCTTTTCCTCAACAACCATATCATCGAGTGCCTTCGGGTCAAAGATTGAATTAATCAAACGTGTAACACCTTCTGCTATCGGTTGCAACTTTTGTGGCAACGAAGCAATAGTGCCATTGGCTACAGCCTCACGATATTCGGGAGTGATATTCTTTTGGTCGTCAATATAGCCGTTGTCTTCCAAGTAGATTATGATACGGCTTGCTTCGGTTTCGCTGATGGTGTATACCTCTTCTCCAATCTTGATTTGTTTACCTGTGAAATAAGTAACTGTTGCTTTGGCTGCACGTTCACGGAGCACATCACGAGTTTCACGTTGCAAGGCGGTGGTAAAGTCTGCATAGCTTTCATTAGCTATTACCGTCAGTTTGTTTACCTCGTGCACATCCTCGCCCAACAGTTCGGCATCCATACGTGTACCGTGCTTATCCACACAGATACGCAAACCACGTCCTACTTCCTGGCGCTTAGTGGTAGTAGAATTGCTATGACGGAGCGTACAGATCTGGAATACATTCGGATTATCCCAACCCTCACGTAAAGCAGAGTGTGAGAAGATGAAGCGTGTAGGCTCCTCAAAACTCAGCAAGCGTTCTTTGTTCTTTAGGATAAGGTCATAGGCCGAAATATCGTCAGACAATCCCGTCTTCTTCTCTGCTTTACTATCAATCATTCGGCCACTCTTTTTGTCAATTGAAAAGTAACCGCGATGTACATCTTGCGGATAGAAACGGCGAAGGTATTCGTTATAGTCCTCATCCCATATATGGAACTCGTTGCTTACAAGGCGTGAATACTCCTCCTCAAACATCTTTTGGAAAACTCCTTTCACTTCGTTACCCTCTTCATCATAACTTTTGTATTTGGCTACCTCATCAATGAAGAACAGCGACAGGCACTTGATACCACGCTTGAACAGTTGGCGTTCCTTCTCGAAGTGCGACATAATGGTCTCACGTATCTGCACACGCTGCATGTTCAGTTCGTTGGTGTCACCTATTACCTCACCACGGCGTATGGTCGTACCATTAAGAAAAGTTACATAACCATTCACATTGATTTCCGATACGGTGAAGCCATCATACTGAGCTAATCCCGACTCCTCACGCAAACTGTCGCCTACACCAAAGGTCTTTATCTTACGAACGATAGTACCCGATGCTGTCTTTGTTTCTATCTCGATGCGTGCCATCGGTGGCTGCTTGGGAGAGAGTACAATGTTATCCAAATAGAGATAACTGCTCGTACCTCGCAGATTCTTTACCTCAAAGCCCTTGACGTGGATACGCTTTACCAACTTCTGACGATAGGCATCCAGTGCGTCCAATGCATAGATAGTATCGTGCTTGGTTTTGTGTGTAGCCGAATAGTTCAATACAAACAACGGATTGAATCGTTTGATACCTGCTTGGGTTGCATCACCCTCCATCTTCTGTGGCTCGTCCATTATGATAATAGGATGATTGGCCGCAATAACATCAATAGGTCGGCGACTACCAAACTCATCACGCTTGGAGTAAATGATGCGACTCTCCTTGCTCTTACCACCCTCTTTCATTGAGGCAGCAAAAGCCTGGGTATTGATAATCATTACACTCAGTCCTGAATCGGAAGAGAAACTGTCGAGTTGTTGCAGGTTGCTACTATTGTAGATAAACCAACGAGCTTTTTTGCCGTAGTATTCCATGAAATGTTCTTCCAACATTTTAAAACTCTTGGCCACACCCTCACGAATAGCAATGCTTGGTACTACGATGATAAACTTACTCCAGCCATATTGCTTGTTCAGTTCAAACATTGTTTTGATATAGACATAGGTCTTACCCGTGCCCGTCTCCATTTCAATATCAAGGTTTACAGCACCCACACCCTTGGCAAGTGTAGCCGAAGGAGTAATATCATAGAGATTCTGTATGGCGTTGATATTTTTGAGTAATGCTCGCCCGTCTAACTCTATGCGATGATTACGGAAGCCTGTATCACCCTCAAAATCTATCTGCTGTTGAGCACGCTTGCCACGGTCAATACGATACTCAGCCACTCGATGCGATGGTTGTCCTGTAAAGACCGCCACCGTATTTTCTACAGCATCGGTCTGGTATTGCTGAATCTTAAACTTGAACTTCATAAAACCTTTGTTTAGATAATTCTGCAATTAGTATCGGGTGAATAGTGCTTGAAAATCTGCTCAAAGTTGTCAATCACATTGTCGTTGGCTGCCGATGCATCACGCATAACAAAGTATATAGGTTGCAACTTGGCGATTTCTGTTATGGTCGATTCGTTTACATCACGGTCGAAGCAAGCCACAAGGTAGTTATCATCTACAAAGTGAACATTCTTTCCTGCAATCTGCTTGCTCTCAATCTTGGCAGAAAGTTCAATGCCAAGGTCAAGCATCACTTGGAAAAGCAAATCCTCGTTGGTGCGGTCTGCCTTTACATTCTCATTAAAGAGTGATTGCAGCTCAAACTCCCGTGGAGTGTAATAGACATCTTCCATATTAGAGGTGTCGAGTTTCAAAACTCGGAAACCTGTATCGAGGTTTTGAACTGATAAGCCAGCCTCTTCCTTGACTTTCTTTCCTGCTCGGCGGATGCGTTCTTTTGCAATATCGCAAAGTGTAATAAATCCTTGATTATATGCCTTGCAATTTTTATCTAAGCCTTCAGGTAATTGAACCATTATAAACTTTCTACGTCCATTTTGTGTACTTGAGTTCAATTTCATAACAGCATGGGCTGTTGTTGATGAACCACTAAAAAAATCTAATATAATATCTTCTTTCTCAGTGAACAGACTTACCAAGAATGAAATATAACTTACAGATTTAGGGAAATCGAAATAATTTACGCTAAGATGTTCTAAATCTGTACTTCCCCGTTTGTTGTCTAAATACATTGTTGGAAGTTTCTCCGTTACAGATTTCTTTATATATGGCATAAATCTATTTCCATCAAAATAAATCTCTTCTATTATACCGTTAATTTTTGCTTTAGTTGGCATACAATGATTTGCAAAGAAATTACGCATATCATTTGAACTACGCCATCTTGCTTTTAATTGAACAGGTTCCTTTAAGCAAGAATTTTCAACAATAAATGGAGATATTACTTCAATATTCTCCATGCTACCCTCTATCTGTCTAGATTGAGTATATGTGCCATCTGGGATATTAAAGCATTTTAACCCTTGTGGGAAAGTAATAATCGGCATCGTTTGGTCTGCATTACCAACGGTACCTCTTGAAACAGTTGTTTTTTTATTACCACACAATCTGATTGATTGAATGTTTTTAGAATAAACCAAACAGTACTCATGCTTTTGGACTGTTAAATCTGTAGCGACTTCACTAGGTCTATTAACAATTACTCTTGCAATGCAATTTGACGCACCAAATATTTCAGAACAGATTTTTTGCAAGTTCTCAATTTCATTATCATCAATTGAAATAAAGATAACTCCATCCTCTGTGAGTAAGTCTCTTGCAACCTTCAAACGAGGATAAATCATATTAAGCCAATCGGTATGAAAACGTCCATTGCTTTCGGTATTTCGTTGCATTGGGTCAATGGTTTGGTTTCCCTCCTCATCGAAGAGACCACTTGACTGCTCAAAATCTTCTTTACCTTGTGCAAAATCGTCATTATACACAAAGTCATTACCCGTGTTGTAAGGAGGGTCAATGTAAATCATCTTCACCTTGCCAAGATAAGTCTCACGCAACACCTTCAATACATCGAGGTTGTCGCCTTCTATATAAAGATTTTGTGTATTGTCAAAATCCACACTCTCCTCAAGACAAGGGCGAAGTGTCATTGTTGTAGGCGTATTTGCCAAGCGGACAGCAGCACGCTTATCGGGCCAAGTGAACTGATAGCGTTCTTCACCTTCTGCTATGATTTCGTTGGATAACTCTGCTTGCAACTTCTCAAAGTCGATAGCCAATTCGGGCTTACCGTCTTTACCCAAGCGTTCCGTTACGCAGTTGGGGAACAGTTGGGCAATCTTCTGTGTATTCGAGCCTATCACATCGTGGCTCTGCATTTTCAGCTTCTCCATTATATCTGATTTTTTAATTTCTTAATCTGTTCAAAATATTCTCGCTTACGGCGTGGTTGCTTTTCGTTTGCCATTTTGCGTTCAAGTGTGGCAATCTGTGCAAGCAGCTTTGCCCGTTGCTCGTTGGCTGTAATTTGTTCGGTAAGTGTATTTCCACTTTCGACCTCAATGTGTCCGATGCTTTTTACAATATTCTCCCAAACTGAATCGAGATTCAAACCCAACAATGAAAGTGTTGCATCTTCAGTGGACTGCCAGGTTGATGATATGAGTTTGGTATGGTATATGGCAAATTGGGTATGCTCCTCAAATTCTAGAGCCAGTACCATCTTTTGCGGAATAAGTTTAGTGAGTAAAGCGATATTCTTGCTATCGTACTCCTTGCGTTTCATCTGTACGGCAAGTATATAGAACTCCTTAATCTCTGTACCCTCACATAATGCAGGAACGGTTGTAGCAGAAACGACTGCTACAATATCTATACGTGCTATATCGGCATCGAAACTCTCACGTTGTGAGGGCTTCAAGTTAAACTTCGCAAAGATTGCTTTCTTTGGAAGTTGTTTCTTGCGTTCTGTGGATATGGGGAGACCGTACATAGTTACTTGATTACCAAAAAGCTGATTAACTCAAAGTCGTCCAATCCCCGTATCTCCTCAGTAAAAAGTGAACCTTGCACACCACTGAGGAAACTGTCAATATCACTTTCCTCCTTCACATTGATAATGGAAGAAATGGCATCACCCAATAATTCCGAATATTGTTGCATATTCTTTCCGTCACGAGTGACACGATTGAACTCACGGCATATATCCATATCGGGAGTATCCTTCCCCTTGCACAAAAAACGTAAGCGGTCGAGCAACTCCTTCGGTGAAAGATGGTTTACGACAACCTCTTTATCTTCCGAGATATAGACCATATAGAACGGATGCAAGCGGTTTTTGTGGTCAATATTCACTCCGTTATTACGGTTTTTAAGCACATAGATTACTCCGGCAGGATTATCCTCACGGGCAGGAACAACTGCGTGCAATCCGAATGGAGTATGTTCAATGTTCGGGTTGCTCTTCATATAGGCAAGCAAATCAAGTCGAAACTCGTTTAAGCCTAAATCCATAATGCTAACCCCCGTATTCATTTCCTCAATATCCACTACCTCGCTTTGCAAGCGTTTCAACTGCTCACGGCGATACTCAAGGTCGCCTTTCTCTTCGGGAGAGATAGGGTTATCATCGCCTGTACTTGTGAGTACCGACACTTTCATTCTTGCCTCTACACGTCCTTTGAGGTCGATATATTCATCGAGCGTTACATTTGGCCAATAATTGACCAACTGAATGACATTGTTACGGCTACCGATACGGTCAATACGTCCGAAGCGTTGGATGATACGGACGGGATTCCAGTGTATATCGTAGTTTATAAGATAGTCGCAATCCTGCAAGTTCTGACCTTCTGAAATACAATCAGTAGCAATCAGCACATCTATTTCATCTTGTATATGCGGATAGATGGTTGCTTTCTCTTTGGAAATGGGAGAAAACAATGTCAGAACTTTGTTAAAGTCCAACTTCTCACGCTGTGGTAATCGTAAGGTACTGCGTGCCTCGATGTCACCAGATACGAGGGCTGTATGCAATCCGTGTTTTGCCTTGATAGGCTCTGCCAAGCAATCATAGAGATATTCGGCAGTATCACTAAAGGCTGTAAAGATGATAACCTTTTTATTGCCATCGTTGATAGGATTGGTAAATTTATGTCGAAGGTCGGCAATGAGCTGTTGTAACTTGCTGTCGTGTTCGGGAGTAATATCTGCCAACATCAGCAATAGCAGATTGAGATTCTCCATATCCTCTTCAAGATATCTACGCCAAGCGATATGGTCAAGGTCTTGCAGAGCAATCTTTGTTTTCTTACCACCGATGAACATATCAGCCTCACGATCATCATAATCAAGGTTTTGCGATATGTCCTCCAACTCCAATTCAAAATTTTCGCCCTGCTCAATAGTAGCCAATTTATCAATGGTTGATGCGATAAGACTCTTGATACGTTCGAGTGTCAAACGGAACGAGTTTACCGAGCTCTCCAAACGCTTCAATAGGTTTATGCTCATCAGTCGGCGAATGCCTTTTTCACGTCCAGCCATACCACGACCGGCAAAGTAGCCACCATCGCTATCGGTATCAATGTACTTTTCCACTCGGCTTGCCAAAATGAAATCCGATGGTGTATAAATGGCCAAGTTCAATCGGCTGACAATTTCGTAAATCTCGTTATAATTGATTGCCGAATCAAGGTCGGTCAAGTCCGGACGGCGAGGAATAGGCGTTAGTCGTGTCGGGAACTTGCCAATGTCGGCAGTATCATAGTATTGTTCGATATGTTTACGGCTTCGGGCAATGGTTACACTATCCAATACCTCGAAGAAATCGAAACTCAAACGGTTTAACAACTCTTTGGTGGTGCGTTCCTCTGCCGGAAGTTTAGCCCAAATGTTATACTCCTTCTGTGCCTGGCGGAAGATGTCATCAATGCTCGATGATGTATAGAGTAACTCATCTATCTTTTCGCTCTCTCCCTCGTATGCCAATTGGATTTGATTCTTCAAGTCGTTGAAGCGGTTATTTACAGGAGTAGCCGACAACATCAATACTTTCGTTTTTACTCCCGAACGGATAACTCGATTCATCAATTGCAGATAACGGTTCTCGCGCGGGTTATCATCGTTCTCGTCTGTCGTTACCTTACCGCCATTGCGGAAGTTGTGGCTCTCGTCAATAACTACAAGGTCATAGTTGCCCCAATTGATATACGACAAATCCTGACCATTGGTCTTACCTCCTTTGCGAGAAAGGTCGCTATGGAAGAATACATCATAACGCAAGCGGTCTTTGGCTATGGGATTGTTAAGATAGTTGCTCTTATAGGTAATCCAGTTATCGTTGAGTTTCTTGGGGCAGAGTACCAATACTGACTTATTTCGGTTCTCGTAATACTTGATAACCGAAAGGGCTGTAAATGTCTTACCCAATCCTACGCTATCGGCCAGAATACAACCGTTGTACTTCTCCAACTTGTTAATAATGGCAAGGCAAGCATCCTTTTGAAAGTTGTAGAGTTTATTCCATATCTGACTCTCCTTGAAGCCTGTTGCCTCATTGGGTAGATCATCTTCGGAAAGGTCATCCAAGAACTCACGGAAGATATTGTAGAGCGTAACGAAATAGAGAAAATCGGGAGCGTTCTCTTTGTAAGCATTGGTGATGTTATCCAATACCTTGTCCGTTACCACTTGCATCTTAGCGCTATCGTTCCAAACTTGGTCGAACAATAACAGATACTGTTGTGAGAATGGAGCGGAGAATTTGTTGATCATCGTATAGGCATTGTCACCACGCTCACAGCCTAATTCAACGGTGGTGAATCCCGTAATGGGCATATAGGCTTTATCATCAATGGTGGCAAAGCCCATCATATTCTCGCCTGTACGGTTGCTCTTGAAACAAGCCTTTTGGCGTATCCACTCGGCACACTCTTTGGCTATAGCCTTTTGTGATAATTCATTGCGAAGTTTGATCTCAAACTCAGAGCCGTATAGATTGCGTTCACGATTCAGACGAGGGATGTAAAATTCTCGCTTCTGCTTGTTGGCTTTTTCTGTAACGAATGTGGGAGAAGTGAAGATGAAACGCAACTCGTCAATATCTTTGAGTTGTGCTTTCAGTTCTTCAAAAGCGTAGATTGAAAAACACGAAGCCGCAATAGCTACTTTACTGCCACTGCGTAACTCCGTAACAAAATCACCTTTTAAGGTCTTGTTAATATTATCTATCAGCTCCATACCGTTACCTTTCCTCTCTATGTAAGAGATACTACGATGGACGGAACTTGCTGATTATTAGATGGAATTTCGTTTTGTTTATCAGCTTTTGCTAAACAATCACACACAATTATATGGCTATCAGCCTTTTTATTGGCTCCAAAATGGTGTAAGTTGCTTTATTTTGCGTAATTTTGCAGTAAATTAAGTATCTCTTACATAGAGAGCAATCATTTTGCTAAACATCTTCACTTTCTACAAATCCTTTAATATCCGAGCATTTGCTCTATCCACTACGGCGTTATCCAACGAAGCCAGATAGATTTGTGTAGTCATTTCCGAATCATGCCCCATACCTTCGCTGATAACCGAAATAGGAATATTCTTGCTCTTGGCAATGCTTGCCCACGAATGACGAGCAACATATAGGGTTAATGGAATGGATAGCCCGATCATCTTTGCAATCTCTTTCAACGACTTATTGGTACGATAAAGCACATTTTTGTATTGGTTACGGTTATCGTATGGATATTGGAGAATGGGCAACAGATATGGACTGTAATAATCTGTAGCGTACTTATCTACAATCTCCTGCATACATTTTTCCCAACGGATAAAGAGTTGCTGCCCCGTCTTGCGTCTGCGGTATGATAGTATGCCATTCGACAGGTCTTTCTTCTTGAGGTATGCCATATCTATAAATGACATTCCACGAGTGTAGAATGAGAAGAGAAACATATCACGAGCGAAGTCCAATGATGATTGCAATGACAGGTCGAGGTTCTTAATCTGCTTGACAGCCTTTAATGGAATGGCTCGCTTTATAGTCTTATCAATGCCCGTATAAACGTGTTTGAATGGATTTCGATTAGTGGTCAAATCCTTTTCAACTGCACGATTATAGACTGCTCGGAGTATTCGCATATAGAACGAAGTGCTGTTCTTTGTCAGTCCTCTATTATGCAAATAAGCCTCATACATTAGCATTAAATCGGAATCAATATCTTCCAATAACACATCCTTGTCCTCTCTAAACTGCATAAAACTTTTAAGCGTACAGCGATAAGTTTCCGATGTTCGTTGCTTGCCCATCTGTTGCAGTTGGGCAATAACTCCTTGCATAAAGTTGAATAACGATTGCTCATTGGCTTGCTTCTGGAATGTAGAAATAATATCATCGGCTGTGTATTTTACTCGCTTATTCTCTAATTGCTTGATGATGGATTGCAGTCGCTTAATATCCCAATCAATACGCTCCTCGATGGATTGAAGATAGTTCTTTCGGCTGTTATTGCTGACGATTATTGAGTTGTCTGCATCATTCCACTCGTGCATAAAGAGTCGGTAATCCGTCTTTAATTGACGGATTACACGATTCTGAATGATTTGATAATAGATTGTTCCCTCTTTGTTCTCGTTTATAGAGGGTCTAAACTTTACCTTGATACTTGCCATAGGCTCACGGTTTTGAATTCTTGTTTGGGTTATCCTTTGGCTGTTGCTGCTTTGCCTTGATTGATTTAGCTTTGCTCTCCTGTTCCTTTGCAGCCTGCTCTTTGAGCCTTGCTTGCTCGGCAAGGGCGGCTTGTTTGCGTACAGCCTCTTCGTAGGTCTCTACATCCTCACGCATCTGCTCAATCTTTTGGGCATCTCTGTTGAGTTCGAAGATCTCCTCCAATGTGGTTATTTGCTCAGCCGAGGCATCGCCTTTCATCTTGATGTAGCGGTATTTGAGAGAATCATCCTCTTCATCCTTATTTCGTTGCAACTCAAAGTAATATGCTGATGCCAAGAAAGCGATGAAAATGGTGTTTAACGTAACCACAAACCAATCAAGTTTGGAATTGAAGTTCAGATTGATGTTATAGTCATTCTCTCTATGAAGAACTTTGGACTCCTCAATCATCGGTATAAGTGATGCCGTTAACTTTTTAAGGTTCTCAAACTCATTTTGTATGGCTACAAAATCGGGCTTGTTCTTACCAGAAACTCCCTTTACATTATCATTGACAACACCGAGGTTCTCACTCAAAGTCTTTGTAAGCTCCTGAATCTTGCGTTCTGTGTATTTACAATTAGCACCTGTGGCATTCTCAACAAGGGTCTTAATTTCTTGAACTAATGCCGTGTTATCCATATTAGGAACTGTAGAATTACCCTCACTCGGTTGAACCTTTTGCAATTCGATTACTGCGGTTTCGATTCTCTCCAAGCATCCATAGATGCCTTCCATAAACGACTCGTGGTTGTTGTTAAAATTTTTATTGCTCATAATTGCTTATTTTTAATTTGTGAAACATCGGTTTTTAGAATCTTATTCCTCGATTCTTTTTCTTCTTGTCCTTCTTTTGCTTCTGCCAAGAAGGTACTTGTTCATCCTCTGGTGGAGCATCCGAAGGAGTCAATAAACCTAATCCGTTGCTCTCAATAAGGCTGTCGGTACCACTGTAATTTTGTTCTACCTCTTGCCTTATCGGTTGCTGCTTAGGTTCATTTTGGGTCTGTGCTTGAGGCTTATCCCATATCAATTGGGCTCTCAATTTCTCAAAAGAGAATTGACGACTGATTTGAGAAGCCTTAAATGTCAGACCATCTTTTTGGAATCGTATGCCCTGCACATCCTCAAATGCACGAGTCCCTTTTCGCCTAAATACAAACTCCAAGAGAATACCTCTACGCTTCAACTCCTCATTGAACTCTCCCCAAGTTTGACTTCGTTTCAATGCAGACTTAACCGCATTGTGAATCTCATACTTCACCCGTTCAGGATCGTGGAGCTTCTTCACATTGGTCTTGCTCTTATCCTCAGCGTAGGTCAATCCGTATTTGTCTTTCAGTTTCTTTGTTGCAATCTCATTTCGCTTAAAATCGTTCTGCGAAGAGATTACTTTGCCATCGTAGTTTATGCGATTATATACCAAATGACAATGCGGATTGTCGGTGTTATGATGCCTGACCAAGAGGAACTGAGTATTCTTAATTCCCATTAGTTCCATATACTCCAATGCGATTTTAACCATAAACTCATCGCTTAATCGTGGTGCATCTTCGGGCTTAAAGCTTAGCGCAATGTGCCCTAATGGTTGTTTAATCTTCGGATTTAAGAGACATTGACAATTGAAACTATCAATCATCTCCTTGTTTGTTCCGAGCAACACACCATCCGATGCAATGATTTTGGCATCGTCTTTTCCCATCACATAGCGTATGCAACCACCAAAGGATTTGCCCTTCTTGATTTTGCCAATCATCTGCACCTCCTCTCTTTTGCCTTGTAGTCGTTCATTATAGATTTGAGTTTTTCCAGCAATTCTATTACGACATTCTTTGTCCGATAGAATCCCGTCTGATGCGACAGCTTTGTCAGCTGATTGAGGTTGTTTGCCATACCCGTAAGGTCGCGGATTATAGCTGCATCCTCGGCAGAATGTTTGGCTGCTATTCGGGCATCGAAGGCAGAATCTCGTATGTACTCGGCAAGAGTGCGGTTGGCGTTTTTGCTTCGGTGGCGTAGCATCTCATAGTCTGGCTTTGAAAACTTCACCGTTACCGACTTTGTAAGTCGTTTCAGAGTGCTTACCTTTGGTCTGCCTCTGGGCTTGGATTTCATTGTCTTTTTATTATTCATCGTTGTACTTTTTTACTTGATTAGTGATTTTCAATTTGTCTTTTCACAATCTGCGACCATCGGGAGCGGATTGCCTCCACCTTCGGGGTGGAGCGAGGTTTTTCGGGTGCAATGGCGGCTCGTCCGACATTTTTCGGCATCCCGAAAGATAACCTCGCTAACTCCCGAAACTGATGTTCCGTCCGTTGACCGCCTCTGGCGGGTTCTGAATGCCGGAATGCCATCATTCCATGATACGGATGGATTTTGCACCGGGTGTCTTTTACAGTTTGCGCCACCGCTCGAAGTCTTCCGAATAGATTTCAAGATGCTGCCGGGCGATATTTTCCAACATACCGGACACGCTCATCCTGCGGCTTCCGAGCTTGCGGACATACTCGTCCAGCCTGTCCCTTACCTCGCAGCTCACGAATACGGGCTTGCGGTCTTCTATTCTGGGAACTTGCAGGAATGTGCTGCGGTACTCTTCCAGTGACAGCCTGCGTTGCCTGCCACTAATCCGGCACTTGGATGCAGGGGCGGAACCGTCTTTCTCTGCCGGCTCCTGGATTCCGGATTGTTCCGTGACTGTTGGCAGGATTTCATTCCCGGTATGGTCAGTAACCTCTCCTGCACTTTCAGGGTTTTCACACTCAGGAAGTAGCTGTGACATTTCCATACCTGTCATAGCTTCCCACCGCTCTTTGTCAAAGCTTTTTCTTGTAGCCATAATCTTTGAATTTTAATAAGTCAATACAGTGGTCTTGGTATGTACCTTGACCGGTTGTCGGCAGCAAAGAAAGTGTGTATAGTGCACTGTGTCAAGCAAATGGAGTGAGTGTGGCAATTATGACCGGTTCTGCATTATATGCACCGGACAAACGGTGGCGACTGCTGTGATTTGCCACACCCGCACGGGCGTCCATGGAATCGGACAATGATTTCATGGCAGTATGGAGACTGAATCCAACGGACACTTTACCGGATATAGGATAACCCGTTGCAATCGTACCGGTATACTTGCTACAGTCAGTTCAGGCAGTAATAATCATATGGCGGCTTTGCTCAGTCGGGTCATACTGTCTACCGGCCATGCAACATGATGACAGATGATGAAACAGACCGTCAGCCGTCTGCAAATCCATTGCAGTGTGATTATTACTGCTTTAATTTGTACCGGGAACAGGAAAGACAGACCGGTGGCTTGCTGCAGCCATGCCACTTGTTCCCTCCTGTCAGATGTATCGGATAAGGCAGTAAGCCGGCTTTGCCTTGGCGGTACAAGATGGAAACAGTATCAAATGGAAGTAAACAATGAGATTATGGAAATAGTAAGTTTTGAAAAAAGGACCTTTGAGGAGATGGCTGCCAAGTTGGATTACTTCGTGCAGCGGATGGATGACCTCTGCCGACAGCACGGGGAGAAGAAGGCAGAACGATGGATGGACAGTCATGCCGTCTGCCGGAAACTGCGTATCAGCCCGAGGACATTGCAGACCCTCCGTGACAACGGCACGCTCGCCTTTACCAAGATTGGCAACCGCACCTACTACCGTCAGGAAGACGTGGAACGGGTCATTGTGGATGTGGAAGAGAGACGGAAAGAGGCGAAGTGGAAAGGCAAAAGCATTTAGCAGTTGAAGTATCAATTAAAGACAAACCGTATGAGTAGTGAAATCAGAGAAAAAGACCATGAGTGGGTATGTAAATTCCACTCGAATTTCGACCGGCTTCTGGCTTCGTTCGAAAAGTTGTTCAGCCAACGCCGACCGCCCGTATATGGCGATGAGCTGCTGACTGACAAGGAGGTGTCGCACCTGCTTAAAGTGAGCCGCAGGACATTGCAGGATTACCGAAGCAACGGCATACTGCCTTATATTCAGGTGGGCGGCAAGATTCTGTACAGGGCTTCCGACATAGAGCGTACCCTGATGGACGGCTATAGGGAGGCGTACCGTTCAAGAAAATGAAAATCCATCCCGTTCCTTCTGCCTGCGGCCGCATGAAAAAAGAGACACCCGGAGATCGGTTCTTCTTCTTCCTTCCTTCGGATGCCCCTTGCTTTTTCTTTCAGGTGTCGGGCTTATTTCGTACCGGTGGTCCTTACACTTACCCCTTTCGGTATCGGGTTGTCGAGTATTATCCGGTAGCACAGCCTGCCGTCCACATTCACCGGCTCTTTCGCCACCATGAAACCGGCGCATTTCT
>ERZ832522.668-NODE-668-length-50212-cov-12.835337_pt1 | contig 50212 bp, 40 predicted proteins | sample MGYA00519951_ERZ832522 | MGnify/ENA primary metagenome ERZ832522 (study PRJEB31850, sample SAMEA3708728) | human gut metagenome | biome: human gut; feature: human-associated habitat; material: faeces | place: China | collected 2014 ... | reverse complement strand
AATTTTGCGTTTTGAGCGGTGTCCCTCGAAAAAAGTCCCCTCACTGCATAGGCCATGGGAACGCGATTTTTAGAAGCCCTTTCGATAAAATTCACAAATCGTTTACAGTTCTGCGCCTGCGCGGCCTGTTCGCGTCCCTCCAAAAAAGCCCCCTCATGTGGTAGGCAGCGAGAATGCACTTTTTATACCCCTTTTCGCAAATGTTCACAAAAAATTTACTTCTGCCTCGCCAGAGGCTTCCTCAAAAGTCCTCCTATTTAATCCGACAGAAAATTGTGTTTTGAACAGCCAGTTTTGAAAATATTTTTTCGACGGCATAAAAATAGCCACCGTCCAAACGGACAGCGGCATCAAGTCAGCAGCTTGCATTCATCTGCACTTCGAGTTATACTGGTTTTGGAATTTATTTGTTGGGAGGTTGCTATGAGTCCTGACGAGATTGAATGGATCATGCGCCAATCTACTTGGTCGCTAGAAGTTGAGGGGCAGCACCCGGATGCACAAACCATGGAGTGGTGTCGCCAGATGCTTGCTGACGAGATTTCGTTGGAGAAATATCTCGATTTGGTGATTCGTCGGGCAACGGAATAGTCAGTACGCTGCGAGACCTCTGCACAGGTGTTTTTCCCGTAATCTTTGATTACTGCGGCGCAGTTTTTGCGCTGGGTTTTCTGGTTTGACCCACACGCTGACCCACACGGCGAAATGAGCGGACGGAAACAGTGGAAATAAGATGCGTAAAGAGCATTGATTTCCGAGCAGAAAGTGCTGAAAACATCTAAAAATCGTTGTTTTTATAGCTTTTCTACTATTCGTAATCAGCAGGTCGCCGGTTCAAGTCCGGCCACTAGCTCCAGAAACCAGCGAAAATCGTAAGATTTCCGCTGGTTTTCTCTTTTATTTGTTCGGCTTTTCAGGCGGCGAATTTTCCTGACCCACACAGTGACCCACACGGCGAAATGTCCAAAGAGCAGCGGAGAGGATGTTTGTCTTATCCTCTCCGCTGCTCTGTGTTTTCAGGTAAACTTTTTCCTGCTGCAAGCGGTTGCTGTTTGCCCAAATGTACGTTATATTTGACATATCCAAAAATTTTTTGAAACAATGTGCTGTTTTGAGCTCCTGAATTGTTATATCTATGAGGCCTCAAAGAAATGGAGAAACAGACAGATGAAACGAGAACAGGTGCTGGCGCTCTATGACACATATGCCGACAGTGTCTATCGTGTGGCGCTCGGGTATCTGCGTTCGCCGCATGACGCGGAGGATGCGGTGCAGGCGGTTTTCTGCAAGCTGATGGAGCAGAAACTGAGCGTCTATCCCGGTCGGGAGCGGGCATTTTTGACAAAGCTGACGGTAAACTACTGTAAAAACCAGCTTGCAGCAGCAAAAAGGTTCGTTCCCGATGCATTAGACGATCTGATTTTGCCGACCGAGCCGGAGGATCACGCTCTCTACCGTGCCGTGATGGAGCTGCCGGAGAAATATCGGCTCGTTGTGGTGCTGCACTGCATGGAGGGATATTCCTGCTTCGAGATTGCAGGTTTCCTGCACATCTCTGTTTCCGCCGTTTCGATGCGCCTGCACAGGGCGCGAAAAATGTTGGACGAACAACTCGGGAGGGATTGACATGGAACAAAATTTTAAGCGTATTGCAGATTCTGTTCGCCTGCCGGACGGTAGCCGAACGCGCATCCGCGCGCAGATCGCCTCCCACCGGGAAAAACAGGAGGCTTCTATCATGAAAACCAAAAAGCATTTGCCACGTTTGGCGATTGCGCTGATCGTCGCGCTGGCACTATCGCTGACAGCGGCTGCCGCAGTCTATGTATTCCGCAACTCGATCCTCGTATCTGACAAAAGCGACATTCCAGAGCCGCAGGGCGACACGCCAGTCGCGGTCTCGTTTCCGAACGGGGATGTGCCGTATTCGCTAGAGGACGTGACCGAGGCGCTCCGCATTACCGCCGACGAGTGGAAAAACGGAGAAAAAATCGGTGGCGGAGGCTCCGGTTGGGATTCTGCGGAGGTTCTCAGCAGCGACGCAGCACTCTCCATCCGGCGCATTACGCGCGAGGACGGCGCAGAAAAGATGGAGTATATGGCAGAGAACCCCAACGATCTGGTTCCGTTTTTAAACGATAAGTTTGCTCTGGATCTGACGTGGATGAATGAGAACTATCGCTTTGTGCCGGAAACCGGCATTGCGTATGTCGTGAGCGATTCAGGCGGCACATTTACCGGCAATTATTTCTCAGCGCTCTATGGCGCAGTGGACGGCAAGGGGTATGTCAGCTTTGATTTTCGCTATGATACAGCATGGGAAAACAGTAATCAGAGCTACATCGTGGATAGCTCGTATGAAGAGGCATATTATTACACCACGCAAAGCGGCTGTGAATTCCTGATTACGGCGGACAGCGGTCATGTTTGGGCTGAATGCTGCACCGCACACGCGAATGTCAGTTTGAGCGGGGCGTATCTGACAACCGACGCGGTCGAGCAGATCGTCGAGCATCTGGCTCTTTCGATCAAGGAATAAAGGCACAATGCGCCGGAGGAAGACTTGGAGCATTCCTCCGGCGCTCCTGTGCTTTTACATCACTTGTGCCATGAAATTGCCCATCTTTTCCGCTGCGCTTTCCTGCATCTGACGTGTAACGTGGGTGTAGGTTCTTAGCGTGAATCCCGCGTCGAAGTGTCCAAGCATACTGGATACCGTTTTCACGTCTACGCCATTTTGCAGCGCCAAGGTCGCGAATGTGTGACGTAAGTCGTGAAATCTCAGATGCTCCAGCCCTGCGTCCTTCAGGATTTTCTTGTGAATATTCACAATCGAGTCAGGGTGATACATTTCGCCTGTCTTGGGTGACGGGAACATCCAAGGGTTATTTGGGTGTTTCTGATGCTCCGCAATCAGAAAATCGACGGCATCCTGTGGGATGGAGATTTTTCTGATCGAGTTTTCCGTTTTCGGACGTGTGATGTCGGGTTCGCCCGCATTGTTGCGTCCGGCCTGCTTGCTGACAGAGATGGTCTTATTTTCGATGTCCAAATCCGACCATTGGAGCGCCACCAATTCGCCTTTGCGCAGACCGCTGATGAACTCCAGATAGAACATCGGCAGGACACCGCGCTGGTCAGCTGCGGTCAAGTAGGACTTGATCTGCTCCTGCGGCAGGATCTTCATTTCGTGCTTCGGGATTTTGGGCGGAATGCAGTCATCCGCTGGATTGCGCACAATCAGGCGTTCCTTGACTGCCCGGTCGAGCGCGTTGTGCAGCATCGTGTGGATGCCGCGAATCGTCGAATCGCGCTTGCCTTTCTGTGCTTCACGTAGCCGTCGTCCATCTCAACGATGCCGGAAAGTGCGTATTTCTCGTCTCTTTGAGTCATCGCGCGGCGAATTCGGTGTAAAAGATACCATGCTGACTCATAGCAGATGCCCAGCGTGCGACTCAGCTGAACAGCGGAAATGCCGCGTTTGTCCGTGGCACACAGATAGATCGCCCAGAACCAGACCGTCAGCGGCAGGTGCGTGCGGTGCATAACGGTTTCAGCGGTGACGGAGGTCTGGTGTCGGCAGGCGCGGCACTGGAACGTATTCCGCCCGCGAACCGGGTAATATTCTGTACAGCCGCATTTCGGACAGACGAAGCCGTTTGGAAACCGAAGCCGGAATAATTCCGCCCAGCAGATTTCTTCCGTGCTGAAACGAGTACGAAATTCTTCAAACGTGATGCTCTCTGCTCGTGCCATGCCTGCCATGCCAATGACCTCCTGCGTTTTCTGAGATCATTGTAGCATATCAGCTGTCCAATACTGTGGACTTATGCACAAGATTTTGTACTTGGCTGCGTTAAGCCGATAAGCACATTTATAAAATATCTTTCATCCCTTTGGGTACTCTCGTTCGTTATACTGACAGAAAAGGCGGTGAGGCGGTGGAATATAGCGATCGCGAACTGGTGCGAGGGATCAAAGGCGGAGATCAGAGCGCACTGGAGCTTTTGGTTCGCCGCTGGTATCCGCGAATTTACGGATATGTTTTCAAATTGACCGGGCATGAGCAGGACGCTTATGACTTGACGCAGGATGTTTTTATCGCAATGATGCAGAGCATCGGCAGCTATACGCCGTGGAGGAAATTTGACAGCTGGCTGTTTACGATCGCGCATAACAAGTGCATGGACTACTTTCGCTTTCGACAGAAAATCGTTCAGGCGGAAGACACCATGTTCGACCGACCCGATCCGGCTGCCTCGCTTGAAGATATGGCAGCGGTCTCCCTGTCCGTAAAAGCCGCACTGGAGAAGCTGCCTGCCGCACAGCGGGAGGCAGTAATCTTACATTATTTCCATCAATTTACCGCAAGCGAGATCGCGCGAATGACGAACACACCGCTGCCGACGGTCAAATCACGGCTTCGTGCCGCCAGAAATACACTCTCAGATAAACTGCGGGAGGACTTCGAATGAACGATCGAATGGAACAGGAAATCCGCCGCACCATTTTGCGGCTGCAAGCGTCCATGCCGGAGCCGAGGAACCGGCAGACGCCGGTCTTCACGCTGCTGCGGATCGCCGCAGGTGAAATAAACGCGGGCCTGCTGCTTGGGCTTTTCGCGGGTGCATTGATTTTTGGTCTGCTCAGCGTCAGGGCTTTGTCCATGCCGATGCTGACGATTTTCTGTACCGCACCCATGCCGATGCTCCTGCTGTTTCATCGGTACGTGCTCGCCTGCAGCGAGCGTATGCGCGAATTGGAAGCTACGTTTCCGTATTCCTATCCGGAGATGCTGGCTGCGCGGTCCGTCGTGATCTCATGCTGCATGTTCGGTGCGCTGCTGCTGCTTTCCGTGACGCTGCACGTTTCTGCGGGGGAGGATCTTCTGCGGCTGGCGCTCTGCGGCGCGGTACCGGGCATCTATTTATGCACGCTGCTGCTGTTTCTGTCTGCCAGACTCCGTAATCCAGAAGGGCTATCCCTGCTTGCGCTCGTCTTCTGGGCGGCGCTCTGCTTCCTCGTGACGGTGCTTCCGTTTGACCGGCTTTTGCAGCTCTGCTCCACCGCCGCCTACGCAGCTCTGGCGGTCATCGGGCTGATTTTATACGGCATTCTTATATTCAATGTTCAACGAAGGAGGGAGCATTATGACATGGCTCATATCGGATGAAGCCAGAAAGCACCGGGCGTTCCGCGAGGTCTGGGTCGCGTATCTCCTTGGCGGGTTGTATCTGCTGCTGGGGCTATACACAGAAATTTCGGACCAGAATTACAGTGTGCGCTATGATGCACAGCAAAAGTGGTGGTTTGTTCAGCAGAATATCCGCTCCTATGGCGCGACGCTGACGGCGTTTCTGCTTGCGGTCGGATTGCCGCGGCTGGTCTGCTGTGAAAGGGAATACCGGACGGACGATCTTGTCGGGACGGCAGCGCTTGGCCGCCGGTACACATGGAGAGCGAAAACGGCGTTTACAGTCCTCTATTGCGCGGCCGTTGTTTTCATCATCGGCGCAGCCAGTCTGCTGGTAAACGGCGGCGCGTTCGGGTTCGAAAGCGCCCTCTCCCCTGTTGCCGGATGCATATATTTTGCGGATACGGCGCTGCCGCCGATGTCCAATCTTGCGTACTGTGCACTCCAGTATGGCTTTCTGTTTCTGGGCGCGTTATATTTCGCCGGGTTTATCCTGATCGTCGCTGCGCTGACGCGGCGGACGGCGCTCAGTCTGTTCCTCTGCGGCGGAAGCTATCTGCTGTTTTTCGCGTATTCCGCTGTCGGGTTTCAGCTGCCGGAGTTCCTTCGCGTGCCGCTCGACGCGCTCTATCGGTTCGGCTTCGGTGGGTATCTGCTGCAGGAGAGCTATTCGTGGGTCTTTCCATATTTGTGGTCGGACGTATGGAAACCGGTCCTGCTGGGGATTGGCATGATCCTTTTGGAGTTTTTCCTCTTTTGGAGGATATGGAGGAGGAAAATGAAAGCATGAAAGATGATTTGATCCGCTGTTTCCGGAATCCACTCTACTGGCTCGTTTTGGGTGCTGGGCTATCCGTCCGAACCGTCCTTTCCTATTTCGATTTCCAGACCCGCAGCAATGCGTTCTGGTCCTTATCCGCAGAATTCTGGAATAAGATAGGCTCCGTAACACTCGGTTTTCTGGTTCTGCTCGTTCTGATCCGTCTGTTTTCCGCGGATCGTGAAACAGGAGTCTTTCCCGTCATCAACAGCACCGCCTATGGTCGAATCACGCTGTTCCGGAACCGGTTGATTGCCGGGAGCATTGCCGCTTCGGCTGGTGCTGTGCTGTTAGCAGCCGGAAATCATGCGCTGTCAATTCTCATTTCCGGCAGGCTTCCCCAACCGGATGGTTGGAATCATGCATGGTTCCGCAGCACGGCGATCGTTCTTATCGGAACAATTGGATTTTTCCTCTTTGCAGCATTTGTATGTGACAGTCTGAAGAATCAGCCGGCAGCCATGTGCATCTGCGGAGTTCCGTTTGCGTTCAGCTATTTTATCAATGTCGCTGTGCTGAAAAAGTTTGAATTTTTCTGGTTTGTCCGGTATGGATTTTTTGCAGAATGGATGCGCGGACGGAGAATCGGTGTGACCCCGGGAGTCTGGGGTGTCTGGTACGCGCTGTTATTGGGTGGGTTACTATTGGTCGCCATCCATCAAAGAAAGGAGCGCAAGGAATTATGAAGCTTTCCTTCGAACATATCAGCAAGCTCTACGGCGATACAGCCGCGCTGCAGCAGATCGACCTGACCCTCGGGTCAGGCGTCTATGGGTTGCTCGGTCCAAACGGAGCCGGGAAAACGACGCTGATGCGGATCATGACGGATCTGCTCGCCCCATCGACCGGACGTGTCTTGCTGGATGGGCAGGACATTGCGGTCATGGGTGCTGCGTTCCGGAAAAAGCTCGGCTATCTGCCGCAGGATTTCGGCGTTTATCCGAATTTCACAGCGGAGCAGTTTCTGCTCTATATCGCCAGATTAAAAGGCTTGTCAAAATTTGAGGCCAAGCGGCAGACAGACGGTCTTCTGCATATGGTCGGTCTGGCGGACAAAAAGCAGAAAAAGCTGAAAGGTTTCTCCGGCGGACAGCGGCAGCGTGTGGGAATCGCACAGGCACTGCTTGGAGATCCCGAAATTCTGGTACTGGACGAGCCGACGGCGGGGCTTGACCCGGAAGAACGAATCCGGTTCCGCGGTATCATCAGTGATCTTTCCCAGCAAAAGCTCGTTTTGCTGTCGACGCATATTGTATCGGATCTCGAAGCGGTCGCAAATGAAATCATTCTGCTCCGGAAAGGTGTTGTCCTCGAAATGCAAAAGCCCGCTTCGTTGCTGGATCGGCTGAACGGGCAAGTTTGGCTCGTTACAGTTCCTGCTGCGGACGAAACGGCACTCACAAAGCAATATACCTGCAGTAATGTCATGCACACAGACGGAAAAAGTGTGATCCGTCTGCTCAGCAAAAGCGCCCCTCGACCCGACGCAGCACCAACAGCACCCAATATGGAGGATATGTATCTATATTATTTCGGTAGATGATCGGCCGGATGATTCTGGCCGGATCTCGGGTGCAGTAAAGTGCAGACTTTTTAGAAGGCAGCTTGCAAGTTTCTAGGCTTGCAAGCTGCCTTTTCCTGCAAGCTCAGAGTTCTTCACCCACCTCTGCACCTGCCGCTATTTGTTCGATTTCTACACACTTTTTTCGTGTAACCCCGCTGTTTTCCTTGAAACGTCTGGCTTTTTTTAAATCACGACCCCAAGAGTGCTATTTTTGCCCTCTCAACAACCCCCTCGCAAATCTCCGAAACTGCCCGCACGGCGGGCAGATGTGACCGCCGCGGGATGCGCACGACCCCGCGGCTTTGTCCTGCTTCGCCGCTTGCGCTTCTCCCTCTGCAGAAATTTGCTCGCAGACGTCCTTCTTCTGCGCTTGCCATTTCCGCAACGCTCCCGCACGGCGGCGCAACGTCCGGTTTTCTGGTACTTGGCGGGTACGCGCTCGGCTGCGTCCAGAAAGCGGCACAAACTGCCGACCCAGGCGTGACAGTGTGGAGGCGGCGCATTATCCGGTTTTGTCCTCCGAAGCAGAATCAGCTTGCACGGCGATTTCCAGCAGCTCCTGTGCGATTTGTTCGTCTGGGAGGCGGATCAGGTTGTCGTCGGGTTTTTCGTTTGACAGTAGGTTCATGCTGCCGTACCAGACGAGGCAGCGGTCGAGGATCGCGAAGTGCTCACGGCAGGTTTGGGATGGGAAGACTTCGATGCCAGACTGGCGCAAGAAGCCGATTTTCTCAGCGGTCTGATATGTATCCTGTGCGTCGGGTGCAAGCGTGAGAATTTTGATCTGGACGCCTGCCTCCTGACGTTCGCGCAGGAGTTCCAGAAAATATGTGACCTTTTTGCGGCTCAGTGCAGGACTGGAAATCAGAATTTCCCGCTGCGCGGCTTGCAGATCGCGTTCATAGACTGGTGTGTAGGTCTGCGCGTCGAAAATAGTGCCAGTCTTCTCCTCCTGCGCAGCTTGCAGGTTTGCGCAGATTTCGAAGCCGATCTGGCGATAAGCGCGCAGGCGCTTATGGTACATACGTTCCAGCGTCGGCACGTGCGCGTCGATATAGTCAAAAATGATCACATCCTGTTTGCCGTCGTAGTCGCGGTTCAGACGGCCCGCGTACTGTTCGACATTCCCCTGCCATGAGATCGGCATTGCGAGCAGCAGCGTATCGAGGCGCGGCAGATTGAAGCCCTCGCCGATATATTTGCCGATGGCGACCACGATCAACGTGTCTGTTTCCGACACGGCCAGCAGCGCGTCCCGGACCTGCGCGCGTTCTTTGCTGCTCTTTCCGCCCTGCAGCAGGAAAACGTGGTCTGCACTCCCCTGCAAGCGCTGATACAGCAGCCTTGCATGCTCCTTGTACTTCGTCATAACCAGCGGCGTCCGCCCGTTTTGGACGCAGGTGATCGTATCCGAGAGAATCTGCGCGTTGCGGTCTTCGCTTTCGATCACCAGCTGATTTAATTCTGCCATCGCGGGCGGTTTCTCGGAAAGGTGAACAAACCTTGTAAAACGGGGATAGACATAATGGCCGATGCCCTGCTTCTTCGCACGATCCTTCGCCGTGTACCGGAAGCGGATCGGACCGAGCTGCAGGAAAATCTTTCGATCCTGCCCGTCGTCGCGCTTCGGTGTCGCGGTCAGGCCGTAAACATACTTCGCCGTAACGGAACGCAGCACGGCAGTATCCGTATCCGCGCCCGCATGGTGGCACTCGTCCATGAGCACCATGCCGTAGCCCTGCACGAGTTCTTCCAGTCGTTCGCTTTTTCCCAGCGACGGGATCATCGCAACGTCAAGAATTCCGGTCAGGGTATTCTGACCGCCCTGTAATTTGCCGATCACGCTTATCCGCCGCTTGACGCGGCCCGCCGGCGTTGTGTAGGTCGGCGGTTCTTCTTCGATCGTCAGGAATTTCTGCAGATCCTCCTGCCAGTTTTTCAGAATTTCAGCGTTATCGACCAGAACCAGCGTATTGACCTGCCGCGTCGCAATCAGATAAGCGCCGACAGCTGTTTTGCCGAAGGCTGTCGCTGCGCTCAAAACACCGATGTCATGCGCCAGCAGGGCGTCTGCTGCGCGCTGCTGCTCTGGGTATAGCTGCCCAGCAAAGGAAACCTCGATCTTCCGGCCCGGTTGCCGTTCGTCTGTGATGTGATATGGAATTGCCGCTTCCTCCAGCAATTCCTTCAGCTTCTCCGCGCAGCCGCGCGGGAGGCAGATAAAATCGCCGTCGTCGTATCCGCAGTACACGATGCGCGGTATTCCAAGCGTTAAAAAGCCCATCGCCAGCTTTTTATGGAATTCCGGGTTTTTGTAGGCGGCAAGTCTGCGGAGCTGGTTTTGAAGCCTTGGCCGGAGATTTGTGCTTTTGATAAAAACGCCGTTGGCGTATACAAGTTCGACCGAGCCCTCCGCGTCCTCCGGACGCAGCGTGAGCTCTGTTTTTCTCCACGGCTTCTCCGGCAGGAAGCTTTTCTGCGTGTTTTCCTCCGCCTCCTGCGGTTCCTCGGCCAGTTGTCCAAGAAGCCCTGCTTCCGGTGTCCATGCCGCGATTTTATCCTCGATTTCCTTTACGCTCAGCTTTCTTGCGCTTTTCAGTGCACCCCATTGATCCGGGTACGCATTCCAGTTTTCGTCGACAAACGCGCTGTTTCCATTCCGCAGCGCCCGGCCCTGCAGCGGCAGCGCAATCAGATTGCCGAGCTTCCCTTCCGGCAGATGCTCCTGCAATGGCAGCATTCGATCATATGCGCGGAAGCTTTTCAGGCTGACCACCTCCGCACCCTTTGTCAGCAGTGCTGTTCCAAACTGCCGTGCCTTCTGTGCGGAAACGGGCTCAGAAAAGAAGATCCAGACATGCGCGCCCTGCCCGGAACGGGAGCGCTCAACCAGTGCGTCAATCTGTTCCAGCTCGCATATTTTGCGGAGCGCGTCGACTTCGTCCCTCCATGAGGCCGTTTTTTCGCTGCCCTGAAACGTGCCCTCGTGGTCATCGAAATCGAACACAAGGAAATAGCAGGTATCGTCCGGGAGCAGCGGATAGATGCCGACGACATCGCTGCTGTCCTCCCGCTCGCCTTTCAGATGGGCGAGCAGAGCGCGGATATTCAGCGGTTTATAGGCCCGGTTCGGGCAGTCCCTGCAGGCAATTTTCTGCCCTGTCGTTTTCGGGCAGAGTTTGTGATCCCAAAAATGCGTACAGACCGGAAAATATCCCGCTTTGCCGTCCTTTGGGCGGCTGCGGACGCTGTATACATCTTTGCGGCCTCTGAAATAGGTATAGAAAAACGAGACCATCTGCGGTGTGACCTCGTGTTGGAATATACGGCTGCCCTGATCGGCAGCCGCGGATATTTGATTTTCAGCCGTCTCCGGATACGTGATCCCGTGCTTTTTGAGCAGCGCCCGCAGCGCCGCGTTTTCCTGTTCAAGCTGCTCGATCCGGGCTTGCATTGTATCCATGGCCTGCTCCTTCTCTGACAGTGTCAGGCGTTTGCTTTTTGCAGATAAAACTCGCTTTCCGCCACGCGGATAACGAAATCATATTCCAAGCGTGTTGCCTTGGACGGGGTGATATTGTAGCGCTTGAAGACCTTGCGCAGATAGGCGAAATACTCCCTGTCCTCCTGGCTCAGCGGCGAAACCCATCCGCTGGCAGCTCCGGATTCTTCCGCGTGGAGCAATTCAGATCGATTCATACTCATCCCTCCTATATTCAGAAATGAGCGCTTCTGCGGCGCCTTCCCAAAGAACAAGACGGAACGGATCATAGGTCCCGACCTGCCGCGCGCCAAATTCGCGCATATAGTATTCCAATAATTCGCTCGTTTTCGCCTTAAAAATGAGTACGCCGTCAAATCCAGCTTCCTTGGAAATCCGGACGGCATATGCAAACATTGCCTTTGCGATACCGATATATCGCTTGGCCTCGCCTGTCGCATGAAGAAGATTTGCGTTGCTGTGCCGTGCGCTCTCCATGTAGAGAACCTCAACTGCAAGCCCGCGTTCATCCAGTTCATAGGACATCAGACCAAGCAGTTCATAATTGTCTTCTCGATGAAGCGCGACTTTATTGGGAGTTGCCTCGCATATGTTGACTTCCAGTTTGTCTGCCAGTCATGTGTTGCAGCAAAATCCTCTTTTGACGCAGGATCTATTTCCGCAGGAACCTTTTTGCTGGACACAGCATCCAAAACATAGAGATTCAGCATCGTATCACCCATTTTCATGTACTTTCATTGCTAGTATACCACACCCTCTGCACTTACGGAAGATATTTTTTCGATATCGCCTTATACTTCCAACTCAGAGGGTTTATGTTCATCCGACAAATGGATTTCATCTTTGATTACTGCGGCGCAGTTTTTGCGCTGGGTTTTCTGGTTTGACCCACACGCTGACCCACACGGCGAAATGAGCGGACGGAAACAGTGGAAATAAGATGCGTAAAGAGCATTGATTTCCGAGCAGAAAGTGCTGAAAACATCTAAAAATCGTTGTTTTTATAGCTTTTCTACTATTCGTAATCAGCAGGTCGCCGGTTCAAGTCTGGCCACTAGCTCCAGAAACCTGCGAAAGTCGAAAGATTCTCGCAGGTTTTCTCTTTTGTTTTTACATCACCTGCGCCATGAAATTCGCCATCTTTTCCGCCGTGCTTTCCTGCATCTGCCGTGTGACGTGAGTGCAGATGCAGGAAAGCGCAGTTTTTTTAAAAGGCAGCTTGCGGGTTTTCGAACCTGAAGGCTGCTTTTGTATGCTGCTATCCGATAAGAAAAAACCGAAGCAGAGCAATCTGCCTCGGCTTTTGTGTTATTCTTCGACCTTATGATAGACGAACGCGTTCGGGACCGGGCGGGAGCCGGTATAGCGCGTGGCAGCGTTCGAGCCGCGAATGACGTATTCGCCGTCGTACCACATCATGGCGCTTGTGCCACCATCGACGTTCATGGCCTGCACAGCGTTGTGCCGCTGCAAAATCTTTGCGCACTCGTTAACGTCGGTTCCGAGAATGCCCTCGGTGTAAAGACGGCCCTCGATGACGAGCAGCAGCATTTCGTATTTATCCGACTGGCCGATGCAGACGCGGGGATTGAGCTCGACCCAGTAGTCGTTTTGCAGCACTTCGCCGTCGATGATGATGGGCGGCTGGAACTCGGTCGCGTCGCGGCAATCTTCGCTGACTTCCTTGTCGACCTTCTTGATATAAATCAGGTTGTCAGTGTGGATCTCCAGCCGGTAATACTGGAAATTCGGGTTTGAAACATAGTGCGTGCCATAGCCGTGGCCGTTCGACATCGCGTAGCCCGCGATCAGACCGCCGTTGCCGTTGCCCCAGTTGCCCTGGCTGTCGATATCAATGAAGCCCGAGCAGGTCGTAGCGAGAATGCCGTTGTGCGCCTGCGCGATGGTTCCGGTGAGCTGACCGAACTGGCCGACACCGGAGGAGTTTTCCACGTTCAGCCGCGCAGGGTCCTTCGCGATGGCCAGAATGCCGCGATAGCCAGAGCCCTCGACGCGCACGAGCATGATCTCTTCCTTGGCGTTGATGGCAAGCACCTGCTCGCCCATGGTCGTCATGATGGACGTGCCGTTGTCATCTAAACCTGCCTCGTTGATGTTGATATTCTCCCAGCCGTTATCGAGCACTGACGGGTTCTGCTCTACGTAAGCTTCCATCGTCGCCTGATCGAGCTCCCAAAACATTTCATAGAACGCTTCTTTGGCGAGCGCCTGCTCGTCTTCGGGCGTCATGGTCTCGGTTTCCATCTCGGTGACAGTTGTGTCAATTGGCTTGATTGCCGGCTCGACGGGCTCTGCGGGCGTCGTCGTTTCCGGCTCCTTGCTCCAGGAGCTTTCCTTATCGCCGACAGCTTCTGCCGCCTGAATGCGCATTTGCAAAACCTCGTCAATGACGGGCTCAGGCAGCAGATACGTCGCCATCCACTGGTGGCGCATGGTGGACATGGCCGTCTGGATGTAAATCGTGCGCCAGCGCTTGACAAAGCTGTTCTGCGTGTAGCACAGGAAGAAATAGAGTCCTTCCAAACACAGAATGACCGTCAGCCAGATGGCAAGCACCTTCAGAGGCTTTTTCTTTTTCTGCTTCTTTTCCTTCGGCTCGTTCTCCGGCTCTGCCTTGCGGCGGCCTGCCACACGGGCAGCCGACCGGGAATTGCCAAACAGTTTCATTTGCGGCATAAAATCTCTCCAGTATGGATGTTTGTTTCATGTGGATATTGCATAGACCAAAGTATTTTAGCACATCTCGCCGAAAGAATCAATCTTTTGTGCCGCATTCGGAAATTTTAAGAAATTTCAAGTCTCGTTACAGCAAAATGGGCGGCTCAAAAGAGCCGCCCGGAAATCATTATGCAGATAACAGCGTCTCTAACCGCGCGCGGATGAGCTTCAGAAGCTTCCCGTTTTCCGGCATCTCCTTAAGCTCTGCGGGGTCGCACAGATGCGCGAGGTCTTCGGAGAGATAGCCTTCTTCGAATACATCAACGCCCGCCTGCGAGAGACAGTCGGCATAGTGCATGAGCGCCTCGTTTCCGTCGAGCTCGCCGCGTTTCTGGAGCGCACCTGCCCATGCGGCGATCGTCGCGAGGGGATTGGTGGAGACGGGCTTTCCTTCGCGCCATCTGCGGTAGTGGTCGACGACGGTCCCGTGCGCAGCCTCGTACTCGAAGTTGCCGTCCGGCGAGACGAGGACGCTCGTCATCATGGGAAGGCTTCCGGAGGCGGCGGCAATGAGGTCGCTCATCACGTCTCCGTCGTAATTTTTGCACGCCCAGATCATGCCGCCCTCGGAGCGGATGACCTTCGCAGCCACGTCGTCGATGAGCGCGTAACGGTAGTGAAGACCGGCGGCTTCAAATTGGTCTTTGAACTCCTCGTCAAAGACCTTCTGGAACAGGAGCTTGAAGGTCTGATCATAGTCCTTGGAGATCGTGTCCTTGCTTGAGAACCAGACGTCCTGATGCACCGACAGCGCGTAGGTAAAGCAGCAGCGGGCGAACGATAAAATGGAGTCGTCCCGGTTGTGCATCGCCTGCAACACGCCGGGGCCCTTGAAGTCATAGACTGTCTGCCGGGAAAGTTCCGTGCCGCTTTCATCGGTGAACACGAGTTCCGCTTTGCCAGCGCAGGGAACGCGGTATTCTACGGCCTTGTAGATATCGCCGTAGGCATGCCGTGCGATGGTGATCGGCTTTTTCCAGCAGGAGACGACGGGCTTGACCTTGGAAATGAGGATCGGGGTGCGGAAGACTGTGCCGTCGAGCGCGGCGCGGATGGTCGCGTTGGGAGACTTCCAGAGCTTTTTAAGGTGATATTCCTCCTGCCGCTGCAAATTGGGTGTGATCGTCGCGCATTTTACGCCGACATGCAGGCGCTTGATCGCTTCCGCAGCCTGTACAGTTACGGCATCTTCTGTTTTGTCGCGGTTCTGGATGGAGAGGTCGTAGTATTCGGTATTGAGGTCGACAAAGGGGAGAATCAGCTCGTCCTTGATCATGCCCCACAGAACGCGGGTCATTTCATCGCCGTCGAGTTCCGCGATGGCGTTTTGCATCTTGATTTTTTCCATGACTTACTCCTTTTTCTGTGCGGCGTAGTGGTTCATGAGGCAGCCGCGCAGCAGCAGCTCGCGCTCCTCTGCGGATGTGTTTTTGAGCCAGAGCGTCAGGCTATAGACGCTGCCGTCCGCACGGAGAACAGTTGCCGGGAAGCATTCGTCTCCGGCTTCCACCTTGCGTTTCACATCGGGAACGAAGATAAAGTCGCCGGGTTCTGCGGTAAATTCCGTGCCGGGCTCCAGCGTGAACGGAAGCATGCCCCAGTTGACGCAGTTCGAGCGGTAGCGTTTTGTGGCAAATTCATAGCAGATATTCGCGCAGCCGCCGAGCACTCTTTGGCAGGACGCGGCCTGTTCGCGCGCAGAGCCGTCGCCGGGCTTGTTGGCAAAGATCACAGAGCCAAGCTGCATGGTTTTTGCTGTGTCCTTCGGAAGACCAAGCTTTGCGAGAACGGCTTCCAGTTCCGGTGGGACAAGGCCGTCCGCGCGGGCAAGCTCGAGCGCATACGTCGCGTTTGCGCGGGCGACATACTCGGGGTCGCGGCGGGAGAGGGCAAAGGTTGCGAGCTTCAGGGGGTTCGAGCGGTACGACGATGTTTCGCCCGAGGGGATCAGCTCGTCCGTCGTGGTCACAGGGTCTCGCAGGACGGAGGCCACCTGCATGAGAAGGTTTTCCGAGAGCGCCGGAATCTTCGGCCATTCGGTAATATTGGGGCCGAACTTCAGTTCGTGCTCCGGCTGGGGTTTGCCTGCGCCAAAGTAGACGCGTTTTTTGTAAACATCCGCGTCAAACGTGCGCGTAACAGGCTTGGGTGCGTCGTACGCAACGTCAGCAGCGGAGGTGAGCACGCCGTGGTTTCGTGCGGTTGCGGCAATCGAGCGCGCATCCATCAGGATGACCCCGGCCAGCTGGCCGTTTCCGGGCTTCGAGCCCTCGCGGTTCGGGAAGTTGCGCGTCGTGTGGCGGATGGAAAGGGCATTGTTGGCCGGAACGTCGCCCGCGCCGAAGCAGGGGCCGCAGAAGCAGGGCTTAAACAGCGCGCCAGCCTCCAGAAGCTGCTGCACGCCGTTTCGGATGAGCTCAAGGTTCACGGGGATGGACGGGGGATAAACGGAGAGGGAGAAATCGCCGCAGCCCACGTCAAAGCCGTTCAGAATCGACGCAGCTTCCGCAATGTTATCATACATGCCGCCTGAGCAGCCTGCAATCACGCCCTGATCGACCATCAGCTTGCCGTTCACGATTTTGTCTGTCAGATGGAGCTCTGCCTTGCCGCCAAACTGCTCATGCGCCCGCTGTTCCACCTCGCGCAGGTAGTCGCCGGGGGCGGCAATCAGCTCTCGCAGCGTGACAGCCTCGGACGGATGGAAGGGAAGCGCCGCCAAGGGCTCGAGTTTCGAGAGGTCCATTTCGATGCAGCTGTCATAGTACGCGCCTTCTTCCACGCGCAGCGGGCGGTAAGCGTCCGGCCGGCCGTGGATGGCGAGGTATTCTTCGACCTTCTCGTCCGTCTCCCAGATGGAGCTCAAGCAGGCCGTCTCGGTGGTCATCACGTCAATGCCGATGCGGAAATCCATCGGAAGATGTTTAACGCCGGGGCCCGCGAACTCAAGCACCTTGTTTTTGACAAAGCCGTTTTTATACGTTGCGCCGCAAAGCGCGATGGCTACATCGTGCGGCCCCACGCCATGGGGCACCTCGCCCGTCAGCCAAACGAGCACAACCTGCGGCTTTGCAACATCATATGTGTTTTGCAGCAGCTGCTTGACAAGCTCGGGGCCGCCCTCGCCAACGCCCATCGTGCCGATCGCGCCATAGCGGGTGTGACTGTCGGAGCCCAGGATCATTTTGCCGCAGCCGGTCATCATTTCGCGCGCGTACTGGTGAATGACGGCCTGATTGGCGGGCACGTAATCGCCGCCATATTTGATGGCCGCGGAGAGGCCGAAGACGTGGTCGTCCTCGTTGATCGTTCCGCCGACGGCGCAAAGGCTGTTATGACAGTTCGTCAGAACATAGGGAACAGGAAAACGCGTCAAGCCGCTGGCTCTGGCTGTCTGGATGATGCCGACGTAGGTGATATCGTGGGAGATCAGGCCGTCGAAGGTGATGTGGAGCTGGCCGTCTGCTGCGCTTTTGTTGTGGCTGGCTAAAATCTTCGCGGCGATGGTCTTTTCCTTCGCGTCGCTGTCATATGTGCCGGCGATTACGGGCTTGCCGCCCTGAATCGTTACGCCGCTGTCAATCAATCGGATCATGTGCATCCGTCCTTTCCGCTGTGCTGCGTCCGGGAAATACCCGGCAGTTTTCATGCCAACAGTATAGCAAGGCTCACCGAAAAATGCAAGAAGAAAATGAATGAAATTTCTTGATACTTGCAAAAATCTTGCATTTTTTAGTGAAATGCAATTGAAAATTCAATTATGCAAAGAAAAATTAAAGAAATTTGAATTTTTTAAAATTAGTTCTTGCATTTTTGAAAAAGTGTCGCTATAATGAGCCCAACATGAAAACAGCGCTTGCTTAAAGGAGAAAAACACCATGGAACGTGAAATGGATTTGCGCGGCAAAGAAGCAGTCTCCCTCAGCAGTCTTGTAAAAAAAGAATATCAGATCCCGGACAGCTATTACTTTGGCGAGGTCAAGCGCGGCCTTCGCAACAGCGACGGCACGGGCGTGCTCATCGGCGTGACGAAGGTCGGCAGCGTGCAGGGCTATCTGATCGAAGACGGCCGCCGCATTCCGGTCCCCGGTAAGCTCTACTATCGCGGCATTGACCTCAACGAGATCGTCGAAGCGCACCGCAAGAGCGGCACATTTGGCTACGAGGAGGTCGCGTATCTGCTGCTCATGGGGCACCTGCCGACAAAATCCGAGCTTTCCTATTTTAACGATATCATGTGCAGGGCCAGAAAGCTGCCCGAGGGCTTCACGGAGGGTATGATCATGCGCCATCCGAGCCGGGACATCATGAATGACCTCGCCCGAAGCGTGCTGCTGCTCTACTCCTACGACGAAAATCCCGACGATATTTCGGCGGAGAACCTGCTCACGCAGTCCATCAAGCTCATCGGCTCGTTCCCGGCGATCGTTGCAAACGCCTACGCAGTGAACCGCCACTATTTTGACGGCGAGTCTCTTCACATCCACTACCCGAGCGTAGAGCTCTCGGCGGCGGAAAACTTTTTGCGGATGATCCGCCCGGACGCAAGCTACACGGAGGAAGAGGCACATCTTCTGGATATGATGATGATGATCCACGCCGAGCACGGCGGCGGCAACAACTCAACGTTCGTCTGTCGCGCGCTTTCCTCCAGCGGCACGGACACCTACAGCGCGATCGCGGGCGCGGTGGGCTCACTCAAGGGCCCCCTGCACGGCGGCGCGAACGCCAAGGTCATGCAGATGTTCCGCGATGTGAAGGAGCATGTGGACGCAAAAGACGACGGCTCAATTCGCGACTATCTCGTAAAATTACTTGCACGTGAGGTGGGCGACCGGTCCGGTAAGATTTATGGTCTTGGCCACGCGGTCTATACGCTCTCCGATCCGCGCGCGGTGCTGATCAAGGCGTATGCGGGACATCTGGCAGAGGTCAAGGGCTTTGCAGAGGATTTCGAGCTGCTGGAGAAGGTCGAGACGATCGGCGCGCAGCTTTTGCAGGAAAAGCGCCGGAGCGACGACCCCATCTGCGCGAACGTCGATATGTACTCCGGCCTTGTGTACCATATGCTCGGCATCCCGCAGGAGGTCTTCACGCCGCTGTTCGCCACGGCTCGTATCGCCGGCTGGTGCGCCAACCGGATAGAGGAGGTCCTGACCGGCAACCGCATCATGCGCCCGGCCTACCGCGCCGTCACCATCCACAACCACTACGTTCCGATGCAAGAGCGCGAGGCGCACATGGAGCTGCCGGAGTAAGAACGATCTTTACGAGGGCGGATGAGGGTAGGGGAGCATAATCTTACTGCACTGCTGTATCGTTCGTGCTTTAAGACCCTCATCAGTCACGGCTTGCGCCGTGCCAGCTTCCCCCGGGGGAAGCCATGGACGCTCCCGCGCCAGAGGTTTCCTTATAATAATGCAAAAAATCGCCCGGCGAAAGCCGGGCGATTTCCTGTGTTACGGATCAATGATGCTATGGAGCGATCAGGCCGCCATGTTCATGAAGACCTGTGCGACCATGGCGCGGGTGGCCGTGCCGTTGGGGTTGAACGCATTGTTCGAGCCCGAGAGGTACTTGGCCGCCGTGCAGTAATGAACGCCCTCGAGCGCCCAGTCTGCAATGGAGGTAAGGTCGGTGTAGGCCAGCTCGGTTGCCGCCTCGTTCTTGGCCTTGCCGATGGTCTTGTCGTAGCCATAGAGCACCTTCGCCATTTCCTGACGGGTGATGGCCTTGTTGGGTGCGAACGTGCCGTCCGCATAGCCGCCGACGATGCCGTTTTCAGCCGCCCAGACGACAGCGGGTGCGTACCAGCTGTCTTCCTCACAGTCAGAGAACTTGGCGGAAACCTTCGTCTCGACAGCGGGGGAACCGGCCTGACGGTAGAGGATCGTGACGAGCATGCCGCGCGTCAGAGCGCCGTCAGGGTTGAAGCCTGTGCCGACGCCGTTCATGAGGCCGTTGTCGCTGACATAGTTGACAGCCTTCTCATACCACTTGCCAGGGACAACGTCGGTGTACTTCACGATGGAAATACGGCCAGCGGGCTTGGAATACTGCTCGCCGATGGTGCCGCCGAGCTTGGTCTCGATGTAGGAAAGAACCGTCTGCGCGTCGGTCATGGTCGCATCGCCGGCCTTGAGGACCTTGGAGTTCTTGAACATCGTGAAGCCGTCGCCGCAGTAGGTGATGGTGTAGTCGATGCCGCCGAGAGTGTAGGTCTTGTTGGGGTTGATCGGCTCATAGACGCCGGTCTTCTTGTTGAGCACCTGCACGTTCTGCACGCGGCGCGCGCCTGCGACCTTGACGAACTCGCCCTTGTCGCTGAGCTCAATGGAAGAGGGGATGCTCGAGACGATGGTGTACTTGAGGCCGGAAACGCTCAGGAAGCCGCCGGACTCGGACGGGTACTTGATTGCGCCCATTTCCAGCATGTCAAGAACAGTCTGGCCGGTCACTTCCATCTTGCAGGGGAGGTTGCCCCACGGGAAGACGGTGAGGATGTCGTTAAGCGTGATGTCGCCTTCCTTAATGGGAGCGCGCAGGCCGCCGCCGTTCATGATGCCGATGTCGGCGTCCATCATGACGCGGTAAGCGTCCGCTGCGAGATCGCCCAGCGCGGTCTCGGAATTACGGACAAGGCGGTTGCCGTTTTCGTCGTAGTCATTGAGCGTAACGGAGCTCTTGGCGACGACCTTGGAAACGGTGTCGGAGAAGGAGTTCTGGATGTTTTCAACATACGACGCGACCGTTTCGTCCTTTTTAGTGAAGTCCTTCGCGGAAATCAGCTCCGAGGTGATCGTGCCGTCAGCAGCGATGGTGAGCTTACCGAGGGTGGCAAGCTTGCCCTCTTCCTGACCGGCCTCGGCGAGGATGACGTCCTTGCCGTCCTTGTTGGAGAGCTTCGTCGTCAGCGTCAGGTGGTCATGACCGTCGAGCATCGCGTCGATGCCGGTGGTGTTGGCGATGACAGCCTTGGAGCTCCAACGGTCGGTCGTGCCTTCGTTGCCGAGGTGAGCAAGAGCAATGACGTAGTTGGCACCGGCCTTTTTGACCTCGTCAACAGTGTTCTGCACAGCCTTATACAGAGCCGAGCCGTCGTCGTCTTCGCAGAACGAATAGATGTAATTGCCGTTTGCGTCCTGGAAGTAGGCGGGGGTGGACTTCACAAAGGACTCCGGCGTGGCGATGCCGATGTAAGCAACCTTGGTTCCGCCGTAATCGACGATCTCATACGGCTTGTAGGCGATGTCGGACGTACCCTTGCCGAGGTATTTGAAGTTGCAGGCGAGGTATTTGAACTTAGCCTGCTTGGTCAGCTTGGTCAACTGTGGGATCTTGTAGTCGAACTCGTGATTGCCGAAGGTGGCAAAGTCGTAGCCGGTCTCGTTCATGATATCGACCAGATACGCCCCGCCCGAAAGCGTGCCGATCGCGCCGCCCTGTACCGCGTCGCCGCAGTCGACCAGCGCAACATAATTGTGCGTCTGCTCCATCTCGGCCTTGTACGCCGCAACGCCGGCATAGCCCATGCCGTCGGATACGCCGCAGTGCACGTCGTCGGTGTGCAGGATGACAATGTCGTTGGATTTTCCGTCTGCCGCGAGAGCCGTGGTCCCGAGGCTCAGAACCATGATGAGGCAAAGCAGAAGTGCAACAAGTTTCTTCATAGTATCCTCCTTTTTTCTCGCTTTCACAGAGCGCCATGTGACGCGGTGCAAAAGGGTATACCAGAATCATACATCAAAACCTGAAAAACAGCAATAGGCAGAAACGTAAAAAATACGAAAAATTTTCATCAACTCGCACAAAAAATGGATGAGTTTCAAAAAAACGGACAGCAGATTCGACAAAAAATGACGGTTTTTCACAGCGCATACAAAAAATGTATCCCCGGAAAGTTGAAAAGGACGCGGGAGTTACCCACGTCCTTGCAATCAGATTCCTACGATTGTGCCGCTTTGTGTCTCCTGTCCGCAAAACGGGACATTTTTTCGAAGGCAGGTCTTGATATAGCAAAATGCCGCGCGTTCCCCCTCATCGCGCAGCTTGGTCAGAAGGAACCGGAGCGCGCGAACGGTGTCGGGGTGCATGAGCCGCGCTTCGTTGGAGCGCTCCAGATAGCCGAGCGCCGACGCGTCCGTATACGCAGGACCCTGATACGTCTTGCAGGCGGCGATCCGGTCGGCCACCATCTCGGCAAGGTATTTTGGCGGCATGGGAACGGCGGCATACGCCTTCGTCTGCATGTCGAGATCTGTCCAGTACTCCCAGTGGTGGCGGTTTCTGCCTTTGTGGTGCATCCACGCTTCGCTCCAGCCCTTTTCCTCGCGTTCGGCGGTGTTCGGGCTGCGCGTGCCCTGATAGTATCTGACACCGGTCAGAAATTCAACCGGGGCATATTTGGAAAGATCGTGTGTGAGGCCCTGCCAGTAGAGCCCCATGCGGAAGCACCCCTGCCGGACGAGGCGTCGGTGGTGATTGATCGTATGCAGATGTCCCCAAAAGCTTCCCATAACGCGCCTCGATTCCTCAAATTATGCGAAAATGCTTCGATGCGATATCAAATCCAGTATACCGCAGCGCGCGGAAAATTGCAAGCGATCAGCCGCGCAGCGCGCTTCCCTGCATCACGCCATCCTGCTCGAAGCGCTTCTGGATGGCGCTTAACACGCGCTTTTTGTCTGCGCTCCACAAGGGAGCAATCAGGTCGCGCTTGGCCCCGTCTCCCGTCAAGCGGTGGATGACAATCTTGGGCGGCAGAACGGCAAGACATTGCTCCAAAATATCAATGTACGCATCAAGCTCCAACGGCTTTACGCGCCCGGCTTCATATTCCGCCGCCAGATCGGTTCCGCGCAGGATATGCAGCAGATGCAGTTTCACACCGTCCACAGGGAGCTGCCCCAGATGGCGCGTGGTCTCCACGATCATCTCCGCCGTCTCGCCGGGGAACCCTAGAATCTGGTGCGCGATGACCTCAATATCCAGCGCGTGAAGCTTTTGTACCGCGTCGTCAAAGACCGATAGGGGATAGCCGCGGCGAATGTACTGTGCAGTATTGTCGTGAATCGTCTGAAGACCAAGCTCTACGAAGACGGGCTTCTTGGCCCTGAGCCGGGCTAACATCCGCAGGATATCCTCCGGCAGGCAGTCCGGCCTGGTGGCAATCGAGAGCGCGACCACATCGTCCGGCTCCATCGCGGCAAGAAAGAGCGGCTCGAGCCGGGAAACTGCGCCGTAGGTGTTTGTAAAGTCCTGAAAATAGGCGATGAATTTCGCACCCTGCGCCTTTTTGCCGAGGATATACTTTGCCTGCTCGAGCTGTTCGGGGATGGATGCGCTGCCGGACGCGGCAAATTCTCCGCTTCCAGAACAAAAGATGCAGCCACGCGCGCCAAGCGTACCGTCCCGGTTGGGGCAGGTGCAGCCCGCAGAGAGCGAGAGCTTATAGACCTTGCAGCCGAAACGGCGCTTGAGATAGGGACTGAGGGCGGTATAGTGTTCCATACGGACTCCTTAGAAAAAGTCCGCCGCAAAAATGCGACGGACCTTCGATTGTTATGCGTTTTCTTCTGGCTGTGTGTCCGGCTCGTCGACCGGCTCGACCGATTCAATGGGCAGAACGTCCGCGTCGGGGATGGGCTTTCCCTCCATGACGGCCTCGAACTGAGGCCTTCCCATGTTGTTGTGCGCCATGAGATAGGAGGCAACAGCCTCGAGCTTGTCGTCATGCGATTTGAGAATGTCCGTGCACTTCTGATAGGCGGCAGTCAGAATCGACTGTACCTCGTCGTCAATGCGCCCGGCGACGGCCTCAGAGTAGGACTTTGTCTTTTCGTAGTCCCTGCCGATGAAGACCTCGTTTCCGGACGAGTAGCACACGGGGCCAAGAGAATCGCTCATGGCGTACTTTGAGACCATGTCGCGCGCAATGGCCGTGGCTCTCTGAATGTCGTTGGACGCGCCGGTTGAGATATCATCAAGCTTGAGCTGCTCGGCCACGCGCCCGCCCAAAAAGCCCACGATGGTTTCAAACATCTCGCTCTTGGAGACGAACGTCTGATCGTCCTGCGGAAGGCTGATGGTCATGCCGCCCGCCATGCCGCGGGGGACGATGGTGATCATATGCACGGGGTCCTGCGTCGGCAGGCAGTACATTGCGATGGCGTGCCCCGCCTCGTGGAACGCGGTGAGCTTGCGCTCATACGTAGATACGACGCGGCTGCGCTTTTCGGGGCCTGCGATGACCTTGATCATCGCCTCTTCCATGTCCTTCATGGTGATGACCGCGCGGTTTTTCCCGGCGGCAAGCAGCGCTGCTTCATTGAGAAGATTCGCTAAATCTGCGCCCGTGAAGCCCGCCGTCGCCTTGGCGAGCGATTCAAGGTTCACGTTGTCGGCAAGAGGCTTATCCTTCGCATGGACCTTCAAAATGGCCTCGCGCCCGCGCCAGTCGGGGGTTCCGACGTAGATCTGCCGGTCAAAACGGCCGGGTCTTAAAAGCGCCGGGTCGAGGATGTCCTTGCGGTTTGTCGCCGCGATGACGATCACGCCCGTGTTGCTGCTGAAGCCGTCCATTTCGACGAGCAATTGGTTGAGCGTCTGCTCGCGCTCATCGTGGCCTCCGCCGAGACCCGCGCCGCGTCTGCGGCCGACTGCGTCAATTTCATCGATGAAGACGATCGCGGGGGCGACCTTTTTCGCCTGCTCGAATAAATCGCGCACGCGGCTCGCGCCCACGCCGACATAGAGCTCGACAAAGTCGGAGCCCGAGATAGAGAGAAACGATACGCCCGCTTCGCCAGCGACGGCTCTTGCAAGCAGCGTCTTGCCAGTGCCCGGAGGGCCGACGAGCAGCACGCCCTTGGGGATTTTCGCGCCGAGACGGCTGTAGCGCTTGGGGTCTTGCAGGAAGTCCACGATCTGCGCCAGCTCCTCCTTTTCCTCGTCTGCGCCTGCAACGTCTTGGAACGTGACGGTCTGGGAGGTCGGAATGCCGAAGCGGGCGTTGGCCTTCGTGAAGTTTGCCATGCCGTTGGGCCCGCCGTTTGCGCGGCTCGAGAGGAAGAAAAAGACGATAAGCAGCACAATACCGCCGATGATATACGGCGCTGCTGCGCGGTACCACGGGTCGCTCGCGGGCAGATAGTTGTAGCTTTTGAGCGTCCCGGCTGCGTACTGCTCGGCGATCAGATCGTCGAGGTCTGCGCGGAACTGCTCGGTATCGCCGATTTTTGCCGTGACGGTGGAGGTGGTGTCGCCGTCTCCTCGCACCTGCATGGTGAGATTGCTTCCCTCTAACGTGAACGAGGCGACCTTTTCATTGCGGAACAGGTCCAACACGTCCGAATATTGAAGTGACTGGGTGCTGTTTGGCGTAAGGAGGCTGCTCACCAGAAGCAGCGCCACGGCCAGCACCACAAGCAAAACGAGAAAACTCGTCGGTTTTGATTGCTGAGACAATGAAGTTCTCCTTCCGGCTTATTTTTCGAGATAGACAGACGGCTTGAGAACGCCGACATAGGGGAGGTTGCGGTAATAGTCTTCGTAGTCAAGTCCGAAGCCGACAACGAATGCGGCCGGGATCGTGAAGCAGGCATAGTCCGGCTCCAGATCGACCTTGCGGCCAGAGGGCTTATCGAGGAGGGTGCAAATTTTGATGGAGGCAGGCTTTCTCGCCTGGAACAGCTCGACGATCAGCTTGAGCGTGCTGCCGGAGTCGATGATGTCCTCAAGAATCAGAACGTCGCGGCCCTCAATATCATGGTCAATATCCTTGCGGAAGGTCAGCTTGCCGGTCGACTCCGTGCCGCCCTCAAAGGACGTGACGCACATGAAGTCCTCCTGCACAGGAACGGTGATGGCCTGCGACATCTCGCCGAAAAACGGCACGACGCCCTTGAGAACGCCGACTAAGATGGGGCACTTGCCGCGGTAGTCCTCGGAGATCTGCGCGCCGACCTCGCGGATGCGGGCGTGGATGTCTTCCTCGGAGACGAGAACGCGTTCAATATCCTGCTGCATGTCAAATTTGTTAATCATTGCGTATCCTCTTTCTGTATATACTCTTTTTCATGCATAAACTGAATCAGAAGAGCAGCCTCCCCGGGCTGCGCGCCATGTTCGCTTGACACGGCAAAGGGATAGACCAGAAGCACCTGCACACCGTCCGTCACGACGGGAACCAGCGCCCGCTGAGAAGCGGGGATTTTCCGGTCGATGAAAAGCTTCTTGAGCGTTTTGCGTCCACCGGGGAGGCGGATTTCATCGCCCTGCTTTCTTGGACGGATGAGAAGGTCCTTCGGCGCTTCTATCGTATCATATCTGAGTGCAAATGTGCAGGGGCTCAGCATGGATTTTTCGAAATTTTTTACGAACCGGCACGAAACGCGCAGCGACAGCTCCGGAATTTCCGTTACACCGTCCGGAGAAAGCGTCTTTGGCGTAAAGCCCGCGGGCGATTCGCGCAAGTCTGGCGCCAGCTTATCGTAGCTCCGGCAAAGAAGCTTCCCGCCCGGGAGCGTGACGGACTGTGAGCCGTCTTTCCCGACTACGAGCCGCATCAGGGCTTCCACATGCGCGCGAGATGGCTTCGAAATAGAAAGCTCCGATAAAAGCTGCCGCATGGCCCGCAGCAAAAGCGCGTCCGGCGCGTCCCGTAAGACGTGGCACGACCAGCCGCCGTCCGGCAATTTGGCCCTGCGCAAGAGGGAAGCGGCTTCCTTGTCCAAATACGCATCTTCCTTGCGCAGAATCTCGCTCATATGGAAAACGGTGCTTGACAGCTTCGGGTTTTCACGCGCAAGAAGCGGCACGACCTCATGCCGCAGGCGGTTTCGAAGGGGCAGGGAGGACGCGTTCGAGGAATCCTCGACATGAGAAAGCGCGTGCTGTTCCAGATACGCCGTAACCTCCGCGCGCGAGACGCAGAGCATCGGACGGATGATCCTGCCGCGCTTCGGCGGAATGCCGCACAGACCGCGCAGCGCCGTCCCGCGTACGAGATTGAGCAGAACCGTCTCTAAATTATCGTCCTGTGTGTGCGCCGTGGCGACAGGCTTTCCGAGACTTTCAAAAAACTGATAGCGAAGAACCCTCGCCGCCTCCTCGACGCTTTCACCGGTTTGCTTGCAGCGCGACAGAACATCCGCGCGCGATACGGTGAGCCGAACGCCGAGGCTATCGCAGAGATTTCTCACAAACGCCTCGTCGCGGTCGGATTCCGCGCTCCGCAGCTGGTGATTCAGGTGCGCGGCTTCGACGGTGATGGAAAGCTCCTTTTGAAGCGAGAGCATGACATGCAGCAGGCACACCGAATCTTTTCCGCCCGAGACGGCACAGACGAGCGTTGCGCCCGGGGCGATCAGCTCGTTTTCCCGGAGATAGCGGAGAATGTTATCCCTCATGCTTCCACTCCAGGTCGGAGAACGTCGTATACTGCGGCATCCACTGCGTCTTGACCGTTCCGGTTTCGCCGTGGCGGTTCTTGGCGATGATGATCTCTGCGATGTTCTTTTCTTCGGTGTTGGGGTTATAGTAGTCGTCGCGGTAGATGAACATGACCGAGTCTGCGTCCTGCTCGATTGCGCCGGATTCGCGAAGGTCGGAGAGCATCGGCCGCTTGTCGGTTCGAGACTCGTTCGCACGCGACAGCTGGCTCAGACACACGACCGGAACGTTCAGCTCCTTGGCCATGATCTTGAGCGCGCGGGAGATTTCACTCACGACCGTCACGCGGTTCTCGCCCGATTTTCCGGGCGCGGCGGCGGTCATCAGCTGTAAATAGTCGATGAGCACAAGGCCGAGGTTTTCGAGCCTGCGGCATTTGGCGTTCATTTCGGCGACCGTGATGGCCGGGTTGTCGTCGACCCGGATATCCGTCTGGCTGAGGGCAGAGGACGCGATGGAGAGCTTGTTCCAGTCCTCCTCCGTGAGTTTTCCCGTGACGAGCTTTTGGTTATCGACGAAGCTTTCGTTCGACAAAAGGCGCATCGCCAGCTGCTCGCGGGACATTTCGAGCGAGAAAAACGCGACGGTCTTATTGGTGCTCTTCGCGACGGAGAGCGCGACGTTCAGCGCCATCGACGTTTTGCCCATGCCGGGTCTCGCGGCGATGAGAAGAAGGTCAGAATTGTTAAGGCCGTTGATCTTTTTGTCGAGATCGTGAAGGCCCGTGGAAAGGCCCGGAATGTCGTTTCCGGATTCGGCCAGCTCTTCGAGGCGGTCGTAGACATTGATAAGAACCTTTCCGATGTGCTGGAGGCTGTCGCCGGAGTTTTCCTTGCGGAGGCTGTAGACCTTTTTTTCGGCGGCCTCGAGCATCTCCTGCGCGGTGCCGACGCCCTCCTGTACCATGGCGGTGATCTCATCGGCTGCCGTGCCCAGGTTCCGCATGAGTGCCTTGTCGTGGACAATTGCGCAGTACTGCTTGACGTTGGCGGCAGTGGGCGTAATTTGAAGGAGCTGGGAAATGTAATGATACGAATGCGCCTCGTCATACACGCCGCGCTCTTTCATCTTATCGAGCACGGTGACGGGGTCAATGTGCTGCGAGAAGTTGAACATCGTATAGATCGTCTCGAAGATCTCGCGGTTCTGCTGCAAGTAGAATTCATCCGGCTGCAAAAGCGAAATGACATCCGGCACGCACCGCTCGTCAATGAGCATGGAGCCGAGCACAGACTGCTCCGCCTCGAGCGACTGCGGCACCTGACGGCCTAAGAGCTCGTCGACAGGCATCGATGTTCACCTCCTCGAAAGTTTACATAAGATCTATGAATGCAGATTTCGGTAGAATTACAGCTCGCGCACCTCGACCTTGAGGTCGGCGGTGATTTCATAGCCGAGCTTGCACTTGGCGGTGTACACGCCAGTCGTTTTGATAGGATCAATGACGACCTTGCGCTTATCGAGCGCAATGCCCTCCTGCTTTTCGAGTGCTTCCGCAATTTCTGCGTTCGTGACCGAGCCGAAGAGCTTGCCGGCTCCGCCGCCCTTGGCCATGACGACGACGGTCATGTCCTTCATCTTTATGGAAATTTCCATGGCTTCAGCGCGCTCCTTGGCCTGGCGCTCCTGGGTCGCCTTGTCGTTCATGCGCATGGTGTTGATGTTGTCGGCGTTCGCCTCCTGCGCAAGCTTCTTGGGAAGCAGGAAGTTTCTGGCGTAGCCGTCGGATACCTCGATCATCTGGCCGCGCTTGCCCTTGCCGCGGACGTCCTGCGTTAAAATTACTTTCATAGCGATAAGCTCCTTTCAGCTGTTAATATCAATAATTTACGATTCATAGAACTGGTCGATGGAAGCAACAAGTTCCGTGAGCACCTCGCGCACGGACTTGTCTCTGATCTGCGCGCCTGCCGTGGCCGCGTTTCCGCCGCCGCCCAGCTTTTCAAGCACGACCTGCACGTTGCACGAGCCGATTGAGCGCGCGGAGAGGAAGACCACGTCCCCGTCCGGATAGAGAACGAAGGAGGTCATAATGCCGGAAATGTTCAGAAGCTCGTCGGCGGCCTGCGCGGCGATGGTCCTCGGCACCGTATGGTCGACGGCCGCAATCGCAATTTCGTTGCGGTACAGCCGCGCGGACTGGATAATATGGTAGCGCACGATGGTCGCGTCCAGATCGTTCTGGAACAGCTTCATCACATCGACGGTATCCGCGCCCGCCCGCCGCAAGAATGCCGCGGCCTCAAAGGTGCGAGAGCCCGTACGTACGGAAAACTTCTTCGTATCGAGCACAATACCGGCAAGAAGCGACTGCGCCTCAATCGGGCGGATGTCCCGCTGGTCGACGGCGTACTGCAAAAGCTCTGTCACAAGTTCGGAGGCAGACGACGCGAACGGCTCATGGAGGTTCAGAACGACCTGCTCAATGTAATCTGCCGCTCTTCTGTGGTGGTCGATGACGGCCACGCGGGGAATGGACTCCAGCAGCGCGCGCGACTCGACCTGATCGGGCCGGTTTGTATCGACGACAATGAGCAGGCTCTTCGGGTCTGCCGCCACGAGCGCGTCTTCACCCGAGATAAACACGCCGGAAAAATCGGGCGAGGCCTTGAGCTCGGCAAGCAGGCTCCCGGCGACGTTCTTTTCCTGGTCCATCACGATCTGCGCCGTCTTTCCGCGCTTGCGGCACAGGCAGCTGATACCGACCGCCGCGCCCAATGCATCTAAGTCCGCCATCTTGTGGCCCATGACGAAGACCTTGCTCGACTGGGCGATGAGCTCGGAGAGGGAACCGGCTACCACGCGGGACTTGACCCTTGTGCGCCGCTCGGTCTCCTTGGTTCTGCCGCCGTAGAAAGCGAAATTGTACCGGTCCTTGATGACGGCCTGATCGCCGCCGCGCGAGAGCGCCATCTCGATAGAGAGATTCGCGAACGAATAGTTTTCCTCAAACGAGCTTCCGTCCTTGCCGATGCCAAGCGAGATCGTCGCGTTTACGCCCGCGGGGTTCACGACGGCGCGAATTGCGTCCAGGATCGAGAACTTGCCCTCCTGAAGCCGGGAGAGGTCCTTGCTTTCAAAGAGCAGAAGATACCGGTTGCGCTCCATTTTGCGGCACAGCGCGTGAAGCCCTGTGACCCAGCCGGAGACGGCCTCGTTGATCTGTGCGTCGAGCTTCGAAATCGTCGAGTCCGGCAGATTGCTCATGAGCTCGTCGTAGTTATCAATAAGAATGACCGCCGTGATGGGGCGCGTGCGCAGAAACTCGTCGCGCACATTGAACATCTCCGTCATGTCAACAAAGAAGATGGTCGCAAGACGTACGGTCGTCTCGTCGTCCTCCGAACGGACATAGTTTCCGTAGATGCGGTATCGGCGCGCGCCAATCAGCTGGTCTCCGGGAAGCTCGCTGCGCCCTTCGCGCAGCCACCCGGTCGTAAAGCCGGGGACAACAGCGTCCAGCGTCTGGTACTGCGTGCTGTCGGAAAGACCTGTGATGGCGTAAAAGCCGTCGTTGCCCCAGATGATCTCGCCCTCCGGCAGGCGGATGACGGCCATCGGGAAGGGCGAGCCCGCATGGACGGAGATGCCCTCTGCGTCAGTCGCGCTCTGCACGTAGCGCATGAGAGCGTTTCTGCGCCGGACGGAGAGAAGACGGCTGACCACCATCACGATGACGGTCACAACCAGCTCGCCCACCGCGAGATAATACTGGTCAAAAAGCGCCGCGGCCGCCGCAAAGGCCAGCATGATCAGGCAGTACCAGAATACGCCGGGCTGTAGAAGCTTTGCAACATGCTTGTTCATACGGGTGCGCGCCTCCTCCAAAATTGACTCACTCATAAATAATTTTCTTCATTATAGCAAATCTTTCTCGTCTTTACAAGCTGTGTTTGCGGCTTCCTGCCGCCTAAAATGCGCAGGCTCCGCAGGGGGGCACGTCTGTCCGGAAATGGGATTTTTACGGAATCGACAAAAAATAACGAAAAATTTTGTATACTTTTTGGAGATGCTGTGCTATACTACCATGTAGCATGAAAAGTGTGCCCATTTTTTTGAGTAGCCTCAAAGCGGCACAGACGGATTGCATTTGAGGATGCAGACAGCCACTCGCGCTGCTTGCGGTTTGCCCGGGGCGATGGGGCGGCCGGAGCGGTACAAGAAGCACAGCCTTCGCAGACAGCCATGGAGAAATCCGACGAGACGGGGTCGGAGAGGCCGAAGCTGTCCGCTGGAATTTGTGCGTCCTTTTGGCCTCTGCGTCAGAAAGCCCGCTTGCACGGGAAGGCACAGGAGTTTCCTGCGCCGGCATTTTTGCGCGATATTTGCGCGGTCCACACAAAAGCCGGAAACCGGACCGGCAAAACCATGAATTTTTGAAAAGAGGTATATACAATTTGGCAGAAAAATTAAAGATCATTCCCCTTGGGGGCCTTAATGAGATCGGCAAAAATATGACCGTTCTCGAATACGGCAAGGATATCATTATCATCGACTGTGGCCTCGGATTCCCCGAGGACGACATGTACGGCATCGACCTTGTCATCGCGGACATGACGTATCTGGTCAAGAATCAGGAAAAGATCCGCGGCATGTTTTTGACACACGGCCACGAGGACCACATCGGCGGCATTCCCTATGCCATGCAGCAGTTCAACTGCCCGATCCATGGTACGCGGCTGACAGCCGGGCTTGTGAAGCTCAAGCTGGAAGAGCACCACCTCGAACGCAGGGTCAAGCTCTTTACACACGAGGCAGGTGAGGTCGTGAAGGCCGGGTGCTTCCAGGTTGAGTTCATTCATGTGAACCACTCGATCGCGGACGCGGTGGCCTTCGCGGTCAAAACGCCGGTCGGCACGCTCGTCTTCTCGGGCGACTTCAAAATTGACGCGATGGCGGAGGACGGCATGATCGATCTTGCGCGCTTGGGCCAGCTCGGAAACGAGGGCGTGCTTGCCTTCCTGTGCGACTCCACAAACGTCGAGCGCCCGGGCTTTACGCCCTCGGAGCGCAGCGTCACCGACAGCTTCGACCGCCAGTTCTCCGGCTGCCGCCAGAGAATCATCGTCACGACGTTCGCGTCCAATGCGTTCCGGCTCCAGAGCCTTCTGAACGTTGCGCACAAGCACGGAAGAAAGGTCGCGGTCACAGGCCGCAGCATGGAAAATATCCTGAAGGTCTCGACGGACCTTGGCTATCTCAAGATCCCCAATAACACGCTTGTCGACATCAACGCCATCAAATCCCTTCCAAAGGACAAGATCGTGATCGTTTCGACAGGCTCGCAGGGCGAAAATATGTCGGCCCTGTACCGCATGGCCTTCTCCGGGCACCGACAGGTGGAAATTCAGGCGGGCGACCGCGTGATCATCTCCGCCTCGGCCATTCCCGGCAACGAAAAGTCCATCAGCAAGATCATCAACGAGCTCTACCGCAAGGGAGCCGACGTTGTCTACGATAAGCTCGAGGGCCTGCATGTCTCCGGCCATGCCTGCCAGGAGGAGCTCAAGATCATCCACGCGCTGCTGCATCCGCGCTTCTTCATTCCGCTCCACGGCGAGCAGCGCCATTTGCAGGCGCACGCGCGGCTTGCGCAGTCGATGGGCATGGATGCGAAGAACATTTTCATCTCGGACATCGGTAAGGTCCTTGAGCTCACGAAGGCCACCTGCAAATGGGGCGGCACCGTTCCGGCGGGCAAGATCCTCGTCGACGGCACAGGCGTTGGCGATGTCGGAAGCGTCGTGCTGCGCGACCGCAAGCATTTGGCGCAGGACGGCATGCTGGTCGTGGTCGTGAACCTTTCGAGCGAAGACGGAAGCGTCATTACGGGGCCCGATATTATTACCAGAGGCTTTGTCTACGTCAAGGAGTCGGAAAATCTCATGGAAGAGCTCCGCGTCATCGCCGCACACGCGATCGACCGCTGCCTTTCCGGCGGCACGCGCGACTGGAGCGCTCTGAAGGCGAATATCAAGAGCGATCTTTCGGGGTACCTCTTCAAGACCACGAAGCGCAACCCGATGATTCTCCCCGTGATCATGGAAATCTAAAAAACTGTCAGAAAAGCAGAATGCCCCGCAAATAAACGGGGTATCCTGTTTTTCAGGAAAAAGAGACGAGAAATTTCGAAAAACCGCTTGTCAAAAAAGTGGGTTGTGGTATATAATGAATTGGTTGCGCGGAAAGTGTCTTTTTTCGCGCGGGATACCGCATTGAATGAGGATGAGCATAGATGGCAAATGCAAAGAATACAAAGGTTCCGGCAGAAGACGCCATGGCCGCGGTCAGCGCACTGATCGCGAAGGCCAAGCGGGAAGGAAGCATTCAGGCGACGGAGCTGAACGCGCAGCTGGAGAAGCTGGATCTTCCGGTAGAAAAGATTGAACATATTTACGACACGTTCGACGCGATGGGCATTCAGATCGTGAGCCCGGAGCTTGAGATAGACCTAGACGACACGGCGGACGGCCTTGGCATGAGCGACGGCGAGATCCCGATGGGCGATGAAGAGGAAGATCTCATCGACCCCGTCGAGCTGGCGGCGGAATACAACCTCGACGACCCGGTCCGCATGTACCTCAAGGAGATCGGACAGGTGCGCTTACTCACGGCAGACGAGGAGATGGAGCTTGCCAAGCGCGTGTGCGAGGGCGATAAGGCGGCGAAGGACAAGCTGACGGAGGCGAACCTTCGTCTGGTCGTGTCGATCGCGAAAAAATACTCCGGCCGCGGACTTCACATTCTCGACCTCATTCAGGAGGGCAACACGGGCCTGATTCGCGCGGTCGACAAGTTCGACTATACAAAGGGAAACAAATTCTCTACATATGCCACCTGGTGGATCCGGCAGGCCATTACCAGAGCCATCGCCGATCAGGCGCGGACGATCCGCGTGCCGGTGCATATGGTAGAGGTCATCAACAAGGCGACCCGCTGCAACCGCAAGCTCGTGCAGGAGCTTGGCCGTGAGCCGACGCTCGAGGAAATCGCAGCGGAGCTGAATCTTCCAATCGAGAAGATCATCGAAGCCAACCGCACGGCGGCCGATACGCTGTCTCTGGACATGCCGGTCGGCGACGAGGAGGACACGACCATCGGCTCGTTCGTGGAAGACGACAACACCCCGGGGCCCGCGGACGCAACGTCCAATGCGCTTCTTTCGGAGGCGCTGACGGAGATCCTCGGCACGCTCACCGAGCGCGAGGCGGACGTTCTCAAGATGCGCTTCGGCATGTATGACGGCCGGACGCACACCCTCGAGGAGGTCGGCCAGATCTTCGGCGTGACGCGCGAGCGTATCCGTCAGATCGAGAACAAGGCCATCCGCAAGCTGCGCCATCCGTCGCGCGCAAAAAAAATCAAGGATTTCTATTGCTGAACAAAAGCCCGGGGACAAAGCGTCTCCGGGTTTTGCAGCGTTTCGCCGTTTTTTACGCGAAGACTTGATATTCTTACCACACAATGGTAGAATGAAGCATCATATTTTTATTTTAATGTAGCGCGCCAAATTGGCGCAGGTTTTGGGAGGATTCTCTTTGTCCGATAGGCTGCGGGCGCTTGCCGCCTCGATTCAAAGGCCGTTTCGCAGGATGCGGCCGCCGCAGATTGTCGTGCTGGTGTTTCTGGCGCTGGTGCTGACGGGAAGTGCGATTTTATGTCTGCCGGTCTGCTCGAAGTCCGCAGAGCCGACAAAATTTCTGACGGCGCTGTTTACCGCAACATCCGCCACATGCGTGACGGGCCTTATTCCGGTTGACACGGGGACATACTGGAGTACGTTCGGACAGGTTGTCATTATCCTGCTTATTCAGCTGGGCGGTCTCGGCTTCATGACCGTTTCAACTATCTTCTTTCTTGCGCTCAGAAGGCGCATCGGCCTGCGGCAGCGGATGGTTCTGGCGCAGGGTCTCGGTGTGAGCTCCATGAGCGGCGTGGTGCGCTATGTGCGCAACGTGATTTTGGGTACCTTTTGCGTCGAGGGCGCGGGCGCGTTGATCCTCTTTTTCCGGTTCCTGCCGGAATTCGGCGCGGGAACGGCCCTCTGGTACGGCGTGTTCCATTCGATTTCCGCGTTCTGCAACGCAGGCTTTGACATTCTGGCGGATGTTTCCTACGGCGGAAGCGTCGCGCGGTACGTGACGGACCCGGTTGTGAACCTCACGCTGATGGCCCTGATCGTGATTGGCAGCCTCGGCTTTTCCGTCTGGGGCGAAATCCGGCACACACGGCGGTTTTCAAGGCTCTCGGTTTACGCAAGGCTCGTGATTCTCATTACGTTGGGTCTCATTTTTGGCGGCGGCGCGCTGTTCGCGCTGCTGGAGTGGAACAATCCGGGAACGATCGGGAATCTTACGCCAGGCGGGAAAATCCTTGCCTCGCTCTTCCAATCGGTAACGCTCCGCACGGCGGGCTTTGCCAGTTTCAATCAGGACGCATTGACGGAAGCATCTAAAGTGCTGTCCGATTTGCTGATGTTCGTGGGCGGCTCGTCCGGGTCAACGGCGGGCGGCGTGAAGACGGTGACGATGGGACTTGTGATCCTGTCTGCCGTCAGCACGATGCGCGGCAGACGGCAGGTGACGGTGTTCGGCCGGTCCATTTCACAGGAGGATATTTCAAACGCGGTCTCCGTTGCGCTTCTGGTGATGGGGCTGTCGCTTCTCGGCGCGGCGGTTATTACCGTGTGCGACGGGTGCAGCTTTATGAACGCCATTTACGAGACGATCTCCGCGCTTTGCACGGTGGGACTTACGACCGGCATCACGCCGACGCTTTGCACAGCTTCCAAGCTCATTTTGATCGTCTTTATGTTCTTTGGCCGCGTCGGCATTATGACCATCGGCGTCGGCTTTATGATGGGCGACCGCGCGAAAGAGCGCGTGCAGTATGCCCAGACCAAGGTTATGATCGGTTAAGCGCCGGATAGGAGATAGAATATGAAAAAATCGTATGTTGTCATCGGTATGGGGCGGTTCGGCTCGAGTGTAGCAGAGCGGCTGTATGAGCTCGGAAACGAGGTGCTTGCCATTGATACGGACCCCGATAAGGTGCAGCGCATGGAGTCAAAAGTCACCTGCGCGGTGGTTGCGGACGCGCGGGACGAAGAGGTTCTGCGCTCACTCGGCGCGAGAAGCTGCGACTGCGCAGTGGTCGCCATCGGCTCGGATCTGGCGACCTGTATCATCGCAACCTTGAATCTGAAAGATCTCGGTGTGCCGCAGGTTATCTGCAAGGCGACCGACGAGCTGCGCAAAAAGGCGCTCGAAAAGGTGGGAGCTGACCGCGTGGTTATCCCAGAGCGCGAGACGGGGATCAAGCTGGCGCAGGCCATCACGTCGTCGAGCATTCTCGATTTCATTGAGCTTTCCAAGGACTGCGGCATTGCCGAGATCCATACGCCGGAGAGCTGGTTCGGAAAGACGCTGCGCGAGCTCAACATTCGCGCAAAGCTGGGCGTGAATATCATCGCTATCCGCCACGACGGAAAGATCGAGGTCGCCCCGGGCGCGGACTTTGCGCTGAAGGAAAACACGGTGCTTGTCGTTCTCGGCACAAACGACAAGCTGGCAAAGCTCAAGCCATGAAGCAGGAACATATTACAAGCCGCCAGAACCCGCTTCTGGTGCACATCCGAAAGCTTGCCTCGTCCAGAAGCTACCGGAAGACCTGCGGCGAATTTGTCGCCGAGGGGACGAAGCTGTTAGAGGAAGCGGCAAAATGGTGGCCGGACCTGCGAACGGTCGTGTGCCGAGAGGGTGTCACATTACGGAATCTGCCGGACACAGTGCGCGTCGTGACAGTGCCGGAAGACGTGCTCAAGAGCATCTCGACCGTCGATACGCCGCAGGGTGCGATTTTTGTGTGTGGCCTTCCACAGAAGGCGAAGGCAGAGCTTACGCCCGGAACGCTGTTGTTAGATGGCATTCAGGACCCTGGTAACCTTGGTACGATGCTCCGGACTGCCGACGCGCTGGGTGTGCCGGCGGCGCTTCTGGACGGCTGCGCCGACCCCTACAGCTATAAAACCGTGCGCGCGTCGATGGGCGCGGTGTTCCGCATGGCGCTTCCGCAGATCACGGAGGAAGAGGCGCTGGCGCAGTGCAGGGAGAAGAAACTGATGTTAACTGTCACTGCCTTAAATGATCAGGCGGTCGATATCCGGAGCGCAGACCTTTCAAGCGCCGTCGCCGTCATCGGAAGTGAGGGACAGGGCGTCCGAAAATCGATTTTGGACGCGGCGGAACAAAGTGTGATCATTCCCATGCAGCCGCACTGCGAGTCGCTCAACGCAGCCGTTGCGGCGGCGATTGTCATGTGGCAGATGAAAAACGGGAACTGAGAAACGGGTAATTAGAATCGGGAATTTAAGAAACGGAGGATGGACGGATGCTCAAGTACTGGATCTGGCTCAGCACACGAGAGGGCGTTTCCAACGTGCAGGCGCTCTCGCTTCTTTCGCGCCTCGGCTCGGCCGCGGCCATCTATCAGGCGGACGAAGATGCTCTTAAGGATGCGGACGGAAGACCTGTTCCCGCAAGTCTGCTCGATAAGTCGCTCACCGGCTCGGAGATCATTTTGCAGCAGTGCTATCAGAAAAACATCCACGTCATGACCATTCAGGATGCGCAGTATCCGGCCCGGCTGCGCGTGATTTCCGACCCGCCCATCGTTTTATACTATAAGGGCGTGTTCCCGGCCATCGATACCTCGCCCGTCATTGCCATGGTCGGCACGAGAAAAGCCTCGGCCTACGGGCTCATGCAGGCCAAAAGACTTGGCTATCAGGTTGCGAAAAGCGGCGGCATTGTGGTTTCCGGCGGTGCGGACGGCATTGACACGATGTGTCTGACCGGAGCTTTGACCGCGGATCGACCTGTGGTTGCGGTGCTCGGCTGCGGGGTTGACGTTGTATATCCGGCTGGAAACCGGGTGCTGTTTGAGGATATCGCGGCGCACGGGTGCTTACTTAGTGAATACCCGCCGCAAACACCCGCGCTCGGCTCTCATTTCCCGGTCAGAAACCGGATTATCAGCGCGCTTTCTCTCGGCGTGGTCGTTGTAGAAGCGCCGAAGCGCTCGGGCGCGCTCATTACGGCAAATCGGGCGTTGGAGCAGGGGAGAGACGTATTTACCGTTCCCGGTAACGTCGGTACAGCGACCTGCGAGGGAAATATTCAGCTTCTGCGCGAGGGCGCGATCGTCGTCGAAGACGGCTGGGACATTATGAAAGAGTATGTCCATTTGTATCCGGAGCTCGTGTCCCATCAGCCAAAAGCCATCCCCATGCAGCTGACCCCGGAGCAGCGCGAAAGCGCCGTAAAATCCATGGACAAGCTTCCGCCGAGACCGAAAAAGACGCAGAAAAAAGAAACTTCGCCCGCGTCCACCGACACAAAAGTCATTGACAAGTCGGAAAACAGGGCTTATATTGACGTACAGGAAATTTTGGGCGCATTATCGCCCGACGAAAAGGCCGCCATCGGCCAGCTGACGAGCGGGGAAAAGCACATCGATCAGATCATTGCCGCAACCCGGCTTCCCGCCGCGCGCATTACCTCTGCGCTGACGCTGCTGCAAATCAAGGGCTATGTCCGCGCACTTCCGGGCAAGCGCTTTTCGCTCGCGGAAAAACAATCATAATTGGAGGCACGCATGCCGAACGCAAAAACCAACCTCGTCATCGTTGAGTCGCCGTCTAAGGCGAAGACGATCGGAAAATACTTGGGCCCCGACTATCAGGTCAAGGCCAGTATGGGCCATCTGCGCGATCTGCGCAAGAGCACCATGAGCGTGGACATCGACCACGATTTTGAACCCGAATACTACCCCATCAAGGGAAAAGAGGATATCATCAAAGACCTGCAGGCCGCCGCGGCCAAGAGCGCGAACGTCTTTCTCGCAACCGACCCGGACCGCGAGGGAGAGGCCATTTCATGGCACTTAAAATATCTGCTGGACATCCCGGACGACAGGACCTACCGCGTGACGTTCAACGAGATCACAAAGGACGTCGTGCGAAAGGCCATTGCCGCGCCGCGCGCCATCGATCAGAACCTCGTCGACGCGCAGCAGGCAAGACGTGTATTAGACCGCATTGTCGGCTATCAGCTGAGTCCCTTACTTTGGAAGAAGGTGCGCCGGGGCTTGTCGGCCGGACGCGTGCAGTCGGTTGCGACGCGGCTCGTGGTCGACCGTGAAAACGAGATCCGCGCCTTTACGCCGCAGGAATACTGGACGATCGACGCAGCGCTCGACCGCACCGGAAAGCCCGGCGGCTTTACCGCGCGGTATTACGGCGACCCCAAAAAGAACGACCTTGGAAACAGAGAAGACGTAGATAAGGTCCTCGCGCAGATTGCGGGAAAACCCTTTACGGTGCAGAGCGTCAAAAAAACGCAGCGCCGGAAAAATCCCGCGCCGCCCTTTATTACCTCCAGCCTTCAGCAGGAGGCCTCGAGAAAGCTGAACTTGACGCCGAAGCGCACGATGATGCTCGCCCAGCAGCTCTATGAAGGTGTGGAGCTGCGGGAAGAGGGCTCGGTCGGCCTCATCACCTACATGAGAACGGACTCTCTTCGTATCTCGGAGGAAGCGCTTGCTGCTGCCGGAGAGGTCATCCGCAGCCGCTATGGCGAAAAATACTATCCCGGTCAGCCCCGGCGCTATAAGCCCAAGGCAAACGCGCAGGACGGCCACGAGGCCATTCGCCCGAGCAATGTCGCGCTCTATCCGGAGCTTGTCGAGCATGATCTGACGAAAGATCAGTATAGACTCTATAAGCTCATCTGGAACCGCTTCATCGCCTCGCAGATGGAAAACGCGGTCTACGACGTGACGGCCATTGAAGCGGCCTGCGAAAATCAGGTATTCCGCGCAACCCACCAGTCTGTTGCGTTTGCGGGCTTTACGGCCATCTATGAAGAGGGCAAGGACGATGAGCAGGAGGCTGTCGGCTCTCCGCTTCCCAATCTTGCCGAGGGCGAAGAGCTGACGCTTTTATCCACCGACCCGCAGCAGCATTTCACCCAGCCGCCCGCGCGGTACACCGAGGCGACGCTCGTGCGCGCAATGGAGGAAAAGGGTGTTGGCCGTCCGTCGACGTACGCGACGATCGTTTCGACGATTCAGGACCGCGAATATGTCCAGAAGATCGACAAGCGTCTTTCCCCCACACCGCTCGGCGAGGTCGTGAACGGCCTTATGATGGAGCACTTCCAGAATGTCATCAACGTCGAGTTTACCGCCGGTATGGAGGCTGAACTCGATGAGGTCGAAGAGGGCAAGATCTACTGGAAGCGCGTACTCGAAGAATTCTACAAGGGCTTCCATCAGGAGATGGAGGAGGCCGAGGAGGCGCTCAAGGATGTGCGGCTCAAGGTGCCGGACGAGGTAACAGAGGAGAAGTGCGACCTGTGTGGGCGCAACCTCGTCGTGAAATCCGGCCGTTTCGGAAAATTCCTCGCCTGCCCGGGCTATCCCGAGTGCAAGTTTACCAAACCGATCGTTGAGCGCATGCCGGGCAGATGTCCGCGCTGCGGCAGCACAATCTTGAAGCGCAAGAGCAAGCGCGGCTACGCGTATTACGCCTGTGAGCGCGGCGCGGAGTGCGGCTTTATGACGTGGGATGTGCCGACCGATCAGGACTGCCCGGAATGCGGACAGACGATGTTCAAACGCTCCGGCCGGGGCGCAATGAAGCCCTTCTGCATCAATCCCGAATGCAAGAACTTCCTCCCAGAGGACAAGCGTGGCTATCGCAAAAAGCCCGCCGCGGCAGAAACTGCGGAGGCCGGTGCAGAGGAGGCGAATCTCCCGCCCGAGCCTGTGACGGCGGACGCGGCGACGGAGGAAAAGCCCGCGAAGAAGACAACGAAGAAGGCCACCGAAAAGAAACCGGCAGCCAAGAAGACGACCGCGAAAAAGCCCGCGGCCAAGAAAACGGCGACCGCAAAGAAGGCCGCTGCGAAGACGACAAAGAAGGCGGCAGCTGACGATACCGCGCAGGAAGCGCCCAAGAAGGCTCCCGCGCGCCGGACGAAGAAGGAAGAGACAACATGACAGTAACAGTGATTGGCGCAGGACTGGCGGGCTGTGAGGCTGCGTGGCAGCTGGCAGAGCGCGGGTTCGAGGTGCGGCTGGTCGAAATGAAGCCGTCCAAAATGACCCCGGCGCACCACAGCGCGGACTTTGCGGAGCTCGTGTGCTCGAACTCCCTGCGCGGCGACCGGCTGGAAAACGCGGTGGGGCTTTTGAAAGAAGAGCTGCGCCGCTTAAAGAGCCTGATTCTCACCTGCGCGGAGGCAAACCGCGTCGAAGCCGGCGGTGCGCTGGCCGTTGACCGGTACGGCTTTTCCGGCATGGTGACGGAGAAGATCTGCAGCCACCCGAAGATCACAGTCGTCGAAGAAGAGGTCACGAAAATTCCGGAAGCGCCGGTGATTATCGCGACGGGCCCGCTTACCAGCGACGCGATGAGCGCGGCCATTCAGGACTATTTCGGCGGCCAGAAATATATGAGCTTTTTTGACGCGGCCGCGCCCTTAATTACGTTCGAATCCATCGACATGGAAAAGGCGTGGTTCGCCTCGCGGTACGACCGTGGAGATGCAGATTATGTCAACTGCTCGATGGAAAAAGACGAGTATATCGCCTTTGTCGAAGCGCTGAAAACGGCGGAGGAAGCGCCTGTGCACGGCTTTGAGGACAAGCACGTCTTCGAGGGCTGCATGCCGGTAGAGGTCATGGCGCGCCGGGGCGAGGATACGCTCCGCTACGGCCCGATGAAGCCCGTCGGCCTCAAAGACCCGAAGACGGGCAAAGAGCCGTACGCCGTTGTGCAGCTCAGAAAGGACAATGCGCTGGGCTCGGTCTATAATCTGGTCGGCTTTCAGACGCACCTCAAGTTTCCGGAGCAAAAGCGCGTGTTTTCGATGATTCCCGCGCTGCATGACGCGGAGTTTGTGCGCTACGGCGTGATGCACCGTAATACATTCTTAGATAGCCCCCGGCTTTTAGACCGGTACTATGCCGACAGGAGAAATCCCCTTGTTGCGTTCGCCGGGCAGATGACGGGCGTGGAGGGGTACGTCGAGTCGACGGCCTCCGGGTATCTGGCCGCTGTTTCCATGGCAGCAAAGCTGCAAGGCACGCCGGTTCCGGATTTTCCGAAGCAGACGGCCATCGGCGCGTTGGCGCAGTACATCAGTGACACGAGTATCGGCAGCTTCCAGCCGATGAACATCAATTTTGGCATTATGGATCCGCTTGGCTACAAGGTCAAGGGGAAGGCCAATAAGAATCTGGCGATTGCCGAGCGTTCGCTGGCCATCATCGAACAGATGCTGCGCGAGCATACCATTTAACCGAAGGAGGAGACCGGATGCGGATTATTGTAGACGTCATGGGCGGCGATAACGCCCCCGATGCCATCGCGCTGGGCGCGATCGAGGCGGCGAAGGAAGAAAGACTGGACGTTGTGCTGGTGGGCCGGGGCGAGGCGATTTTGCAGTGTCTCAAGAATCACGGCATCGAGACGCTTCCGGCAGGCGTTGAGATTGCGAACGCCGACGACGTGGTGGACATGCACGATGACCCGGCCTCCGTTATGAAGACCCGGAAAAATTCCTCGATGTTAGTCGGCCTTCAGATGCTCAAGGACGGCGGGGGAGATGCGTTTGTTTCCGCCGGATCGACTGGCGCGCTTTTAACGGCGGCAACGCTCATTGTCAAGCGCATCAAGGGCGTGAGAAGGGCCGCGATGGGGCCTGTCATCCCGACAAAAACGGGCGGCGCAGTGCTCATCGACTGTGGTGCGACGGCAGAGTGTACGCCGGAGTTTCTGCTGCAATTCGCGTTCATGGGCTCTTACTATGCAAAGAAGATGCTGGGCGTATCAAACCCCCGCGTGGCGCTTCTCAACATCGGTGCGGAGGACTCGAAGGGAACGCAGCTGCAAAAGGATGCATATGCGCTGCTCAAAAAAGCGGGTGACGCTGGTTATGTAAACTTTATCGGCAATATAGAGGCGCGCGGCGTGCCGATGGGCGAGGCAGACGTTGTGGTGTCCGACGGCTTTTCCGGCAATGTTCTGCTCAAGGGCATTGAGGGAACGGCGCTTTTCATGTCCGGCATGATGAAGGACATGTTCAAAAAGAACATCTTTACGAAGCTTGCCGCCGCGATGTGCATGTCGGGCATCCGGGAATTCAAAAGCAAGCTCGATTACCGGCAGACGGGCGGCACGGTGCTCATCGGGCTCACAAAGCCGGTCGTGAAGGCGCACGGCTCGTCGGACGCGCTTGCCATCCGCAGCGCCATCCGGCAGGCGGCGCAGGCCGTTTCAAGCGGCTTTACCGACGATATTCGCGCAAATGTGGAACAGATGATGGTTCCGAAGGAGTTGGAGCATGTACAGAAGTCTTGAAGAAGGATTGGGATATATTTTCGAGAACCGGAAGCTGCTTGAAAACGCGCTGACGCACAGCTCGTATGCAAACGAGAACCGCGAGCGCGGACTTCCGGACAATGAGCGGCTGGAGTTTCTGGGCGACTCGATTCTGGGCTTTGTCGTGGCGGACTATCTCTACCGGCGTTTTCCGGAAAAGCCCGAGGGGGAACTCACGAGAATTCGCGCGGACCTCGTCTGCGAGACGAACCTTGCCAAGGCGGCCGGGACGATTCATCTGGGCGATTTTCTCCTGCTCGGCCACGGAGAAGACCACGGCGGCGGCAGAAAGCGCGACTCGATCGTCTCCGATGCGATGGAGTCCGTCATTGCGGCCAGCTACATGGACGGCGGCTTTGAGGCGGCGAAAGGGATCATCGACCGGCTGATTCTAAGCGATATTCCGGTAGATCGCCCCCGGAACTTTGATTATAAGACGGCGCTTCAGGAGCTCGTCCAGCGGAAAAAGGACCAGAGCCTTCATTATGCGCTGATCGCCGAGTCTGGCCCCGACCACGACAAGCACTTTACCGTGGAAGTCCTGCTCAACGGCAGCTCCGTTGGACAGGGAACCGGCAGCAGCAAAAAGCGCGCCGAGCAGGCCGCCGCCGAGGCCGCCATCGAAAAGCTCTTCCCGAATGAACTCTAAAAAATAAAACTGCCAGAGAGACGTATCGTCTTTCCGGCAGTTTTTTATTACATGTATGAACGTTTGACAGACGGATGCGGGAAACTCCACGCTCAAGGAAGGGGAATACCGCCGCAGACGCTCACGGTGGGGGTCAGCGTGGAGACAACGCTTGGCGCGGCAAACACGCACAGCAGCACACTCGCGGCCAGCAGCAGGATCGGAAACAGATAACGCATACGGATTCCTCCTGAAATGTTGTTCTGCTTCTATAGACGATAAAAGCGGGGAAGCGGTTGCATCCTTTTAAAAATTTTCGCAAATAAACCGGCTGCATTTCAAAGCTTGAAACGCAGCCGGAATTTTCTATACTTAGCCATCTGCCAGCATTCGGGCATTCGCAGTTTTGAGCGTCTCGCGAAGGAAGACGGCGCTGAGGATAAAGGAGAAAATCTCCGCGATCGGGAAGCAGAACCACACGAGCTCCAATTTTCCGGACTGCGCCAGCAGCCAAGCCGCAGGCAGCAGCACCACGAGCTGGCGGCACACGGAGTTGATGAGCGCGTGCAGCGGATTTCCGATGGCCTGGAACACAGAGCCGGAGACAATGCAGAAACCTGCGAACAGGAAGTGAATGGCGATAATGCGGAAGGCGGGGATCCCGATTTGGCGCATATGGTCGGTGGCGTTAAAAAGCGACAAAAGCGTAGCGGGAATGAACTCAAAGAGCGCCAGACCGATGAGCATCAGGCAGACCGCGGCAATGACGGACAGGCGGATGGTTTTCTTCACGCGCTCGGGCTTTCGCGCGCCGTAGTTGTAGGCGATGATCGGGACCATGCCGTTATTGAGGCCGAAGACCGGCATGAAGATAAAGCTCTGGAGCTTGAAGTAGACGCCGAAGACGGCCGTCGCCGTGGTAGAAAAGACGATGAGGATCTGGTTAAGACCAAAGTTCATGATCGAACTGATGGACATCATGACGATGGATGGAATGCCGACCCGGTAAATTTCCTTGACGGTATCCCAGTGGAAGCGGATGTGGCTCAGGCGGATGCGGACATCGGGGTTAAATTTGAGATTCATAAAGAGCGCAAGACACGCCGCGACGATCTGGCCGATGACGGTCGCCACCGCCGCGCCGGCGACCTCCATGCGCGGAAAGCCGAGCCAGCCGAAGATGAGGATCGGGTCCAAAATGATGTTGATGACCGCGCCGGCGATCTGCGTGTACATCGCAAGCTTCGTCCGCCCGGTCGATTGCAGCAGCCGCTCAAAGCAGAACTGCGCAAAAATGCCGATCGACGCGCCAAGGCAGATTGAGGTGTAGCCCGCGCCGTAGTCCACGATCTGCTGCACGTCCGTCTGCGCGAGGAAGAAGGTGCGCGAGAGCGTCAGGCCCAACACGCAGAAGATTGCGAAATTGCAGAACATCAGGAAGATGGATGTGTTGGCGGCGCGGTCGACCAGATCGTGCCGCTTTGCACCAAGCGCACGGGAAAGAAGCGCGTTCGTGCCGACGGCCGTGCCGCTGCCAAAGGCGATCATGAGATTTTGCAGCGGGAAGGCCAGCGAGATGGCGCTCAGCGCGTTTTCATTCAGCTGCGAGACATAGACGCTGTCGACAACGTTATAAAATGCCTGCACCAGCATTGAGACCATCATGGGAACCGCCATGTTGGCAAGAAGCTTTCCAATCGGCATCGTGCCCATTTTGTTTTCTGTTCGTGCCTGTTCCATACAATTCGTCCCTTCCGCAAAAACGCGCCCAAAGGCGCAAAAAACAGCCCCCGTCCAGCCAAGGGCGGGAGCTGTAAAAGTTGGATTCTCCCATAAGCAACAAGGCATATGTTACAGGAAAACCAATAGGCTGTCAAGAACTGTTTTAAAGCGAGATTTCCTCGGCGCAGCTTTCGGCGTTTTTGCACAGCGCGCGGCACTTTGCAGTGAACGCATGCACTTGCTCGGGGCAGCGGCCGATGTACTGCGAGGGCTCCATGTGAGACTTGATCTCATCTTCCGTCATACCGAATGCAGGCTCTGCGGCTAAAGCAGCAATAAGATCCCAACGCTCGCCGTTTTTCATCTGCGCGGTTGCCTCCATCGAGGCCTTGCGGATGATCTCATGCACCTGCTGGCGGTCGCCGCCGTGCTTGACGGCTGCCATGAGAAGGTTCTCGGTCGCGATGAAGGGGAGATACTCATTGACAAAGCGCGCGACGATCTTTTCGTTCACGTGCAGTCCCTTCGTGACGTTCTGCATCAGCCGCAGAATGCCGTCACAGGCCAAAAATGCCTCGGGAAGCGAGATGCGGCGGTTGGCGGAGTCGTCCAGTGTTCGCTCGAGCCACTGCGTGGAGGCTGTCATCGGCGCGTTCATTGCGTCCGCCATAATATACCGGGAGAGCGAGCAGATGCGCTCGCAGCGCATGGGGTTTCTCTTATAGGGCATCGCCGACGAGCCGACCTGCGAGGACTCAAACGGCTCTTCGACCTGCCGGTCGTGCTGCAAAAGGCGGATATCGTTCGCGAACCGGCAGCAGCTCTGCGCGATGGACGAGAGAACGTTCAAAATCCGGCTATCTAACTTCCGGGGGTATGTCTGTCCGCACACGTCATAGAGACGGTCAAAGCCGAAGCTTGCGGCAATTTTCTGGTTCATCTCGTCGATTTTTGCGTTGTCGTCCTCAAAGAGCGAGACGAAGCTTGCCTCCGTGCCGGTTGTGCCGCGGCAGCCTAAGAAACGGATGGCGGAAATCACGTCGCGCAGCTCCTCCAAATCGAGCATCAGGTCCTGCAGCCAGAGCGTCGCGCGCTTGCCGACGGTGACCAGCTGCGCAGGCTGATAGTGCGTATAGCCAAGGCAGGGGAGAGCGGCATACTGGTCTGCAAAGTCGCAGAGGTTCTGCATCGCCGCCTCCAGCTGACCCTCCAAATAGCGAAGGCCGTCGCGGTAGAGAATCAGATCCGCGTTGTCGGTCACGTAGCAGCTTGTCGCGCCGAGGTGGATGATGCCCTTTGCCCCGGGCGCGTCCACACCGAACGCGTAGATGTGCGCCATCACATCGTGCCGGATTTCTTTTTCTTTTTTGGACACCACATCATAGTCAATCGGGCTTACGTGCGCGGCCAGTTCGTCAACCTGCGCCTGCGTAACGGGTAGACCCAGATCGTGCTGCGCCTGCGCCAGAGCGACCCAGAGCTTGCGCCACGTCTCGAACCGGCTGTCCGGGGAGAACAGGTGCAGCATGTATTTTGACGCGTAGCGCGAGGCCAGCGGGCTTTCATAGGTGGGTTTCATGTGATCGACCTCTTACTTAGCGGTAGATGATCTCATCGCGCTTTGCGCCGACGGAGACGTAGCTGATGTGGCAGCCGATCTGCTTTTCGATGTGCTCGACGTAGTTGCGAGCTTCGACGGGCAGGTCTTCATACTTGCGTACGCCGGAGATATCGCAGCCCCAGCCGGGCATGGAGGTCATGACGGGCTTTGCCTTGTCGATGACGGCCGTGAACGGGAAGTCGTCGGTCTTTTCGCCGTCAACCTCATACTGCTCGCAGATGGGGATTTCCTTCATGTAGGACAGAACGTCGAGCTTCGTCAGGGCAACCTCGGTCGCGCCCTGGATCTGGCAGCCGTAGCGGGTCGCAACGATGTCGATGGGGCCAACGCGGCGGGGACGGCCGGTAGACGCGCCGTATTCCGCGCCTGCTTTGCGCAGCTTCTCGGCTTCCTCACCGAACCATTCGGCCGTGAACGGGCCTTCGCCGACGCAGGTGGAGTATGCCTTCACGATACCGACCGTGCGGTCAACATGGCTTCCCGGAATGCCCGCGCCGACGCACGCGTAGCCCGCGTTGGAGGAAGAAGAGGACGTGTAGGGGAAAATGCCGAAGTCGATGTCGCGGAGCGCACCGAGCTGCGCCTCAAACATGATGTTCTTGCCGGCGGCCTGCGCGTCATACATATATTTCGTCGTGTTGCAGATATAGGGTGCGAGCTTCTCGCCGAACTCCTTGCACCACGCGAGCATATCTTCGAGTTTGTAGGGCTCGGCTCCGTAGACGTTCTGGATCGTGAGGTTTTTCCACTCGAGGATGGAAGCAAGGCGCTTCTCAAGATACTCCGGATACAGGAGTTCGCCGACCATGATGGTCTTCTTCTGGTACTTGTCGGAGTAGACCGGCGCAATGCCGCGCAGCGTCGAGCCGTACTTCTTGTCCTTGAGTCTGGCTTCCTCCAGACCGTCGAGCGCGCGGTGATAGGGGAAGACGATGGTCGCGCGGTCGGAGATCTTGAAGTTTTCCGGCGTGATGGGCACACCTGCGTCCTTGAGCGCGGACATTTCCTTCCAGAGGTCCTCAATGTCGATGACAACGCCGTTGCCCAGCACGTTCACAACACCGGGCAGGCAGATGCCAGAGGGAATCAGGTGCAGGGCAAATTTACCGTATTCGTTCACGATGGTGTGACCGGCGTTGTTGCCGCCCTGATAGCGGCAGACGATGTCGTATTCTCTTGCGATGAGGTCGACCATACGGCCCTTGCCCTCGTCGCCCCAGTTGATGCCAACAATTGCGCAGTTACTCATGTTCGTCAATCTCCTTCAATGGTTCATTTATTATCTTCGGGTATTATAGCACGGAAACGGCATAAGTAAATCATTTGTTTTGGATACTCGCTATTAGAACTGCTAATGTCTGAATTTTCTAATCCACACATTCCTTTGAAGATAGAAAAACTCCTCAGATTCCGAAGAATCTGAGGAGTTGTGTGATCGCTACACTAAAGATGAACCCCCGACTTGTCGGAGCAGCTTCGATCAACTACAAAATCAAGCACGTTTCTGAAAAAATGTCTTCTCTGCCATGTGAATAACGAAATCGCGTTCGTCCGGATCGGCCTTTGCAAAGTCGATCTGATACCGTTGGCAGGTCTTGCGGAAGTGGACAACGTATGCCAGATCTTCTTTCGTCGGAGGCGCGACATAGCCGTTTGGCGCAGCAAGCGCATCCAGCTCCAGATATTTTTTGTTCTGCATCCGTCAGACCTCCTTCAAGTATTGTCCAAATAGTTCGCGCGCGGCATCGCCATCGATCAGCAGCAGAAACGGGTCAAACCGACTGAACGGGATCGCACCGTAATTTCGCATATAGTGTTCCCGAAGCTGCGACGTTTTCGCTTTCAAATAAATTGCACCGCCGTAGCCGTAATCGATGGAAAGCTGAATTCCGAACGCCAGCAGTGCTGCGCCGATCCCAGTGTATTTTCTAGGCTCGGACAGCGTCGGATTTCCGCTGGGCGCACTCTCCATATACTCCACATAAACCAGCACGCCCTCCGGCATATCCCGGTACGCGGCAAGTCCGACCAGCTCTCTGGTCGCATCCAGTTCCAGCGCATATTTTTCGAGCGCAGCATCCTGAATAAAATCCGTGCACCAGTCGGTTTGCCAATGCTCTTGTGCTGTCTGCTCAAAATCAGCGGCAGTTGCTTCCCGAATAGAGGCAGGAAGTTTTGCGCTTGTTTGGCTTTCGACGATGTAATAGCAAGGCTGCATAGCGGCGGCTCCTTTATTTCCTGATTTATTATACCACAGTTCTCAGGAAAACGCAAAGACGAGTTTTCCTGATCTATTTTCTGCTCTGCTTCCGCATCTGGTTCATAACCGCTGCTGAGAATGTTCAGCAGTTCTTTCTTTGACCACTGCCGCTCCCGTGCCTGTTCCAGATACCACTTGCGAGCCTCGCTTGTCAGCTCCGCTTCCATAATGACCACGTTCAGCGTCCAGCCGATTTTCATCGCCAGCTGGAGGAGCGTTTGGTCATTTTCATAAGTCTTGTAAAAATCGCGCATCCGGCGCAC
>ERZ832522.662-NODE-662-length-50513-cov-5.774367_pt1 | contig 50513 bp, 42 predicted proteins | sample MGYA00519951_ERZ832522 | MGnify/ENA primary metagenome ERZ832522 (study PRJEB31850, sample SAMEA3708728) | human gut metagenome | biome: human gut; feature: human-associated habitat; material: faeces | place: China | collected 2014 ... | reverse complement strand
CCGCCCGCCCCGTGTTTACGGGGCGGGCGGCCTTTTCTTTTTGCACTCCTTTACTTCCGCTCAGCGCCAAAGGAACCAGATGAGCAGGTATCCCGTTGTGACGGCAATGAGAGAGAACGGTACGCCGATTTTCATAAAATCCCGGTTGGAGACCGTGTAGCCCTCCTTGCGCAGGATGCCGATGCCCGTGATGTTGGCGCTTGCGCCGATGGGCGTCAGGTTGCCGCCCAAGGTCGCGCCTGTCAGCAGCCCAAAATAGAGCAGATACGGCTCCACGCCCATGAGTGCGGCAATGCCGCTCACCACAGGCAGCATCGTTGCCACATAAGGGATGTTGTCAATAAATGCGGAGAAAAGCACCGAAGCCCATACGATGAGCGAATAGATGGCAAACAGGTCGTCTCCCGCGATGTTGACAAACAGGCGGCTGATGGCGTCGATGACACCCGCCCGCGTGATGCCCGCGATGATGACGAACAGGCTCGCCAGCAAAAGCAGCGTCTGGCCGTCCAGCTCACGGAAGAACTGCCCCAGCGGAGCCAGCGACCGACGCTGACCCGCTTTGCGCAGGAAGCCCACGGCCGCCAGCAGCACACAGATGACCCCATTGGTCACGGCAGGCTTTTCCGGCACAAAGGAAACGATGATAAGCAGAGTCACCGTAGAAACGAGCAGAAGCGTGGGGACAGTGTCCGTTACCTGTGTGCGCTCACCGGATTCCACCGGCTGGCGCAGGTTTCGGAAGTAATACAGCAGCACGCACGCGGATGCCACGGCACCCACCTGTACCACCCAAAAAATCCCGGGCCTGCCGCGGAACACGAAGAAATCGAGAAAATTCATGCCGGCATAGCCGCCCAGCAGAATGGATGTGGTATCTCCCACCAGCGTGGCCGCGCCCTGCAGATTGGAGGACACCGCAATGGCGATGATGACCGGCACAGGGCTGATGTCCAGCTTTTTGGCCAGCGCCAGCGCCACAGGCGCGACCATCAGCACTGTGGCCACATTGTCCACGAAAGCGGAGATCAGCCCCGCAAACAGGGAAAGCGCCACCACCGCCCATTTGATGTTGGGCACTTTTTCCATAATGATATCCGCCATCAGCGCGGGCATGCGTGATTCGATAAACAGCACCACAGTGCCCATGGTGCCCGCAATCATCAGCAGAACGTTCCAGTCTATGGCCGCAGGCACCTCAGCCCAGGGCAGGATGCCCAGCACCACGAAAAGCAGCGCCGACGCAGCGGCGATATACGCGCGGTATTTGCCGAAGATCAAAAGCAGAACATAGGTCGCCAAAAACAGTGCGAGCGCAAGATACATGCCCGGTCTCCCCTTCCATCATCCGTGTCCCGGCCGCGCGGCGCGGGGCTTTTGCCCGCGGCCGCGCACCGGCCTGTCCACAGTATATAGAACGGGCCCGCGGGCCGTCAATCGAATCGGGACGAACTTAGCGGTATTTTAGCGGCCGGCGGCGCAGCGCATGCTTCACCGTTCCTCGTAGATCTGCTGGCTGCCGTCGATGGCCTGCTCCAGATACGCGTCGATCCACCGCTCCGCTCCGTCCATGTCCCGCCTGCACAGGTAATTGTACAGCGTTTCCGTGTTGCGGCAAAGCGCGCCGATGCCGTACATGCGGCAGAAACGCAGCCACAGGGTGATAACGGGCGCCTTGAACGAATAGTAGATGAGCGGCAGAATGCTGTTGCCGCCCGCAAGCGCAAGCTCGTGCTGGAAGGCAAAGGCCGCCTCAGCCGCCTGCGCGTTGTTCTGCGCTGCGGCGATGCGCGCCACAATATCCCCCAGGCGTGCCAGCGCTTCATCCGAGGCATAACGGATGGCACGCTGCGCAGCCAGATGCTCCAGCGCGCGCCGCACCTCCAGAATAGAGCGTATCTCATCCTTGCCCAGCACGCCGCCCTGATACTCCATGATGGCGATAAGCGTGGAAAGGTTCCCCTTGCGTCGGTAATCCGCCACGAAAGTTCCCTGCCGCGGCCGCACCTCCAGAAAGCCCTGCTGGGCCAGCTCCGCCAGACCGCCGTTCACCACGGCGCGGCTCACCTGCATCTGCTGGGCCAGTTCCCGCTCAGGCGGAAGCTGTGTACCCATGGGCAGCTCGTCGGACAATATCATCCCCTGCAGCTGCTGGACAAACAGGTCCTTCAGGCTGGGAGCGGACAGCTTTGCAAATTCCATTGTGTGCCTCCCCTTCTGGTATTGGTTGTACCACATATCACTTTTTGATTTTATCATACATTTTGCCAGAGTACAAGCCCGCTTTATACCACACTTTCACAAAAAGGGAGACGGCCGATTGACGGGCCGAAGCAGGAATGTTAAACTATTGACGAAGATTGGTATAGCCACGCTATCAAGCAAACAAGGGAGAGATACCTGTGGACGAAGTGAGGATTTTGGAGATCAAACAGAGCGTATTCGCCAACAACGACCAGCGCGCCGAGCTTTTGCGCCGGGAGCTGAAAGAAAAGAGGATCTTTCTGCTCAACCTGATGAGCTCGCCCGGCTCCGGCAAAACGACCACCCTGACGCGCACCATCGAGCGTCTGCGCGACGAATTCAAGATCGGTGTGATGGAGGCGGACATCGACTCCGATGTGGACGCGCGTACCATTGCGGCGACGGGCGTTAAATCCATTCAGCTGCACACGGGCGGTATGTGCCATCTGGACGCGGATATGACGCGCCAGGGCCTGGACGGCCTTGCAGCGGGCGACGTGGAGCTTGCTGTTTTGGAAAACGTGGGCAATCTGGTATGTCCGGCGGAGTTCGACACAGGCGCGGTGAAAAACGCAGCCATCCTGTCGGTGCCCGAGGGCGACGACAAACCGCTCAAGTACCCGCTGATGTTCCAGATCTGCGACGTGGTTCTCATCAATAAAACGGACGTGCTGCCCTACTTTGATTTTGACATGGAGAAATGCAGAGAAAACATCCGCATGCGCAACCCGAACGCCAGGGTCATCCCCATCTGCGCCAAGACAGGCGAGGGCGTGGACGAATGGGCCGACTGGCTGCGCGCCGAAGTAAAAGCCTGGCGCGGCTGAACCGCGACCGCACAGAGAAAGGATGCCGGATATGAGCGAGACACATTTCCCCCTGGACGAGAGCAAACTGCCCTTTTCCATTCCAAAGGACGCGCAGCCCCGGGAGAAAATTTTAAAACTGGGGCGTATGATCACAGACCGCATTCCCGCCAAGCTGCACGGCCTGACGGCGGAAGACCCGGAATACTGGGGCCTGGCGGGCGTGGTGACGGATGAAATGGCGGATGTCGCCCTGAAGATGAAGGTGCGCAAGCCCATGACGCTGTCCGAGCTTGTAAAAGCCACGGGCAAGCCCGCCGAAGAGCTGGAACCGCTGCTGTACCAGATGAGTTGCGTGGGCCTGCTGGAGTACAACTGGGAAAACGAACGGCATGAAAAGCAGTACGTTCTGCCGATGTTCGTACCCGGCAGCGCGGAATTTTTCAATATGCACAAGCAGCAGATCCAGGACAATCCCGAGGTGACGGCTTTTTTTGAGCGCATGACCTTCCTGCCCCTGGAGCACATCACCGCCATGGTTCCGCCGGGCGGCGCGGGCATCGGGATGCACGTCATCCCCGTGGAAAAAGCCATTGAAACAGAGAACCGGTCCGCCGATATCGAGCACATTTCCCACTGGCTGAAAAAATACGAAGGCAAATACGCGGCCAGCCCGTGCTCCTGCCGCATGTCCCGCGCCCGCATGGGCGAGGGCTGCGCCGACGACCCGGAGGACTGGTGCATCGGCGTGGGCGATATGGCCGATTATCTGGTGGAGACCAAAAAGGGCCATTATGTTACTTACGACGAGGTGCTGGAGATCCTGCGGCGCGCCGAGGACAACGGTTTTGTGCACCAGATCACCAACATTGACGGCGAGAACAAAATTTTTGCCATCTGCAACTGCAACGTCAACATCTGCAACGCCCTGCGCACCAGCCAGCTGTTCAATACGCCCAATATGAGCCGTTCGGCCTATGTGGCGAAGGTGAAAACCGAAAACTGCGTTGCCTGCGGCCGCTGTGTGGAATACTGCCCCGCGGGCGCCGTCAAGCTGGGGCAAAAGCTGTGCACCCAAAACGGCCCGGTGGAATATCCCCGGCAGGAGCTGCCCGACGCCGTGAAGTGGGGCCCGGAAAAATGGGATGTCGATTACCGCGACAACAACCGCATCAATTGCTACGACGCCGGCACGGCCCCCTGCAAAACGGCCTGCCCCGCGCACATCGCCGTGCAGGGCTACCTGAAAATGGCCGCGCAAGGCCGCTACACCGACGCGCTGGCGCTTATAAAAAAAGAGAATCCCTTCCCCGCCGTATGCGGCCGCGTGTGCAACCGCCGCTGTGAGGACGCCTGCACCCGCGGCACCGTGGATCAGGCCGTCGCCATCGACGAGGTAAAGAAATTTATTGCCCAGCAGGACCTGAACGCCGCCACGCGGTATGTGCCGCCGGTGGTCGCACCCACGAACCGGGGCGGCTTCGCGGAAAAGATCGCCGTCATCGGCGCCGGCCCGGCCGGCCTCTCCTGTGCATATTATCTGGCCGAGCGCGGCTATAAGCCCACGGTATTTGAGAAAAACGAGCGTCCCGGCGGCATGCTGGTATACGGCATCCCCTCCTACAAGCTGGAAAAGGACGTCGTGGACGCGGAGATCGAGGTGCTGCGCCAGATGGGCGTGGACATCCGCTGCGGCGTGGAAGTGGGGCGCGACATAACGCTGGACACGCTGCGCCGGGAGGGCTATAAGGCTTTCTACGTGGCCATTGGCTGCCAGGACGGCCGCAGCGCGGGCATTCCCGGCGAGGACACCGCGGGCGTGATGACCGCCGTGGACTTCCTGCACGCCGTCGCGGAAAACGAAACGTACCCCGTGGAGGGCCGGGCCGTTGTCATCGGCGGCGGGAACGTGGCCATCGACGTGGCCCGCACCAGCGTCCGCTGCGGCGCTGCAGAAGTTTCCATGTACTGCCTGGAGCCGCGGGAAAGCATGCCCGCCTCCGCCGAGGAAGCAGCAGAGGCCGAAGATGAGGGCGTGGCCATCCGCTGCGGCTGGGGCCCGAAGGAGATTCTTGCGGAAGCCGGCCGGGTGACCGGCATCGTTCTGAAACGATGCGTTTCCGTGTTTGATGAAAACGGCCGCTTCTGCCCCAGATATGACGAGGCCGATACCATTACCGTTCCCTGTGAACATGTGTTTCTGAGCATTGGCCAGAGCATCCGGTGGGGCAGCCTGCTGGACGGCGCAAAAGTAGAGCTGGGACGCGGCGGCGCCGCCGTGGCGGACCCGCTCACCTACCAAACGGCGCAGCCGGACATATTTGTAGGCGGCGATGTGTACACCGGCCCCAAATTCGCCATCGACGCCATTGCCGCCGGCAAGCAGGGCGCGGAATCGCTGCACCGCTTTGTACACGAAAACGCCAGCCTGACCATCGGCCGCAACCGCCGCCAGTTCAAGGAGCTGGACAAGGAAAGCCTTGCGCTGGAGAGCTACGACAACGGTGCACGCCAGAGCGCGGGCATGGACGAGCGCATCGACTACCGCCGTTCCTTCCGGGACGCGCACAAGACCTTTACCGAGGAGCAGGTGAAGGCCGAAACCGCGCGCTGCCTGGGCTGCGGCGCTTCGGTGGTGGACCCCAACAAGTGCATCGGCTGCGGGCTTTGCACCACCAAGTGCGAGTTCGACGCCATCCATCTGAACCGGGAGCTTCCCGAATGCAGCAGGATGGTGCGTTCGGAGGATAAATTCAAGGCTATTCTGCCTTATATGATCAAGCGTGAAATGAAGATCCGCTTCGGCAAAAAGGACGGCTGAGACGATGCATGAGCTTGGGATCGTATTCCATATCATCGACAGCATCGAGGAGGTTGGGCGGCAGAACAAGCTGCGCCGCGTCTCCACGGTGACGCTGGAGCTGGGTGAGGTCTCCGGCGTGGTGCATACTTATCTGGAGGACTGCTGGCACTGGGCGGCGGCCAGATCGCAATTGCTGAACGGCTCGCGCCTCGCCATCGAGGCGCTGCCCGCCGTTACCCTGTGCGAGGACTGCGGCAGCACCTACGCCACGGTGGAGCACGGCAAAACGTGCCCTTTCTGCCAAAGCCCGCGCACGCATCTCGTCAGCGGGAATGAGATCAATATCAAGGAGATCGAGGCGTGCTAGGGACGCGCCTTTGACCGGGTACACGGCGGCGCTGCCGCCAAAAACAAGGGAGGAACCGTATCATGTTATTTCAGATCTACGGCGAAAACGCCGGCTTCCAGCTTTTGGGCTGGGCTCTCGTCTTTGTGGGCCTCATCGCGGCCAACGAACTGGCCCGCCGCTCCAAAAAGGGCGGTATCTTCTTCTTCCTGGCGCTTCCCGCCGCACTGACGGTATATTTTATCGCCATTTACGCGGGCGCGGCCATGGGCGCGGAGTGGGCGCTGAACAACCCCACCTACACGCATATGAACAGCTGGTTCCACTACGCCAAGCTGTACGCCGCCACCGCGGGCTGCATCGGGTTTATGATGCTGAAGTATAAATGGAGCATAGGAAAAACGCAGTGGTTCAAGGTTTTTCCTTTCGTCATCGTCGCCATCAATATCCTCATCGCCGTGGGCAGCGATTTTGAATCCGGCATCCGCGGCGCAATGGCCCTGGCTGAGACCGGAGACCGCTGGTGGCTCTCCAGCGAGAACGTTTGGCTGTACGGCGGCTGGTGGAACTGGGTAAACGGCATCGCCGGTATCCTGAACATCCTCTGCATGACGGGCTGGTGGGGCATCTACTCTTCCAAAAAGCACGACGACATGCTCTGGCCGGACATGACCTGGCTGTTCATCATCGCCTATGACCTGTGGAACTTCGAGTATACCTACAACAACCTGCCCACCCACGCGTGGTACTGCGGCCTGGCGCTGCTTCTGGCGCCTACGTTCGCCAACGCGCTGTGGAACAAGGGCGGATGGATTCAGAACCGCGCCAACACACTGGCGCTGTGGTGCATGTTCGCCCAGGTGTTCCCGTTGTTCCAGGACGCCAGCGTGTTCACCACCATCCCTGTGCTGTATGCGGACGGCTTTATGGACGCCGCGGTGCGCCCCTCTGCCGCCGACCCCACGATGCAGGGCGTGGTCGCCATTCTGGCGCTGGCGGCGAACGTCATCGTACTGGCGGTCATCATCAAGCGTTCCCTCGCACAAAAGAAAAACCCCTATACGGGCGAGATCTTCACCGATACGCGGGATTTCCAGCTTGCCATGGCAAGAGCCGAGGGCAAATAACCAATACGGCGCACCCCGCCCAAAATATACGGGGCCTGTTTTGCAGGCCCCGTTTTTCATGGAAAGGACGACAGCATGAACAAGCGTGAGATCATCGCATATTTTGACGCCCGCGCGCCGGAATGGGATGCGCGCATGGTGCGCAGCGACAGCAAGATCGCCTTCATCCTGGACGCGGCGGGCGTGCGGCCAGGCGTTTCGGTGCTGGACGTAGCCTGCGGCACCGGTGTTTTGTTTGGCGATTACCTGGCCCGGGACGCGGCGCGGGTGACAGGGGTGGACATCTCGCCTGAAATGGCACGCATCGCCGTTTCCAAGCTGCGCGACCCCCGCGTGGAGGTACTGTGCGGCGACGTGGAGGAGCTGCCCCTTCCGCGCAGGTACGACTGCTGTGTGGTATACAATGCGTTCCCCCATTTCGCCCACCCCGCCCGGCTGCTGGCACGCTTATCCGCCTGCCTCTCCCCCGGCGGGCGGCTCACTGTGGCCCATGGCATGAGCCTTGCGGCGCTGCACCGCCACCACGCGGGCGCGGCCCGCGGCGTGAGCCGGCCCATGCTGGAGCCGGAACGCCTGGCCGCGCTGATGCCGCCGTGCCTTGCGGTGGACGTCGCGGTCTCGGATACGGAAAAATACGTCGTCTCGGCGCGGCTGCGGTGAGCGGCGTACACAAAGTTTTTTCAAAGGCGCCGGCTCCCGAGCCCGCGCCTTTTTCTTTCCCCGCGCGCATGCACCTTGCACCGCGCTTCTCCATACAATGATATGAGAGCGGGCGGCACTTGCCCCGCTTTGAAATGCGGCGCCGGGCCTGGGGTTCTGCCGGGCTGTCCCGGCATTTTGTCTCCCCCTTCCCTCCGGCGATTCGGCCGGGCCCGCCTGCCGCGCAATGAAGGAGAACGCATTATGGAACAAGGTACTCTTTTCGTAAAGCTTGAAAGCGCCCGCGAAGCTCTGCCCGTGCAGGGCCGTGTGGTCATTTCGCAGACAGTGAACGGCGTCCGCGTGCTGGAGATCGAGCTGGTAACGGACGAGGACGGTCTGACACAGCCCGTCACGCTGGACGCACCGGACCGGTCCATCTCGCTGGACCCGGCCAGCACCCAGCAAGCCTGGGCCGCCTATGACGTGGAGGCATATGCCGACGGCTACTCCGACATTCTTCTGGAGGGCGTACAGGTATATTCCGGCGTGGAGGCGTACGCGCCCATCAGCATGCTTCCTATTTTTTCCTCCCAGGCGGTTTCGCCCACAGCCGTCACGGCGGACACCGGTTCCACCTCCCGCAAGGCCCAGCAGGACATCCTGCACACCACCATCCCCGCGCCCGCCATCCGCGGCGGCTCCGCCAGCGGCCCCGCGCCGCTCTCCACCTGTGCCACGCAGCCTCTGGTGCTGCAAAGCGTATTCATCCCCCAGTACATCACCGTGCATCTGGGCAAGCCGCAGAACAGCGCCGCCAATGAGACGGTCAGTTTCCCCTATTACATCAAAAACGTCTGCAGCAGCGAGATCTACCCCACCTGGCCCGAAAATGCCATCCGTGCCAACATCTACGCCCAGATCTCTCTGGCGCTGAACCGCGTTTACACCGAATGGTATCCCAGTAAAGGCTACAACTTCAACATTACCAACTCCACCCAGTACGACCAGTATTACGTTTCCGGCCGTAACATCTTTACAAATATCAGCCGCATTGTAGATGACATCTTCAACACTTACCTGCGCCGCGTGGGTGATTTTGCCCCCTATTATGCCGAATACTGCAACGGCACCACCGTCACCTGCAAGGGGATGAGCCAGTGGGGCACCGTAAGCCTGGCGGAAAGCGGCCTTTCCCCCATCCAGATCCTGCGCCGGTACTACGGCAACAATTTTGAACTGGTGACCACCAACGACATCCGCGCCATTCCCAGCTCGTATCCCGGCACGCCGCTGCGTCTGGGCAGTACGGGCAACAACGTGAGCATCATCCAGCGGCAGCTCAACCGCATCGCCAAAAACTATCCGGCCATCGGCCAGCAGTCGGTGGACGGCGTATTCGGCGCAACGACACAGTCGGCCGTGCGCACGTTCCAGAAGATATTCAATCTGACGCAGGACGGCGTCGTCGGAAAGTCCACCTGGTATAAAATCAGCTATATCTATGTAGCGGTGAAAAAGCTGGCGGAGCTGGGCAGCGAATCCGAACCGTATCCCGGCGGAAGCGGCGACGCGCCCGGCAGCGGCACAGGTTCTATCCAGCAGGGCGCCGTGGGCGCACAGGTGGCGGCCGTGCAGTATTACCTGAGCTACCTTGCGCAAACGTTCTATCCCACAATCCCCAATATCGTACCCGACGGTATTTTCGGCGCACAGACGCGCAGCGCCGTCATCGCGTTCCAGAACACCTTCGGCCTGACGGCGGACGGCATTGTTGGTCCGGCCACCTGGGCCGCGCTGGAAAAGCAGTTTGAAACCGCCTATGACGACAACAACCCCGGCAGTTATTTCGGCGCGTATCCCGGCGTCGTGCTGCGGGAGGGCAACCGCGGCCTGCGCGTTCAGCAGATGCAGTTTTACCTGCTGTACCTGCACTACTCCTATTCCTCCATCCCCAAGATCAACGCGGACGGCATCTTCGGGCCCGCCACCACCGCGGCCGTACGCGCGTTCCAGGCAAAATTCGGGCTTACACAGGACGGCGTGGTAGGCCTTGCCACCTGGACAGAGCTGTACTCCATTTACAGCCAGAAAAACGCACTGGTGCTCTCGGATGAACAAGTGCCTGCTTATCCGGGCTTCGTGCTGCGCAGGGGCAGCCAGGGCCAGGCCGTGCTGGGCGTGCAGACTTACCTGAACGTCATTTCGCGGAAATACGCCTCCGTCACGCCGCTGACGCGGGACGGCAATTTTGACAGCCGGACGGAGGTATCCGTGCGGGCGTTCCAGCGGCAGTTCAAACTCACCATTACCGGCTGGGTGGATGAGCCGACCTGGAACCGTATTTACAGCGAGTACAAAAACACACTTCTTTCCGAGCACCTGGAATGCCGCTTTATCGACGTGCCCTATCCGGGCGAGCCTGTCGAGGTGGGCCAGACCAATATCTTTGTGCGCACGGCGCTGTATTACTACAATCTGATCGCCGCATTCGATCTTCTGCTGGAGCCCACGGACATCACCGACACTTTCACTTTAGAGGACTCCCTCGCCATCGAGGAATTCCAACGCACGCGCGGATTGACTGTTACGGGCGTCATCGACGAGGATACCTGGACGCTGCTTTATTACCAATACGTGGCCGCTTATCAGGACGTTTTCCCCAACTGCGCGGCTCAGGGCTCCGTCCCGCAGCCTTTCCAAACGCTGGTGCCCGGCAGCCGCGGCGTCGCCGTGGAGCAGCTGCAGATCTGGATCAACGCTCTGAGTGCCTATTACTGCGACCTGGTGCCCCAGGACGTGACGGGCATCTATGACGAGACAACGGAATCGAACGTTTTCATCCTGCAGACGCTGCTGGACCTTCCGCTCACCGGCGAAGTGGACCAGACCACCTGGAACCTCATCCAGGAGGCTTATGAAGAAGCGCTGGCCGAAAACAACAATGGGGAGGAAGCCTACGGCGACCTGCTGGATGTCACCTACATCAACCGCACCATTTCCATGACGGAAACAGTCCTATGCGCGGGCAACTGCGGCACGCCGCTGGACTGACGCCATACAGCCTCCATGTCCGCGCGGGCATGGCGGCACAGGAAAAAGGCTAAAAACCCGTTTGCCCGCCCGGACATGAGCCGGGCGGGCAAGCGCCTCTACCGCACAAAAGGGAGAAGTGAGGGAAACCAATAAACGCCTGCGCAGCACAAAGCGTTTGGTTTCCCTCACCTCCGAGGCTGGCGGCTTTGTCGCCGGCCTCTGGCGCCTCGGCCAGCCGGGGCGCCTTTTTTCCATTGCGCACAAAAGTGCGGTGCCGGCTGTCCGCGCGGCGTCACAGGCGGTTAAAGTCGCGGAAATCAGACGGGGCGACGCCGTATTCCCGCCGGAACGCCCGGTAAAACGTGGAATAGTCTGCGAAGCCCACATCCGTGCAGATCCTTCCCAGGGCCTCTCCTTCCAGAATGCGCTCCTTCGCCGCGATGAGACGGCTCTGCGTGAGATACCGGTAAAAGCTGATGCCCAGCTTTTTGCGGAACAATTGGTCGATGGTGCTTTTGCTGACGAAAAATTCCCGCGCCGCTCTCTCCAATGTAACGTCCTGCGCCAAATGCTCCTCGATGAAAAGATTCAGACGGTCGAACAGGTCCGGCACCTCCGCCGGAGGCGTGGGACGGTCGACGTCTTCCAGCGCCCGGGCGATGTTCACCAGCAACTCCAGCGTTGTAGCACATACGACAGCCTGCCAGCCCGGTGCGCCGCGGGCCGCCTCGCCGCAGCCAGCCTCAAACAGCTTTGCCATTCCCTCCCAACGGGTGTTGGCCGTGCGCAGCACCCCGAACCGCTGGTTTTTCAGCAGCTCCGGCCACATCGGGCGGACGCTTTCCACATATTCCTGGCTGAACCATACAACGCAGCGCCTGTATGGATCGGCCATTTTTTCGGCCAGCAAGGGGCGGTGGCTCACACCGGGCGGAATGAGCACGATGTCACCGTGGCGCAGGCGGTACCGCTGCGTTCCCAGCAGATACTGCGTACTGCCGCCGGTACAGTATATCATCTCGTAAAATGTATGGCTGTGGAGCTGCACGCCGTCGCCGCCCTGGCTTACGTCCCGGTGCGTGTCTACAAAACGGGAGCTCATTTCCAGCTCCTGATAGATGTTCACGAACCGGAACCGGTATTTTTCCAGCTGTGCCTGCCGCTCTCCGGGGGAAAGCTCCCGTCCCTCTACGCCCGCGGCTTTCTCCAGCATTCTCCCCAGCTCAGACAACTTCACAAATCCCACCTCGTTTTATTGTTGATTTTGTGTATATTTTAACTTTTCTTTAAGATAAATGCAATAATCTATGTGTCATTTGCAATTTTAATTGCAACAAAATTGTTGTATGCTGTATCCATGATACAGCGGTGCGCCTTGCCGGCCGGGAGGAATGCCGCAACATGACAGGAGGAATCACAAAATGGCTACCACCACTCAAAAAAGCGGCCTGACGTTCAAGCACAAAGTCGGCTACGCCATGGGCGACCTTGGCGGCTGCATGACCTTTGCGCTGATGGGCGCCATGGTCACCCGCTATTACACCAACGTGCTGCAGGTCAATACCGCCGTCCTGGCGACGCTGCTTCTTGTCTGGAACATCTGGGACGCCGTGAACGACCCGATGATGGGCGCGCTTATGGACAAAATGTACGCAAAACATCACAATAAGAACGGCAAGTTCCGCCCCTGGCTGCTGCGTGCCGCTCCGCTGCTGGCCATCACCTCTATCGTGTTCTGGACAGTCCCCACGCTGTTCGACGGCTACACGATGCTTGTGGTGCTGTTCTTCTGCAAGATCCTTTACGAGGGCTGCTACACCATGTTCAACATCCCCATGGGTTCGCTGCTTTCCGCCATGGCCAACACCGACGGCGAGCGTGCCGCCCTGTCCTCTGCCCGCGGTTTTGGTTCCATGATCGGCAACGTGATCCCAATGATGATCCTGCCGCAGCTGCTGGCCAAATTCGGCGACACTTCCAAGGCTTTCGGCATCGGCGCCGCCATCTGCGCGTCCATCGGCTTCGTGTTCTGCTTCCTGCACTATTACTGGACAGAGGAGCGCAATGTCGCGGATACGCCCAAAGAAGAAGCCGCCAATGTCAAATTTACCGATATCCTTTCCGTTTTCAAAAAGAACCGCGCGTTTCTTGCGCTTTGCATCCACGGCGTATGTATCTGCTGCATGCAGTATGTAGGTTCCACACTGGGCACCTATATGTACTCCGATGTATTGGGCAACATCGGCATTATGAGCCTTGCCAGCGTTGTCTCCATGCCGCTGAGCATCGTCGCCCTGCTCATCATGCCCAAGCTCGCTGAAAAATTCGGCCTGGAAAAGGTCATCCGCACCTGTCTGCTCATCGGCTGCGGCCTGTATATGGGCCTGTTCGCCGTCATGATGCTGTTCTCTGTTCCTGCCATCGTCTACCTCGTCTGGAGCACGATGGCCAGCGGTATTGCAAGCGTGTCCATCCTGATGCAGTGGGGCCTCGTGGGCGAAGCCATCGACTACAATGAGCTTCTGACGGGCAAGCGCACCGAAGGCTCCATCTACGGCACCTTCAACCTGTCCCGCCGCATCGGCCAAACCGTCGGCAACTCCGCCGCCGTGCTGGCACTGGGCTGGATCGGCTACGACGCCAACCTGGCCGCCCAGTCCGCAGGCACGCTTACCGGCATCAAGGCGCTGTGCGTGCTTGTCCCCGGTATTTTCCTTGTCGGCTCCTGGATCGCATTCCGCTTTGTGTGGAACATCACGCCCGAGATCCGCGCCAAAATGGCCGCCAGCAAAGCCGCAAAATCTGCACAGTAATGCCGGCCGCCGCGCTTTATCAACGCAAAAGGAGTGTAACCTTGCCATGGAACTTCGCACCCGTTTTCTGCCCAAGCTGCTCAACAGCGAGGTAGATGAATACTTAAAAAGCAACGATATCATCATCGTGCCGGTGGGCACGGTGGAGATGCACGGCGGATTGCCGCTGGACAGCGAGACCGTCATCAGCGAGGCTTTCGCCCTGAAAATGGCCGAGGCCTGCGACGGCCTGGTGCTGACGGGCCTGCCTTATTTCTACGCCGGTGCCACAGCCTCCGGCCGCGGTACCGTTCAGGTGAGCGTTCGCCAGGGCATCGACTACCTGAGCGCCATTGCCCACAGCCTTCTTCGCCAGGGCTTCAAGCGGCAGGTCTACATCAGCTTTCACGGGCCCGCACACATGACGTGCAGCCCCATGGTGCGCGATTTCTTCGATGAGACGGGCGTACCCATCCTGTACATCGACCTGAGCATGCAGATGTTCAAGTCCGCCAAAGACCTGTTCAAGTCCATGGACGCTTTCCACGCCATTACTGTGGGTGCCTATCAGCTTCTGGGGCGTCTGGAGGACGTGCCCCTCACCACTGAATACAGCGCGCCGCATACACAGACTTGCGCGCCTTTCAACGATCTGTTCGCACTGGCCTATCAGAGCGGCTCCGCGGGGTACTGCTTCGCAGACCCCATGGACCACATGCCCACCACCGCCATTCCCGACGAGGCCACGCGCAAAGCTCTGGCCGGCGAAGGAGCGGAGCTGATTGGCGAGATCGTGAAGCGCATGGATATGCCGCACGTCGCCGCGCAGATGCGGGACCTGAAAGCATATACGGACCGCGCCGGGGAACTGTACCCCTGGATGCCCAGCGCATACAACAGCGCCAAATGACACACCGTTCCCCCGCCCCTTGATTTTCGCAGCCGCCCGCAGCCGATGCGGGCGGCATTTTTGGCCTCATCCGCCGGTAAAATTTCCGGATTTTATGCAAACCGCTTGCAATTCACACTATATTAGTATATAATAAAGTTAGACAAAGCTAACACATTGTTCTGCGGCAAACAGAGCAAATACAAATAATTTTACAAAAGAGGCCATTGAAATGAAGATCATCGAATCTCTGGAAAAACGCAGGAGCTACTACAGCATTGGGAAAGAGCTGCCCGTGAGCGAGGCCCAGGTGACCGCGCTGGTGGAAAAGCTTGCAGAGCTTGTTCCCGACGCATTCAACATGAAGAGCTCGCGGGTCGTCGTGGCGTTGGGTGAAAAGCAGGACATGCTGTGGAATACAGTTTATGACGCCTTCGGCGGCAAGGTCGCCCGTGAAAAGATCGACAGCTTTCGGGCAGGCGCGGGCACGGTGCTCTATTTTTACGACGAAGCCGTAGTGCAGGCGCTTCAGGCACAGTTTCCGCTGTATGCCGCCAACTTCCCCGGCTGGGCACTCCAGTCCAGCGGCATGCTTCAGCTCAGTGTTTGGAGCGGCCTTCGGGAGCTGGGCGTGGGGGCGTCGCTGCAGCATTATAATCCCATCATCGACAAAGACGTCCGCGCGCTGTTCGGCTTACCTGAAAGCTACCGACTGGTGGCGCAGATGCCCTTTGGCTCTATCAAAGACGAGCCTGAGCCCAAAGAAAAAGAAGACATCTCCCTGCGCGTGACAACTGTACGCTGAACCGAATCGCCCCGTTCCCCGCCCGGGGACGGGGCTTTTGTTTTCGCGGCGTCAGGGTATAATAACCCCAAAGCCGCCGCTTGTGCGGCTGCGCGTGTGCACGGCACACGCCCCTGTGCCGGCGCACAGGGCTTTGAGAACATTGAACCATGCAAAATTTCAGCGAGTGAAATTTTGTTTGAAGCCGCCGGCGGCTTCAACGCCATCTTTCTAAGCGGCCAAGCGCGATAAGTGGAGCGGCGGGCTTTAGAAGGGCGGCGGAACGTCTGTTTATCCGGACTTTCCCCGCAACAGGAGGACTGATCATGCGCGTACTGAAAAAAATCCTTCTCTGGCTGCTGCTCGTGGCCGTACTGGCCGCGCTCATCGTGGGCGGGGCGGTGGCCTGGTTTTACTATAATACCGACCCCGAAGCATTCGACGCTCCTGCCGTTACCGCGGGCGGCACGGCGCTGGCCGTCAACGGCTATGAATGGAACGCCCCTGTGATGGGCGGCGTCCTGTTCAAAAGCGCGTCCGCGCCCGCCACGCTGGAAACGCAGGATCTGGGCACCTGGGAGCAGGCCTCGCTGGATATAACACTGCCCGCGGACCGGCCCACGCATCTTGTGGTGAAGGAAGCATCCGGCAATGTGCTGCTGGACGTAAATAACGAGGCTCAGGTAACCGTTGCGTTCCCCGCCAACGGCAAGTACACGCTGGAAGCGGACGTAACGGTTCCCCGGCACAGTTCCGCCGATAAACCCGGCGCGCCCGCCCACGGATACGGCGTGTTCCGGTACAGCGCCCGCGTCAACGTCAGCGCACAACCCAAGGTGGAATTTTCCTCCACACGGGTGGAACAGGGCGCAGTGGTCACCGTGCTGCTCACGGGCTTTCTGGACGGGCCGGAGCCATCCGTCGAAACAGATCTCAGCCTGGCCCAATTCTGTGACGTGCCTGGCGGAAAGGCCGCGTTCATCGGTGTGCACTACAACCGGGAGCCCGGCGATTATACCGTGCGCGTAACGTGCGGCAGCGTCGACGTGACGCAGACTGTGACTGTCGTTCACCGGGATTTTCCCAAGCAGAACATGACCATTGACCAGAGCGTGGCCGACGCCACGGTGAACAGCGCCGCCGCCAATCAGGAATGGAAAGACGTAATGTTTCCGCTGTACGCCTCGGCGGACGCGGAGATCTACTGGAGCGGCACGTTCATCCGCCCCTGCGGCACCACCGCCCAGAACACCCAGTACGGCCTGTACCGCTACACCAACGGTTCGCCTTACCCTGAACGACACGCAGGCATCGATTATGACTGCGACCTGGGCGACGCGGTCTGGGCTCCGGGCCGGGGCAAGGTGGTCTATGCCGGCTTTTTGCAAATGACGGGCAACACCGTTGTCATCGAACACGGCGGCGGCCTCAAAAGCTATTTCTTCCACCTGGATTCCCTTGCCTGCAAGCAGGGGGACATCGTGGAAAAAGAACAGCTTATCGGGCAGGCGGGCAGCACGGGCTATTCCACAGGCCCGCACCTGCACTACGAGGCGCGCATCGGCAACCAGAGCATTGACCCCGACCAGCTTTTCAACGGCAGCAGCGGGCTGTACTTTGCCCGATAAACCGCCGGAACAAGGAGATACCGGATGGAACCGAACGAACCCCTGAACGCGGCCCCGCAGCCGGACGCCGCGCCTGTTACAACACAGTCTCCCGCCGCAACACAGGAGCGCCCGGCCGAAAAGCCCCGCGCTGCCGTCCGCGTGACGCAGCAATTTGTGGTGCGCATGCAGCGGGGCCAGAACGAGGCCGCGCTGCCCCCCAAGGGCGGTAAACCGCCCCTGCGTGCCACCTACAATGCAGTGGGCCAGCTGCTCTACCGCGTGGGCACACAGGCGGAATACACCTGCATCCGGCTGGGGCGCGGCATACGCGGCGCGTTCCGGCTGGTGTTGCGCGCCGCGGCCGCGCTGCTGCGCTTTGTGGGCGGCCCGCTGCTGGCGCTGTTTTCCAGCATCTGGGACGACCTTACGGCCCCAGCACGCCGTTTTGCCAGCGGCGTGCGCCATATGCGCGACGCCGCGCGGGCGGAAGCCCAGGCGGGCGGCAGCGGCAAGCGGGCCGGTTTTGCCTATTTTAAAAACGGCGTCCATGCCTACCGGCATCTGATCGGCGGCGCTCTGCGCTACCTGATGCCCGCCGCCGCGCTGTGTGTGCTGGTTTTCACCGTGCAGGAGGTGCTGGGCTCCAGCTTCTCGCTGGGCGTGAGCTACAGCGGCGACTTTCTTGTATTCATCGAAAATGAAGGCGTTTGGGATTCCGCCGAAAAAATGGTGCAGGAACGCGTGATGGCGTCCGAGGGCGCCAAGGTGGAATGGGACGAGCATCCGGTGTTCGAGCTTCGCATCGTGGACCCCGCCGCCCGCACCAGCGCCAGCGACCTGGTGGACAAGATCATCGCGGCATCCTCAGACAAGATCATGAAAGCCGTGGGCATCCGCGTGAACGGGGAGCTTATCGGTGTTGTGGAGGACGGACGTGCGGTGCAGCAGCTTTTGGACGACACACTGGCCGCTTATAACGACGGCACCCACGAGCGCGTGGAATTTTTGTACCCCATCGAGCAGGTGCCCGGCACCTATTTCACAAACTCTGTGCAGGATACCACGATGGTGCTGCAGGCTTTGCAGTCCAGCGACGTGCTGAGCGTAAAGGTGACGGACCTCATTGAATATGACGAGACCCTGGAATATACCACAGAGGAAGTGGAATCCGACCAGTACAACAAAGGCGTGCGCTTTATCTCCCAGCGCGGGCGCGACGGCACCCAGCATGTGGTGGCCGAGCAGACCAGCGTCAACGGCAGCGTCATCTCCACCGTTCCCGTGGAAGTGACCGTCACCGAGGAAATGACGCCGCGCATCTATACCATCGGCACGCGTGAGGCACAGTACGGTGTTTCCACAGCCGCCGGCGGAAGCGTCGTGGGCACGGGCTCCATGACGTTCCCGGTGCCCAGCCTCTCCTATATCACCACGCGCTTTGGCAGCGGCCACCGCGGCATCGACCTGTGTGCGCCCAACGGCACGCCCATCCTTGCGGCGGATTCCGGCACAGTCATCGAGGCCGGCTACCACTGGAGCTTTGGCAATTATCTGCTTATTGACCATGGCAACGGTATCACCACGCGCTACGCTCACTGCTCGGCGCTGCTGGTGGGCGCGGGCTCCACCGTTACGCGCGGCCAGCAGATCGCCACCATCGGCATTTCCGGCGTCGCCACAGGCTACCATTGCCATTTTGAGGTAGCAGTGAACGGAAGCCTGGTGAACCCCGCGCCTTATCTCGGCGTAAGTTGAACCTCCGCCTTTCCGTTTGCGGAAAGCGCCTCGCCCTTGGCCGCGGATGAACTCCAGACGCGGCCAAGGGCTGTTTGTATGGAATTTGAAAAGGGCTCGATGCTGCGGGCCGAGATAGGCCGGGGCGGCCGAAGCCGGGGATGAGCGTAAAGACCGGCGCAAAGAAAAGCATGCTGACGGCAAGGCAGACGCATTGCCCGAATGCGCGGCACTTGCACACGACAAGCAGGGCAGAGCTTGTCGAACCGTCAGCCAGAACCGGGAAAGGGAGACTGTACGGAAGCCGGCGCAGCATCCGCCACACAAACCCTACGGTCGAGTACTTGGCCAACATGCTCGGGAAAAATACCATCCTGCTGTTATCCGTAGGCATACATGCTCCCTCCGCTTTTCCTATTGGAAGCGGGAACCATCCGTTTCCAGGAGGGTTATAGTGAAAAAGGGCGGAAAGGCAACCATCTGTATTTTTCACGGAACGTAAAAATTGCGGCCAAAACGCTTGACAGAGGCGGAGGAATGCATTATCCTATAAAACATACTAAAATGATAGGAAATGGAGGCGCAGGGCATGAGCCGGGATACCATTCAGCAGCGGCTGTGCCGCTGGCGGAACAGCCGAATGTGCATGGGAGGATGACCGCCGCACACCCGCCCGCGCCGTGCGGCGCGGGCCTGCACAGAAAGAAGGCTGTTACCATGTCTGATTTTAAAGGTTTGAACGTACATTTTGAAACGCTCCAGCTCCACGCGGGGCAGGAAAACCCGGATCCCGCCACGGATGCCCGCGCCGTGCCGATCTACCAGACCGCCTCGTATGTGTTCCACAGCAGCGCCCATGCAGCCGACCGCTTCGGCCTGCGGGACGCGGGAAACATCTACGGCCGCCTGACGAACCCCACGCAGGATGTGTTCGAGCAGCGCGTAGCGGCGCTGGAGGGCGGCGCAGCCGCGCTTGCGGTCGCTTCGGGCGCAGCGGCCATCGCTTATGTGTTCGGGGCGCTGGCGCCGGCTGGCCGGCATATCGTTTCCTCCAAGACCATTTACGGCGGCACATATAATCTGCTGGCTCATACGCTGCCGCTTTCGGGCGTAACGGCCACATTTGTGGATATTGGCGACCCATCGGCCGTGGAGGCCGCCATCCGGCCGGAAACGCGCCTGCTGTTTGCCGAGACTTTGGGAAACCCCAATTCCGACGTGGCGGATGTGGAAACGCTGGCCGCCATCGCCCACCGTCACGGCATACCGCTGGTGGTGGATTCCACCTTTGCCACGCCCTACCTGCTGCGCCCCATTGAATACGGCGCGGATGTGGTGGTGCATTCGGCAACAAAATTTATCAGCGGGCACGGCACGTCGCTGGGCGGCGTCATTGTGGAGGGCGGCGGGTTCGATTGGGCGGCCGCGGGCCGGTTCCCGGCCCTCAGCGCGCCCAACCCCAGCTACCACGGCGTCAGCTTCACGCAGGCTGCGGGGCCCGCGGCGCTGGTCACCTATATCCGCGCGGTGCTGCTTCGGGATACGGGCGCGGCCATCTCGCCTTTCAATGCTTTTCTGCTGCTGCAGGGGCTGGAGACCCTTTCCCTGCGTGTGGAGCGCCATGTGGAAAACGCGCTTCGTGTCGTCGATTTTCTGGTGAACCATCCGAAGGTGGAGCGGGTAAACCATCCTTCTTTGCCGGAAAATGGATATCGCCCGCTGTATGAAAAGTATTTTCCCCGCGGCGGCGGCTCCATCTTTACGTTTGAGATCAAAGGCGGCGCGGCCGAGGCGCAGGCGTTCATTGATAAACTGCGCATCTTTTCGCTGCTGGCGAATGTGGCGGACGTCAAAAGCCTGGCCATCCACCCGGCAAGCACCACGCATTCCCAGATGACGCCGGAGGAGCTGGCCCAAAGCGGCATCCGGCCAAACACCATCCGCCTGTCCATTGGCACGGAACACATCGATGACATTCTGGCGGACCTTGCCGCGGCGCTGGAGGCTTGAACCGGAAGCCGCTCTATGCCGCGGAGGGCTTCAAAGAAATACGCAAAGCGGCGGCCCCGGGCCGCCGCTTTTGCGTTGCGGGCACAGCCCGCGGAAGGGAGAACGCAATGGAACAGGCAACGGGCGCGCGGCGTGCCGCTGTGGCTATGAGCGGGGGTGTGGACAGCTCTGTTGCGGCGCTGCTGCTGGCACAGGCGGGCTGGGCCTGTACGGGTGTGACGCTGCGCCTGTATGCGGGTGCGGATGCCGCGCCGGACGGCGCGCGCACCTGCTGCTCGCTGGAGGATGTGGAGGACGCGCGCGCCGTGGCACGACGGCTGGGCATCCGGCACTACACCTTTAATTTCACAGAAGCTTTTGAACGGGATGTGATCGGGCGCTTTGTGCAGGGATATCTGGCGGGTGAAACGCCCAACCCCTGTATCGACTGCAACAAACACATCAAGTTTTCCGCGCTGCTGCGCCGGGCTCAGCTCATGGGCTGTACCCATGTGGCCACGGGACATTACGCACGCATTGTCCGGGGCGCCAATGGGCGGATGCTGCTGCAGACAGGGCTGGACGCGGGCAAGGACCAGAGCTACATGCTCTACGGCATGACGCAGCGGGAGCTGGCGCACACGCTGTTCCCGCTGGGCGCGCTGACAAAAGCGGAGGTGCGCGCGCTGGCACTGGAAAACGGCTTTGGCAACGCCCGCAAGCGGGACAGCCAGGACATCTGCTTTGTGCCGGACGGCGATTATGCCGCCTTTGTGGAGCGGCACACGGGCTGCCCCTGTCCGCCGGGGGATATCCTGGATGAAGCCGGACGCGTCGTGGGACGCCACAGGGGATATATCCGATACACCGTGGGCCAGCGCAGGGGCTTGGGCATTGCTGCGCCGCAGCCGTTGTATGTGCGCGGCGTGTGCCCGGCGCGCAACACCGTTACAGTTGCCGGGGCCGGTGCGCTGTATACCGACACCGTGGACGCGCGGGAGCTGAACTGGATCGCCTGCGACGCACTGGGCGAACGTCCGGTGCGCCTGCTGGCAAAGCTGCGCTACCGCCAGCCCGCCCGCCGGGCCACTGCGTGGCAGACAGGCCCCGACACACTGCGCGTGCGCTTTGACGAGCCGCAGCGCGCGCCCGCGCCGGGACAGGCGCTGGTGCTGTACGACGGAGGAACGGTGGTGGGCGGAGGCGTTCTTTTTTCCACGGTCTGAAACAAAAAACGCGCGGCGTACCGCACTGGCACGCCGCACGTTTTTTTGTTATACTGGTAAACAACGGCGGGGCGGAGCGGCGCCCTGTGCGGGAAGAACAAAACAGGCCGCGCGCAAAGCGCGCGGGGGAGGGGGAAACGCCTTGGCGTCCGGCGAGAGGGATCTGACGCGCGGCAGCGTATGGCGGCAGGTGCTGGCCTATGCGATGCCGCTGGTGGCCAGCAGCCTGCTGCAGGCGCTGTACAGCATGGTGGACACGGTCATCGCAGGCCACTTTGCGGGCAGCGCGGCCATTTCAGCCATCAACAATTCGGGACAGATATTAAACATCCTTACTAAGATCGCCATCGGCATCACAACAGGCGGCAATATCATCATCGGCCAGTATTACGGCGCAAAAGAGCAAGGGCGGCTGGGCGAGGCGTCGGGCACGCTGCTCTCGCTTTCGCTGCTGCTTGGGGCGGCGACGGCTGTGGGCCTGTACGCGGGCGCATATCCGCTTTTGGGCCTGTTGGGTGCCCCGGCCATGGAGCAGTCTGTGGCGTATTTGCGCATCTGCGCGGTGGGCATGGTGTTCGTATTCGGTTACAACGCGCTTTCCGCCGTGCTGCGCGGCGTGGGCGATTCCCGCACGCCGCTGCTCATCATCGGCGTGGCTACGGTGGTGAACACCGTGCTGGACCTGTGGTTCGTGGCGGGGCTTGGCATGGGCACCGCGGGCGCCGCGCTTGCCACAACTGCCGCGCAGGCCGTCAGCTTCGGCATGGCGCTGGTGCTGGTGGCGCGGCGCACCGGGCTGCTGCAGCCGAAGCTGTCGTTTTTCCGTATGCACGGCGCGCTGCTCCGGCTCATTCTTCGGCTGGGCATCCCCAGCGCACTGCAAATGACCATTGCCGGGTTCAGCTGGCTGGTAGTAACATTTCTTGTCAATCAGTACGGAGTGAATGTTTCGGCGGGCAACGGCGTGGCCATCAAGATCAAGGACATCTGCCAGCTGTTCATCTCCGCCATGGCCAGCGGTGCGACCACGATGATTGCCCAGAACCTCGGCGCATCCAAGTTCGAGCGTGCAAAGGATGTGATGTACACTGCCATGAAGATCACATGCGCCATGGCTGCGGCGATGATTGTTCTGGTGGAGCTGTTTGCGCCGCAGATGGCCGCCGTGTTTACAAATGAAGCCGCCGTGCGGGATGCGGCGGTGCTCAACCTGCGCATCGAGATCCTGGGACAGATCTTCTACGCAGTGTTTATGGTATACCACGCGCTGGCCATCGGTGCGGGGCATTCCACCTTTGCCATGCTGTCCAGCTTTGCCAACTGCATCGTGTTCCGGGTGGTGCTCAGCCTGCTGTTCAATCATTTGTGGGGCATCTACGGGCTGTACGCGGCCTGTGCCGTAGCGCCTTCCATCTCGGTGCCGCTGGGCTGGCTGTACACCCGCTCGGGCGTTTGGCGGCGCAGTTTGGCCAAAACAGAAAAGTAACCTCCCGCACCGGCCCTTTCCGGGCCATGCGGGTGCAGAAAACGGCGGGTGCTTCCGGTAAGGGAAGCGCCCGCCGCGCTGTTTTACATTGTTTTCCCGGGAAAACTCAACCGGTGATTTTTTCAAATACTTCCGCACCCTGGCCGCAGATGGGACATTTGTAGTTGGCGGGAAGGGTCTCGCCCTCATAGATATAGCCGCACACCGTGCAGCGCCATCCCGTCACCTTTTCTTCGGGCGGACGGTAGCTGGAGGCCTTGGGCGGTGTGAGGCCTTTCTTTACCGCGTGGTAATAATCATAGGTCATCTGCGGAACATCGTCCAGCACGGCCCAGTCATCCACGCGCGCCACGAACAGGATGTGTGTGCCGAGGTCCACCTCGTTCACTACGGTGCAGGCGAAGCGCGCCGCACACTGCTCTGTCACATAGGGCACGCCGTTTATATCCCGCGCCCAGGCAAAGCCCGCGAACTTGTCCACATCCCGGCTGCACTGGAACCCGAACCGGCCGATCAGCTCCATCGAGGCGCTCTCGGCCAGCACAGTGGCCGAGAATTTGCCGGACTCCAGAATGGTCCGGGTGGTTTGATTCTCCTTATTGATGGTCACCGCCACCTGCACCGGGGAAACGGTCACCTGCCCCAGTGTGTTGACGATGCAGCCCGCCGCTTTTCCGCCGGCTTCGGAGGAGACGATGTACAGCCCGTAGCTGAGTTTATCGAATGCGTGATAATCCATAGATGGGCCTCCCTGAAATCATTATTGATAATAGTTTTCATTATAATGCGAAAAATTTTTCCGTCAAGACGCGGGGCGCATTTCCCTGTTTTTATTATGGCACATTTTTGCACAAAAAAGAAGCTGTGGGCCAAACGAAACTGAAAGTGCAAAAAACGAATACGGCAAGCGCAAGAAAACCGCGCGCGGCTGTGTTAAAATGAAAGCAAACAATCGCGGCCCGGCGCTGTTTGACGCGGGCCTTTCAACAAAAAAAGGAGTGTGCGCGCATGAATTTCCTGAATGTGGACATCCCCGTCAAAAACGTGCCGGAGCTGGACAAGGGCTTTGTGCCCCTGGGCCTGTTCTTCAAAAATTACCAGAAGGGCGCGGCGAAGCCCCTGTGCATCGCCGTGGAACGCTCGGGCGGCCAGATCGGCACCTACGAGACCAAGATCTACGGTACGCCGGAAATGGAGCAGGCCGACGCGTATTATGTGGACCGTCTGGTCAAATTCCTTTTGTGGAGCTGGGGCGGCTTCAAGGTGAGCATCTGCGGCGACGACAACGTGGCCGCAGCCATCCGCGCCGCGTACAGCGAGGGCGGCTCCCGCGCCTTTGACAAGGGCTTTATGGAGCAGGTGTACGAGACGGAGTTCATCGTCGAGAGCCTGCCCTACGACAAAAAGCCCGAGGCAGTGCAGCGCGCCGAATCCATCGGCCGCCACCTGGACGGCGGGCGCATCGGCTTCGACGCCGGCGGCTCGGACCGCAAGGTGTCCGCCGTGCTGGACGGCGAGCCCATTTACAGCGAGGAAGTCGTATGGTTCCCCAAGACGATCTCCAACCCCGATTACCACTTTGAAGGCATCATGGCGGCGCTGTCCACAGCCGCGGCCAAGATTTTGGAAAAGGGCGGCCATGTGGACGCCATCGGCGTGTCCTCCGCGGGCGTGTACATCGACAACAAGTGCATGGTCGCCAGTTTGTTTTTGAAGGTGGGTAAGGACGAGTTCGACAAGAAGGTCAAGAACATTTACACCCGTGCGGCCGAGCAGCTTTCCAGCCAGCTTGGTTATCACATCCCCGTGGTGGTGGCCAACGACGGCGACGTCAGCGCGCTGGCGGGCGCCATGGGCCTGGGCGAAAACGGCATCATGGGCATCGCCATGGGCACCAGCGAGGCTGTGGGCTATGTGGATACCGAGGGCAACATCTGCGGCTGGCTGAACGAGCTTGCCTTTGCTCCCGTGGACGGCCAGCCGGACGCCATGGAGGACGAGTGGAGCGGCGACATCGGCTGCGGCGTGAAATACTTCAGCCAGGACGGCGTCATCAAGCTGGCCCCGCGCGCGGGCATCGAGCTGACGGGCGCGTCTCCGGCTGAAAAGCTCAAGGAAGTGCAGGCCCTGATGGCCGCGGATGACGCCCGCGCCAAGGCTGTGTACGAATCTATCGGCGTATACCTAGGCCACACGCTGGGCCTGTACGCCATGTTCTACGACATCCGCCACGTGCAGATGATGGGCCGCGTGATGAGCGGCAAGGGCGGCGACATCATTATGGAAACGGCCTCCCGCGTAATGGACGAGGAATACCCGGACGTGGCCTTCCGCCCCGAAGCACCCGACGAAAAAACGCGCCGCGTGGGCCAGAGCGCCGCGGCTGCCAGCCTGCCGGAGCTGAAATAATTCCGGCTTGCCGCATAATAAAAACCGCGCGAAGGATTTATTTCCTCCGCGCGGTTTGTTATAATTGGGAAAAGCGGATGTGAAATGCTGAAGGAAGCGCCGGCGGCCGCTCCGCCGTTCAAAAGAAAAGAGGATATTTATGCTGTACGATACGCTGGAAAATCTGAACCAGTACACGGGCCTGTTCCCAAACCTGGACAAAGCCATTGATTTTATTGAGGGCAACGACGTTTCCGCGCTGCCTTTGGGCCGCACGGAGATCGACGGGGACGACGTGTACGTCACGGTGATGGAGGCCGAGCCCACGCCCGGCGAGGGACGCGCATTCGAGACGCATTCCCGCTATATGGATCTTCAGATGGACCTGGAGGGTGCGGAGCTGTGCGAGGTGGCGCTGGGCGATGTGGAGGAAGCAGAGCCCTATGACGAGGAAAAGGATTTTGCGCTGTGGAACGGAGCCGCCAGCGCCGCGTTGGTACTGGGAGAGGGCCGGTTCGCAGTGTTTATGGTGGAGGAGCCGCATAAGCCTGCCATTAAGGCGCAGGGCTGCGATAAGGTGAAAAAAGCGGTGTTCAAGATCGCATACTGAACCGGAGGGTGCAAAACAGCCGCAGGTTGTTTGGAGCCGGTCCGGCGGGGCCGCCGGAAGGGCGCTTAGGCGTGCGGCACGAAAAAGAACGGGAGGCATTGCGGGATGGAGAGCTTTATCATCGGCATAGCGGGGGGCACGGGCAGCGGCAAAACGACGCTGACAAAGCGGCTGAAGGAGCGCTTCGGCGACGACGTTTCGGTCATCAGCCACGACAATTACTACAAGCGCCACGATGAGCTGCCCTATGAGGAGCGCTGCAGGCTGAATTACGACCATCCGGACGCATTCGATACAGATCTGATGGTGGAGCAGGTTCAGGCGCTGCGCCGGGGCGAGACGATCGCCTGCCCGGTGTACGACTTTACGGTGCACAACCGTTCCGAGGACACGCTGCTCATTGCGCCCACAAGCGTCATCATCCTTGAGGGCATTCTCATTTTTGCGGATTCCAAGCTGCGGGATCTGATGGATGTGAAGATATTTGTGGATACCGACGCGGACGTGCGTATTCTGCGCCGCGTGGTGCGGGACGTGAAGAAGCGCGGCCGCACGCTGGAGAGCGTGGTGCAGCAATATCTTACGACCGTCAAGCCTATGCACGAGCAGTTTGTGGAGCCGAGCAAGCGCTGTGCGGACATCATCGTGCCCGAGGGCGGCAAAAATCTGGTTGCACTGGATATGATCATCCAGCGGGTGGAACACCATATCCGCGGCCAGCAGGAGCCTTGAACGGGACAGGCCGGGACGGATTTTTTCCGCCCCGGCAAAATTTTTGCTTGACTCTGACGGTGCGTCATAGTGTATTGTAGCTTTTGGGAGGCATGGATGCGGCGGCACACCGCCGCCTGCCTCCCGGACAGAAAGGAGGAACAGCCATGGAATACACCGTAAACGGCCTTGCACGGCTGGCGGGCGTGAGCGTACGCACGCTGCACTGGTACGATGAGATCGGCCTGCTGCGCCCGGCCCGCGTCACCGAAGCGGGCTACCGGATGTACGGCCCGGATGAGGTGGATGCGCTGCAGAGCATCCTGTTCTACCGGGCGCTTGGCGTGCCGCTCAAACAGATCGGTGCGCTGATGGCGGACGCCTCCGCCGGACGGCTGGCCGCTTTGCAGAGCCATCGCGCCGCGCTGCTTTGCCGGCGCGCGCAGCTGGACGCCCTGCTGGCCACGCTGAACAAAACCATTTTGACGGAAGAAGGGAAATGTGCGATGACAGACGCAGAGAAATTTGAGGGCTTCAAACAGAAGCTCGTGGCGGAAAACGAGGCCGAATACGGCGCAGAGGCAAGGGGCAAATACGGAGACACGGCCGTGGATGCCTCCAACGCGAAGCTGATGGGGCTTTCGCCCGAGCAGTACGGCGAGATGCAGAAGCTGAGCGCGCGGATCAACGCCGCTCTGGCCGCCGCGGTGCGCGCGGGCGAAGCGCCGGACGGGCCCGAGGGGCGGCGCATCGCCGGGCTGCATAAGCAGTGGCTGTGCTTCACTTGGCCCAAGTACACGCCCAAGGCACACCTCGGCCTGGCAGAAATGTATGTGGCGGACGAACGCTTCACTGCCTACTACGACGCTGAAACGCCGGGCTGCGCGGCTTTTTTGCGGGACGCGGTGGCGGCTTTCACGGGCTGCTGAGACGGTGCGGCCGCAGAGGCCGGCATAAAAGCAACCGCAAAGCGGCAAAAAACGCTCCGGGCGCCCGGCTGAACGATGCCGGCCGCGTCCGGGGCGCTTTGTTTGAAAGCACGGCGCGTCTGTTTACATGGAGGCACCTTTGCCGTGCAGGCTTTTTGTTCGTTTGCAGTCGTAAATAAAAAAGCGCGTGGAAGCGGCTTTCCCGTTGATATGGAACAGATGCTCCTTTTCGCAGCGGCGCCGCATGCCCTGGTGTTCGTAAAAGCCGTAGTTGCAGCTTGTGTCGGTGAACAAATAAATTTCGTCTAATTTTTGTTGGCCGGTATAATCGAGAGCCGCCTGAAACAGCGCTTTGCCTACGCCTTGTCCGCGGCACGAGGGACTCACCATAAACAATGCAAGCTCCGCCGGATAGTTCTTGCCGCTTTCGCGCAGCAATTCCCTGTCTATCCCCGTGACGTTTTCAAAAATTTTGGATACGGCCCGGCCCTCTTTGGTGAGATAGAGCGACAGAACGGCCCGAAGCTGCCGGAATCTGTTCGGAAGCGGACACGTGTGACGCGCGATATCCTTTACCAGAATAATGCCCACGGGTTTGCCGTTCAGCACGGCCACCCGGGAGAATGTGTAATTGGTCAGACAACTGCTCAAAAATACGTCTGCCAGCCTGGACGCGGTTTTTGGGCTGCTGAATTCGTCGTAGCGCCAGGTTTTGCGGATGATGTTTTTTAAAGCGATAAAGTCATTTTTTTGATATTCTCTCAATTGCAGCGGCATGAAGGGCCTCCTTGTTTTATATCTCGGTATCCTATAAGATAAAGGATACAGTAACTGTAAAGTCAACAGGGAGAGCTGCACAAATGAAGAAAAGTTTTAAAAGCCTGACAACGGCCCAGTTTGCAAAGCTGCACGGGGTGAACAAGCGCACGCTGCACTACTATGATGACATCGGCCTTTTCAGCCCGCGGGCAAAGGGAGAAAACAGTTACCGCTTTTACGACGCCGCCCAAAGCCTGGATTTTGAATACATCCGCATGCTCAAGGAGCTGAACATGAGCATCGATGAGATTGCAGCGTACTGCAAAGCGCCCACACCCGCCCGCTTTCTTGAAATAGCGTCCGCCAAGGAAGAAGAGATCGGCCGGCAGATCAAAAAGCTGCGGCACGCCCAAAAGGTGCTGCGCGCAAAAAGGGAACAGGCCGCTTTTTGCGGAGAGCTGCGGGAACGGGAGATCAGAATAGAAGCGTGCAGGGCCGAGAGGCTTCTGGTACTGCCCTATGACTTTGCAGAGGACGACATGCAGCGGGTGTTCGCCCATGCCAAAGAGAAATGGAGCATAGAGCAGATCCGTATGGGCATCGGCGGTTTTATTTCGCTGGACAAGGTGTACAGCGGAAACTTTGAGGCTTATGATGGAATCTATACGCCCGCGTTGAGCAGCGCGTCTGCGGCGGACAGCCTGACGCGCCCAAAGGGGAACTATTTGTGCGGATATCAGAAAGGCGTTTGGAGCAGGCTGCCGCTGCTGTACGAGGCAATGACCGAATATGCAGAACAAAATGGCCTGACGCTTTCCGGATATGCCTACGAGGTAGGGATGAATGAATTCATGATCTCAGCCCCAGACGAATACATTACAAAGGTCATGATTTTGATACAGGAAAATGTATAACCGCAAGGCGGCAAAGCGGGGCTGGAGCGCTATTCCTCCAGCAGCGTGACCGTCTGCGCGTCTGCATCCAGCCGGACCTTTGCGCCGATGGGCACCGTGAGCATGGGGTGGGTATGGCAGCAGTCAAATTCCGCCAGCACGGGAAAATCTACATCTCCCATCACCTCTTGAAGAATCTCATAGGGCTGGCGGCCCGTGCCCATATCGTCGAATTTTTCATGCTTGCCCAAAATAAGCCCGGAGATGCGTTCAAAAACGCCGGCGCATTTCAGCAGTGAAAAGCTCCGCTCCACCGTGGCCGCGTCCTTGAGGGAATCTTCGATCATCAGGATCGTTCCGTCCGTGATCTCCGGAAAATATTTTGTGCCCCAAATCCCCTGCATGGTGTTCAGATTCCCGCCGATGAGCGTGCCTGTCGCGGCTCCCGGGTGCAGCGTCACCAGCGCATTGACGCGCCCTTTCTTGGCTTTGTCCTGGGAATTCCAGTCGATAAATTCGTCGGTCCACTGCGGGGGCGTGGGCAGGGTGTGAGGAAGGGTGAGCCGTTCTGTTACAATGTCGGTAAAATATGTATAGGTCTCGTCCACAAACGGTGGGAATTCGCCGAAGGAGGCCACCACGGCGGGGCCATAATAAGTCGTGAGCCCGGTCTGGGCATAAATGCCCAGCAGCAGCGCCGTCACATCCGAATAGCCGACGATGATCTTCGGGTCTTTGCACAGGCCCTCATACTCCAGATACGGCAGCAGGGAGTTGGAATTGTTGCCGCCGATGGCCGCCATGATGCACCGAACGTTCGGGTCGCGGACCAACGCGTTGAATTCCTCCGCCCGCTCCCGGATCGTTCCGGAACGGTAAAAATCCCGCCGACCTGTCAGAGAACCCTCCAAAAAGCGAAAGCCTTTGGCTTCCAGATATTCTTTGCCGCGCCGGTAGCGCGCCGCGGCCGTCGCCGTGGCGGGGGACGAGGGGGAAAACACCGCGATGGTGTCCCCCGGGCGGAGCTTTGCGGGTATCATGAGCATTCCCTCTCTTTCGGTAAAATGCAATGTGTGCCGCGCCGACGGCAGGCATCAACCGGTATATTATAGCACGGGGAGCTTTTGAGCGGCAAGGCGGCCCGGGCGCAGGGGGTCACGCGGCGTCATCTTCCGGCCCCGCTCCGCCGTCCGGCGGAACGCCCGCTGCTTCTTCCGGGCCGGGGCCCGCCGCCGCGCTGCCGGAGCCTGTCCCGCCGCCTGCCGCAGACGGAGAGACGGGCTGTCCGTCTGTGTCTCCAGCCGCGCCCTGAGGCACACTGTCCGGGGCGGCGGATACGCCGTCGCCGCTCCACGCACTGTACGAGGAGGCGCGCTTGAAGTAGGCCGCCGCGACAGTGACGGAATTTTCCGCAAGCTCATAGCGCCCGTCCGCCCATGTGCCGGGCAGTACGCCCGCGCGGTATTGGGGAGGCTCCTTGCGCAGGAAACCGAAAATACGCTCATAGTCGAAGATCTGGGTGGCCGTCAGGTTGGTGGAGCTCTGCGCCAGAACCGCGCGCACGGCATCCGGTACTGTGTCTGCCAGCGCGTCGCCGCCGATGCGCAGAAAGGCAAGATACCCCTCCGCGCGCAGCAGTGCCTGCATGTCCGGCGTAGCCGCGCCCGCAGCCAGCACGTCTGCCAGCATCTGCGGCGTCAGCGAGACCGTCTGTACCCCGGGGATGTTCAATTGCAGCTGCCCCAGGGCCTCGGGCGTCATGTAATTGGCCAGCGGGATGCGCGCGGTACCGAAGCCCGCCGCAAGATCCACCAGACGGTCCGCGGTGCAGTAAAGGTAATTGTCGATTTCAATGTCCAGTGTTTCCATCAAAGCCGCCGCGGCCTGGGCCGGGCCCGCCTGTTCGGCCGCATCTGCCAGCGTGGCGGGCCGCCCGTTCACAAGCACCACGGTCTCGCCGGGGATGGCCACCGAGCACAAATTGCCCTCCAGCGCATCGAAGCGCAGCAGCACAAAGGTCTCGGGCTGCTCCGGCCCGGTCATCAGCAAAAAGTTTTTTTCATCGCCCAGCGTGGGCTGCGCAATGGGCACGCCGCTTTGTACAGTGTCGGCGGGCGCGCTGCGCGTAAAAATGACGGCGGCCACCGCCAGATAGATGGGCAGCAGCACGGCCAGCGTGCAGCCCAGCCCCAGCCAGAACGCTTTTGCTCTGCTCACGTGCGTGCCTCCTTCCGTTTTTTGTATATATCTTGGGCGTCCGGCGCACTTTATATACAAAAAGCGGGAGGGAGAACGGTATGGAAAAGAACACGCAGCCCCAGCGGGACGCTGCCGCGCGCATCCAGAACCCAACGGTGCGGGCCATTGTGCTGCAGCCGCCCAGCGGGACGGACCCCAGCGGCAGCTATACGGGCAAGCCGCTGGACGAAACGGAAAGGCCCGTGCAGGACGCAGACGATTTGTAGCACAGGCAGAAAACTGCGGGCGGTGCAATGCGCACCGCCCGTGGTTTGTTTGGTACTCGGCAAAAAGAAAATTGCATTTATTTCAATTTGTTCTTATTGACTTTTGGAGATTTTAATAGTATAATTTCAGCGTCGAACAGCGAAAGAAGCGTAGAATCACCGACGATTCTACGCTTCTATTTTTTTGTTCTTCGTAGTTTTCAGGAAGCTTTTCTCCGATAAAGACTCCCAAAATACAGCGTAGGAGCCAAGGAGGATGTAATGGAAAACAGTAATTATCTGGGCAATGAGAAAGTGGGAAAGCTGCTTCGGCAATTTTCTATTCCCTGTATCTGCTCGCTTATCATTTCGTGTCTTTACAACATTGTAGATCAGATTTTTGTCGGAAACATGATCGGCTATGTGGCCAACGGTGCAACGGGAATTATTTTCCCGATTACAGTTGTAGGCTGGGGCATGTCGCTGTTCTTTGGTGATGGCATTGCGGCTTCTCTTTCTGTTTCCCTTGGAAGAAATGAAACAAAGAGCATTCATCGGAGCGTGGGAAACGGATTGCTTTGGACTTTTGTTTCCGGCATTGCCATTATCGCCATAAGCTATATCTGTGGAGATAATTTGTTGTGGCTCATTGGCGCAACGAATGAAAATATACAAATGGCACATAACTACGGGTTTATCATTTATGCAATGATGCCGCTGGCCATGGTACAGAACGCTTTGGCCGCGATCATCCGTGCAGATGGAAGCCCGCGATATTCCATGCTTGCCATGACTGTCGGAGCGGTTATCAATATTGTCGGAGATCCGCTTTGCATTTCCGTTTAGGGCATTCAAGGCGCGGCGGTCGCAACGGTTTTCGGTCAGTTTGTCAGCTTTATTATCTGTATTTCTTATCTTAGAAAAAGCAAAACATTTAAAATTTCTCTTGACAGCTTTAGGCCTGATTTCAAACTTACCCGAAAAATGATGTCCCTCGGTACTTCCAGCTTGCTCACACAGTTATTTATCGTAATTGTTACGATTATCAACAACATTCTGCTGGTCAAGTATGGCGCACGATCCGTTTACGGTGCGGATATTCCATTGTCGGCATTCGTTGTCATTATGAAACTGTTTCAGATCGTTCTGAATATCGCTATTGGTATTGCGGTGGGCGCACAACCGATTGTCGGTTACAACTACGGCGCAAAACAATATGACAGAGTAAAACAGCTTTTGAAGCTGGTTTTAAAGTGGACTGCAATTGTCGGTACTGTTTGTACGGCTCTGTTTGAGGTAGCCCCCAAAATGTTCATTCTTATGTTTGGTGCGGACAGCGAACTGTATTTGGATTTTGCCATTAACTGTCTGCGGATCTATCTTTCGCTCATTCTGTTTACCTGCCTGCAAAAGGTTTGTGCGATCTTTCTTCAGTCTATTGGTCATGCGAAAGCGGCGGCTCCTTTATCTGCGCTTCGTGATGTACTGTTGATTTTGATTTCCCTGGTTGCGCCCCGTCTTCTGGGGGTTACCGGCGTATTCTGGGCCGCTCCGATTGCGGATGCTTTGGCAATGGTCGTGACGGCGATCGTGATGCTCCGGCTTTGGAAAAAGATAAATCAGATGGAGCAAAATAATGCTCAACAATTTACACTTCCCCAAATGCCTACTCAAAAAGGTACTGTTATTACGATTTCCCGCGAACATGGCTCCGGAGGAAAGCTCATAGGACAGCTGCTTGCCGATAAGCTGGGGATACCCTGTTACTATAAGGAAATGGTAGCGGTAGCGGCAAAAGAAAGCGGTCTTGCAAAGGAGTTCATCTCAAACATCAATGCGGATGAAAACGCTGTAATGAAAGATCTGTATCTCTCCACCGAAATCGTTCAAAATGCAATCACTGCACAGGATAAGGCGATCAGGAAAATCGCCGACAGCGGAAGCTGCGTTATCGTTGGCCGTTCTGCGAATTATGTCTTACAGGAATATCCCAATGCCATTCACGTCTTCATTTACGCGCCGAAAGATTTCCGAATAAAGCGTGTGATGGAAACATATGGAGACAGCCCTGAAAAAGCGGAAAGCAATATCCGCCGTGCCGATAGCGCCCGCGCCAATTATTACAAGAATATTTCCGGAAATACTTGGGGCGAGCGACATAACTACGATTTGCTCATAGATAGTTCTGTCGGCATTGAAAAATGTGCTTCAGCCATCGGCGAATTCATTGGAAAACGTCAAAACCAATGAGCAGGTAAGTACGGCTGGACAAGCACAATGGGTCCTGGTCACCTTGTTTAATCCCAAACGTAAATCTCTACGGTTTCTGGTACAGTAGAGCCGCTCATTCCTATTTATGCGGCAATCAGGACAGCGCAAGCAAAAGTATGCTTGCGCTGTCTGTTATTATAGGGTCGTGTACCACGCTTTTAAGCCAAAAAAATTCTGGTCCCGAAGGGATTTCTGAATGGGGTTCTGATACGAAAGGCGGCGGGCCAACGGTTTTATATTCCTGCCCTAAAAAACAGCGTTTGGCTTTGGGATTTTTCGCTTGTCTGTAAGGATATCCGGGACATTAAGAGCCCTGGCCCGATCCGCTTCTGCAGGGAATAAACAACAAAAGTAATATCTTTACCCCAAAGCGGAAAAACGCTGTCTTGAATGGTCGCCGGGCATGAGGGAAAAGCTGCTGCCCTCTTAGCTTTTTTGTTTTGCAATTTGTTTGCCGACTGTTAAGCCGGGTTCGTTTTTTACCCTTTCTTATCGGCATTTGCCAAATGGCGGCAAGCTGCTTTTTACAGCTTTTCGCAGTGCTCCCGAATGATGGCGCAGCTTTTGGCAAAGCCCTCCGCCTCGTCGCGGCTCAGCGTCAGTTCGATGACCTCTTCCACACCCGCAGCGCCCAGAATACAGGGAACGCTGGCGTACACGCCGTGCTGGCCGTAAGGTCCGTCCAGCAGCGTGGAACAGGGAAGCACGGCCTTTTCATCGTGCAGAATGGCTTTGATGACCGCCGCAGCCGCCGCACCAATGCCAAATTCTGTGCAGCCCTTGCCCTGCACGATGTCCCAGCCGGCCGCCACGGTAGAGCGCCAGGCTCCGTACAGATCCGCCTGGCCGCGGGTGTCCGGCTGCTCCGCCATCCAGTCCGTCAGCGGCTTGCCGCACACAGTGGCGGCGCTGAACGCCGCGATTTGGCTGTCGCCGTGCTCGCCCAGCTCATAGGCGCAGACGCTGTGAGGCGAAACGCCCAGCATCGCCGCCAGACGTCTGCGCAGCCGGGCGGAGTCCAGAGCCGTGCCCGTACCCACCACGTTCAGCCCGGTGATGCGGGCAAAATACTGCGCGATGACATCGCAGGGGTTGGAGATGGAGACTACGATGCCCGAAAAACCACTGGCGGTAAGCTGCGGGGCGATTTCCGCAATGACCTTGACCGTCGCGCCCAGCTCCAGAAGACGGTCCTGTTCAAAAATGGTGCTGCACGCGCTGAGCACCACGATATCCGCGTCCGCCAGCGCTTCATAGCCGCCCGCGTATATTTTTGCGGGCAGCGGCATATAGGCCACGCTGTCCGCGATGTCGTCGGCATGGCGGCGCGCCTTGCCCTCGTCTGTGTCAAGCAGCACGATCTCATCGCACAGGCCCTGGGTCATCAGGCTGCTGGCCACGTGGCTGCCCACATGCCCGGCCCCGATGATGCCGATTTTCGTCGTTTTTTTCATATGTCCCATCCCTTTTTCTGTTATGAAAAAATCTTACACGCAAACCAGAGCCTCGTCAAGCGGAGAAAAGAGAAATAATCCCCCGGGCCTGTGCGCATACTATCCCGGAGGCGGGGCCGCGTGCGCCGCCCGCAAAGGAGTTGGAATGATGCAGGCGTTTTTAAAGCAGCACAGATGGGTGATCCTCGCCGCGGGCGCGGCCATCCAGGTCCTGACGGGCGTGCCCGCGGCCTGGGGCGTGTTTCAGCGCGGCGTGTGCGAGGGCTATTCCCTTTCGCAAGAGAACGCGGCCATGATTTTCAGCCTCACCATTTGTTTTTTCGGCATTGGGTGTATCCTGGGCGGCCTTTTACAGGACAAAAAGGGGCCGCGCACGGCCGGGCTTGCAGGCGCGGTGCTGCTGGCGGCGGGCTTCTGCGGCGCGGGCTTCATCCCGGGGGAAAATCCGTGGTTCTTTTACGGTGTGTTCAGCGTGCCTGTGGGGCTGGGCTGTGCGTTTTTGTATCCTTCGGTCATGTCCTGCGCGCAGAAGTGGTATGCGGACCGCAAGGGCCTGGCCACGGGCGTCATCGGCGGCGCGGTGGGCGCGTCCGGCGCGGTGCTCACGTTTCTGGGCCGCTTTCTCATCGGCACTTGGAGTATCCGCACCGCGTTCTGGGTGCTGGGCCTTCTGATGCTGGCGGTGTGCGGCGCGGGCGCGGCTATTTTGGAAAACCCGGAGCAGCCGCCCCGGGAAACAGCGAAGCAGAAGCGCGGCGGAGGACCGGCACCCAAAAGGCCGCGGGACTACAGCGTAAAAGAAATGCTCAAAACAAACCAATACTGGCTGATGTTCGCCGTAGTGGGGCTTGCAACGCCGGCCGTGCTGCTGTTCAGCCCCATCATCGTGGAGCTGGCACAGGAGCGCGGGCTTTCGCAGACGGCGGCGCTGGCCTGCATCGTGGTGGGCTCGGTCTTTTCGGCGGCAGGACGGCTTTTAATGCCCTGGCTCAGCGATAAGATCGGACGGCGGTATACCGACATGCTTCTGCTGGCTGCGCTGTGCGGATTTTCGGTGTGGTTCATCTATGCAGGCAGCTGGTGGGTGATCCTGGTGTACAGTCTGCTGACGTTCTGCTATTCCGGCGAGGCCGCTGTCATTCCCGCGGCCGGAACAGACCTGTTCGGCCAGAAGAACGCGGGCATCAACTACGGCTTTCTGGCGCTGGGCATGAGTGTGGGCAGCGTAGGCTTCCCGTTGCTGGCCCGCTGCTTTGAAGGCGAGACCGTGCGGCATTTCATTGCCATTGCGGCCACGGCGGCGGGCTTTGTGTGCCTGTGGTTTTTAAAGCCCACCCAGGGCGAACGCCTGTAAGAGCGCCTGTAACGGGAGAGGGGGAAAAGGGAGACGCCTTTTTTTGCCCTCCCCTTTTTTTATGTTTTGCGGCGCCGCGTTCAGGCATGGGAAAGCAGCGGCAGCATCACGCGGTCTTTCGCAAAAATATTCGCTCCGCCCGCCAGCACGAACAAATGGTCGTCGCCCTGCACGGGCGCGCGGGCGTATGCGGCGGCGCTTGCGGGCGTGAAGCCCAGTTCGGCCCGCGCCGCGCCGGGCGAAGCGGCAGAGGCAGCGGCGCACACTGCCTGCTCCAGCGTGCAGCGGCCCGTGCCGAAAAAGTCGCAGCAGGTGAAAACGCCGTCCTCCTCCGTGGCCACACAGGCCAGATCATAAGCGGAAGAGTAATAGACGCAGTCCTTCAAAAAGCCGCTGCAATAGAACATCAGCAGGCCGGGGTTATCCAGCATGGGCAGAGCGGAGAAAGGGTTGGAGCGCTCATAGCAGCGCAGCAGCAGCGCGCGCCCGGCCTGCGTGTCCATGTCCAGCCGCGCAAAACCGCCCTCCGCCGGAGCGGCGTCCCGGGCGGGCAGCTGCAGTGTGCAGACATGCTCCCGCGCGGGGACGAAGCCGAATTTGGGGTAAAACTCCAGCACCGTGCCGTTGGCATAAAGATAAACGCCGTCGCAGGTGCGGCCCCAGTCGTCCAGTACGGCTTCCATCAGACTGCGGGCAAGGCCCTTGCCGCGGTGCTCCGGAGCCGTCATCACCGTGCCCAGCTGCACCAGCCGCAGCGCCTCGCCACGCCACACCGTGTCGATGCGGTTGACCGAGACGTTGGCTGCCGCGCTGCCGTCCCGGTATACCATCGTATAGGGAACGTAGCGGTCCGTCCACCAGCCCGCGCGGTGCCATTCCTCGAACGAAAGGCCGAACACACGCCGGGCCAGTGCGAAAAAACTCTCCCGCAGGGGAGCATTGTCCCGCACCTGCTTGACGAGCGTATAGTCCATGCTCCATTTCTCCTTTCCCCGGCGGCCCTGTGCGGCGCTGCCTCTTCTGCGGGGCATTGTACCATATTTCCCCGCAGGAGAAAAGGGCGGTAAGAAAAAGCGCCGCCCGGAAATGCGCAGAAGTGCCGGGCGGCGGCGGAATCTACAGCTTTGCCGCGGGCTTTGCGGCCCTGGCGGCGGGAGCGCGGAAGCGCACAAGCAGAGAGGCGCACACAGAGAACGCCATCAGCGCGATGGGAAAGACGATCATCATAAAGCGGGCGGCAGTGCCGGGCATTGCGCCGGGGTTTTCGCCGGATTCAAAGCCGAACAGCGTGAACAGCAGAAGAAAAACGCCGCTGCGCGTCAGGCTGGAAAGACGGGTGATAAAGCTGATGCCTGCGAAGAACGTGGCCTCGCGGCGCACGCCATAGCGGGCCGCGTCGTCCTCGATGAGCACGGAATTCACCATGTCCAGGTTGGCGGTCACGCCCGCGATGCCCACACCCACCAATACGCCGGCAAGGCATGCGGGCAGCAGGCTGTGCACAAAGTACATCGGCACCAGCGAAAGTCCCAGCCACGCCAGCGCGATGCGCCAGCATTTAAGCGTGCCCAGCCGGTTGATAAGGCGGTACCAGAGGTACATCGAGGGGATGGCGCTGACGAACACGGCCGCGGAGAGAAATGTGGCGTTGCTGTCCGGCAGCTGCAGCGCGTACTTGATGTAGAACGGAATGCCCGCCAGCAACAGCCCGCTGGTGGACTGGTAGAAAAAGTGGGAGACGGACACAAGCCAGAAATTGGCGTTGGTGGCCAGAGCTTTCAACGAAGCCAGCAGGCCGGGCTGTTCGCTTTGGCTGAATTCACTGCGCTCCCGGCACCCCAGTATGGAATAAAGGATGAGCGCGCCGCTGAGCAGCCCCAGCGCCAGCGCCGTGGCGCGGTAGCCGATGGCCGCAGTGATCATGGGCACCAGCGAAACGCCGATGATCATGCCCACCAGCTGCATGGCCTGCCGCAGGGCGTTCGCCTGGTTGCGGCGCTTTTCATCGCGGTACAGCTCGGGCAGCAGGGAGTGGTAGTTCACGGTGGAGATGGTGTTGCCCGTCTCTGTCAGCATCAGAAATACCGTGAAATATACGGCCAGCCCCACGCCCGTGCCCAGGGATGCGGGCGGGCTGAAAAACAGGATGGACGAAAGCACGAACACAGGCACGCTCACCAGCAGCCAGGGTTTGCGCCGTCCCCAGCGGGTGCGTGTGCGGTCCGACAGATAACCCGCGATGGGGTCGTTGAAAGCGTCCCAAACCGCATACAGCACATTGCCCAGCGCGATCAGCTTCATGGAAAGGCCGATGGTTTCGGTGTAAAAAAAGGTGCCGTAAGTAACGTACATGTATCCTGCGATGGACAAACCGAACATCGCCAGAGAATAGCGCCAGGGGCGGTTGCAGGTGTTGCTGTTGCTTTGCGAAAAAAATGAGAAAAGTTTGCACGAAGAATGAGAAAAGCATGTTGCAAAATTGCAACATCGTTCTATAAAAGAAAAGAGCGTTTACAAGGGTATTAAATCCCCTGTAAACGCTCTTTTTTCACCTGTTGTCATGGTTGTTTACGACGGTTTCCGTGCTCTTCGACGATAAGGTCATGCCCAGTTTTTTTCTGTATATTAGGCACATATTCCATCAAGTCTGATAAGTCACAATCCAGAGCCTCGCATATACGGTCGAGGTGCTCCAGATTCACTCGATCTACGAGCTCATTATATATCTCATTGATGGTCGCCGCCCGGATCCCCGTGGCCCGTGAAAGCTGTATTTGTGTCCAACGTCTTTCCCCGAGCAACCGCGAAAGGTGAATCCTGATCATCTGATCGCCCCAGTAATATTTTAACCAAATACGGAGCAATCTTACCTATTATGTAGGATTATTACGAAATAGGTAATTTTTTATTAATTTGCTGTTCTGTCACAGCAATTGAGAAAGCCTCTATTTCGCTGGCCCACCGAGCGGAGCCAGCAGGATGATTTTCTTCCCATAGAAGAGGGAAACCGCCAATACCATCAAATAGGCTGCCCAGCGTAGCGTCGGTTGGTAGAAAAGCTGAGACACGCTTGAGAATCCACCGCCAAGGAGGCAGCGCGATGCTGTTGCCTAATGCTTTATATCTGGCACAATCACTCCCTGCCACACGGCGGTTTCCGATTTTGGATGGCTCGATGAGAGTCCAGTAATCAGGGAACCCTTGCAAGCGTTCGTATTCTAAGGGAGTGAGCCGCCGCAACTGCAAGTTCGGTGTTATAATGCATTTGCCCTGTTTTACATACTGATTGCTCACACCCGCGCTATCTCCAGCACAAAGTGTGCCTGCTACTGGCTGAATCAGTATTTGCTCTTGACGGGTTGTAAGAGTTGCACTTTTGTTTATCTGGAAAAGTGGACCGTGGCCACCTTTTCCATGACCACACCGCATTTTCATTGTCAATGGGCCAACATCCTGCGTAGTGTCTCCTCGACTGGTGCAGGCAATTTCTTGCCCTGCTGTTCCGTTTGTCGCAGCACTCTCGCACATGCCTTTTGGCTCAAACAATATTTCTGAGGCGGATCGTCCTGCAAAATCCGCGATAAGTGCGATTCGACGGCGTCTTTGGGGGACTCCCCAAAACTGTGCATCACATACTCGCCAAGCAAGAGACCACCCTGTTCCCAGAATGCATCCGGCAGTTGGCCATTTATTTCTCGGAGGTCGAGGAACAGAGGCGTCGGGGGCTTTAATTTGCGCGAGTTTCTCCAGAACATCACGGAAGTCGGAGCCTGCGTTGGAGCTGAAGGCTCCCGGTACATTTTCCCAAATTGCGTAGCGTGGATATCTTCCATTTGTGGCCCTCCTCATCTCTGAAATGACGCGAACTGCGTCTAAAAACAGGCTGCTCTTTTCACCGTATAAGCCCGCCCTCTGGCCGGCAGTAGATAAATCCTGGCATGGGCTGCCGAACGTAATTACATCGACTGGTTCTATATCTTCGCCGTGAAGTTTTGTAATATCACCAACATGTATCACACATCATCACCCTTTCTTGGGGCGATCAGATGATGATGTTAATAATTACGGATGATTATTTCCTTGAATGAACTTTGATTTTTCCCAGCACCGGATAGCGTTTCCCGGCGTGCAGTGGCTTTTATATCACACCAGTCATATAACTCCCGAATACGCAGATCATCGTTGTACGAAAGCACAAATCGGCCCTTGAGCTCTTTAAGATTTGCGGCCAGCCGTAAGTGGTCTTCCCACCCGAATATACCTTCATAGAGTTTCTCCGTTCCAAGATATGGAGGGTCCAGATAAAATAAGGCGTCCGGCCGATCATAGGTCTTCAAAATGGGTTCAAAATCACGGTTTTCAATTTTGACACCTTTCAGCCGGAGCTGAACCTGCTCCAGATAGTCAATAGAACATCCGATTCCATTGCCAGATGTAGCAAAGGTTTTTTGATTGCTTCCGAAAGAATTTTTGAGCACGTAGAAAAAGCGTGCCGCACGCTGAATATCTGTAAGGCCATCGGTATGTAGCTGAGCCATGGCAGCGAAGAATATCTCACGCGCCGAAACAAGCCACTCCAGCTCTTCCTGGAGGGCAGCTCTGTGATACTTGATGCAACGGAATAAATTGACGATCTGCCCGTCTCTGTCATTGATTACTTCAAGCTGTCCGGGCTGTTTCTCTCTACCGAAAAACACCCATCCAGCGCCGAAAAATACTTCGATATAGCGGCCAACGCCCTCCTGTGGAAAGAGTTCAATGATTTCTTTCCGCAGGGCGCGCTTGCCGCCAATCCAACCGATTGGACTATTCATATAGCAATCCACCTTATATAGTTGTAGGCGATCAGATGAATCACTACATTATTACTTGTATCCTCTGTCACGCATTAGGAGGCACGCCGCTGGTGTGTATCTCAGCTTTGCCGCCCGCATCCGCGACACCGATTACGTCCTCAAGAACGATTTCACCGATGTCGGGGTTCTGTAAGCGCTTAATAAAGTCGCTGGTATAGTTGGAGCCGCGGGAAATAACGATGCCGGTGAGTAATACACCCAGCCATGGAATCGCAAAACAAACCCCTACCAGAGCGTATAGATCGACCCCAGCTGCAAAGCAGATAAAGACTGCGAGCAGGATCGCAGCCAGCTGTGTAGCGAAGGTCTTGTACTGCTTGTCCTCCAGCATTTTAATAATAGTCTTCACATACTGGATGAGCGCCTCAACAGTGATCGCCAGTATAAGAATAAGTACGATTGTCTGCATAAACTACCTCCGAAATAAAAATATTCACACTTTAGAACAGGCCACGCCGATCTCCTGGGCCAGAGCCTGCAGGCGTGCGGCGTCGCCGCCAGAAATGGGTCCAACCGTGAAAGAACCCATACAGGGGACGCCCATATCTTTTGCCAGGGCAACCACGCGCTCAGCATCGCCGCGGGAGACCGAACCGAGCTTATAACTCGGAAGTCCGGCCGTAGGGTCGGAGGCCGTAAGGCCATAATGCTCTGCAATGACCTTCGCCTCGGCAGCAGCAAGTTCAGCTCTGCGTGCCGAGCTGTCGAGAAAAGCGCAGTCATTGGGATTGGTGTGGAAGCCGTGCTCAATCAAGAATGCATCCTGTACGTTTCCAGAGGCCACGGCGGCACGGATAACGCCGTAGTAGTCCAATGTGCTGTAGCCCGGATATTTGCGGGTCCAAACGCCGCCGGACGCGCCGGAATAGCCGGACAGCTTCGTGCTCATAAGCCCGGCCACTGTAGATGCCAGCTTCCGGCCCAGGGCAACGGAATTGGGGCGTTTAAGGCTACGAATCACCGTCACCCACGAGGTACTTGCCGAGCTGGAAGCATCGCTATGCAGGCTCAGGAAAAGCGTTGCACCTTCGGTGATAGCCAGTTTGCCGCGAGCATCCAGCGAAGGGTTCTGTGCGCCGCTGGTGCGCGTCAGATACACCTCTGCACCATACTTCTTCAATTCCGCCTTGAGACGCTGTGCAAGGTCGAGGGTCATGTTGCCCTCGTAATAGTCTGCAGCGGCGCCTTTGTTGTAGTTTTGGGTATGCCCTGGATCGAGCACAACGACAAGTTTACTCATTCTCCAGCCCCTCCAGTTCTTCTTTTAGCAGCGCGCCCATCTCTTCGGATGCGCCCTCTTCGTCGATTAATACTTTTTCAGCATCCATCTTTCAATAAACCTCCAAAACAAAAGTTTAAGCAGCCGGGACGGCCTGCAAGGGTTTTCGGCGCTGCATCCAGCGCAGCGCCTTACGTAATTCGTGGAGTTCGTTGTGTACATAGATGCGCGCCGTGACCTCCACATCTTTGTGTCCGAGAACTTTTGCAATGCTGTAAATATCCACACCGTGGCGGCGCAGATAAGTCCCATGTGTGTGCCGCAGCTCATGAGCTGTAAGGCGCGGCATATCTTCATGCATTTGTGCCATTCGGCCCATTTCCGTCTTGAGCCTGCGGCTCCAGGTGTCTGGGCGCATCAGTCCGCCATCCGGACCCGGAATCAGATATGGGCTGTCTGGATATCTCTGCCGCAGCAGTTCCACAGCTTGCAGAGCGCGGTCCGACAAAGGATTTGTGCGATAGCTCAACGACTTCGGTGCGGCTGTCTCCGGGGCTTGTCCGCGAGGTTTTCGCACGGTTCGTGCGACGCTGTAAACATGCCGCCGGGTATCGAAATCCGACTTGTAAAATCCCAGTAATTCGCCCCGGCGCACGCCGGTTTCCAAAGCCAGGACCACCTCCGGCATGGTCTGAAGGAACCAGGCGGAGGCGATCTCGATTTCTGCATTTGAAAACACCTCCTTGACGCGCGGTGTAGCTGTGCTCTCGATTTTTACCTTGTGGGCCGGATTATGCTCGCACAGGCCATTCTCGACCGCTGTCTCTAATATCCCGTTGAGGCACATTTTAATCTTGCTGCAGACGGACTTTGACAAGTGGGATACACTGTTATAAAACGCCTTGATGTCCATGGGGGTCAGGTCCATCATGACGCAACTGCCCAGCGCCGGGAGAATATGCCGCCGCACTGTTATTTCATAAGTGGTCGTATAAGCGGTGGGCGTGACGTCCGGCTTCTTGTACACGTTCAGCCAGCGGGCGGCCCAACCACCCAGGGTGAGTATGTCGGCCTGCTTCTCCGGTGTGCCATGGCTTTCCAGCCACCGCTCTGCGCGGCTTTTTGCCTGGGCCGTTGAACGGCCATAAAATGCCTTTTTAATAGGGGTATTATCGGCTTTAAACCCGATGGTTACAGTAATCTTTTTTAGCTTTTTGGCACTCATAGCTTCGTCCTCCATAACATTTTTTCATAATTATAGAGAACGTTTTTTTGCACGTCTGGATTTTGGAATTTAGCTTGCTTATGGTGCTAATTTTGCATTGCGCGATTTGGGAGGTACACGAAAACAAAAAATCACTGAAAAAAATCTACCAGGATTCAGCGCAGTGCTCGCAAACACGAATGAATTATTTGTCGGAGACGCCGATTGGTTTGGAAGCACAACGACTAAGGTGTCTAGTGGATATGCATATTTCACCACTGCACGTAAGCTCGGTAACAACGCTGAGGCAGCATTAGATATCATTCCGCCATATCTTGCGCAAAACATCATCGTGCGGGCCTTGTAAGGCCCACATGCTTATGGTGCTAATTTTGCGCTGCGAGCTACTGGCGGAGAAACAAATCACACCCTAACGCTTGCAGAACTTCCAGAACATCAGTTTGGCACCCAAAACGGAGATCGTTTTATTATTCTCAGTGATTCTGGCAGTGAAGTTTTGCAAGGTGGTGTAAGTGGATATCACATCACCTTTGAATGGGCCACACGTACTCTAGGCGGGGGCGAACCGCATAATAACATGCCGCCCTACCTCGCGCAAAACATCGTGGTGCGAGCCTTGTAAGGCCCACATGCTTATGGTGCTAATTTTGCGCTGGGCAGTTTGGGCGGTGCTGCGCAAGCAACAATAGAAGCTCGTAATCTGCCAGCAAGCGCAATTACGTTTGTACACCGCACCGTTGAGCAATGGTCTATTGGAGTTTGGGGGGCCCACGGTGAGGGCTGGGGTGGAGTATCGTTGGATCAGCAGGGCGGTGGTCTATATGGACAGGCAATATCAATACTGCCTCCGTATCTCGCACAGAATATCATAGTGCGCGCACTATGATGTTTTGACCTATGTACGGATTCATAATGTCCATAGGTTTGGCCGCAGAAGTACGCTTGATCCCGGTTCCTCCATCATAAGTCGGCCAACTCCCGCTGACTGTATCCCAGACGTCGCCTTTAAACCCTCCAAGCCCCGTATATGTACCTCCCGAACTGCCGGAACCAGCCCATCCTACCCATTCATGCCCGTGCGCTGCCACCTCATTTTCTGCCTGTGTATGCGTGGTGCTACCGCCAGTAGCTCGCAGCGCAAAATTAGCACCATAAGCTAACGGGAAGCGTTCAGCCAATTTTTTGCAGTTAAAAAAGCCGTCTGCCGCGCCGGAACTGAGTGAATCACCGATTTTAGCATAGAGCACTGCGTATACGGTTTTACTGAGATCGTCATTGAAATTGACGCGGGCGAAGGCCTTGCTGTTTACTCCGCCCGTGTAGGTAATAACATTTGGCGAGTACCACCACTCACCGATGCCCGGCATGCTTTCTTCCAGCGCATCGAGCCGGTTCCTCATGCTTGCAAGCATGGTCATCAGAGCCTCCAGCGTTGCCGGAGAAGACGGCAATGCAGGAAGTGACGCCGGAGCGGTGAAGGGAACCGTTACCGCCGCGCCATCGCCATTTTTCTGCAGGTAATTGGACAAATCAATAGTGTTGGCAGCGTCCTGCGCCTGCTGCGCGGCAGTTTCAGCTGCTGCCTCGGACTGTGCGGCGGCCGATGCACTGCCCGCCGCAGCGGTCTTGCTGGCGGCGGCATTGGTCTCAGAGGTCTTTGCTGCAGCTGCACTGTTTGCTGCGGCGGACATGCTGGAGGCCGCATTGGCCTCGGATGTGGCGGCAGCGGCGGCGCTATTTGCCGCTGCGGTCTTACTGGCGTCCGCATTGGTCTCGGAAGTCTTTGCTGCAGACGCGCTGCTTGCCGCAGCAGCTTTACTCTGGGCTGCAGCAGACTCGGACGCTGCTGCCTCGGCCGCCTGCGCAGCTGCTTCTTCGGCCGAAACGTCTGCGGCGATGGCAGCCGCAAGTGCGGAGGATATTTCCGAGGTCAGCACATTGTAGTAATCGGATGAAATGACGTCCGCGTCCGTGAGTACTGACGCCTCTACCTGCAGGTCAAAGCTGAACGTGGTTATCTTACCCCCATCCGGCGTGTACAGGTTTACTTCAACCTTCTGCAGGCCGGAGGCTGCAACCGCCTGCTCTACCAGCTCGACGGTGATGCTGTTGCCGTTGATCACAACGGCGGGATCACCCAAATCGTTGACGTCATAAAAACAGGCCTTGCCGTCGCTCTTGCGCACCCTCACAACGCCCGCGGCGCCCTCCGGTATGGAAAAATCGTTTTCTGTGTCAAAACATTGGAGTGTAACAAAGCGCGTGCGCCTGTCGTTCTGCTTGGCGTGGACTGTCACTGGATAGTCCGGACTGTCCATCATGCGCGTGATCGTGGTGTTCGTTTTCAGAGCCATGCTGAACCTCCTGTAAAACGGGCAGGTCATTCCCATCCAAGATAGTGAATGGTCTGCCCGCCAATGGTTTTTGTATATGTGTTGATCTCATACCCCGAATACTTGAATGGTGGGAAGATGATACGGTTCCCGTCCAGTATAAACGACCCGCCGGAGTTCCCCTGCAGCAGAGACAGATACGGCGCACCGTCTGAAGCGCTGACGCCCAGCCCAATGCCTCCGCCCAGGTCCGAGCCTATAAACTGACGCATGCTGAGGCCGGGGCGCCCGTTTTCATCGACCGTGAGGAATACAGGCACTTTCCCGTCTCTGTTGAACGACAGAGATAAAGCGCCGGCCGACGAGAGCCCCAGCCCGATCGATGCAATGTCCCTATCTCCGTCATATACCCGCATGGTCAGATTCGGAGATCCGGTCGGCCCAACGTAGAGTTGTATTCGTGTGTTCCCGTCCGGATCCAGCATTCCGAGATACGGGCACTCGTTGCCCCCGGCGTTCAGATATGCAATGATCCGGCCCCAGGGCGAGCCGTCTTTTGGAACGGACAGCAGTATGCTGTCCGTGTTGCCGATGATCTGTCCTGCGGTGTTTGTGTATACGCCCCGCCGCTGCCCGGAGGCCTTTTCCGTCCAGAATCCGCCGCTGTCCATATGGCTCTTTACCTTGCCGCTCTCCGTGTTGCCGGAAACGCTCTCAAAGCTGCCCATAAGCCGGGCCACTCCCGTCTCTAAATCGATCCAGGATTCACCGTTTTTGCTCTGCAGCAGGCCGGTCTTGATGAGGTTCGCCTTGATCGTGCCCACGACGATCCAGTCAGCGACAAACCCGTTTTGCGCAAAGCTCCACACGGTACTGTAATCGCCGTTCACGCCGTTCTGGCCGTAGGCGACGCCCTCCAGGTTGAGCCACAGGACCTTTTGGGACGTGGCAAGATCATCGCCGTCGCCCCACCGGATGCCGTTTGGCTTGCCATCGCTGTTGAAGGTGATCTCCATGGTCCCGCCGTCATGCCCGGAGATGCCTGCAGCCATCTGATTGATCAGGCTCTGCATCTGTTTGCGGAACGAGCTGGACGGGTTCTCGATGGCGTCCTGGAGCTGCTTGACGGTCGTCGTGATCGTGGGCGCTTTCGTGGACAGCGTCACGACATTGAGGTCCGGATAATGAGGATACCGCTTGTACTGCACGACCTGATGGTCGATGCGTGTGCCGCGGCGTGTATCAAGGAGCGTGGCGACCGTAAGCAACTGGATGTTGAGATGTGCGTAAATGTTGGAGCCGGCCCCCTCCTCATAGCGCCATGCCTTTGCAAGATCCACGACGCCGCAGCTGTAGCTGCGCACAGGCACCGCAGATGCGTCCACCTTTTTCTGCGCAGCCTCCAGCAGGTTCTCTGCCACAGTGTACCGTTCGTCCTCCCAGTATGCGCAGATAATCTTGTCCGTATATGAAAAGTTCTCTACATAGTCCTTGCCGCCGTTGATGCCGGCAAAAGTCAGCCCGTCCTTGCCTCGGGCGTACAGGCGCGTGCAAAGACCGGAGGATGAACCTTTGAAGTTTGTGCTGGTGAGGTTGAGCTCCTCCGTGAGGTAGACGCCGCCGGCTTTAAAATCTCCCGGAGCATAGAAATGCACTGCCTTGTCTGCAATCTTGTAACGGATGGCCAGCCCTCCAAAAGCAGACGCAGCCCCGAGAATGACGTCCTCCGGCGTCGCACTGTCCAGGTCGATGGTGCGCCGGATGGTGCTGAGGGAGTGGTCCACCACGGTCCAGCCCGCAGGCAGCACGCCCTCCACTGTGCCGGCAAGCGTATCGCTCCCGTTGGTGTAAGGAATACGCATATCTGCGCGCAGAGGCGAAAGCTCCAGCTTTCCCTTAATGTTCGCAGTGGCAGCGCCTTCGTCGATGGCCGTAATGCGGTAGACCTGCCCGTCTTCGGCGTCGAGCAGCTGCACTTCTTCCGCCAGCAGCTTGTAGTCCGCATGGTCAAGCGGCAGCGTGAACCCGATTTGGTCCTCGCCGTTCGTTTCTTCCTGGATAAAGTATTTGTCAAAATCAAGCGGGATCTGTCCGCCGTCCGCCTGCAGGATCTTCAGCATGATAAGCCCTCCTAGTAATAGATGGGGTAATAGTCCACGGTCATGGCGCTGTCGCCGGGGACCGTGTTAAGGCCCGGCTTCAGATACGGCCATTCGATGATGTCGCACTTCTGCAGCCCCGGCGCGCCGTTGACAAGTACACGGATGGTCAGGCCGTCGATGCACAGCATGTCGCCCGCCGCCACGCCGGTGAATGTAACGCCGGCCATACTGAAGGAATCTGCCCCATCGGGTACAGTCGCCGCGATCCGGCACCCGATACGCGGGGCCGTTCCCTTAACTGTAAACGGCACATCCGGCTGCGCTTTGAGAGAAAGCAGCGGGCCGCGCTGCACGCCCTCCAACACGTATGTGTTCGAGATGAGCCAGGGCAGGTCATAAGACGGCTCGCCGCAGCTCTTGAGGTATGCGTCATAGAGAAACCCATCCGGGAGCTGCAGCTCGACCTTTCCGCCCGCCAGCGCGGCCTCCCATGCAGAGAGGCGCGCGGCAGCTTCGTGCTGATCCCGCCCTTTGATGGTTACGGGCAAGGTGATGGTCTTCAGGCTCACCTCCGATCCCATCACGTTGAAAGCAGCGCTCATGCGGGACTTCACAGCCGATGCACCGGTACTGCCGCGCTTGACGGACCAGCCCTTCAGGAGCCGCACGCCGTATTCAACGGCGTTTAAATGATTTAAAAACACCCTTTTAATCCTCCTCGAATTCCATCTGCTCACCCATGAAGGGAGCGGCTGCGCGCGCGATCTCGCGGCCCTCGACTTCCACATGGACGTGCGTTTCACCCTGTACCGTGACGTTGGAGCCGCCCGGCGCCTGCAGTGCCGCGGTGCGGAGCTTGCCGGACGCAGCCGCACGCGCGGCCGTCTTGTTCTGGGAGGACAGCACGGCGTCCTGTGCAGTGGATGCAAACTGTTCCATGTCATCCGCTACGTCACGCTTCGCCTTCGGCATGGCGGCCTCGATGCCGACCGTGATACCGGGCGGGATGAACTTGCCGATCTCATCGGCAAACAGCCTGGACGGCGAGCGGATGCCCAGCGCTCTTTTGGCGGCATTGAATGCGGACATCGCCGCGTCGATCGCACTGGAAACGAGGCCGGCGACGGCAGAACCGATGCCGGAGATGATACCTGTGATAATGTTGGAGCCGATAGAGCCCCACTCGACATTTTTGAAGGCGTTGGCCACGTTCGTGACCGCGCTCTTCGCCAGCTCCAGCAGCCGAGACGGCAGGTTGAGCACCGCGTTCACGATGTTCGTAAATACCGCCTTTGCCGCGCTGCCGACTGTGGAGAGCAGGCCGCGGATGGCGTTCGCCATGCCGGAGACCGCATTGCTGCCCAGATTTTTCAGCGTGTTCGGCAAATTTACGATGGCATTTTTGACGGTCTCGAAGACGTTCCGTCCGGCCTCGCTGATTTTTGAGACCATGG
>ERZ832522.653-NODE-653-length-50917-cov-12.839232_pt1 | contig 50917 bp, 50 predicted proteins | sample MGYA00519951_ERZ832522 | MGnify/ENA primary metagenome ERZ832522 (study PRJEB31850, sample SAMEA3708728) | human gut metagenome | biome: human gut; feature: human-associated habitat; material: faeces | place: China | collected 2014 ... | reverse complement strand
AGGACTTTTCTGGTGGAGATAAGCGGGATCGAACCGCTGACCTCATGACTGCCAGTCATGCGCTCTCCCAGCTGAGCTATACCCCCATCGGCGAGAACTATTCTAACAGATTGCGGCGGAAATTGCAAGTGTTTTCTTTGAAATTTTTAAATAAATCCGGCAGGGGCGAACGACTGGCATTTTGGCAGAAAAAACGGGCGCGATTTTGTGTAATCGAGGTCTGCCAAACGGCGCGTATTTGTGATAAAATACAGAAAACGGCCATAGGCTGTTGGGCGTAGCCTATAAAATTTAAATTCCCGGTGCTTGCACCGGCGCAGGAAAAGGAAGACGACTATGAAAACTTTACTCAAGGGCGGTATCGTGGTGTCCGGCGGCGGCTCGGCGCAGCTGGACGTGCTGGTAGACGGCGAGAAGATCGAGCGGGTCGCGGAACATATCTCGTGCGCGGAAGCGAACGTGGTCGATGTGACGGGAAAGCTCCTGTTCCCGGGCTTTATCGACGCGCACACGCATTTTGACCTTGACGTGTGCAATACGACGACGGCGGACAACTTTGACACCGGCACGCGCAGCGCCATTCGCGGCGGCACGACGATGGTCATCGATTTCGCCTGCCCGAACAAGGGCGAGAGCCTGCAATACGGCCTCGACCTCTGGCACAAGAAGGCCGACGGCCGGTCGAGCTGCGACTACAGCTTCCACATGACGATCGACGACTGGAACGACGAAATTAAAGCTGAGGTACCCAGAATGTTCGAGCAGGGGATTTCTTCGTTCAAGATGTACATGACGTATCCCGCGATGATGATTGGCGACAAGGATCTGTTCTACGCGCTGGAGGAGATCAAAAAGTTCGGCGGTATTGCAGGCGTGCACTGCGAAAACGCGGGCGTGATCGACGCGCTCATTGAGCAGCATAAGGCGGATGGGAAGTTTGTGCCGGGCTCGCATCCCGAGTGCCGCCCGAACGCGACGGAGGCTGAGGCGGTGGCGCATCTGCTGCGTATCTGCGAGGTCGCCGATACGCCGGTCGTGATCGTTCACCTGAGCACGAAGGAGGCGCTGGCCGAGGTCATGGCCGCGAGAGCCAGAGGCCAGAAGGTCTATGTGGAAACCTGCCCGCATTATCTGACGCTGGACGAATCCGGCTACTATGAAAAGGACTTCCGCAAGGCGGCGGGGTATATCTGCGCGCCTCCGCTTCGGACGAAGGAGGATCAGAAGGCGCTCTGGAAGGGGCTCTATAACGGCGCGATCCAGACCGTCTCCACCGACCATTGCAGCTTCACGCTTGAGCAGAAGGAAGCGGGCAGGGAAGACTTCACAAAGATTCCCGGCGGCCTTCCTGGCGTGGAGACAAGGGGCGTGCTGCTTTATACCTTCGGCGTGGCAGCCGGTAAAATCACGAAAGAGAAGATGGCCGAGGTCCTGAGCGAGAATCCCGCGAAGCTCTATGGCGCGTGGCCGAGAAAGGGCGCGATTTTAGCCGGCAGCGACGCGGACATCGTGGTCTACGACCCGGAGGCCGACACGACGATCCGGGGAGAAGACATGATCTCTGAAGCAAAGTACACGCCCTATGAGGGTATGCGCACGCGCGGCTCGATTGCGCAGGTTTATCTGCGCGGCAAGCTTGCCGTCGAACACGGCGAGGTGAAAGTCGGCGCGGCAGGTACGTTCATCCCCCGCACGACCGGGACGCTGTAAGACGTATTTATAAGGAAAGGAGCCTCCCTGGCGTTCCGGGAGGCTCCTTTTATGGCTCGGATGAATTATTTGCAGAGCGCTGCGGTATCCTGCGCGATCATGAGCTCCTCGTTGGTCGGGATGACCCAAACGGTGACTTTGGAGTCGGGCGTGGAGATGATGGCTTCTTCGCCGCGGGTCTTGTTCTTCTCGGGATCGATCTTGATGCCAAGGTACTCGAGACCCTCGCAGATGGAGGCACGCATCGTTGCGGAGTTCTCGCCGACACCGGCCGTAAAGACGAGGCAGTCGAGGCCGCCGAGCACGGTGGTGTAGGAGCCGATGTACTTCTTGACCTCATAGGCGAACTTGTCGAGTGCCAGACGGCAGTCTTCGTTGCCTTCGTTGGCTGCAGTCTCAATGTCACGGAAGTCGGAGGAGACACCGGAGAGCGCCAGAACGCCGGACTTCTTGTTGAGAATATTGAGGCACTCGTCAGCTGTCAGGTTATCGTGGTTCATCATGTACTGCGCAACGCAGGTGTCGATATCGCCCGCGCGGGTACCCATGGGGACGCCTGCAAGAGGGGAAAGACCCATGGAGGTATCCTGGCACTTGCCGTCCTTCACTGCGGACAGGGAGGAGCCGTTGCCGAGGTGGCAGACGATGACACGGCTGGCCTTTTCAGCGCCCATGAGCTCGATGCAGCGCTTGGAGACGAAGCGGTGGGAGGTACCGTGGAAGCCATAGCGGCGCAGATGTTCCTCAGTGTACCACTTGGTGGGGATGGCGTAGCGATAAGCCTTCGGGGGCATGGTCATATGGAACGCGGTGTCGAATACGGCGACCTGGGGCTTGTCCGGCATGGCTTTCTCGCAGGCCTCAATACCCATGAGGTTGGCGGGGTTGTGGAGCGGGCCGAGGGGGATGCAGTCGCGGATGGCCTGCTTGCAGGCCTCGTCGATGAGGCAGGAGGCAACAAACTTGTCGCCGCCATGGAGCACGCGATGGCCGACCGCGTCGATCTCGTCAACGGACTTGATAACGCCGTCCTCGGGGTCAACGAGAATGGCCATGACAGCCTCGATGGCTTCCTTGTGAGTGGGCATGGGAATGTCCTTCTCCACCTTCTTACCGGTTGCGGGAACCTTGTGGGTCAGCCGTCCGTCAAGGCCAATACGCTCGCAAAGACCCTTTGCGGTAACGTCGCCGGTGTCGGGATTCATCAGCTGATACTTCAGGCTCGAGCTGCCCGCGTTGATGACCAGAATGTTCATGGTAGATTCACTCCTGTATCTTTCATTATTTTTGAAACCATGATAAAATGGTTTTGCGCACCAGATGGCGCAGTCACTATTGCATATCATACAATAAAAGCCAGAGGGAAACAAGGGCTTTTGCGGATTTTTTTGAAAACGGAGGAAATCGCATGCGAATTTGCGGCGTGATCTGTGAATATAACCCGTTTCACAGGGGGCATGAGAAGCAGCTGCGGCAGATTCGCGCGGCGCTTGGGGAGAATACGGGCGTTGTGTGCCTGATGAGCGGGAGCTTTGTGCAGCGCGGAGAACCGGCCGTGTTTGATAAGCGCGTGCGCGCGCAGGCGGCGGTTCTGGCGGGGGCAAATCTCATTCTGGAGCTGCCGGTCACCAAGGCGCTTTCCTCGGCGGAAGGGTTCGCGCGCGGGGGTGTGGAGATTTTCTCAAGGCTCGGCGCGGTCGACACGCTGGCCTTTGGCTGCGAGAGCGGAAGCGGAGATGCGCTTTTGGCGGCGGCAAGGGTCATGTGCGAGCCGGAGTATGACGCGGCGCTTCGTGAAATTCTGAATACCGGCGTGAGCTACCCTGCGGCGCGGCAGCGGGCGCTCATATCGCTGGGATTTGACGGCGGCGTGCTGGAGCGGCCGAACGACATTCTGGGGCTGGAATACTGCAAGGCAATCTTGCAGACGGGAAGCCGTTTGCGGCCGCTGGCGCTTTTGCGGGAGGGGGACTATCACGCGCAGGAGGCGGATGCTGAGAACCCGTCGGCGACGAGTCTTCGGCAACGGCTTTCGCGCGGGGAAGAAATTCGGGATTTTATACCGGCGCAGGCGGCGGAAATTTATCACGACGCGCGGCAATATGATCTTCTTTCGGGCGAGCGGGCGATGCTGGCGGGGCTGCGGCTGCTGCCGGAGGAGGCCTGGAGCAGAATTGCGCACGGCTCGGAGGGGCTCTGGAGCAAGGCCATGAAGGCGGCGCGCGAGAAGGGGAGCCTGGAAGCAGTGATTGGAGCGACAAAATCGAAACGCTACCCCAGAACGAGAATCCAGAGACTTCTTTTATGTGCGTTTCTTGGTATCACGCAGGAGGATTTGAAAAGACCCGTTTCCCATGTGCGCGCGCTGGCCTTTGACGAGACGGGGCGGGGGATTTTGCGCCGGATGCGGGAGACTGGAGAACTTCCAATCGTAAACGCCGGAGAAAAACCGGAAGACGGCGCGCTGTATGATCTGGAGCTGCGCGCGGGAAGGCTCTATCCGCTCTTTTGCCGGGACGGCACAATCCCGGACGGAAATGCGGAAGAAAATTTGCGGATTTTTCTGAAAAAATAGCTTGCAATTTTGGCTTCCTCGTGATAAAATACTCAGGCGTTTGAACCAAGGGAAGGGCATTATGCCTTTTTACAGAAATCTGATGAGAGAGGTGAAACTCATGAAGGAAGGTATCCATCCCAAGTACGAACAGACTACTATCAGATGCGCGTGTGGTGCAGTTATTGAGACTGGTTCTACAAAAAAGGACATCAAGGTTGAAATTTGCTCCAAGTGTCACCCGTTCTACACCGGCAAGCAGAAGCTTGTTGACACCGGTGGACGTGTCGACCGTTTCAACAAGAAATACGGCCTGAAGTAAGAAGCAAGTCCGCACCAGCGTATTGGTGCGGGCTTTTTTCATATCTGCGAAACTTGTCGCAAACAGGGAAAGCCCTGGTTTGCGCAGCAATTGGGGACTTGGGCAGAGATTCCCCAGAATTCGGAGGAAGTATGGAACAGACCAGACAGGCGGCGGGCGAAAAGGCAGTCTTAGCGGGACTGGACGCCGCCTGCTTTACAAGAGAAGAAACAGCGAGCGAAACGTCGCTCGAGGAATTGCAGGCGCTTTTGGAGACGGCGGGCGGCGAGTGCGTCGGAACGGTCTTGCAGTCGCGCCCGACGCCGGACCCGCACAGCTTCGTCGGCCAGGGCAAGGCAGAGGAAATCCGCGATCTGGTCAAGGAAACGGGCGCGAAGCTTGTGATTTTTGACAACGACCTTACGCCGTCTCAGATCAAGGCGCTTGAGAGCATTACAGGCGCGTCGGTTCTCGACAGAAGCGCGCTGATTCTCGATATTTTCGCGCAGAGAGCCAAGACCCGCGAGGGAAAACTCCAGGTCGAGCTTGCGCAGTATCAGTATTATCTGCCGCGGCTTACCGTCTGGAACGAGACGATGGGCAGACTTGGCGGCGGCATCGGCACGAGAGGACCGGGCGAAACGCAGCTCGAAACCGACAAGCGGCACATCCGCTCGCGCGTGGCGAAGCTCCGGCAGGAACTTCTGGAGGTGCGGCAGGTGCGCGGCGTGCAGCGCAGGCAGCGGATGAAAAATAATGTTCCGGTTGTGGCGCTGGTCGGCTACACGAACGCGGGCAAGTCGACGATTTTAAACGCGCTTACGGGCGCGGATATTCCGGCAAACAACCGGCTTTTTGACACGCTCGACACGACGACCCGGCAGCTGACGGTGTCCGATACCTGTCAGGTGCTGCTGTCAGATACGGTCGGATTTATCGCGAAGCTGCCGCACCATCTGGTGGAGGCGTTCAAGGCGACGCTCGAGGAGCTCGAGTATGCGGACGTTTTGCTGCATGTCATCGACGCGTCCGACCCCGAGCGGCAGGAGCATATGGCGGTCGTGGAACGGTTAATTGAGCAGCTGGCCAAGCCCGGCGTTCCGGTTGTCCGGTGCTATAATAAATGCGATCTGCTCGAGGAGGATGATCTGCCGCGCGAGACGGGAAGCGTCTGCATCTCGGCAAAGACCGGCGCGGGTGTGGACGAGCTTCTCAAAAAGATCGAGCAGGAGCTCGGCAAGGGGCTGCATCAAGCTGTGTTTCTGCTGCCATATTCCATGGCGGGCTTTCTCGATACGCTGCACCAGAATGCGAAGGTGCTCAGGGCCGAGTATCAGGCAGGCGGCATTGAGGTCGAGGCGATTGTCGACGAGGTGCTGCTCGGCAAATTATCCGCATACCGAAAGGAGTAACGGATGGAAGACTATCTGGTGCCCCGCGGCGTGGGGCAGGCGGAGTATATCGAAAAGAAGTCGCGCTTTTTGGGCGGTGTGTATCCGGTAACATCGGAGCAGGAGGCCAAAGAGATTTTGGAGCGCGTGCGCAAGCAGCACTATGATGCGCGGCACAACTGCTGGTGCTACATTTTAAAAAGCGGCCAGAAGCGCTACAGCGACGACGCAGAGCCCCAGGGTACGGCCGGGCAGCCGATGCTGAACGTGTTTGAGCGCGAGGGGGTCGTGGACGTGCTGTGCATCGTGACGCGGTATTTTGGCGGCATTCTTCTTGGCGCGGGCGGGCTTTGCCGGGCGTACACAAAGGCGGCGAAGGACGCGCTGGACGCGGCGGGAATTTCCAAAATGCAGCCGTGGCTCCGGCAGCAAATTACCGTTTCCTACGCGCTTTTTGAGCGGGCAAAGCTTCTCATTGCGGCGCAGGAGGGCACGGTCGAGGACGCGCAGTATGGGGCGGACATTCTGATTACCTACCGCATTCCGGAGGGCGCGGACGAATGGCTCCGGACGGCGCTGCGGGAGGCCTCCAGCGGGAGCGTCGTACCGTCGCTTCTGGAAGAGATTTTCTGCGCCGGTTAAACAAAACATACAGAAAATTCAAAGTTTCGACATTTTTCCATGCTATCGTATACATGAAGGAGTGAGCGTATGACCATCCGCGAACGACTCGAACAGCAGGAATACATGCTCCTCGCGCCGAACGCGCAGAAGGCGGCGGAGACAAAGGGCAGGCTCTATCCGGCGGAGGAAAACGAGGTGCGCACATGCTACCAGCGGGATGCGGACCGGATCGTCCACAGCAAGTCCTTCCGGCGGCTCATGCACAAGACGCAGGTCTTTCTCTCACCCGAGGGAGACCACTACCGCACGCGCATGACCCACACGCTCGAGGTAAGCCGGATTGCAAGGACGATCTGCCGCGCGCTGCGGCTGAATGAAGACCTTGCCGAGGCCGCGGCCTATGGGCACGATCTGGGGCACACGCCGTTCGGTCACGCGGGCGAGGCTGCGCTGTCTGATATGATGGGAACGCCGTTTCACCATAATGAGCAGTCGCTTCGCGTGGTGGATAAGCTCGAGCGCGATGGCGACGGGCTGAACCTTACCTATGAGGTGCGCATGGCGATCCTCGGGCACACGGGGCCGAGGATCCCTGAAACGCTCGAGGGGCAGGTCGTGCGCACGTCCGACCGCATTGCGTACATCAACCACGACATCGACGATGCGATCCGTGCGGAGATTTTGTCCGAAAGCGAGATTCCGAGGGATATCGCGGACGTTCTGGGCGCGTCGCACTCGGCGCGTATCAACACGCTCGTGGAGGACATGATCTCAAGCACGCAGAACACGGGCGTTTTATCCATGCATCAGGAGGTCTCCGACGCGATGGGCGCGCTGCGTACGTTCATGTTTGAGAGAGTTTATACGAACCCGGTTGCCAAGGGCGAAGAGGCCAAGGCAAAGGATATCATGCGCAAGCTCTTTGACTACTACTATTCGCATCCCGACAAGCTGCCGGCGGATTTTATTCCGCAGCTGGATTTTGACGGTATCAGCCGGACAATCTGCGATTACATCGCCGGGATGACCGACAAATACGCGATTTATACATATTCTGAAATTTTCATCCCCACCGCTTGGCAGGTGCGATGAAGAAGGGAGACAAGCATGCCGTTTCCGCCTGCGTTTCTGGACGAACTGAATAACAGAAACCCGATCGAGGACGTGGTGGGGCAGTATGTGACGCTGACGCAGAAGGGCTCGAACCTGTTTGGCCTGTGCCCGTTCCACTCGGAGAAAACGCCGTCGTTTTCCGTCGCGCCGGACAAGGGAATCTACTACTGCTTCGGCTGCCATAAGGGCGGCGGCGCGGTCAACTTCATTATGGAGATCGAGTCGCTCAGCTACCCCGATGCGGTGCGGTTTCTCGCCAAACGGGCGGGAATGGAGGTGCCGGAGGACGAGGGGTATCAGTCGCAGTACCAGAAGCAGGAACGGCTGTGGGCGCTTTGCAAAGATGCGGCGCGGTTTTTCCACCAGAAGCTGTTAGAGCCGTGCGGCGAGCAGGCGCGGGCGTATATCATAAAGCGCGGGCTGAGCAAGGCTACCGTGACCAGATTTGGACTCGGATTTTCGCCCAATGAATGGTCGGCGCTGCTTGACGCGATGACGGAAAAAGGCTACGCACGGGAGGAAATTCTGGAGGCCGGGCTTGCCGTCTCGGGCAAAAACGGCGGCATGTACGACCGGTTCCGAAACCGCCTCATGTTCCCGATCATCGACATCCGGGGCAACATCATCGGCTTCGGCGGGCGCGTGATGGATGATTCCACGCCGAAGTATTTAAACTCGCCCGAGACGCTGATCTTCAACAAACGGAAAAATTTGTTTGCCCTCAACATTGCAAAAAAGAGCAAACAGGGGAGGATCATCCTGACGGAAGGCTACATGGATGCGATTTCGCTGCATCAATACGGCTTTGACTGCGCGGTCGCATCTCTGGGCACGTCACTCACAGAAGAGCACGCAAACATTCTGGCAAAGTACACCGATCAGGTGGTGCTCACATACGACGGAGACGAAGCCGGGCAGAACGCCACGCGGCGAGCGATCCCGATGCTGGAAAAAACGGGGATCCAGGTGAAGGTCCTTCGGATGCAGGGGGCAAAGGACCCCGACGAGTTTTTGAAAAAATACGGCGCGGACCGGTTTTCGCTCTTGCTTGACCAATCGGAGAACCAGGCGGAATACCGGCTCGAGAGCCTGAAGCGGAAGTTTGATCTCACGCAGGACGAGCAGCGCGTGCAGTTTTTGCAGCAGGCGGCGGAGCTCGTTTCAAGCTTCCCCAGCGCTGTGCAGCGCGAAGTCTACGGCGCGAGAGCCGCCGAGGCAGCCGGAATTTCTCCGCAGGCGATGAAGCTGGAGGTCGACAAGGCCTACAAAAAGCGCCGCCGGCAGGAGGAAAAAAAGCAGCTTGCGCAGGACCTGTCCCCTGCGCGCCAGCTCTCGCCTCAGATTCAGGGCATCCGGTACGACAATGTCCGCTCGGCGATGGCAGAGGAAGGGCTTTTGCGGCAGGTGCTGAAAGAACCGGAGCTCTTGCGGGATATCGATGTAACGCCGGAGCAGTTTTCTTCCCCGCTTCTGGGGCGGGCATTCGCGGCATTGCAGCGGCAGCACGCGCAGGGGCAGACGGTAACGCTTTCAAACCTTGGCGAGGAATTTACCCCGCAGGAGATGTCGCACCTGTCACAGGTCGCGCAGCGGCGCGACACGACGCTTTCCGAACAGGCGCTCAAGGATTACATCCGCATCATCACCGAGGAGTACGCAAACGCCAGACTGTCGGGGCCTGAGGGGCTGCTTCAGTTGGCGCAGAGGAAAAAACGAATGGAACACGGAGGTTAGACGATGACAAAGGAACTGGAACTGCTGGGCAAAATGGATCTGACCGAAGAAAACCGCGCGAAATTGCAGGCGCTGCTCGAAGAGTCCAAAAAGACGGGCAAGGTCGCGTCCAAGAAGCTGGTCGAGACGCTCGATGCCGTGGATGCGACCGAGGAGCAGACCGAGAAATTCTATGACGTTCTGGAAGCGGCGGGCGTGGAGATCGATGTTTCGGACGTGCTCGACCTCATCGGGACCGCCGAGCTCGATAACCCGACGCTCAGCGAAATGCAGGCCATCGAGGACGAGGGCCTCGACGTTTCCAACGAAAATATCGAGGATATTGACGACTCCAACGTCAAGCTCGACGACCCCATCCGGATGTATCTCAAGGAGATCGGCAAAATCAAGCTGCTTTCTCCGGAGGAAGAGCTTGAGGTCGCGAAAAAGATGGTCGAGGGCAGCGAGCAGGAGAAAGACGCGGCGCGCAAGCGCATGTCGGAGGCGAACCTCCGCCTCGTTGTGTCGATTGCCAAGCGCTATGTGGGGCGCGGGATGCAGCTTCTGGACCTCATTCAGGAGGGAAACCTCGGGCTTATGAAGGCAGTCGAAAAATTCGACTACACGAAGGGCTATAAATTTTCAACTTACGCTACCTGGTGGATCCGGCAGTCCATCACGCGCGCGATTGCCGACCAGGCCAGAACCATCCGTATCCCGGTACATATGGTCGAGACGATCAACCGCGTGCTGCGGACGTCGCATTCCATGGTGCAGAAGCTCGGCCGCGAGCCGACGACGACGGAAATTGCGCAGGAGCTCCACATGGAGGTCTCCAAGGTCGAGGAAATTCTGAAGATCGCGCAGGAGCCGGTGTCGCTGGAAACGCCGATCGGCGAGGAAGAGGACAGCCATCTGGGCGATTTTATTCAGGACGACGAAGCGTCGCAGCCGTCGGAGGAGGCGTCCTATACGCTGCTGCGCGAGCAGCTTGAAGAGGTGCTCTCCACGCTGACCCCGCGCGAAGAGCAGGTGCTTCGCATGCGCTTCGGCCTTGTCGACGGCAAGCCCCATACGCTCGAGGAAGTCGGCAAGGAGTTTGACGTGACGCGCGAGCGCATCCGCCAGATCGAGTCTAAGGCGCTTCGCAAGCTCCGGCACCCGTCAAGAAGCAAAAAGCTGCGCGATTTCCTCAATTGATTGCATCCGGAAAGCGCCCGGCTGAAAATTTTTCTTGACATTGCGGAAAAATTCCGTATCATAAGACGTGTCTTAATTACCAAATTACCGTTTTACGGAGGCATTTGTCATGTTTGAGAAAATCCAATCCTATCTGGCCAACCAGCTGGACATCTCGCCCGACGATATTACGCGGGACACGACGTTTGAAAGTCTGGGTATCGATTCTCTGGATACTGTCGAGATGGTCATGGATCTGGAAGAGCAGCTGGGTGTTGATCTGGAACTTGAAGAAAAGCTCACGACGGTGGGCGAACTGGTCGAATTTGTGGCAAGCAAGCTCGACTGAGCGTTTTTAAAAACCGGAGATCCGGTACGCAGTCAGGCTGCACTACTCGGGGAGATAGCGGTGCCTTGTTACCCGCAATCCGCTACAGCGGGGAGGAATTCCCGACGGAGGGTGCGTATTGTGTCGTCTGACCCATATAAGCGGCGTTGAAGATTTGGTCTTACGCAATAGGGCTCTGTGAACCGTGTCAGGTGGGGAACCAAGCAGCACTAAGCAGTCCACCCTGTGTGCCGTGAGGCAGCCGTTTCCGAGCTGGCTGTATGGGTAACGGATGTAGTGCGTATTCGATGGAGGGTGTGCAGTCTGACTGTGTACCGGAAAAGATCCCTCTGACACAACTGGGTTGTGTCAGAGGGATTTATTTATATCAGAAAGCGCTGGAATTAACCTGCCGGGAAGTTCGTAGGGGTCGATGCCCACATCGACCCGGCAGTATGCACCATTTTTACGGAACTCTTCGGCGAATTCGTTCGTGCCCAACGGGGCGATGTGGGCATCGCCCCCTACGCAGGACAGGAGTCTGACTTGACAAGCCCTACTTTGGTGCTTCCATTTTTCTTGAGGATTGTGTATAATAAACTTTGTATGACGAAGGTGGGGTGACTGGCGTGTATCAGGCTTTGTATCGGAAATACCGGCCTCAGACGTTTTCGGACGTGGTGGGGCAGAAGGGCGTGACGGACACGCTGCGCGCACAGATCGAGACGGGAAAGCTCAGCCACGCGTATCTGTTCACCGGCACGCGGGGCACGGGCAAGACCTCCTGCGCGAAAATTCTTGCCAAGGCCGTCAACTGCCTCGACCCGCAGGATGGCAATCCCTGCAACTGCTGCGCGGCCTGCAGGGCCATCGACGACGGAAGCTGCATGGACGTGCTGGAAATCGACGCGGCATCGAATAACGGCGTGGACTCGGTGCGCGTTTTGCGCGACGACGCGATCTACACGCCGAGCGAGGTCAAGCGGCGCGTGTACATCATCGACGAGGTGCACATGCTGTCCATCGCGGCGTTCAATGCGCTTTTAAAGATCATCGAAGAGCCGCCGGAGCACCTGATTTTCATTCTGGCGACGACGGAGCTCAACAAGGTTCCGGCGACGATTCTCTCGCGGTGCCAGCGCTTTTCGTTCCGCCGCCTCCGCCCCGAGGACATTGCGGGCAGACTCAACTTTATCGCCTATCAGGAGGGCATCCAGATCGCACCGGCGGCGCTGCGGCTTTTATCGAGGCTTGCCGACGGCGCGATGCGAGACGGCGTGAGTCTTCTTGACCAGTGCGCGTCTGCGTGTCAGGGAGAGCTCACGGAAGAGCTCGTGTGCCAGACGCTGGGGCTTGCCGGTGTGAAGCGCACAGGCGAGCTCTTAATGGCGGCAGGAAAGCAGGATACGGCGCAGGCGCTTTCGATCTTTGAGGCGCTATACGCGGAAGGAAAAGATCTGGGCGCGCTTTTTGACGAGCTGTCGGCGCTGTGCCGGGATCTGCTGGTGTTGAAGGCTGCGCCCAAAAGCGGCGTTTCGATGTTATCCGGCATTGCGGACGAGTCGCAGGCCGTAGAGCTCGAGAAGCTCTTTGCCCCGGCGGAGCTGCTGCGGGATCTGACACTTGTGCAGGCGGCCAAGGGCGCGGTCGGAAAAAACGCGGACGCGCGGGTCGCGGCGGAGCTCTGCCTGATGCAGCTGTGCGAGCCCAGTTTGAAGCTGGACGCGCAGTCGCTCGGCGCAAGGGTATCGAAGCTCGAGGAGCGGCTGGCAACCGGCAATTTTACTCCGGCAAAGCAGCAGGCAAAGGCGGAATCGGCGGAGAACGAGGAAGATGACGACCGGCCGCCGTTCCCGGACGACGCGGACGACCCGCTGGCAGGGCTTGCACCGCCGATGGATGCGCGGGAGGCGGAAAGACCGCAGGAGAAGCCTGCTTCCAACGGGGCACAGGAGGAGCTGGACCGGCGCTGGCCGGAGCTGGCGGCAAGCCTCAGAGAAGGGCTCGGCGTGCGTGAACGCGGTTTCTTCGCGCCGGGAGGGCCTGTGCGGCCAAGAGTGAAGGGCGATACCCTGATCCTGACCGCGCCGTCGCAGTTTGTATTGGACATCATCAAGGGTCCCAACGTGCAGAAAATCGCGGCGGAGAAGGCGAGCGCGTTTTTTAGCCATCCCATGAAGGTGCAGTTCGCGCTGGCGGGGCAGCTGGACGCGTCGGGGAAGGACCCGATGGATGCGCTGCTCGCGCTCGGAGAAGAGCACAGCGACATTATGACGATCAAATAATTTTTACGATTTCGATAAAGGAGAATTTGACATGGCAAAAGGCGGATTTCGCGGCGGCATGCCCATGGGCGGCATGAACCAGATGCAGATGATGAAGCAGGCGCAGAAAATGCAGCAGGATCTTCTCAAGATGCAGCAGGAGATGGAAGAAAAGCAGTATGAGGCCACGGCGGGCGGCGGCGTGATCACAGCAGTTGTCAGCGGCAAACGCGAGCTCGTGCGCGTGACGATCGACCCGGAGGCGGTCGACCCCGACGATGTAGAAATGCTGCAGGATATGGTCGTCGCGGCGGTCAACGAGGCGATGCGCAAGGCGGAGGCAGACTCCGCACAGAACATGAGCAAGCTCACGGGCGGTCTCAATCTGGGCGGTCTGTTCGGATGAGGACATTTCCGACCGCTTTGGAGCGGCTCAGCGAACAGTTTGCGCGCCTGCCCGGGATCGGCAGCAAGACGGCGCAAAGGCTCGCGTTTCAGGTGCTGTCCATGCCGCAGGAGCAGGCGCAGGAGTTTGCCGACGCGATTCTGGACGCAAAGCGCTCGATTCACACGTGCCCGGTGTGCCAGAATCTGACGGACGAAGAGATGTGCCCCATCTGCGCGGACGAGACGCGCGACCATTCAACGATCTGCGTGGTGGCAGAGCCGCGGGACGTCATTGCGATGGAGCGCTCGCGGGAGTATACGGGCGTGTACCATGTGCTGCACGGCGTCATTTCGCCCCTTAACCACGTGGGGCCGGATGATATCCGGATTCGGGAGCTTCTGGCGCGGCTTCAGGACGGCAGCGTGCAGGAGGTCATCATGGCGACGAACCCGGACACCGAGGGCGAGGCCACGGCGATGTATCTGTCGAGGCTCCTTCGGCCCATCGGCGTAAAGGTGACACGGCTTGCCTACGGGATTCCTGTTGGCAGCCAGCTGGAGTATGCGGATGAAGTGACGCTTCTTAGAGCATTGGAAGGCCGCAGAGAGATGTAAAAATACCCTGACTCATTTTTTCGTATGAGTCAGGGCTTTTTTATGCTCAGACCGGCACGGCGGCTTTCAACGGCAGGACGATCTGGAGGCAGAATGTGCCGCAGCTGGCTTTGAACTCGCACAGACCGCCGGAGCGGGCGGCGATGGTCTGGATGCTCTGGCAGCCGTAGCCGTGCCCCTTGCGCGCGGTGACGGGGCGGCCGTCCGGCGAGAGGGTGAGCTCTCCGGCGTAGGGGTTTTTGACCTCAATGAGGAGCTTTCCGAGCCGGACAGCACAGTAGAGCGAGACTGTGCGCTCGTTTTCCGGCAGTGCGGCGACGGCGTGCAGCGCGTTTTCGAGCGCGTTTGACAGCACGGCGCACAGCTCGGCGTCCGAAATACCAAGCGCCTGCGGAAGCTTTGCGTCTACGTCGAGCCGCGCCCCCGCGTGCTGCGCCTTTTCCGCAAACGACGAGCACAGCAGACTCACCAGCTCGTTTTCGCAATAGCGCCGGGGCGTGATGGTTTCGATATCGGACTGCACCTTGCGGATATACGCCGCCGCCTGCTCGGGCTTTCCCGCCGCAATGAGCCCTTCGAGCATGGCCAGATGGTGGCGCATGTCGTGCTGGTAGACGGCCGTCTGCGTCTGCACGCGGCGCAGCGTGTTTATCTGCGTCTGTGCCTGCGACCATTTGACCTCCAGCATGGAGCTTTGCAGCTCTGCCTGATAGCTGCGCTCTGCCTGCGCGTGGTAGGCAGTGAGAAACGCCACGTAAAACGCAATGAGCAGCGCCGGGAGCGATTCGTTGATGGCGCGGACGCCGGAATAGAGCGCATTTGAGTAGATGGTAGTGGCGTAATCAAAAAAATAATACGCCACGGGAAGCGCACCAAACAGCCACAGCGCCGCTCTGGAGCACGTCATCGCCTCATGCGCAGCGCGGGCAAAATAGCGCCGGAGGATGAAAAACAGCGGGACGATGAGCGCCGTGTAGCAGATTTGCCCCGCAAGCTCGGAGCGCGCCGCCATCGCGACGACCATACGCACCCAGTTTGGAAGCTCGCAGCACAGATACGCCGTGTACACGCTGACGAGCGCCACGCCGATCGTCCGTTTGAGCGCAAGCACGAGCAGCAGCATCAGCGGCAGGTGCACGATCACGGGGTAGAGCTTTTTTACCGTCTCCAGCCCAAACACGGCGTGAAGCAAAACCTGCAGCGCCAGAAACACCGGGCATAAAAACGCGACCAGCCGCTTCTGGCGAGGCGTTTCGCAGCCGCCGGAGATCTCCGCGCTGAGAAGTATCCCGAAAACGAGAACGCAGCCATAATTTACGGAGGTGAGAATCCGCAGTACCATGAATCAGCCCTCCCGCTGCTCGAACAGCAGCGCCATATAATCCTTCTGAAGCTGTGGGTATAAAAGCCGCGATACCGGCAGGCTCTGCCCCGAAAAGGTCTGCACCCCGGCAGAAGACAGCTCGCGGATCTGCAGCATATTGACGATATACGACCGGTGGATGCGCATAAACTCGGAACGCGAGAGCAGCAGAGGCTCAAATTCCCGCAGCACGCCCACAACCTCGCGCACCTGGCCGTCAATCATATTGAAATAGAGATGCTTGCCGCTGACCTCCACATACGAAAGCTCTGAAAACGGCACGCGGATGAAAGCCCCGTTCGATTTGAGCGTCAGCGCCTCCTGCGGCTTCTGCTCGCGAAGGTACAGGCGGGTCAGAAGCGGAAAGAGCTTTTTCGCCGTGATGGGCTTGAGCAGGTACTCGAGTGCCTGCACGCCGTAGCTCTCATACGCAAAGCCTGGAGAGGAGGTGAGAAACACGATGTCCGCCGCGCTGTCAAACGTGCGGATTTCGCGCGCCGCCGCCATGCCGCTCGTTCCGGGCATCATCACATCGAGAAGGTAGAGTGTGAAGCGTTCCTTCCGCGCCGCCTCCAGAAGCTCCCCGGCGTTATGAAACAGATGCAGACGGATGGCCGCGCATTGCTGCTCCTGCCATGCGCGCAGAAGAGACTCAACGGCTTTCAGTTCCTCGAGCTGGTCGTCGCATACCGCAATGTTCACAGTCTCACGCCCCTTTTCCGGCAGAATTTTTCTCTCAGCAACATTCTAGCATAAATTGCGGCGGCTTTCCAGCGGCGGTTTGCATTTCATACCGCAAAAACCTACATTTCGTGCCGCCTGCCCCAAAACGCCGGGATGCGGTGCTATACTCAAAGCGTAAGGAATTGGACACTTGATGGGGAAGGAGGCGCGGCAGATGCCGGGATGGTTCGGATGGCTCCTTGCGGTCGTCAGCACCATGGGATTTGTTTCTCTCTGGTTCTGGGAGGTCCGACGGGTTTTGCGGAACTATCGGAGCATGGTGCAATGCGCGGCCGGTCAGCTCGTTTCCTGCCGCAAAAGGCTCGCGCAATCTCAGCAGGATGCGGCGCTTCTGGAGGTCCTGCGGCGCAGCGAGAGCATTTACCGGCAGGCGGCGGAGCACTACAATACTGCGCTCTGCAAGCCCTGGGCGTATTTGCCAGGGCGGCTGCTCGGCTTCCGGAAAGTGCCCGCAGACATCCCCATTCCGCCTGCGGCATAATGCGGCGGAGCGAAAAAAGAAAGGAAAACAGCATGAAAAAACGTATTTTGGCACTTTTACTGGCGCTGTGCATGGTCGCATCGCTCGCGGCATGCGGCGGTGCGGACGATACCGCGGAGCCGGATGAAACGCCGGCCGCAGCGGACGAAACGCTCGAACCGTCCGAAGAGGCGGCCGAACCGGCTGAAGAGACAGTTTCCGCCGACGCAGGAAGCTGGTCGATCTACTGGTACCTGTGCGGCAGCGATCTGGAGTCCGGCGGCGGCTTTGCCACGGGCGATCTGAGTGAGCTCTTGGAGGTGCAGCTTCCCGAAGACGTGAACGTGGTCATTGAGACCGGCGGCGCGTCCGTATGGCAGAACGACGTGGTGGACGCCTCCAAGCTCCAGCGCTGGGTCTATAACAGCGAGGGCTTGCAGCTCATCGACGAGCAGCCGTCTGCCAGCATGGGTCAGGCGCAGACGCTGGCGGACTTTTTGCAGTTTGCCAAGACAAATTATCCCGCCGAGCGCACGGCGGTGCTGTTCTGGAACCACGGCGGCGGCTCGGTCTCCGGCGCGGCATTTGACGAACTGTATGAGCTGGACTCTTTGACGCTCGATGAGATGTACGCGGCATTTTCCAGCGTCTGGTCGCCATCGGCAGACGAGCAGCCGCTCGAGCTCATTGGCTTTGATACCTGCCTCATGGCGACGGTAGACGTTGCGTATACGTTCTCCGACATTGCGAAATATCTGGTCGCATCCGAAGAGACCGAGCCCGCGAACGGCTGGTACTACTCGCAGTGGGTCGGCGCACTGGCACAGGACCCGAGCATGGATGGCGCGCAGCTTGGCGAAATTATCTGCGACGCGTACATGGCGGGCTGCGAAGCGGTCGGCACGCAGGACAACACGACACTTTCGGTGACGGACCTCTCCAAGGTCGGAACCCTTCTTTCTGCGTATGAGACCTTTGGCGCGGAAGCACTCAGCGCGGCGTGCACCGACCCGGCGTTCTTCTCACAGTTTGCGCGTGCGGCGCAGCGCAGCGAAAACTACGGCGGCAACACCAAAGAGCAGGGCTACACCAACATGGTGGACCTCGGGCACATGGCGCGGCTGACGGTCGATACGCTTCCTTCGGCGCAGGCAGTGCTGGACGCGCTGGACGATTGCGTGCTGTATCAGGTGAACGGCCAATACCGCACCGAGGCGACGGGCCTTTCGTGCTACTACTCCTATAACGGTGACGTGGGCGACCTCAACGGCTTTATCAGCCTCGGTGCAAGCACGGCGTTCAAGTATTTCTATTCCTATGAGCTGACCGGCGAGCTCGATGAGAGCGGCATGGAATACATCGCCGACATGGACATTACCGAGCTTCCCGAGCGCAAGACGCTCGACACCATGGGCTGGGACGGCAAGACGCTGGACCTCGATGAAACTGGCAGCGCTGTGCTGACGCTCGGTCCCGACGCGGCGGACGTTCTGGCTTCGATCGGCTTCTCTCTGTACTACGTCGACGCTGACAATGATCTGATGCTCCTTCTCGGCACGGACAACGACATGAACGCCGATTGGGAAACCGGCGTGTTCTCCGACAATTTCCGCGGCGTCTGGGGCGCGCTTGACGGCAGCCTTGCATACATGGAGCTGAGCTATGAGGGCGAGGATTACAACCTCTACTCCGTGCCGATCCTTCTGAACGGCGAGGAATACAACCTCCAGATCGCCTACGACTTCTCGAGTGAGCAGTGGAGCATTCTGGGCGCGCGGCAGGGCATTGACGACTCCGGCATGGCGGATAAGGAGCTGCGGCTTTTGCAGCCGGGCGACGAGGTGACGCTGGTATGGTACATGACAGACCTTTCCACCGATGCAGACCCCGAGGCGTATACGGCCGATACCGTTGTCATCAGCGAAAACACAGCCTTCGGCGAGATGCAGCTTCCCGACGGGCAGTACGCGATGCTCTTTGAGATGTACGACGCGACCGGCGCGAGCGCGCTTTCCGACGTTGTGCTGTTTGACTGCGCAAACGGCGAGATCATGACCACCGTGTTCTGAAATCGTTTATTAAAAAAATAGAAATATAGAAAGAGAGAAAAATCATGAAAAAGAACCTGAAAGCCATCGTATCCATCATTCTGGTGCTGGGACTGCTTGTCTGCCTGACCGGCTGCGGCGAGAATGAGAAGAAGCAGGAAGCCATCGACGAGTTCAACACCACCGCCGCCGCGTTCAACGAGGTCAAAGATCTCGTCAACGCCAACGCTTCCGAGATTCCCGAAGACGTCATCGCCGACTGCCAGAGCATGGCGGAGCTGCTGAACCAGTATCAGGGCTTCCTCCAGAGCGACGAGGAGTACAGCGATGATCAGTATGACCAGATGATCGACTGGTTCCATTCTGTGCAGGACTGGACCGTTGAGATCGGTGACGCCCTGAACGCGGAGTTTGGCGGTTAAGGACCCTTTAGCGCCTGTTTTCTTCGTATAAAAATCCCTGACCTATTTTGCATAGGTCAGGGATTTTATATATCAGCGGGAAAGATAGACGCTTTCCAGAAGCAGCTTGCCGGTCTGGGTTTTGAAAATTGCGTCGTTCATATGGCGGATATTGGTTTCCGGAAGATTGCTTTCTTCGGCGTTTACGAGATAGTCGGCCTCGATTAAAATTTGATGGTCCGGGCCCTCGATCGGGCGAAGCGTGTGGTGGTGAGAGACCAGCCAGACGATGCGCTCGAGCTGTTCGGCGGGAACGTCGGTACCGGCAAAAAACTCCCGCGTGAGCGGCGCACCTTCAAGCTCCTGATATTTGCCGTTGGTAGTTCCATATTTTTCGCGGCACAGGGGACAGGCAATATCGTGGACGATTGCGGCAAGCTCCAGCGTTTGAAGCGTATCTTCTGGCAGACCCTCGCACGCGCCGGTGGTGGCGGCGTAGGCGTGGACCTTCAGAAAGTGGTTGATGTCGTGTTGGTTTCCGTTCGAGAAGAGGATCATCTTCTTCATGGCTTCTGCGACGGTCACAAAAACTCCTCCTTACGATACGGTATCCGCGCGCTCCGGCGGGGTCAGGAACCAGTCGATGTAGTCCGTGGGATGCGCGATGGAGCCGCGCGTGGTGTAGACGGCGAGGTGCTTGAAGAGAACGGGGGTAATGTAGCCGCGCTCGCAGAGCCGCTTATAGAGGTTGTAGCTGTTGCCGTTGTTGGCGAGCGCCTGATTGCAGAGGTTCAGCATGACGCTGTCGTCGAGTCCGCCGTAGCACATGGAGCCGTAGACGGAGAAGAATGGCGAGAGATCAAAGTTGCTGGACAGGCGGATTTCTCCGTAGTAGAGGTCAAAATTGCCGGTTTGCAGCGCCTGCCGGTACTCGGACAGTTCCATCGTCTTGAGCGTCAGCTTGAAGCCGAGGGTGTTGAGGGCGTTCACAACCTCCGTCGCTGCCTCGACGCGCTGATAGCTCGATGAGCAGACGATCATCGTGCCGGAGACGGGAACCGCGTAGCCAAGGGACGAAACATAGAGGTCGAGCGTCCCGTCGTGGTCCATGTCCTCTACCGACGCGCTCTCCAGCTGCTGCTGGAACTTTGTGAGGCTGTAGCTATACGTATTGGCGAGCTTCACATCGTAGAACGGCGCGTCGGGACTTGCGGGCAGAACGGCCGCCTGCGCAAAGCCGCCCATGATATCGGTCGCGATGTGTTCGCGGTCTATAGCGTAGGTGATGGCGCTGCGAAGGCCGTAGTTCGAGAAGACTTTGCTGTTGATATTATAGCCGACGTACTGCATGATGGGGCTTTTTGCGTCCCAGAGCTCGTAGTCGTTGTGGAAGCCCGCAAAGGCGGCGGAGTTCGGGTCGGTGAGGACGAGGTTCACGTTTTCGTACTCAAAGTTGTCTCGCACCTCGGAGGTCTTTTCGACCAGAGTCAGGGAAATTTCGTCGAAGTCCACGATGGGAGCTGCTGTCTGCCACCAGTTAGCGTTTTTGACAAGGCGGGTGTCGCTTTCCATGACGTAGGGCCCCGAGCCAAGAGGGGATGCTTCGTCGACAGAGCCGTCTTTGATGATCGGAATGTCGAGAAGAAGCGGCAGGCACTCGTAGGCCGTGTCGGTGGTGAGCGTCAGGGTCGTCTCGTCGTCCGCGGTGATGGACAAAACATGGCGCAGGCGGGAGCCATAGTAGACCGTGCCGCGCGAGGAAAGAAGCGAATAGGCTGCGTCCTGCGCGGTGACGGGGCTTCCGTCGGAGAAGCGGGCTTCGGGCCTTAGATGGACGGTTGTGGTGAGGCCGTCGCCAGATACGTCGTAGCTTTCGGCCAGAACCGGGGAGACCTCGAACGTTTCGCTGCCGACGACGAACAAAGGCTCATAGAGAAACGAGAGGATGCAGCGGTTATTGAGGCTCTCACAGTTATACGGGTGCACGCCGTAGCTTTTCTGGTAGGCAAGGCCGAAGGAAGAAATGTCGTTGAAGACCTCGGTCACAACAGCGGTTGTCTCCGGGGCGGAGGCTTCCTCCGCGGCGGCAGCCTCTTGCTCGGCCTGCGTCTGGTCGGCGGTTTTGCCGGTAAATTTGCTCGTGAACCATGAAAAATCCAGCTTTCCGCCCGAGCAGCCGGTGAGCAGGCTCAGAAAAAGCGCAAAGATGAGAAGAACCGAAACGCGTTTTTTCATGTCGCGGCCTCCTCGGGGAGCTTGATGATGCCCGTGTGAGAGCCGCGACGGCCCTTGGTATAGCGGTGGGACCAAAACCGGTCGGGCTGGCACATGGTGCAGGCCGGACTCACATCGATTTTTGTTACGCCCGCGCGTGTGAGCCAGAGCTTATTTAAGCCCTTGTTGTCGACGAAGTACTTTTCTCCGCGCTTTTCGATAAAGGCGTTTGCCTCGTCTCCAAACGCTCGCAGCATCGCCTGCGGGACATCAATGTCCGTTTCAAAGCAGCACTGCGAAATGCTCGGGCCGATGGCCGCACAGATGTCTTCCGGTCTGGAGCCGAATTCCGCAATCATTTTCTCGACAGCCTTGCGGGCAATGCCGTTTGCCGTGCCGCGCCAGCCGGCGTGGATAGCCGCGACAACCCTTTGCACCGGGTCATAGAACAAAATCGGCGTACAGTCGGCGGCAAAGCACACGAGCGCCACACCGGGTTCGTTCGTAATGAGGCCGTCGCAGACGTCGGGCTGATTGCAAAACAGTCCTTTGCCGCAGTCGCTTTTTCCCACGCGCAGGATGATATCCGTGTGCTCCTGCCACGTGTGGACGACCTCCTCGGGCGAAAAGCCCACGGCGGCTCCTAAAATTTCGTAGTTCCGGAGCACGTTTTCCATGCTGTCGCCGCGGCTTGTGCCGAGGTTGAGCGTGGAGAACTGGCCCTCGCTCACGCCGCCGTAGCGGGTGGAAAAGCAGTGAATCGCGCCGTCCAGCGCGTCGGCAGTTAAGTATTCAAGACTTCCTTTTTGGATGGTATGAAACATAATGATCCTCAATCGGTGACGCGGCGTGTGCCGAGCAGGTCTCCGGTGTCCGCGTTTAGATATAGATACAGATTGTTCAGGGGGTCTTCCGTCTCGTGCAGATGCACACACCAGATGCGCATATCGCAGGTCAGGTGACCGAAGTCCTCGTCCCGGAATTCGCCGTCGTACCAGGTAAACGCCTGCACGCCCGCTTCACTCATCTGGTTCCACGCCGGACCGCCGGGCGCGGGGAGCGTCGCACCTTCGTCCAGATCGTAAAGCGCCGTGTCGGACGCCGCATAAACGGAAGTCTCCGTGCGGCGCGGAAAGACCGGCAGCGTGGACACTGCCTCCGCAACGGCAATTGCGCCTTCCTCCGTCAGCGGGAGCGGCTCGTTTGGGAGCGTGACTTCCGCGGGGGAAGCTGCTTCTGCCGCAGACGCAGCTTCTGCGGTATCCGGCTCCGGTTCTAATTCCGCGGGCAAAACGGTCGCCGGTTCTGACTCTGCGGGAAAAGTGGGCGCTGCTTCTGATACCGGCGCGCTTTCAGCCGGCTGCTCGATGGCTTCCGGCTCCGGAGAAACCGCAGGTTTTTGCCTTGCGCAGGCGCAGAGCAAGCTCAAAAGCAGCAGCGCGGTCAGAAATTCTGCGCGGCGCGTCATGCCTGTTTGCCCTGTTCGGCGGCGAGGTCCTTATCCCGGCAGCACTTTTTGTATTTCTTGCCGCTGCCGCAGGGGCAGGGATCGTTCGGGCCGACCTTGATCTTCTTGACAACGGGCTGGCGCTTGACGGTTTTGTCTCCGCCGCCGCCCTCGCTGGTGATCTTCGCGACGCGCTCGCGCTTGACCTCTTCGTTCGTGCGCAGGCGGACGAGGAAGACCCGGCGGACAATCTCTTCCTTGATGGCGTTCGTCATGGCCTCGAACATGTCGAAGCCCTCGCGCTTATACTCGATGACGGGGTCGGTCTGCGCATAGGCGCGCAGGCGGATGCCCTGCCGCAGATCGTCCATTGCGTCGATGTGATCCATCCAGTACTCATCGACGACGCGGAGGGTAATGACACGCTCGAGCTCCCGCATGACGGGAGAGCCGTACTGCGCTTCCTTTTTCTCATAGGACTTGCGGAGCATGTCGGAAATGCGGTCTGTCATCTGCGCGGCGTCCATGGTCTGGAGCTCTTCGTCGGTCGCGATCCACGCGCCTTTGGGGAAGCAGATGTTCTCAAAGTGGCTCATGAGTGAGAAGAATGCCTGCCGGTCTTCCAGATGCGGCTGACCCGCGAACGCGTTTGTGACGTAGCTTTCGACGTAATACTGCATCATGGAGGCGATGCTCTTTTGAAGGTCTTCTCCGTCGAGTACCTGCCGGCGCTGCTCGTAGATGATCTTGCGCTGGGTGTTCATCACGTCGTCGTATTCAAGCACGCTCTTACGCGCCTGATAGTTGCGGCTTTCGACCGTCTTCTGGGCGTTTTCGATTGCGCCGGAGAGAATCTTTGCGTCGATCGGGGTGTCCTCGTCGATGCCGAGCGTCTCCATCATGCGCATGACGCGCTCGGAGCCGAACAGACGCATGACGTCGTCTTGCAGCGACAGATAGAACTGCGTTTCGCCGGGGTCTCCCTGACGGCCGGCGCGGCCGCGCAGCTGATTATCAATACGGCGCGATTCGTGGCGCTCGGTACCGATGATGAAAAGGCCGCCTGCGTTTCGCACAAGCTCTGCCTGCTGATCGACCTCTACCTTATATTTGGCGTAGGCTTCTTTATAGGCGGCTCTTGCGGCGAGAATTTCGGGGTCGTCCGTTTCGGCAAAGGAGTTGGATTCGGCGATGAGTTCGTCGGAAAGGCCCTGCTTTTTGAGGTCGCTCTTGGCCATGAACTCCGCGTTGCCGCCGAGCATGATATCCGTGCCGCGGCCTGCCATGTTGGTCGCGATTGTGACCGCGCCGAGATGACCGGCCTGCGCGACGATTTCGGCTTCCTTTTCGTGGTGCTTGGCGTTCAGAACGTTATGCGGGATACCTTCACGCTTTAAAAGCTGAGAAAGAAGTTCGGATTTTTCGATCGAAATTGTGCCGACCAGAACAGGCTGCCCCTTGGCATGGCATGCCTTGATCTTCTCAATGACGGCGCGGAACTTGCCGGGCTCGGTTTTATAGACAATATCGGGGTTATCGATACGGATGACAGGCTTGTTCGTCGGGATTTCGACCACATCGAGGTTATAAATGCCGCCGAATTCCTCTTCCTCGGTGAGCGCCGTGCCGGTCATGCCGGAGAGCTTGCCGTACAGACGGAAGAAGTTCTGGAATGTGATCGTTGCAAGGGTCTTGTTTTCGCTCGCGACGGAAACGCCCTCCTTGGCCTCGATCGCCTGATGGAGGCCCTCGTTGTAGCGCCGGCCGTACATAAGGCGGCCTGTGAACTCGTCGACAATGATGACCTGACCGTCTTTGACCACGTAGTCGATGTCCTTTTTCATGAGGCCGCGCGCCTTCATGGCTTGGTTGATATGGTGCGAAAGCGTGGCATTCTCCGCGTCAGCTAAGTTCTCGACACCGAAAAATTCTTCGGCCTTTTTGATGCCCGCCTGCGTCAGAGACACCGTGCGGTCTTTTTCATCGACCACGTAGTCGCAGTCATACTGGTCTTGCAGCTCCTTATCATCCGTCGAGGAGAAGACCTGCTTTTTGAGCCGCGCCACAAAATAGTCCGCCATCTCATAGAGCTTGGAAGATTCTTCACCCTTGCCGGAGATGATGAGCGGGGTTCTGGCTTCATCGATCAAAATGGAGTCGACCTCGTCGACGATGGCAAACGAATGGCCGCGCTGGACCATTTCTTCTTTGTAGATGGCCATGTTGTCGCGGAGATAGTCGAAGCCGAGCTCATTGTTCGTGCCGTAGGTGATGTCGGCGGCGTAGGCCGCTCTTCGCTCGGCGGGGGTCAGGTCATGGACGATCAGGCCGACGGAGAGACCGAGGAAGCGGTAGACCTTGCCCATCCACTCCGAGTCGCGCTTGGCAAGATAATCGTTGACGGTGACGATGTGAACGCCTTCTCCGGTGAGGGCGTTTAAGTACGCGGGTAAAATGGCGACGAGGGTCTTGCCTTCGCCGGTCTTCATTTCGGCAATTCTTCCCTGATGGAGCACGACGCCGCCCACGACCTGCACGCGGTACGGGCGCATGCCGAGCACCCGGCTTGCCGCCTCGCGGATGGTTGCGAAGGCCTCGGGGAGAAGATCGTCGAGCGTTTCGCCGCCGGCCAGGCGCGTTTTGAATTCCTGCGTCTTGGCGCGCAGCTCGTCATCCGACAGCTTTTTATACGGCTCTTCGAGGGCCATGACCTTGTCGACCGTGGGGGCGAGCTTTTTGACCTCGCGCTCCGAGCGCGTTCCGAACATTTTTGTAAACAGTCCCATAGGTATATCTGCCTTCCTGCGCCCAAAACGGCGCGAAGTAATTTTATCAATTCCTGAAACTACATTATATCATACCGGACAGGCTAAAAAAAGAAGAAATTGTGAATTTCCATGTGTTGATTTACCGACCGGATGCTGATAAAATAGGGCGCGAGGAAAAAAGTCGGGTTTTTAACAAAAAGTGAGGTTTTACTATGGCAATTCGTTTGGCGGCGCTGGATGTGGATGGGACGCTCCTTGCGCCGGACAATTCCATTACGCCCGCGACAAGGCAAGCCATCCGCGAGGCCAAGGACGCGGGGCTCGAGATCGTGGTGTGCACGGGACGCTCGTTCGTCGAGGTGCAGGACATTCTGCGCCAGCTGCCCGAGGTGCGGTATTTGAGCTGCGGCACGGGGGCGTACGCGCTCGACGTGTGGACGATGGAGATGCTCTATACTGGGAAAGGCGGCGTATCGCGCGGTCGCGCAGGCGGACTGCATGGTGCATTTTTACACGGGACTTTCCGTGCGGCACTCGCGCTGGTGCATGGACCATTTTTCGGATTATATGGAAGAGAAAATGCGGCCGCTGATGGAAAAGACGCACATCATTGAGGACGACCTGGACGCGTATGTCGAAAACAGTCACGACCCGGTCTATAAGCTCTATGTGACGTTCCCGCGGAAAGAGGAGTATGACAAGGCGTACAATGCCGTGAAGGATCTGCCGGTTTTCCTGACGGACGGCGGCTGGGCGATTGATCTGGAGGTCATGAGCCGGGACACGGACAAGGGCGTGGCGCTCAAGGCCTTAGCCTCCCGGCTGGGGATTCCCCGCGAGCAGGTCCTCGCGATGGGAGACAGCGGCAATGACTGCGCGATGCTCCGGTACGCCGGGATTGGCGCAGCGATGGGAAACGCGAGCGAGCTGGCGAAAAAAGCGGCCGACGTGATTGCGCCCAGCAACCGCGAAGACGGCGTTGCATGGATGCTCCGGCGCGCGGCAAGAGGAGAGATTTAAATGGGAATGGGTGATCTGACGCTCCGGATGGCGCTGATTGTGGCGGTCGGCGTATTTCTGGCTTCCTTTACCGACGCGATTGCGGGCGGCGGCGGGATTATCTCGGTGCCGACATATTTGCTTGCGGGACTTCCGGCACACTATGCGCTGGGGACGAACAAGCTTTCTGCCGGACTCGGCACGATTGCGTCCACGGGGCGGTTTATCAAAAACGGCTATGTCGACTGGAAGCTCGGCGTGCCGTCGATTGTGCTGGCGCTCATCGGTTCGCATTTTGGAACAAAATTGCAGCTGATGATGGAAGAAAAATATCTTCAGTATCTGCTTCTGGTGGTGCTGCCGGTGGTGGCGTTTGTCGTCTTGCGGCAGCGGGAGCTTCCGGAGGAAAGAGGGAGCATTGAGCCCAAAGCGCAGATGGCGATCGTGTGCGCGGCGTCTCTGGTCGTGGGCGCATACGACGGGTTCTATGGCCCGGGAACGGGAACATTTTTGCTGCTCATCTTCTGCAACCTCGCGAAAATGGACGTGCGCACGGCGGGCGGCAATGTGAAGCTTGTGAATCTCGCGTCCAATGTGGGCGCGCTCTTTACGAGCCTCATGAGCGGGAAGGTGTTCCTCGCGCTGGGACTCATCGGCACGGTGACGAGCGTGCTGGGGCACTACATCGGCTCCGGGCTTGCCATCAAAAACGGCTCGAAGATCGTCAAGCCCACGGTCATCATCGTTCTGATTCTGCTTGCAATCAAGGTCCTTCAGGGGCTGATTTCCGGATAAGGAGGAACATTATGAAAAAGACCATCGGAATCCTCGGCGGCATGGGGCCGCTGGCCACGGCGGATCTGTTCCGCAAGATCACGCTTTTCACAAAGGCGGGCTGCGACAACGATCATATCCGCGTCTACATTGATTCCAACGCGCAGATACCCGACCGCACGGCGGCGATTTTAAATGGCGGGAAGGACCCGCTGCCCGAGATGCGCGCGGCGCTGCATTCGCTCGAGGCTTGCGGGGCAGACTGCGTGATCATGCCCTGCAACACGGCGCACTATTTCCTGCCCGGATTGCAGGCGGAGACGAAGCTGCCGTTTCTGAGCATGCTGGAGGCGACGGCAAAGGCCTGCGCTAAATTTTACCCCGGCAAGACCGCGGCCGTGCTTGCGACAAAGGGCACGCTTGCAACGGGACTTTATGAGAAGGCGCTCGAAAAAGAGGGCGTATCGTTCGTCATTCCGGACGACGGAGAGAAGGATGTTCTGATGCACCTCATCTATGATGTGGTGAAGGCGTCAAAGCCGCTCGCGCCGGAAGAGGTCACGTGGAGAGCACTTCTGGAGGGACTGCGCAAAAAGGGCGCGGACTACTTCATCCTCGGCTGCACGGAGCTTCCAATCGTGGCAGATACCCTCCCTGTGGAAGGACCCTTTATCGACCCTACGGCGGAGCTTGCCAAGGCGGCCATCCGCTTCTGCGGGTATGAAACGACGCAGGATTGACTGCAAATCATGCAAATACATATGCGCACACCTGGAAAACATGGGTGTGCGCATGTCTTGCCTTTGAAGGACAACTTGCAAAACATCGACGAGGAATTGTGGAAAAGCTACAAAATAAAATCGCAAAGATTCGGCTCTTTTGTCAAAAATATAACAGAAAGTTTGGGGAAGTTCACGAAAAATTAACATGATGCAAAAAATCCTTTGCGCCGCTTCACGTGCCATGGTATAATCAGGATGCGGGAGGATGGGAAAGCTTCCGCGAAAACGTTTTTTGTGAGGAGAAAAGAGTCTATGAAAGAAAAGAAAAAGCTCAGCCTCGGCGTATGGATCATGATCGGCCTCGTGGCCGGTATCGCGGTTGGTGCGATTCTCTGGGCGGCGATGGGCGCGGAGAACGCGACAAACTTTACGGCCAGCTATCTCAAGCCCTTCGGCGACATTTTCGTCAACCTTCTGAAGTTTATCGTTGTACCGCTGGTGCTGCTCTCCATTATGGACGGCATGTTCTCCATGGGCGATATCGGCAAGGTCGGCAAGATCGGCTGGAAGACCGTTGTGTACTTCCTGGCGACGACGGCTGTTGCCTGCGTCATCGGCCTCGTGGTCGCGAACCTTTTCAAGGGCAGCTTCCCGGTTCTGTCGCTTGCAGAGGACGCGGCGTATGAAGCCAAGGAAAGTGACCTTATGACGACCATCAAGAACATCTTCCCGTCGAACGCGGTGCAGCCGCTGCTGGATGCGTCGATGCTCCAGATCATTGTCATTGCGCTGCTGTTCGGCTGCGGCGTTCTGGTCGCAGGCGAGAAGGGCAAGCCCTTCGCAACGTTCGTTTCCTCGTTCAACGAGGTCACGCAGACTGTCATGTCCTTCATCCTGAAGGTTTCCCCGATCGGTGTGTTCTGCCTGATGAGCTGGGTCGTCGCGGCGCAGGGCCCCAAGATTCTCGGCTCGCTCGGCCTCGTTCTGCTGGCTGCCTACATCGGCTACATCATCCATACTGTTCTCGTCTACAGCCTGTCTGTCAAGGTCTTCGCGGGCATGAGCCCCCTGCGGTTCTTCAAGGGCATTCTTCCTGCGGCGGTGTTCGCCTTCACGTCCACGTCCTCTGTGGCTTCGCTGCCAGTTTCCAAGGAGTGCTGCGATGAGATGGGCGTTGAGAAGGACATTTCTTCGTTCGTTCTGCCGCTCGGCGCGACAATCAACATGGACGGCACGGCAATCTACCAGTGCGTGGCCGCCATCTTCCTTGCAAAGTGCATCGGCATGGAGCTTGGCCTCGCGCAGATGGTCACCATTGTTGTCACCGCGACCCTTGCTTCCATCGGCACGGCCGGCACCTCCGGCGCGGGCATGATCATGCTGGCGATGGTTCTCGAGGCTGTCGGTATCCCGACCACCTACATCGGCATCATCTATGGCATTGACCGCCTGTTCGATATGGGCCGTACCGCGCTGAACGTTGTCGGCGACGCATCGTGCGCAATCTGTGTCAACCATTGGGAATCCAAGGCTGCTGCGAAGAAGGTCGCAAAGTAAGAGCACTTTCCAAAAATGCCCGCCGAATTCCGGCGGGCATTTTTTAAGGAATGCAGGCATTATTTTGGGAAAAAGGTGCGCCCCGACTGCGCGTATAATTTTTGCCCCATCGGGGCAGAACTCTGCAAGGCATGACTTGCATTTCGGAAAAGAACTGGTATACTGTAGAATAGGATGAGCGGCGCGGGTCGCGCGGCTTGCGGATCAAATTCAAACAGAAAGGTTACGATGATATGAGCGTTGCATACAAAGACCGCACGCAGGAGGAACTGAAACAGGAGCTGGCCAGTGCACAGGCAGGCTATGAGGCGCTGAAGGCGCAGGAGCTCAAGCTCAACATGGCGCGCGGCAAGCCCGGAAAGGAACAGCTGGACATGGTGTCCGATCTGCTGACGGTTTTAAATAACCCTGACCAGTGCATGTGTGACGGCATGGACGTTCGCAACTACGGCGAGCTTTCGGGTCTTCCGTCCGCGAAGCGGCTGTTTGCCGAGATTCTAGGCTGTAAGCCGGAGGAGTGCTTCATCGGCGGCAGTGCATCTTTGACGCTCATGTATGACGCGGTGTCCAAGGCTGTGACGCACGGGATGCTGCATTCGGAAAAGCCGTGGTGCAAGCTCGACAGCGTGAAGTGGCTCTGCCCCGCGCCGGGCTATGACCGCCATTTCAAAATTACGCAGTCGTTCGGCTTCGAGATGATCACGATCCCCATGACCCCGACGGGACCCGATATGGACATGGTAGAGGAGCTGGTAAAGGACCCGGCGGTCAAGGGCATGTGGTGCGTGCCGAAGTACTCGAATCCCGACGGCATCATCTACTCCGATGAGACAATCCATCGCATCACAAATATGAAGCCCGCGGCGAAGGACTTTATGCTCATGTGGGACAACGCCTACTGTGTCCATGAGTTTGAGGGCGATTTCGTCCCGTTTGAAGATATCCTGACACTCTGCCGTGAGGCGGGCAATCCCGATATGGTCTTTGAGTTCGCTTCGACCTCGAAGATCACCTTCCCGGGCGCGGGCATTTCCGTCATGGCCTGCTCGGAGGCGAATCAGGCCTACATGCAGAAGCTCATGGGGATTCAGATGATCTCCTACGACAAGGTCAATGAGCTGCGGCACGTGCTGTATCTCAAGGACAAGCAGACGACGCTCGCGCTTATGAAAAAGCACGCAGCCGTTCTTGCCCCGAAGTTCCATTGTGTCCTCGAGATGCTGGACCGCGAAATCGCGCCGCTGGGCATCGCAACCTGGCAGCGGCCGAAGGGCGGCTACTTTGTCTCGGTCAACACTGAGCCCGGTCTTGCCAAGCGGACGCTGGCGCTTTGCAAGGAAGCGGGCGTTGTGATGACCGGTGCGGGCGCAACGTTCCCGTACGGCGTCGACCCGCAGGACTCCAACATCCGTATTGCCCCGTCGCTGCCACCCGTTGCAGAGCTTCAAAAGGCGATGGAGGTCTTCTGCGCGAGCCTGAAGCTTGCGGCGCTGGAAAAGCTGCTTGCATAATTTGAGCAAAACCTTTACAATAATACACAAGGCGTCCGGAGCCATCGACGGCTTCGGGCGCTTTTTGTTTGATTTTTACTGCTCCGATTGGGAGGTTTTTATGAAGCATATTTGCGTTGGTGTGATGGCGCATGTGGACGCGGGGAAGACAACGCTTCTGGAGGCAATGCTATACAGGGGCGGCGCGACAAGGCGTCTTGGCCGGGTCGACCATCAGGACGCGTTTCTGGACACGGACGAGCAGGAGCGCGCGAGAGGGATCACGATCTTTTCCAAGCAGGCGGAGCTGGCGCTCCCGGAGGCAAGCATCACGTTTCTGGATACGCCGGGACATGTGGACTTTTCCGCCGAGATGGAGCGGACGCTTCAGGTGCTGGATTTTGCGCTGCTGCTTGTGAGCGGGACAGACGGGGTGCAGAGCCACACGAGAACGCTCTGGCAGCTTCTGCGCCGGTACCGGATTCCGACGTTTTTGTTTGTTAACAAGATGGACCTGCCCGGCAAGGGGAAAGACGGCATCATGGAGGAGCTCCGGCGGGAGCTCTCGGAGGGGTGCGTGGCCTTTGACGAAGAAACGGCGGCGCTTTATGAGGAGCTGGCGCTGCTTGACGAAGGGCTCATGGAGCAGGTGCTCGAAACAGGAAAATTAGAGGACGCGCAGATCGCAGAGCTGATTGCAAGCCGACGCGTGTTTCCGTGCTTTTTTGGTGCGGCGCTTCGGATGGAGGGCGTGGACGAGCTGCTCTCTGCCTTGCAGCGTTATACGAAGGAACCGAAGTACCCGGAAGCGTTTTCCGCGCAGGTCTATAAAATTGCGCGGAGCGAAAAGGATGAGCGGCTGACGTTTTTGAAGGTCACGGGCGGAACGCTTGCGGTCAAGCAGGTTCTGCGCGGGGAAGACTGGGAGGAAAAGCCCGACCAGCTCCGGCTCTATTCGGGAAGCAAATTTACCCTCCTGCAAGCCGCGCCCGCCGGGACGATCTGCGCGGTGACGGGTCTCAGCCAAACGCAGGCGGGAGAGCATCTGGGAAGCGGAAAGGGCGCGGCTGCGCCGGTTCTCGAGCCGGTGCTCGAATACCGGATGCATGTGGACACCGACGACGTACAGGGGGCGTATTTAAAGCTTCGCAGGCTCGAGGAGGAAGATCCCCAGCTGCATCTTCTCTGGGACCATCAGCTGCGGGAAATCCGCGTGCAGCTGATGGGCGCGGTGCAGATGGAGATTTTGCAGAAGCTGATCCAAAATCGCTTTGATCTGTCCGTCAGCTTCGACGAGGGAAATATCGTCTACAAGGAGACAATCGTGGCTCCCGTTGAGGGCGTGGGGCACTATGAGCCCCTGCGGCACTATGCAGAGGTACATCTGCTTTTAGAGCCCGGAGAGCCGGGGAGCGGGATCGCGCTGGACACCATGTGCAGCGAGGATGTGCTCGCGCGGAACTGGCAGCGGCTTATTTTCACGCATTTGCAGGAGACGGTGCAGCCGGGCGTTCTGACGGGAAGCCCTGTGACCGACCTTCGCATCACAATTGTCTCCGGAAGGGCGCACCTCAAGCACACCGAGGGAGGCGATTTCCGGCAGGCGACGTATCGCGCGGTGCGGCAGGGACTGCGGAAGGCGCAGACGGTGCTGCTGGAGCCGTGGTACGCGTTCCGGTTGGAGGTTCCGGCGAATTTTGTGGGTCGGGCGATGACGGACCTGGAGCGGATGCACGCGGTGATCTCCGCGCCGGAGGTGGAAGAAGCAAAGGCTGTCATTTCGGGCGCGGGACCTGTGCGGCTTCTGCGAGGGTACACGGCGGAGGTCACGGCCTACACGAGAGGGCAGGGGCGGATCTCGTACCAGCCGGACGGATATAAACCGTGCCCCGAGCAGGATGAGATCGTGCAGAGAATCGGCTACGACCCGGAGCGCGATCTTTTGCATCCGACGGGCTCGGTCTTTTGCGCGCATGGCGCGGGCTTTGAGGTCAAGTGGGACGAGGTGGACCGGATGGCGCATCTGCCGCTGCTGGATTTTGCGCCGAAGAAGGAGGAGACGCCTAAACGGATCGTCCGTTCGGTTGCATCCGGCGGCGCGCCGGAGCTTGAAAAGGAGCTGCTGTCGATCTTTGAACGGACGTACGGGCAGATCAAAAGACGGGATGTGCTGCCCATGATGGCGCTTCGCTCGCAGGATAAGCGCGAGCTGTTGGCGCAGATGGAGCCCGCGGAGGAGTTTGTGCTGGTCGACGGGTACAACATCATTTTCGCGTGGGACGAGCTCAAGGAGATCGGACGGGACAGTCTGGATGCGGCGCGGCACGTGTTGATGAATTTGCTCTGCAACTACCAGGGTTACCGGGGCTGCAACCTGATTCTGGTGTTTGATGCGTATAAGGTGCCGCAGAACCTTGGAACGGTCGAGAAGTACCACAATATATTTATTGTGTACACGCAGGAGGCTGAGACGGCGGACTCGTATATCGAGCGCGTGACCTATGAGCTGCGCGGGCGGAAAAAGGTGCGTGTGGCGACGTCCGATAACTTGGAGCAGCTGATCATCCTCGGCCACGGCGCGGTGCGCGTCTCAGCCAAGAGCTTCCACGACGAGGTCATGCAGACCCAGCAGGAGATCGAGCGCGTGATTGCGCAGAACAACCAGAAAAGCAAATAGAGCGTTCCGGCGGTATGCATCTGGCGTGCCGCCGGTTTTTGCGTTTGTGCGGCAAAATGCGGCCGGAAGCGATATGATGCGTGATATGACCTGCGCAGCCGGATGCGCTCCGGCAAGCCGAGGAGCCCCGAAGGATCGGAAAATAATCCGCGCCCGCGGCCGGGGATTTTCCTGTTTTTTACGGACAAAGCAACAAAGCGAATCAGGCTGCGCGAGAAAACAGAAGAGCGGAAGGTGGGATATTACCATATGAAAAAGAATATATCATATAAGAAATATGAGATTATGTGGAAAACGATATATTCAATAAGGAAAATTATATCGATAAAAAATTACTAATATTTTGGCGTATTATTTACGGTTTTTTCGTTATATACAAAAGAAAACTTGATTTTTTTGTGAAAATGATTTATGCTTATAAACAAGCGGAACAAATGAAAAAACAGTTTTTTCCGGCAGAATACTAAAAAGGAGAAAACTGGATGGTGAGAAAGCGTGACGGCGGCATGACAAAAACAGGAACGATCGCCTGCGCGGCGCTGGCTCTGGCGCTGACGCTGCTGTTGTGCGGCTGCGCGGAGAAACAGGTATCCACGGAAGTTTTTGCCATGGATACCGTCATGCAGCTCACGGCTTACGGCTCCGGTGCGGAGCGGGCACTGGGTGTTGCGGAGAGAGAACTGGCGAGACTGGACGCGGAGCTCTCGGCGCAGCGCACGTCGAGTGAGATCGCAAAGCTCAACGCAGGCGGCGCATGCGAGAACGAGGAGGTGCTGCGCGTTTTGGCGCGCGCGCTTGAAATTGCAGAACGCACGGACGGCGCATATGACCCGACGGTGTATCCTTTGATGCAGCTTTGGGGCTTTGGAACGGAAAGCGCGCATGTGCCGCAGCAGACGGAAATTTCAGATGCGCTCGGCGCGGTCGGCTATGAAAAGCTTTCCGCCGTGACATCGCCCTATGCGCTGCCAAGCGGTATGGCGGTAGATCTCGGCGGCATCGGAAAGGGCTTCGCGGCCGAAACGCTGCGAACTTGCTTACAGGAGCAGGGCATCCGCTCGGCGGTTTTGTCCCTTGGCGGCAATGTGACGCTCATAGGAAGCAAGATAGATGGCTCCGACTGGACGGTCGGCTTGCAGGACCCCGATGGAGACGGCTGCTTCGGCTATGTCTCCGGCAAGGACGTAAGCGTCGTGACCTCGGGCGGCTATCAGCGGTATTTTGAGGAAAAGGGCAGGCGGTACTGGCATATTTTAGATGCAAAGACCGGCTGGCCCGCCGAGACCGGGCTCAGCTCGGTGACGATCGTGAGCGCGGACGACACCTTGGCCGACGGCTTATCGACGGCGCTTTTTGTGATGGGACTTGACAAGGCAATAGAGTTCTGGCGGGCATCGGACGATTTTGAGGCGGTATTTCTGCTGGATTCCGGCGAGATTTATGTGACGCAGGGGCTGCAGGGCAGCTTCTGGTCGGAGAGAAGCTTTGAGGTGATCGCGCGATGAAGAGCCGGAGCTGGGCAATGTTGTTCGCGGGACTGATCGCGGCGCTGCTTCTTTTGTGGAAGCTGCTTCCCGGAAGCGGCGGCAATACGGTCGGGGTGTATCAGGACGGCGATCTTGTGAAGACGATTTACCTGCCGCACACGGGAGAAACGGAGACGTTCGAGCTTTCCGGCGTTGCAGGCGGCAATACCATAGAGGTTTCCAAGGACGGTGTGCGCGTGATATCCGCCGGATGTCCCGATCAGGTCTGCGTGGCGCATGGATATCTGGTATCCGGCAAGGAGCCGATCATCTGCCTGCCGAACCGGCTGGTGATACGCTTTCTGGAGGATGTGAGGCTTGACAGCGCGGACGCGGTCGCCGGGGGAAGGAGCCTGCCATGAAAAAGCTCAGAAAGCTCACGCTGGCCGCACTTCTGACGGCGGCGGGGCTGGTGGTTTTTGTGATCGAGGCGCAGCTGCCGCCGCTGGCTGCGATTCCCGGGATCAAGCCGGGACTCAGCAATGTGTTTACGATGCTGACGCTTTTCTGGGTGGGGCCCTCGTGGGCGCTTGGGACGATGTTCGTCCGGGTGAGCCTCGGGTGTTTGCTCACTGGGCAGACGATGGCGTTTTTCTACAGCTTGTCGGGCGGGCTTCTCGCGTTTTTCATCATGTGGGCGCTCAAAAAGCCGCTGGGAGAAGAGAAGCTCTGGGTGCTCAGCGCGTTCGGCGCGATGGGACACAACCTCGGGCAGATGGCGGCGGCGCTGTTTATTACCCGCACGGCGGCACTTTTGTATTATCTTCCGGTTCTGATGGTTTCCGCCATCGGGACCGGGATATTTACCGGCCTTTGCGCGCAGCTGGTTTCCCGGCGCGCGCGGCGGGCAGGTTTTCTCAGCAAGTAACATGTATGTTCCAAAATGAACATTTGAGGGAGGAATTTGATTGAAGCGGTACTTACATGGAATCCATGTAGCGGGGCACAAATCGACGGCGCAGATGAGCGCGGTCAAGCTGCCGCTGCCGGATTCGGTGGTCATTCCGATGGCCATGCATATTGGCGCGCCGGCCAAACCGGTGGTCAAGGTCGGAGACTATGTCAAGACCGGGCAGCTGATCGGCGAGCCAGGCGGCTTCGTCTCCGCACCGATCTACGCAAGCGTTTCCGGCACGGTCAAGAAAATCGGCGAGATGCTGGGCTCCAACGGCCGGATGATGCAGACAGTCGAAATTGAGTCTGACGGGTTAGATGCGCGCTGGGAGGGCATTCAGCCGCCCAAGCTCGAGACCATGCAGGACTTTCTGGACGCGGTCCGCGCGAGCGGCCTTGTGGGCCTTGGCGGCGCGGGCTTCCCGACGGTCGTGAAGCTCACGGTTAAGAACCTGGACCAGATCAAGTGCGTCATCATCAACGGCGCGGAGTGCGAGCCCTATATCACCTCCGATACGCGCGCGATGATCGACTACTCGTTCGACGTGATCGCGGGCTGCCGGCTTTTGCAGAAGTTTTTGAAGGTGCCGCGCATTGTTTTCGGCATTGAGGACAACAAGCCCGAGTGCATCGAGCGCTATCGCGAACTGGTAAGCCATGAGCAGAACATGGAGGTCATGCCGCTTAAGGCGATGTACCCGCAGGGCGGCGAAAAAGTCCTCATCTACCACGTGACGGGCGAGAAAGTTCCGGAAGGGAAGCTTCCGTTGGATGTGGGCGCGGTCGTTCTCAACTGTACGACGATCTCTTCGATCGCAAGATATTGCAGAACCGGCCTGCCGCTTGTCAAAAAGTGCGTGACGGTCGACGGCTCGGCGGTCAAGAACCCCATGAACGTGCTGGTCCCGATCGGTACGCGGATGAAGGACGTGTTTGAGGCAACCGGCGGATTTAAGGAAGAACCGAAGATGGTTCTTTACGGCGGACCGATGATGGGCATCGCCGTGCCCGACCTCGAGCAGCCGATTTTAAAGAACACGAACGCGATTCTGGCATTCGGGGAAGCCGAGGCAACGCCGCCAGAGCCCACGGCCTGCATCAAGTGCGGCAAGTGCATCGCGCACTGTCCCTTGAGCCTGATGCCGTGCGAGATGGAGACGGCATACAAGAAGGGCAACATCGAAAGACTCATGCACCTCAAGGTCAACCTCTGCATGGAGTGCGGCTGCTGCTCGTTCATCTGCCCGGCGCACCGGCCCTTGGTGCAGACCAATAAGCTGGCTAAGGCGCAGGTTATGGCGTACAAGAACGCGCTCAAGGCAAAGGCGGAGGCCGAAAAAGCAAAGCTTGAGGCGGAAAAGCAGAAGGAGGCGGCAAAATGAGTCAGATTGTAGCGGCTTCGCCGCATGTCACAACGAAAAACTCCACTGCGGTCATCATGCGGGACGTTCTCATTGCGCTTTTGCCGGCGGTCATTGCCGGGTGCGTCGTCTTCGGACTGCGCGCGCTGCTGGTGGTCGCGGTTACAACGGCGGCTTGTGTCTTCTTCGAGTGGGGCTTTGAAAAGCTCTGTCATAAGCCCAGCACCATCTCGGATCTTTCCGCGGCGGTCACGGGCGTTCTGCTGGCGATGAACCTGCCGGTATCCATCCCGCTGTGGCAGGCCGTGTTCGGTGCGCTGGTCGCGATGGTTGCGGTTAAGGGCCTGTTCGGCGGTATCGGCAAGAACTTCGCGAACCCTGCCATTACGGCGCGTATTGTCATGTTCCTCGCGTTCTCGAAGACCATGACGGCGTGGGTCTTCCCGGACGCGGTGTCGAGCGCAACGCCTCTTGCGATGATGGCAAACGGCGAGTCGGTTGACTACCTGACGCTGCTGCTTGGCAACCACGGCGGCTGCCTTGGTGAGACGAGCGCGCTGGCGCTTCTCATTGGCTTTGCGTATCTTCTGATCCGGGGCGTTATCTCGTGGCACACGCCGGTCTGCTTCGTGGGTACGGTGTTTGTTATGAGCCTGATCCTCGGCCAGGACGCGGTGGGGCAGATCCTCTCCGGTGGATTGATGCTGGGCGCGATCTTCATGGCGACGGATTATTCCACGACACCGTCTACCAACTGGGGCAGAGTCCTATTCGGTATCGGCGCGGGCCTTCTCACGGTGCTCATTCGCTTCTACGGCGCGTATGCCGAAGGCGTTTCGTTCGCCATCCTCTTTATGAACATCCTCACGCCTTATCTGTCCAAGTGGACGGAGACGAAACCGTTTGGAGGTGCAGCGGCATGAGTGAAAAACAGGGTATCATCAAAGCGGTCGTCGTTCTGGTTGTGATCTGTCTTGTCATTTCCGGCGCGCTGGCTGTGGTTAATTCCTTTACGGCTCCGGTATCGGCGGCAAACGCCGAAGCAAGAGAAACGGCTGCGCGGCAGGAGCTGATTCCGGAGGCGGGCAGCTTCGAGCAGGTTACGGACGGTCTTCCTGAAAACGTTCTGAGCGCGTATGTCGGAAAAGCGTCTGACGGCAGCGTCGCGGGCTACGTCATTACGGCCTCCGGCAAGGGCTTCGGCGGCACGATTCAGGTCATGGTCGCCATCTCCCCGGAGGGAACGATCCTTCGCTGCAAGACGCTGGACGTTTCCAGCGAAACGAAGACGCTCGGCGGCCAGACGGCAAACGAGAGCTACTATGGCCAGTATGAGGGGCAGGACAGCTCGCTTTCCGGCGTGCAGGCAATCTCCGGCGCAACGATCACATCGACAGCGTACAAGGGCTGCGTGCAGACGGCGTTTGCGGCATATGAAACAGTAAAGGAGGCAGCAAAATGACGAAGCTTCAGAATCTTCTCAAGGGCCTCATCAAGGAAAACCCGGTTCTGGTGCTCGTGCTCGGCACGTGCCCGACGCTGGCCATCTCCACGTCTGTTACGGCGGCGTTCGGCATGGGCATTGCGGCGACCGTGGTTCTGATCCTTTCCAACATGGCAATTTCCGCGCTGCGGAAAATCATCCCTGATACAGTTCGCATCCCGTGCTACATCACGGTCATCGCGGGCTTTGTGACGATCGTTGAGCTCGTGATGGAGGCGTATACGTATGAACTGTATCAGTCGCTCGGCGTGTATCTGGCGCTGATCGTCGTCAACTGCATCATCCTTGGAAGAGCCGAAATGTACGCGAACAAGCACGGCGTGGTCGACTCCGCGATCGACGGCCTCGGCATGGGCCTTGGCTTTACGCTGGCGCTGTGCGCGATGGCGACGATTCGCGAAATTCTGGGTGCCGGCACGTTCTGTGGCATGCCCATCCCATGGTTTAACGACAACCCCATCGGCATTCTCACGATGGCGCCCGGCGGCTTCTTCGTGTTCGGCTGCATGATCGCGCTCGTTAACAAGATCACAAAGGGCAAGGCCATCACGAAAAAAGAGTTCGGCTGCGCGGCCTGCCCGGGCTGCGGGAAAGCTGGCGCTTGCAGCGGGAAGGAGGAAGCGGCGAAATGAAAACGGTACTTTTTGTCATTCTGACGGCCGCGATTACGAACAACTATGTGCTCGTCAAGTTCCTCGGTATCTGTCCGTTCCTCGGCGTTTCGAAGAAGCTCGATCAGGCGACCGGTATGTCCATCGCCGTTATCTTCGTCGAGGTTCTGGCGACGGCAGTTACGTGGCCGATCTATCATCTGCTGCTGGCCGGCAAGGTCGACTTCACCTATATGGAGACGGTCGTGTTCATCCTGGTCATTGCAGCTCTGGTGCAGTTGGTGGAAATCGTCCTCAAACGCTATATTCCGGCGCTTCACAAATCCCTTGGCGTGTATCTGCCGCTCATTACAACGAACTGCGGCGTGCTCGGTGTGACGATGAACAACATTTCCGACGGCCTCAATTACGGCGATTCGCTGCTGACCGCGCTCGGCTGCGGCCTGGGCTTTTTCATGGCGATGGTCATCTTCTCGGGCGTTCGCTCCCGGGTAGAGGACGCGGAACCGCCCAAGAGCTTCGAGGGTCTGCCCATTACGCTGGTTTCGGCTTCGATCGTTTCGCTGTCGTTCTTCGGCTTCTCGGGCGTGCTCGACCGGCTGTTCGGCGGTTAAGGAGGGAAATGCAATGAATGAAATTCTGATTCCCATTCTGGCTGTTACGATTATCGGCCTCATCTGCGGCGTGGGTCTGGCGGTTGCGTCCCACGTGATGGCGGTCAAGGAAGACGAGCGCTTCCCAGCCATTCGTGAGTGTTTGCCCGGCGCAAACTGCGGCGCATGCGGCTTTACCGGCTGCGACGGCTACGCGAAGGCGCTGCTTACCCCCGGCACGAAGACGAATCTCTGCGTCCCCGGCGGCGCTGAGGCGGCAAGAAAGCTCGCGGAGGTGCTCGGCGTGGAGGCCGAAGCTGTCGAGCCTAAGGTCGCGATCGTCCGCTGCGGCGGCGACTGCGAGCACACATCACCCAAGGAAGACTACCGCGGCATTGCCTCGTGTCAGGCGGCAAAGCTGTTCTTCGGCGGCAAGGGCACGTGCACGTACGGCTGCCTCGGCTTCGGAGACTGCGCAAAGGTCTGTCCGCATGACGCGATTTCCTGGAACAACGGCATTGCGGCCATCGACCAGTCCGTCTGCGTCGGCTGCGGCCTTTGCGCCAAGACCTGCCCGCAGCAGGTGATCGCGATCATTCCGCAAAGCGCGAAGACGGCGGTGCTCTGCTCGAACCACGACAAGGGCGCGCTCACCCGCAAGGCATGCAGCGCAGGCTGTATCGGCTGCATGAAGTGCGTCAAAACCTGCGAGCACGACGCAGTGCATGTCGAGGGCAACCTCGCCTCTGTGGACTACAGCAAATGCGTCGGCTGCGGCGCGTGCGCACAGGCCTGCCCGACGGGCGCTCTGCACGATCTTATCGCGAATGTAGAAGCGAAGGCTTGCTGAATTTTTTGATGGCGGTACAACCCCCATCTCTGCAATGCGGAGATGGGGGTTCTTCCTTCCCTACGGAAATTCTGCGGGTTTTCTCTCGTTGCAAAATCAGGGAAAATGGCGTATGATAGGGAAAAAGGACGGAAAGGGCGGGGCGGTATGAAACGAACCGACGAACAATTGCAGGAGCTTTTGCTGCGCAAGCTCTCGAAGGCCGGGCGGCTGCGGCGCAAGCAGCTCATTGAGGCAGGCATTGCGGTGCTTGGCATGGAGCGGGGGGCGGACGCGGATTTAAGCCCCGGTGCGCCGCTGACGATGATGAAGAGTCGGCTCGGCATGGTGCTGACCGGGCTCATCCACGCGGGCTCTATCCGTGAGGACGAGGCAGGCTATTTGCAGCTCGAGCGGGCGCAGGATATCGAATTTGCACCGGCGGCGATCCGCGCGTTTATCATCCGGACGCTGGAGGAAAGGGGGCTGCTCGGCAAGCAGGAGCTCTACCGGCTGGCAGAAATCCATTTCGGGACCGACAGAACCGCGACGAAGCAGGACGACAATGCCCTGCGAAGCGTCATGGGAAGGTGCCTTGTCGAGATGGAAAAGGAGCGCGCCGTCGTGAAAACCACGCGGGGCTACCGGCCGGGCGCACCCGGCGACTATCCGGCGACGGAGCTCGGCGGGTATCTTCGGCAGGCGGCCGAGGGCGGGGATTTAAAACGCTGCTTCCTGGAGGCCATCCACACAAAGGGCGGCGAATGGTTCGAGAGTTACTGCGTGCGGCTTTTGCGGGCGTATTACCTGTCGGAGGGGAAGCTCGTCGACGAGGGCTTTGTCACGGGAGGGTCGGATGACGGCGGCATTGACGGCGTGATCCACACGACGGACGATCTTGGTTACCGGGAGACCGTGCTCATGCAGATGAAAAACCGCCATGCGGTCATGACGGCAAAGGATGTGCGCGAGTTTTACGGCGCGGTCTGCGCGGAAAACGGTTCGCGCGGCATTTTCATCACGCTCTCCAGCTTCCACCCCGAGGCGCAGAAGCTTTTAGACAAGGTCGATAATCTCACGGGCGTGAACGGCGATAAGCTCTTTGAAATCGCAAGGCGCTGCAAGCTGGGACTGCTCGAAAAGAGCGGCAGGCTCTGCATCGACGAGGAGCTGCTGCTCAATACGTAAAATGACGAAATGGAATGAGAAAAAGGGAAGGCTTAAAGCCCTCCCTTTTTGCGTGTAAAACCTCGTAGAGTTTCGCCATCCGCAGATGGCGAAATAAATTGGAAATCCATGTTTCCGGCGGCTTTGCCGACCGGAAACATACTGCTCACCTTGCAAGTGTGAGCTTTTTGCGCAGGGCGCGAAAAGCTTGCGCGCAGTCAAGGTGCATTCCCCTTAATCAAAGAAGCTTTGCTTCTTTGATTACCGAGTCAGGAAGAACATGAGGGCGAAGAGGAGCGTGATGACCCAGGTGCCGGCATTGACTTCCTTGATCTTGCCGGTGAAGAGCTTGATGAAGACGTAGGAGATGAGGCCGAAGGCGATGCCGTAGGAGATGTTGTAGGTCAGCGGCATGAACGCGACGGTCATGAAGCCGGGAACGGCGGATGCAGGATCGTCCCAGTCGATGGAGCGGACGTTCGACATCATCAGAACGCCGACGTAGATGAGGGCTGCGGCGCAGGCGTAGGTCGGGATGAGCTGCGCGACGGGCGCGAGGAACATCGCAATGAAGAACAGCGCAGCGGTTGCCATGGAGGCAAGACCCGTACGGCCGCCTTCCGCGACGCCCGCGGAGGATTCGACGAAGGTGGTGACGGTGGACGTGCCGCAGACAGAGCCGCAGCAGGTCGCAATCGCGTCAGCCAGCATGGCCTTGTCCATGTTGGGGACGTTGCCGTCTTTGGTCAGCATGTTGCCCGCAGCGCAGGCGCCATAGAGCGTGCCGAGGGTGTCAAACATATCGACCATGCAGAATGCCAGCATCGTGGTGAGGAACATGACGATGAAGTTGCTCATGCCGTGCTCCGCAATGTACGGGGAGAAATCAAAGCCTTCGGTGAAGACCTTGCCGAATGCCTGCGTACCAAACTCTTTGAATGCGCCAAAGAAATCGGAGGTCAGGTTGGGAGCAACGGACGTAGCGTAGAAGTCGGGAACCGTAATGAGGCCGATGGCATAATACGCAACTGCGCCGCCGAGCATGCCCCAGAGGACTGCACCCTTGACCTTCTTCTTGGACATTGCGCCGATGGCAAACACGGCAATGATCGTCAGCAGCATCGGGAAGATAGAAGCCCAGGTTGCCGAGCCGGAGAAGACGTTGAAGGAGGCGAGGTTCACGAGCGTTGCGCCGTCGTCGACAACGATGCCCGCGTTCTGGAGGCCGATGAAGGCGATGAACAGGCCGATACCGGCGGAGATGGCCGTCTTGACGGCTGCCGGGATGGCGTCAAAGATCATCTTGCGAAGGCCGGTGACGGTAAGCAGAACGAAGACGATGCCATCAACGAGGACGAGCACAAGACCGTTCGCGTAGCTCAGGCCGAAGGTGAAGCAGACGGTGTAGACAAAAAATGCGTTCAGACCCATGCCGGAGGCCTGCGCCAGAGGGAGGTTTGCGAGAAGACCGATCAGAACCGTGCCGATGACGGCGGAAATCGCGGTTGCGATGTAGATCGCGCCGTAGCTCACGGTGCCGAGGCTTGCGAACATGCCGGCATTGACCATCAGAATGTAGGCCATTGCCATGAAGGTGGTCACACCGGCCATAATTTCGGTGCGCACGGTCGATCCGTGTTCCTTCACTTTAAAGTAGTTGCTCATGGGGTATTCCTTCCTTTCTTTCACGCGGCGAAGACCTTGCGTCCCGCCAATTCCACCATTATTATAGGAAAGAAGCGGACAAAAGGCAAGGCGGGAGGATGGGACGAAATCAACAAAAAAGCAAACAAATATTTTGGAAGACTCACCAATTTTTAGCCTGTTTTCGACAAACAAGATCAGCGTACGAAGATGGCGAAACAATGGAACAAACTGGGACAAAAAACGGACAGGGGAAGCGCGTGGCGGCGGAAAAGAATTGACTTTCCGGGGCTCGGCAGATATAATAATCGAGTGAGACTGCGTCAGCTGACGCAAAAGAAAATGCGAGGAGAGATACGCATGACATATCCGATGACCATTGCGGGACTCAGGCGCGAGCTGCCGCTTTGCAAGGTAGCGGACGATTTCTACATCGGCGCATTCATCATGTTCGGCGACGCGGAGATCACCGTGGCCTGCGCGAAAGAGCTTCTGGCGCGCGCGCCGAAGGAGTATGACTATCTGCTGACGGCTGAGGCCAAGAGCATTCCGCTGATTCATGAGATGGCGCGTCAGTCCGGCGCGAGCGAGTATTTTGTCGCGCGCAAGGGCATGAAGGTCTATCTGACGAACCCGATTCATGTGCAGGTGCACTCGATTACGACGCAGCACGATCAGGACCTCTACCTGTCGGGCGAGGACGCGGCGAAAATGAAGGGCAAGAAGGTTCTCATCGTCGACGACGTGATTTCTACCGGAGAGAGCCTGCACGCGCTGGAAGAATTGGTCCATCAGGCGGGCGGCGAGGTCGCCGGACGCATGGCAGTTCTTGCCGAGGGCGACGCGCAGAAGCGGGAGGATATTGTATATCTGGAAAAGCTCCCTACCTTCAACGCCGACGGAACCGTGAAGGGCTGAACCTACATAACAAAAACGCACTGTGGACAATCTCCGCAGTGCGTTTTTTGATGCTGCTCAGAGGATGCTCACGATTCCGGCGGAAATGGCCGCGACAGCGGCAAAAAGCGGGATACCGCGCACAAACGAGCTGATATGCTTTTGCGGGTCCTGATACGGCGCTTTTTCCGGCAGAAAGGAGAAGCGGATGCGCTTCGTGTTCCGCCACCAGAGAAGATCGATCACGACAAGGTCAAAAAGGCCGAGTCCTTCGCCCAGCGCGAGAAAATAGAAGAAGGCCGCGCGGTAGCTGGTGAGTCCAAGCACGGTTTTGAAGACCCGACCGAGGACAGAAAAGACGACGATAAACAAAAGCAGATTGCTCAATAAAATCGCGGGAAGGCTTTTTTCCTTCGGAAGATACGGCGAAAGCTCCGGGCGCTGCCGGACGATGCGCTGCACATCCTCCGGATACGAGCGCAGGCCGAGAAGATTTTTCCGGTCGCCGCCGGTACCAAGGACGCACATGCCCCAGTAGAAAAAACAGAACACGAGAATCGTGATGTATTTCATAGGATCTCCTTAGAAGCTGGCTTTTCCGGATAGCGGATGAGATCGTACAGCTTCCCAAATGCGCCAACGTCGCGCGTCCCGGCAAGCTCCATGCCAAGATGCTGGTATTTTTCGCATTTGGACATCGCGTCCGTCTCTAAAATGACCGGCACGCCGAGGCGCTCCCCCTCCTGATAGGCCATGTCTAGGGTGTATCTGAGAACTCCCAACGAACCCGGACAGCAGACCTTTTCACGCTGCGCTGCACCATTTTTCCTTGAAATACGTCAGTATTCCTGCGAAAAAATGTCTTGCTCAGCGCAAAAATTCCTCGCTGCCGGTCACATTGGGAGTTTTCAGATACACCCTAGGAGCTTTCGCATGTAGCCCTGATGCTGGTGTGCCTCCGGAACGCAGAGCATGCCGACAAAAATATACGGCGCTTTCCGCTTGTCGTATTGGTCGCGAAGGCTCGCGCCGCCCTGTTTCATCGCGCGGGCAAAGCGCAGGAGCTCTGCGAGCGTCATGGAGCGGAACACGCCCTGAAGCAGGGGAAGAAACGCCGACGGGCGAATTTTCTGGCCGGGGAGCTTGTAGGCGATGAAGCCCTCATAGCAGGGACTTGTGGCGGAAAGAAGGCCAGCTTGCAGCATGGCGCGGGCAAAGCCGCAGATGTAGACGGCGGTCCTGTCGCGGTCTTTAAAGGCGGAGGCAAGACCTTTTTCTTTGCCGTAGTCATAGTAGCCGAACGCGTGGCCGATGGATTCTATGTATCGGTCTTCCAGCGAGTGAACAAGCATAGATGGTCTCCTTGGAGTTATTTGCAGCCATTTTCCTGCGAGAAAACAGGCGGCCAGTAGGAAAGCGGCTTCGCGCCGAGCTTTAGTTTAAAGTCGCAGAAATCGTCTTCAAAGCACGTGCGCGACCGGAAGAGCGGCGCGCCGAGCATGCCGAACATCACGTAATCGAGGTTGCAGAGGTAGGGCATGTAGGCCTCATACCCGTACTGCTTCGCAAAATTGGAAAGCGGACAGACGAGGTTATGATAGCTGAAATCAAAGCCCGGCTCGGGCGGGACCTGCGTCTTCGTTTCAAAGCTTCCGGGATTGACTTTCGCGTTTGCGGCATTCTGCGCGTCCTTTTTGCGGAACATTTTGTTGAGTAAACCCGGATTTCGGAACAGTTTTCCCATAAGCGCCTTGGCAATCGGCGGCGTTTTCTGCATGCGGCGCTCGTAGGCAAGCGTCATAAGACGGCCGATCTCCTCCAGTGAGCAGCCAAAGCGCTTGAGATACTCTCCCATTGCGACGAGCATGTAGGCCTGCGTGAGATTTTTTGTGCCGCTTGCCTTGTCGCCGCCGATGTAGGGGAAGCGCCCCAGCATGTCGTGCTCGTAGATGCGCCAGATTTCCTCAAAGGCAGTCTCATAGGGCTGCTTTGTGATGCGTTCCAATTCCAGGCGGACAAGCGAAAGAAAGCCGCGCATGGTCTTTTTCAGCTTGCCGCTCGATTTCTGATAGTATTCGTGCATGGTTATGCTCCTTCCTGCTGCAAGACGACAATGCGGTTAGAGATGCTCCGCACGGCGGGGATTTTATCAAGCAGTTTATAGATCGGAACGAAGACCGCCATGCCTTCGGTTAAGCCGTGCTCCTCCATGAAGCGGAAGTCGGGAAGAAGTGCGGCGAGCGTTTCCCCATCCTTCACGCCCCAGGTAAAGCGCGCACCGCTGGCCGCGATGGACTTTTCCTGAAAGCGGCGGACGACCATGGGGTTCATCGTCTCGACAAAGACAGTCGCGTCTTGGAAGCGGCCCGAAATGACGCGGAAGATTTGCTGTATGTCTGTCTGCGCCAGATACATGGTGAGGCCTTCAATGATGATGAGCGCAGGCGCGTTTGTTTCGGCGATTTTTGCGCCCCAGTCGTCCATGGCCGACATGGCGAGCTGCGAGATGGTTTCGTTCTTTTCAGGTAAAAGCTTTTCCCGTACGGCCATCGTCTCGGGCAGATCGAGGTTATACCAGTGAGAAAAGCCTGTCATCCGGTAGCAGCGGGTATCCAGACCACACGCGATGTTCACAACCACCGCGCCGGGGTGCGATGCGAGGAAAGCCTTTGTGAGCTTGTCGAGAACAATCGTGCGGGCAATAACGCCGCTTCGCATGGCCTTGTCTCGTTTGGCGATGGAAAAATCGTAGTCGAGCTTCGACACAAGCGCTTCGGCAGCTTCGTCGTGAATCGCGCCGCGCGTCCGGCTCTCTTCGGCGCGGGCATAGAGCGTTTGCAGCATTGTCTCCGGCACGCCGGAGAGCGAAATACGGTCAGGCATGGGTCATTTCCTCCTTCTTTTTGCAGACGAACCACGCGATGGATTTTAAATTTCCGAGGCGGACGGTTTCATACAAACTCTGGAGCCGGGTCCGAAGCGAGGGCATGGTTTCATAGGGCGGGGTAAAAAATTTCGCGGGCTCATAGACATGGCGGATGAACCAGTCGGTGCGCCGATGCTCGCCGGAAACATAGAAACAGCCGCAGAATATGCCGCCGGGCTTTAAAACGCGGAGGGTTTCGCGGTAGGCGGCCTGTTTATCCGGGAAGGCATGAAAGCCGTTGAGTGAGAGAACGATGTCAAAGCTCTCGTCCGCAAACGGCAATGCGCCAACGTCACCTTGACCGAACGTGACGTTGGAAAGAGACAGATGCGAAGCCTTTTCGCGCGCCTGCGCCATCATGTCGGGCGAGTAATCAAGGCACGTGACGCGCGCGTTCGGAAGCGTTTTATAAAGCGGCATGGTGAGAATGCCAGTGCCGACCGGGACCTCGAGAAGCGAGCCGGAAAAATCCTCCGGAATGCCGGACAGGGCATCCGCCAGATACGCGTCACATTCTTTCTTGTTCATTGCCCACACGAGGCGGCAGACAGCCTTTCCCGGAAGGGTAGAACAGGTGATCATGCCGTCGTAAAATTGGTTGCTGCCTGTCAGGCGATAGGCGCTTTGAATGGCTTCTTTTCGTTCCATGGTGGGTTTTCCTTCGCGTGTCAGAAATTGCAGTTTCTAGTTAGAGATAACTAACCAAAGCTGCTTGAAAATGCCGCGCACGGGCGGCAGCTTTCAGCGGCTATATTATAGCATCATGCGCGAATGTTTGCAAGACAGCGCATGGATTTTTGAGAAAAAATGGGCAAAATGAGAGATCGCACGGTTTTTCGCTTGCAAAAGACGGAAGAATCTGGTACGATAGTGTAAATAATATTTACGGGAGGGACGCGCATGACGCTTGGACAAAAGCTTCGGCAGACAAGGCTTTCCAAGGGCCTCAGCCAGAGCCAGGTGGCGGGAGACTGCGTGACGCGGAACATGCTTTCGCAGATCGAAAACGATCAGGCCTCGCCGTCCATGCGCACGCTCGAGCATCTGGCGCAGGCGCTGGGTGTGAGCGTGGGGTGGCTGCTGTCAGACGAGCAGACGGACGCGGCAATGGAGCGGATGCGGCGGGCGCGGGCGCTGTTCCGGGAGAGGAAATATGAGGAATGCCTCGCGCTCTTTGCGCAGGACGCGCCGGGAGACGACGAGACGCTGCTGCTGTGCTCAATCGCGGCGGAAGCGCTTGCCGGGCAGATGCTTCTGGACGAGACTATTTCCCGGGCAAAGGAGCTTGCCGGGCGCGCGCTCGAGTGGAACCGGAAAAGCCTTTATGCAAGCGCGCAGGTGCAGACCGGAGCGCTCGATGTATTGGCCAGAATTGCGATTCTCGAAAAGAACCCGGACGAGGCCGTCGAGCGCTATAAAGCCTGTTATCTCGAGGGGCAGAACACCGTGCGGTACCATTTTACGATGGCGCGCTTTCACCTGCAGCAGGAGCACATTCAGGCGGCCGAGCGCGAAATCTGGTCGATTGCCGAGCTGCCGGAGGCGAGCCGGGCGGAATATTTGATTCTTCGCGGAAAAATCGCAGCAAAGCGCGAGCAGTATGAAAATGCTGCGCTCTATTTTCATCAGGCGGAGGAAATTCCGCTTGGAAGGATGCTCGAGCGCGAGCTCTATGAAGGCTTAGAGGTTTGCTGCCGGGAGCTGGGAGACTACCAGCAGGCGTATCTGTACGCCTCGAAGCAGCTTGCCATGCAAAAAGAACGGGAGAGGGAGGACGCGCTATGAAAAAGGGATGTTTGGTGTTCTGTGCGGCGGCGCTTCTGGCGCTGATGCTCGTCGGGTGTGGCAAAACGGCGCAGGAGGCCGCCGTACTGGAACCGGAGCCGGAGGCCATAGAAGCGACTGTGGTTCTGGCGGAGGTGACTTCACCGGTAGAACCCGAACCGGAAGAAATCCCGGAGCCGGAGCCCTTGCCGGAGGGGGCGGAAATTTTGCTGTTCGGCGCGAGGGTATCGACGCTGACGGATGGGCAGACGCTTTTTGTGGACTGCGCGCTGCTGGAGGAGTTCGCGGGGGTGGATATTGCTTCGGCGGACGATGCGGTGACGCTGGGGCTTGACGGGCAGGAGACGGTTGTTTCTCTTGTGCGGTCGGATGAATTGCATGCGGGTGACGGATTTTTGCAGGACGGCGCGGCATATGTGCCGCTGGAGGCGATTCTGGAGCTTCCGGGCATTGTGTCCGGCGCGGCGGAGGATGGAACTTTGTATTTTGCAAGGCAGCTGACGCTCTCTTCGCCGGCGGAAAACGTCAATGTACCGGTTCTGATGTATCACGCGGTGAGCGACGATCTGTGGGGCTACTGGGATCTGTTTGTGAGCCCACAGACAATAGAAGAAGAGCTTCTCTATTTGCAGGAAAACGGATTTGATACGATTTGGTTCGAGGATCTGTCGCACATTGAGGACTACGAGAAACCCGTGATCCTGACCTTTGACGACGGATACGACGACAATTACACCGAGCTTTTCCCGCTGCTGCAAAAATACAATGCCAAGGCGACGATTTTCGTCATTCCGAAGGCCATCGGCACGCCGCACAAGATGACAGCGGAGCAGATTTATGAGCTCTCGCGGTCCGGCCTGGTGTCCATTCAGAGCCACACGTATTCGCACGGGAACTTAAGCACGATGGACGAGGAAACGCTGATATTTGAGATGGAGGAGAGCCAAAAGTATCTGGCTGCGCTCACGGGGCAGGTTCCCTACGCGGTGTGCTATCCGGAGGGGACAAGAAGCGAGCTTTCCATCGAGGTGGCGGGTCGGTATTATGATTATGGGCTTCTCATGAATGGCCAGCTCTACAACACCTCGGACGATCCTCTGCGCGTCAAGCGGTTCTATGTGCCGCGCGGATATGATCTGGGAAGCTTCCGCTGGAGCGTGCAGGAGGCCGGGACAAGTCGGAATTGGTAAAAGAAAACCGGAAGACGGAAGTCTTCCAGTTTTGCAGTGTGTCAAAAAAACTCGTAGAGTTTCGCCCCGCAGGGCGAAATAAAATGGAAATTCATTTTATCCGGCGGCTTTGCCGACCGGAAAAATACATATCGCCTCGCAAGTGTG
>ERZ832522.638-NODE-638-length-51640-cov-52.240477_pt1 | contig 51640 bp, 39 predicted proteins | sample MGYA00519951_ERZ832522 | MGnify/ENA primary metagenome ERZ832522 (study PRJEB31850, sample SAMEA3708728) | human gut metagenome | biome: human gut; feature: human-associated habitat; material: faeces | place: China | collected 2014 ... | reverse complement strand
AAATGTAAGTACATCCCTTATGCCTTTGTATTTGTTCTATTTTATCAATCAAACAATCTTCTGTCGTTTCCAATCGCACAAAATGAATGGAGTTAACCACATCCTCCTCCGTTATTTTTTCAATATCACCCTCTTTGATACTGATGTATTGCAAATCACCAATATCTACCCCGGTTTTCATTTTTCCTGTACAGGAAACCAAGAAAGAAAAAACAACAAATAATAACAATGTCATTTTCATTTGCATTTCTATTAAAAAAGATTATACCTATAGCATAATCAATTTAGTGGAATAGAGTTTATATAGAATACGACACAAGTACACTGATTTACATACATTTAAATCTTATTCCATATAATATCTAAATTTACCTCTAAGAGCCTGTTTTAATTTTCTTTTCGGCCTATTTTCCCGTTTTTATTCGTCACATAGCCCGCTATGCTTCTCATAAAAACTGAGAAATATCCTCGAAAACAAATCTCAAAACAGTGTCGAGCAAAATTTAAACAGGCTCTAAAACTTTCTACATTTATATTAAATTGTCATGGGAATAGAACATCACTTTGCATATGAGCTTTCTCACAACAATTATATTGATCCGGATTACATACAGGTACACGCACTGTCACTTCACCTTCTACAGAACCACCTATATTCACACTAAACTTAACTTCCCCATTTATAGTGATCTGTCCTTTAACAGTTGTTACATAATCATAGTCTTCTACAGCATACCTTCGATATTTATAAATATCACAATTAGCTACATCATCTCCAGACATACTTGCTTGCGTCTTTTCAACATTCAATAGATCTTTTCTACCATCCTGTACCACAAAAAACACATTAACACCAGCCAAAACAACAGCCGCCATCAAACCTATCGAATACATTACATTTTTCATGATTACACCATTTTTTAATTAAACAATTTATTATAGATAATAATAGTCCGTTAAAAATTCAACATATCGGCTAAGCGGCTTCTGCCACTATGCCAAAGTGTTCTTTGATAAGTTTAGCATTAAATGTACTGTTCGGCTTCATACCAGACTTGCAGAAAATTCTTTTGAGCATATAAGTATTACTCAGATAGGCTTTTAGCAGTCCGATGGAGCGCGACGGATAGTATAGTTGGCGCATGACCTTTGCGATGTTTACCGAGGCCAGTGACGCATTGAAAGCGAAGTCAAGTTTCTTCAAGTCTCTTGCCTGGCAATCCTTGAGTCCGGTAAACTGCTTGGAATCCCGGAAGCAAAACTCGATTTGGAATCGTGTACGATAGTATTCGATGATGTCTTGGGCCGACATTTCAAGATCGGTGGAGAAATAGATTTTGTGTCCTCCTGATTCTGCGTAATGAACCACGACTTTGATGTTCCGTTTCATTGCCTTTGAATAGGCCTTGACAGAGTAGGCCCTTCCTCCTTCCATGTCGAGAAGCTCGCAGCTGAAGGACGAGTTTCTTAAAATCGATCTTCTCACCTTTGATGCGTGGTCGTCCCCGTTTGCCTGTGCGGACACCGTCATGTGAATACCACAAGGCGGCATCATCACGCAGACGGCTGATGACATGGAATCCCAGCAGGCAGGCTTCATTGACAAACTTTGCCTTTGAGAACCAGGCATCTGCAACGATATAACGTGTTATGTCAAGCAACTTGTCCTTGTATTTGCGGAATACGTCAAGATACCAGTCAACAAGGTTGTACTCTTCGCCTTGCTTTTCCAGATACGCCTTGTCCGGTGTCTGTTCCGCACGTAGCATCATACAGTCCCGACTGTCAATGTCGACAATGCCGATACCGAGAATCTCCAGTCCCCGTTTCATTGTAGAAGCGCTTCCCGACCAGAACTTGCCGATATAAGGAGTCTTCTTTCCCGACTTTGAAATGTAGCTTGCATCGAAGGCAATGGCTTTTCTAGCACTTTCACCAAACTGCTGCCGCATGAGGAAGAGGTTGAACTGCATCCAGTCAAACTCACGTTCAAACAACTGGCGGAAGCGTTGTTCTGAGCTGTCTGAGTAACGCCCCATTTGGGTGAAATTGATCTTTCTTGGCAGTACCATATACAAAGTCATGAGTTGGATGAATGCTGTTTTAAAACTTTTGCGTAACTTCGCCGAACAACTTTTCAAAGCATCGGTTACGATTTCCTCATATTGGTCAAGTGCTGTTTTGTTCATTACTTTAATGTGTGGTAGTTTACCATTAAAGATACTGAAAATCAGTCACTTGACCTATTTTGTTTTGCTAAATTTTATCAATTGACTTGTTTGTTTTCAACGGATTAGTTACAAATTTAACGAAGTATTAAACTACTGATTCAAATTAATTATTCCTGATGAAGTCGTAGAAATGGGATCTTATGCATTTGCCACCGCGTCTTTAAACCGATCATCTTCTTTATCTGAAACTGTTCGCCGAGCTGTGGCACACGATGCCGATGCCGGCCCACACCCACAGACAGCCCGCCTCGCCGACCTCTTTGGGCTAAGAGCCCATGATCTTCATCAAGCGCATTGAGCTACCAGCCATGCGCGCCGAATAGTTTGCACCCGTCAGTGCGCAGTCTCGCCGGGACGGTGAACCGCTTGTCGGCCAAGGCGTACTCGGCCCTGGCGAAGAGCCCCCGTACAGAAACTGATCTCGCGCACGATCAGGATGGGGAGTACGTTCCAATGGTATTCATAAGCAGTAAAATCCGACGCTTCGGGGCTGCGGCATGACCTGCCGCAACTCCGAAGCGTTTCATTCAGCGTACAAAAGTGAATCTTTTGCAAACCCGCAGTTTCCTCCGTACAATATTGTTTCCGTATCCGGATCAGCGAACGCCGGCAAACTCCAACCGGCTCAGTTTCTTCCAGGCCCCGCGCGTGAAATCGGGAATCTCGACGGGACGGCTCCCTGCAAGTACCGACCGTTCACTCAGCTCCACGATGCACGACCACTCGGCCGCATCGTAGACATCCTGATCCAGCGGCAGACCGCGGTGCAGGCAGTAGACGAGGCGGTAATCCATGATGAAATCCATCCCTCCGTGGCCGCCCACCCGGCGGGCCAGTTCTCCGATCTCCCGGCTGAAAGGATGCTCGTAACGGGCCAGCAGGGAGGCCATCTGCACTTTGTCGAGTGCCGAGTGGGCGTCGGGTTCCAGTGCGATCTGTTCTACGGGGTATTTCCGGGCAAACCCTTTGGTGCCGCTGAGCAGATGAATACGGCTGTACGGCCGCGGCGAAGTGACGTCGTGCTGTATCAGGATGCTTTTTCCCTTTGCGGTGCGGATAAGCGTTGTGTTCATATCCCCCAGCCGGTAATCCGTGGCTTCCGGCGCTTCTTTGCCGAAGCGTTCGGCGGCATAGCGCGTCATGCCGAACTGGCCGCTCGAAAGCGACACCAGCCAAGTCATCCGGTCGCCGCGGTGGATGTTCAGCGCCTGGCAGACGGGCCCCAGTCCGTGTGTGGGATAGGGGTTGCCCGTGTGTTCACGGCTGTACTCCCTGCGCCAGTGGTTCCAGTAGCCCGACGGACCTTTGCCTCTCCCGGCTTTCCCGACTCCCGGAACATAACTGCCGTCCTCCCAGCGGCTGTTGAAACTGAGTTCGCGCAGATCGTGGATATAAGCCCCTTCGGCATGAACGATCTCCCCGAAAAGCCCCTGCTGCGCCATATTGAGGGTCGCCAGTTCGAAGAAATCGTAGCAACAGTTTTCGAGCATCATGCAATGGCGGCGGGTCTTCTCTGCCGTATCGACCAGTTTCCAGCACTCCTCTACGGTAACGGCAGCAGGCACCTCTACGGCCACGTGTTTGCCCTGCTCCATGGCATAAACCGCCATGGGCGTATGGCTCAGCCAGTCAGTGCTGATATAGACCAGATCGATGTCGGGTCGTTCGCAAAGCCGTTTCCAGTCCTCCGGGCCCATATATTCCGCAGCTTCGGGTCTCGTTTTCTCCCGGAGCACGGCCTGGCTGCGTGCGAGGTTCTCCGCCTCCAGATCGCAAAGGGCCACGACTTCTACGCTATCGAGGTACATGAACCGTTCGACGGCGCCGATGCCGCGCATGCCCAGCCCGATGAACCCGACCCGGACGACAGGGATCGGATCGCACGCGAGGGCAATGACGTCGGACTGTCCCGCCCGGCGTTCCTGCGTATGGTCACAGCCGGCAGAACAGCCGCCGAAGAGGATCGAAAATAATACGAAAATGATTGTTGTGATCGGTTTTTTCATCTCTGTACATGATTAAGTTTACGGAAGACGGAAATCCCGTTGCCGGAAGCTGTCTGCGCAGATGAACGGCCAGTCCTGAACCGATGACGGTGCAATGATAAGGATTAATTGCGATACGGCAAAGGGAAACCGGGAAATTGACAAATTTATTTTCCGGGCGTAAGGGTGGTGGATATTTTTCGTGTCATTTCAACGAAACAGATGTCCCGCATCGCCGCCTGAAACACGGTGCTGCCGACATTTGCGCAACTGCAACGGCCGTGCAGAAACTATCCTGAACCGAATGAAACGAATCTGAAAACTTCGAGCCTATGTAGAACCGCAATACGATTCCGAAACTTCCGCACTCCGGGACGGACGCATCTGCCGCCCCGTAAAATAACCATCACGACAGCCGCCGGGACGGGATGACTGAACGATCGTTCGTCCCGACGCAAATCAAACCTTTAACACGAAACTTTTATGAACTTCAGAAAACTGGGAACAATCCTTCTGGGACTTTCGGCCGCACTCATGCTCTCCTGCTCCGACAGCGACACGGGCGATGGTCCCGCAGCCGGTGACGGGCTCACCGTCAGCCCCCTGACCATTGAAGCGGGTGCAACGGCCGAAACACACGACATCGAGATCAAGACCAAAGCGCCCTGGGAGGCGCAGGCAAACAAGGATTTCATCAAGGTGAGCCCTTCGTGGGGCATCGGCAACGCCACGATGGTCATCACCGTTGAAAAGAACCGTACGCAGGAAAAACGCAGCGCCGTCGTCGTGGTATGGATCGACGAAGAGAACGCCCGGGAGATCACGATCACTCAGGCAGCCGGGACCGAAGCCCCAGCCGGCGAACGAAAATTCTATGTGACCGGAAACGGCTCCACCGACAATTCGGGCCTCTATTGGGACGAACCCACGACCCTCGAATGGGCGCTTGGGGAGGCTGTTGCCGGTGAGGAGATTCACATTGCGGCCGGGACCTACACCCCGACCAAGTTCCTGACAAGTACCGAAACCTCCGGCGACGACTGCAACAAGACCTTCGAGATCAACAAGAACATCACCCTCATAGGCGGCTATCCGGTCGCTCCGGAGGAGGGTGCGGTTGCCGATCCGGCACTCAACAAGACTATCCTTAGTGGCAAACTCTCGGAAACCGCGAACGCCTATCACGTCATGGTGATCAGCGCTCCGCTTGAAGAAGGCAAATCGGTGAAGGTCAAAGGTCTTTACATTCAGGACGGCATCGCGGTGGCCAAAGCCGGTCCCACGGTCAACGGAGAAGCCTGCCAGACCCGTAACGGCGGCGGACTCGTCGTGCAAGGAGCCACCCGGGCCGAACTGGAAGACTGCGTCATTGCCAACAACACGGCCGAGACCCACGACGGCGGCGGCGTATACCTCAAAAAGGCTAAAGAGGCGAAATTCATCCGCTGCCAGATCCGGGACAACAAAACGAACGGCGCCGGAGCTCCCGCCGCCGGTATCTGCAACGACTGTTCGGTGCTCTGTCTGTACGACTGTACGTTCGAGAACAACCAGTCGGGCGGTAACAGCGCGGCCATCCAGGCGGCAGGCGGCGGTGGCATCACGGCCGAAACCTACGCTTTCAACTGTACATTCAACAAGAACAGCGCCGGAGTCCTCGGGGACAACCGTGACGCCGCCGGATACTACTGCTTGTGGACTGCCAAAGCGGCCTTCGTGAACTGTACCTTTTACGAGAACAAGGTTGTCGGCGGTCAGCGGGGCGGCGCCCTGAATGTAAACTCGGGCGACCTCGACGTCATCAACTGCACCATCCATAAGAACGAAGGAAAGAGCATGGGCGGCGGTATCCAGATACGCACGGCCGACGCGAAAGTGCGAATTTACAACTCGGTCATCGCCGGAAATATCGCCACGACAGCCGGTATGGAAGATGTCGGCTACGACAACGAATCGGCTGCCAGGGCCGTAATCCGCAATTCGGTGGTCGGCACGGCGGTTTACAACGCCGGCGGAAGCATCGCCGAGGGAGTGTCGTTCGATGCAGCGACGATGTTCGGCAGCTTCGGAAATAACGGCGGCTACACCAGCACGATCGCCCTGATCGGTTCGGACAATCCGGCAGTCACGGGCGGTATGAGCGCCAGCGAACTGAGCGCATTGGTGAAGGATACGCTCGTACCCACGGCCGACGCCGCCCTTGTCACCAAAGACCAGACGGGGGCAAACCGTTCGGGCAAGCAAATGGGCGCCTGCGTCCGGTAAGCAAACGTCCACGGGTGCAGGTGCAGTGCGCCCGTGGACTGTTTTGCCCTGTTTGTATTCCGGAGAACGACGGAATGAAAATTTTAATATATTTGTATCGTTACCCTCCGCCTGGACGGAAAGCGAAACGATGATATTCACGAATCCGAATACCCGAATGTTTTGAAAGAGTTCAACGATCGCCTATTGCTTGAACTGCTTAAAAAGGATGACGAAAAAGCATTCAGCCTCCTTTTCGAGAGCTATTATGTCCCTTTGTGCCGGTATGCGAGACTGATCCTGAAATCCGAACAATCGGCGGAAGAGGTGGTGATGAACGTCTTCATCTACATTTGGGAAAACAGGACGCGAATCGGAATCAAAAGTTCGTTGTGCGCTTATCTGTTCCGATCGGTGAGGAACCGGTGCATCAATTACCTTCGCGACAACGCCCCTTCGGTCTACCTGAGCGACGTGATGGTCGAACTGTGCAGCGAGGAGAACCGCGACATGGAGGTCGAAGAGTTGAACCATTTCATCGAAGAGGCCATCCTGTCCCTGCCCGACAAATGCCGGGACGTGTTCCTGAAGAGCCGCAACGAGGAGATGTCCAACCGCGAGATCGCCGAACAACTGAACATTTCGGTAAAGACGGTCGAGGCACAGATCACCAAAGCGCTCAAAACGATTCGCAGTTACATAACGGATAAGATGGTCATTTTATGGATGTTTTTTTGAAACCTGCGGCTTTTTGCGTAAGGGTTGCACCTGTTTTTCGTGCCCTACTTGTATATTATGGATAAGATGAGTATCGGTAAAGACATACCTTGGGATGAAATAATCGCCCGTCTGAAACGAACCTCCACCCCCGGGCAGGAGGCCCGTCTCGAAGCCTGGCTTGCCAGCGACTCCAACGCACGCATCTACCGCGAGCTGACCGGGTTGTGGGAAGGCATTTCACGGCAGGCGGCCTACGAACCGGATATCGAAAAGGGCTGGCGCGAACTCTCTGCCCGGACCATCGGTGCGACTGCGAAGAAAGCATCGGAACCCCGGCTGTCGGCCGGACGCTCCGGGAAACTGCTCCGTTGGGCCGTTGCAGCAGCCGCCGCCGTCTGTCTCGTCGCAGGCGGTCACGTGCTGTCGCAGCTCGCCGGCGGGTCTGCAGCGGAAGAGGAGCTCCGTATACAGCAGTACTCCACGATCCGCGGGAAATCTGAAATCCTGTTGTCCGACGGAACCAGAATCTTCATGCGCAACAACACGACGCTCACACTGAACACCGGAATCGGAAGCGGCGAACGGGTGGTACGATTGTCGGGCGAGGCGTTCTTCAACGTGGCGAAGGACGAAAAGCGACGTTTCATCGTGGAGACCGGGGACCTGACGGTTGCCGTACACGGCACGGAGTTCAACGTCCGCACGACCGAGGTGTCGGGTAAAACGGTGGTCGGCCTCATCGAAGGATCGGTATCGCTGAATCGGGCCGGGAAAGAGTTTTTCATGGTTCCCGGCGAGATCGCCGACTGCGACTCCGCAGGATGCATCACCATCTCCCAGGGAAACGTCGAACTCGAACGGTGCTGGTCGAAGGACAAGCTGGTCTTCCGGGAGAAGAACCTGCAATACATCAGCCATTACCTTTCGCGGTGGTACGACATCCGGATAAGCGTCGATCCCGCGATAGCGACCGAATACGTCTATACGTTCACCCTCGGCAACGAACCGGTCGAAGAGGTCATGCGGATCATGGCCCGTCTGAATCCCATAGAATACCGCTTTACGGAAGACAACTGTCTTCGTATATCGAAAAAACGGGGTTTGTAACTACAATGCAACATATCGAATCTGCAATCAGGCAGCTGTCGGAAACGCCGGCAGCCAGCCTCCTGCAACGCTAACTTTAACCTTAAAAATATGAAATCAAGACTTTTCCTCGTTACCTTCCTGCTCGTCTTGTGGGGAGGGGTAACATTCGGCCAGGGCCGGGGAACGGAGAAGAGGATCACGGCCAGTTTCTCCGGCATCCCCCTTTCCGAAGCCATCGGCACCATCGAAAAAACGAGCGGATATACGTTCTTTTACGACGCCAAAAAGACAGATCTGACCCAAAAAGTCTCGCTCTCGGCGCGGAATATGCCCATCGCGGAAGCGATCAGCAGCATGCTGAAGACGACCAACCTGGGATTCGAAATCGCCAACATGCAGGTCGTGCTTTTCCTGAAAGAGAAGAAGCCCGCAGCACCGCAATCGAAGGAGATCGACGCAACGGGTAAAGTAACCGACCACGAAGGCAATCCGCTGGTCGGGGTCACCGTCGTCACGGAGACCGGCAACCGCGGCACCACGACCGGGAACGACGGACGCTTCTTCATCCGCGTACCCCAGGGTGCATACCTCATCTTCTCCTACCTGGGCTATGAGAACCAGACCCTCAAAGCTGTACTGGGCATGTCGGTCACACTCAAAGAAGACAGCAAGAGCATGGAGGCGGTCGTCGTCGTAGGTTACGGCACGCAGAAAAAGGCCAACCTGCTGGGTGCGGTTTCACAGGTGACATCCGAAGAGCTCAAAGACCGGCCGGTATCGTCGCTGGGCAAGGCCCTGCAAGGCGTGATCCCCAATCTCAACATCACCTACGGCTCCGGACTCCCGGGCGCCGAAACCAACCTCAACATCCGCGGCGTAGCGTCGATCAACGGCAGCGGAGCCCCGCTCGTGCTCATCGACGGCATCGAAGGCAACATCGACCGGGTGAACCCCAACGACGTGGAGTCGGTATCGGTGCTCAAGGATGCGGCCTCAGCGGCGATCTACGGAGCCCGCGCCGGTTTCGGCGTGATCCTGATCACCACGAAAAACAACGCCGACGGCAAAATGCGCATCAATTACAGCGGTCGTTTCAGTGTTTCGGACCCGACGACCTGCACGGATTTCATCACGACCGGTTACGATGCGGCCGTTCTCGCCGACGAGTTCAACAAGTCCTACAACGGCAGTCCCTACACACGCTATGACGGAGACGATTTCCGTCAGCTGTACCAGCGCCGCAACGACCGGACCGAGAATCCCGACAGGCCCTGGGTCGTCCAGAAAAACGGCAAATACATGTACTACGCCAATTTCAACTGGTACGATTACCTCTTCGACTACACCCAGCCTACGTGGGATCACGACCTGAGCATCAGCGGCGGCAACGAGAAATTCAACTACCTGGTCAGCGGCAACCACTACACCAAAGAGGGCCTCTACGCCCAGAACACCGACAAATACACGACCAACAACCTGAACATGAAATTCGGCGCCCAGGTCAAGCCGTGGCTGTCGATAAACGGAGCCGCCCGCCTGTTCCATTCGAACTACCGTTCGCCGGGCTATGATTTCGAGGACGGCGGCAACATTCCCAACTACACTTTCCACGCAATGCCTTTCGTAACGCCCTACAACCCCGACGGTTCGAGCGTCTACACCACCGAGGTCACGGGATCGGCCCCGGCCGACGGCATGGCAGCGGCAGTAACGCAGGGCAAGGCGTTCTCGCAACTGAAACAGACCCAGTATACCACGACGATCGGAGGCGTGATCACACCCCTCAAAGGATGGAGTATCGTCGGGACCTTCAGCTACAAGCGTTACCACCGGGAAAAGACGTTCCGCTCGGCCAATATCACCTATTCGGACGCTTACGGAGAGATGAAAACGGCTACGACCGGCTTCTTCAGTGACAAGCTGCGCGAAAATTCGGCCGTCGAGGAACACTACACCTACGACCTTTACACGACCTACGAACACAGCGTCAACCGGCACAATTTCAAGGTCCTCGCCGGTATGAACCACGAGGCATACCGCTACAAGCTCATCTACGGCGCCAAGTCCTCGCTCCAGTCCGACTACCTCAACGACCTCAATCTGGGAACGGGCGTGGCCGAGGCATCGGGCGGCCAGAGCCGCTGGGCGCTGCTCGGCTTCTTCGGACGGGGAACCTACGACTACGCCGGGAAATACCTCGCTGAGGTGAATTTCCGCTGGGACGGTTCATCCCGCTTCCCGAAACACGACCGGTGGGGTTTCTTCCCCTCCGTAGCCCTCGGCTGGAGGATCAGCGAGGAGAATTTCATGGAACCGGTCCGCAAGGTAATCGACAACGTCAAACTGCGTGCGTCGATCGGTTCGCTCGGAAATCAGGCCATCGCCGACAGCTATCCCTACATCCAGTCGCTGAGTCCCTCGCTCTCGACCTCCTACCTGATGAACGGCAACAAAATCTACATCACCAGCCTCGGCGCCCCGCAGTCGGGCGACCTGACCTGGGAGACGATCATAACGAAGAACCTCGGCCTCGACCTGGGATTCTTCGGGAACCGTTTGACGGCGACCGCCGATTTTTACATCCGTGACACGAAGGACATGCTCATCCCGGGCAAAGAGCTTCCGGGCGTCTACGGCATGGCTTCGCCGAACATGAACGCCGGCGACCTGCGCACCCGCGGATACGAGATCACGCTCGGCTGGCAGGACCGCTTCAACCTCTGCAAAAAGCCCTTCTCCTACAACGTGAGCCTCACCCTCGCCGACAGCAAGGCCAAGATCACGAAATTCGACAACCCGACCAATTCGCTGCGAACCTACATCGTCGGGCGCGACGTGGGCGAAATCTGGGGTTACCACATCGAAGGACTGTTCCGGACCGACGCCGAAGCCGCCAACCGCAAGATAGACCAGAGTTTCGTGAACCCGAACATCTACAACGAGGCAGTTGGCGCCTACCGCGGCCTACAGGCCGGCGACCTCATCTATGCCGACCTGGACGACAGCGGTGCGGTCGACTACGGCGACTACACCTCCGACGACCCCGGCGACCTGCGCGTGATCGGCAACTCGCGGCCGCGCTACCATTACAGCATCAATGCGGGTTTCACCTGGTACGGGTTCGACTTTTCGGTGTTCTTCCAGGGCATCGGCCGCCAGCACATCTACCCGGGAGCCAACAACATGCTCTTCTGGGGTCCCTATGCCCGGCCGTACTCCTCGTTCATCCCGACCACGTTCCTGACGGACGTGTGGACGGAAGACACTCCCGACGCCTATTACCCCAAGGCCCGCGGCTATGCCGCACAGGGCTCGCGGTCGCTCGCCCAGACCAACGACCGGTATCTGCAAAATCTCGCCTACTGCCGTTTGAAAAACCTGACTTTCGGCTATACGCTTCCCTCGTCGCTGACCTCCAAGATACGGGTCGAGAAAATCAGGGTCTATTTCAGCGGGGACAACCTTTTCACATGGACCAAACTGAAAAGCGACTATCTCGATCCCGAGCAAATGACCTCCGATGCGAATGGACGTGTCTATCCTTTTTCGAGAACTTTTTCATTCGGCGTCGACATCAGTTTCTAAATAAACCAGAATTATGAAAAAGATACTCTGTACCTTATGCATTGCCGCGGCATTCGTTTCGTGCAATCTCGATGAGTTCCCGCTGGACAAGCTGGCCCCTGAGAACTATTTCAACAACGAAGAGGAACTGAAAACATTCACCAACACCTTCTACCAGCAGAACTTCCCCGAGGCAGGCGCCATCTATTCCGAGAGCGCCGACGTCATCATCGTAACGACGCTCCAATCCGAGGTGTCGGGGACGCGCACCGTCGTCAACGAAGGCGGCGGCTGGGACACCGGAAGCTGGCAGCCGCTCACTTATATCAACAACTACCTCTACTATTCGCATCGTTGCAGCGACACGAAAGCACGAGAGCGCTACGACGGCGTAGCCCGGTTCTTCCGCGCTTATTTCTATTTCGAGAAGGTGAAACGCTTCGGCGACGTGCCCTGGTACGACCAACCCCTGAAATCGGACAACCCCGACCTGTACAAGGCCCGAGATTCCCGCGAGTTCGTCATGTCCAAGATTCTCGAAGATATCGATTACGCCATTGCCAAGCTGCCTCAGGAACAGAACGTTTACAGCGTCACGCAGTGGACCGCACTCGCCCTCAAATCGCGAATCTGCCTCTTCGAAGGCACATTCCGCAAATACCACGGCATAGCCGGCCATGAAGAGTACCTGGACGAATGTATCAAGGCAGCCGAACGGTTCATCGACGAAAGCCCGTATCTGATCTACAAGGGCTCGTCGACTCCCTACCGGGACCTTTTCTCGTCGAACAACGCCATTTCCACGGAGGTAATCCTGGCCCGCGACTACGAGATCGGCCTGAATATCATCCACAATGCCAACAACTACACGCTTTCCAACACCTACGGCATGCCGGGACTGAACAAGAAAATCGTGGACAGCTACCTCAAATCGGACGGCAGCCGTTTTACGGATGTTCCGGGATACAGCACGATGGAGTTTTACCAGGAGATGCAGGGCCGTGATCCCCGGCTGACGCAGACCGTGCGCGGTGCGGGATTAAAGTAATGTAACGACTTGATTTATATGGTAGTTACATTTTTGTATAGGAGAGTAGGTAACGAGAAGGCAACGGTTTGTTTTCAGCTTCTTGCGCTCAAATACCGCATTTCAAATAACCTATCGCAAGATACGAAAAATTTTCGAGATGGGCAAATTAGGCAGGGTCAACCGGCGAGTGCAATTTTAAGAAATTAGTTTAAAGAACTTTTTTAGACGAAGAAAATTTTAATTTTCCCGATGTCTTCTGTTCATTGTATTGCACTTGTTTAATAAACTCTTCCGTTAACACAAAGAAATCTGCCCCATTCAGTATATATTGCCTGATGGTTTATTCTGATTTTCAATTGCCCCTTTTCTGTCAGGGGAAGCATATGAATCGACAAAACATACTTTTGTACCGATAGTTTTTGCAATTTTCTTATGACAAAAGAATTCGCTGCCATGGTCGCTGTGTCGCAATGGTCGGGGACGGCATCAACGACAGTGCGGTGCTGGCGCAGGCCGATCTGGGCATTGCCATGGGGCAGGGGAGCGACATTGCGATCGACGTGGAGAAGGTCACGATTCTTTCGTCCGACCTGACGAAGATCGCCGCGGCGGTCCGCCTTTCGGCCGCGACCGTGCGCACCGTTCGGCAGAACCTTTTCTGGGCGTTTATCTACAACCTGATCGGCGTGCCTGTCGCCGCTGGCGTGCTCTATCCGCTGACCAGGTTTCTGCTCAATTCGATGCTCGTCGGGGCCGCCATGACCCTGAGTAGTGTGAGCGTTGTGGCCAATAGCCTGCAGCTGAGTACAAAACGGCTCGGCACGAAAGCCGTCCATAAAATAAATACAGAATTTATAACCAAAAAACAAACAGCCATGAAAAAAGAGTATCGTATCGAAGGAATGATGTACAACCACTGCCGAATGCATGTCGAAAAGGCCCTGAACGGCATCGAAGGTCTCCGTGCCGTTGTTACTCTCGATCCTCCTGCCGCGACGGTCGAATTCACTGGGCGGGAGCCGGAGCTGGCCGAATTGCAGCGGGTGCTGAGCGAAGATTATAAGATCACGGAGCGTTGAAACCCCGGTCTCGGAGCGGCCGCTATCCATCTATAAAGGTATTGCGGCTCCTGAAAACCCCTAAAATTAGGTATTGCCGTTCCCGGCGTAATGTCGTTTCTTTGTATTACTAAAATCTGCCGAGACGCTGCGGGACGGCCCGTTGCGCCGAATGCGGAAAACGAAGAAAAAATTCAAACCGATTATGAGACATTTCGTTTATTGTGCGGCGCTTGCAGCCGCCGTATTTTTCCTTGCTGGGTGCGGCGGGAACCCGAATAAAAAGAACGCTTCGGAGACTCAAACCTCAGAAACGCAGAGTTCCGTCATGGAAGTCGATAACCTGCTCGCCGATGCTGAGAAGTTGACCGGCGGCAAGGTGACGGTCGAGGGCGTCTGCACGCATATCTGCCGCCACGGGGGCCGCAAGATTTTCCTAATGGGAACCGACGATACGCAGGTGATCCGCATTGAAGCCGGAGAGAAGATCGGCAGCTTCAAGCCCGAATGCGTGAACAACGTCGTGCGGGTGACGGGCACGCTGGTCGAAGACCGGATCGACGAGGCTTACCTTGCCGAGTGGGAGCTGCGGCTCAAGGACCAGATCGCCCGGCAGCACGGCGAGGGCGAAGCCGGATGCAGCGCCGAACATCAGGCCCGCGGCGAATCGGTTGCCAGCAGCACCGAAAAGCGTATCGCCGACTTCCGTGCCCGTATCGCCGACCGCAAAGCCAAAGAAGGCAAGGAATACCTTTCGTTCTACCATGTGGACGGCGGGAGTTATGAAGTTTTGAAATAAGAAGTTTTGCACGTCATGGGGACACGGTCGTTTATGTCCGCCGTGAGGAAATGGAGCAGGCCCGTTCACCGCGACCTCTCCTTTTTCTTTTCGGGCGTACTGCTGATTTATGCGGTTTCGGGCTTCATGCTCAACCACAAACGCGATTTCAATTCCGATTATTCGGTGCGCCGGACCGAGCTGGTCTTCGCACAGGAGATACCGCGCGCCGAGCAGGAGTGGACCCGTGCGCGGGCCGAGGAACTGCTCCTGCGCGTCGGCGAGGAGGGCAATTACCTGAAACATTACTTTCCCGAACCGGACCGGTTGAAAGTCTTTATCCGGGGCGGCAGTTCGCTGACGGTCGATCTGGCGTCGGGACACGCCGTCTACGAGTCGATCCGCAAGCGGCCCGTGCTGAGCAGTCTGAACCGGCTGCATTACAATCCGTCGCGCTGGTGGACGGTCTTTTCGGATGTCTTTTTAGCGGGATTGATCGTAATCGTGCTTTCCGGGCTGGTGATGATGCGCGGCCCGAAAGGATTGCGGGGCCGCGGAGGCGTCGAGCTGATCGCGGGGATTCTGATTCCGCTGCTGTTTATTTTCCTGACCTGATCCGGGAAACTGCGTGTGATAAAAGGGCGGACGTCGAAAACGTCCGCCCTTCTCTTGCGTATGGGTTTGTTGTCATCGTTTTGCCGTGCCGAATACCAGCAGCGGGACGAAGAGGAAGAGTCCGAACAAGACGACGCCGACGGTCTGCCAGAGCCGTCCGCCGGGCGATCTGCGGCGGATGAGCGCATAGAACGCGCCGAGCGCGAGTCCCAGCCAGAGGGCCTGAAACGACACCTCCGCAATCCGGGGCTTTACGTAGCCGTCCAGCGGCGAGGTGAACGACAGTTCGAAGGGAAACAGGTATTTTGCGTACTCGGCCCATGCCTGCGGTTTCTCTTCGGGGCGGTATTCGTCCGCCAGTGAATAGTCGCGGGCGTTCACGGCGACATAGCGTTTCGATTCGGCGCCTTGGATGGTGACCGTCCAGTAGAACATGTCGCCGATGATCATCATGTTCTCCCGTGTGGGGCCGAATTTCCCGACGGGAATCTCGTGCAGTTTGTAATCCTCCGCACCGAGCGTATAGAAACGCTTTTTGCTGTCCACCAGAAAACCGAGACTTTTGCGGTCGGCGAACTCCGTGACGAAAATCTGGCCGATTTGCAGCGAGTCCGCAACGTCGGTACGGCGCACGAACGGGCGGCCGCGGACCTGCTTCATGTGGTAGACGCGCAGCGCGTCGTCCACCAGCAGGTAGCCGTTGTCGTACCGCTTGCGCGTCGAGGGGTTGCCGGAGACGACGCGGGCCGGGAACGAAAATCCCTTGTCCCGCAGGACTTTGGTGAATGCCGCGCTCTTCTTTTGGTCGATGGTGTTGGTCTCCATATCGACGAACTCGATTCCCTCGCCGGTGATGCGGAACACGTCCGTCGCTGGTTCTAAATCGATGCGGTCGGGCATCGATTCCAGCAGTTGATAGACCGTCGGTCTGCGGCGGTTGATTTCGCCGGGCGACGTGCGGAACATGAAGTTCGTGCGCTCCACGTCGCGCGATTCGACCGCCACGCCCTCGATTTCGGACGGAAACCTCCCTTCGGCGGCGAGTTGGCGGTAATAGAACGTCGGCAGGATACTGTCGAACTGCTGCTGGGTGTAGGTGTTGCCCTGCAGATCGCGTCCGGCGACGTTGTTTTCGCGGTCGAAATCCACCGATGCGAATCCGTGCGTCACGCAGCTGTAGAGCGTGAACGGCGACCACGAAGGCGATGCGAACACGAACGCGTAGCACCACGGCAGCAGCCATGCCAGCAGAAGCGCCGCAAGGAGGATTATTCCGGTTTTGATACTCTTTATCATAGATTTGTCGTTTTGCGGGTTAATCCTGACATCCCTGCTTGAAACGGTATACCGAAAGCAGCGGGAAGAACAGCGAACATACCAGCAGCAGCGCCAGCCACGGCAGCATGCCGTCGTAGGCCTGCGGGGTGTCGGAGAGGAAGAAGATCCGGCAGACGCCCACGGCGATCAGCAGATTCGCCAGCCGCCGTTTCCATGTGGGTTCGAGACAGATCCATGCCGTCAGCAGGTAGAGCGTCAGCCCGGCCAGATACCACGGCAGCGCCGTCAGCAGAATCCGCGCGACCAGTTCGGGCGCCAGCAGGGCGTGGAAGTACCCCCACAGCACGGCGGTTTGCACGATGAACAGCAATGCCAGCGCTCCCAGCCCGATGCCTGACATCAGCAGAATCATCTTCCACTGTGGAAAGGGCAGGTGAAGCGTCAGCTTCAGCCGTTTCTGGGCCATTTCGGGGACGAACTGAACCACTGCGAGCAATACGCCCAGCAGGGCCGGCAGGTATTGGAGAATGTCGATGAAGACAACTTCCTTTTCGAGCATCACCTCCCAGACGTGCGCCGCACCCTTGAAGGTTATCACCCGTTGGACGCGCAGCAGCGCATAGGCGGTGGCTCCGAAGAGGAACAATGCGCTCAGCGGATAGAAGCAGCGCATTTTGATCCACTCTTTGTAGAATATGGCTTTGATCATAATTCGGGTTTAGTATTTTCCGGTCAGTCCGATGAAAGCGTCTTCGAGGTTCAGCGTTTCGCCGCGCAGGTCGCTGCAGACAATGCCCGCGCGCTCCAGCACGCCCTGTACCGTCGCAGGGGAGTCGAACGAATAGAGTTCGGCGCGCCCGTTCACGACGCTCGGGTGGTAGAGGCCGTCGCCGGCGGGGATCGTGACGTCGGCGCCCGGCGTGAAGGTGTATCGCCGGAACGTGCCGAGCAGTTCGCCGACGGGCATCTGTACCAGAATGCTTCCGTAATCCATGATGATACAGTCGTCCACGAGCTTTTCCATGTCCTGAATGATGTGCGAGGTAAGGAAAACGGTCTTCTCCTCGCTCTGCGCATAGTCGCGCAGGTATTCCACGAACAGGCGGCGGTAACCGGGGTCCAGCCCCATCGAGAAGTCGTCGAGCACGAGCAGATCGGCGTTCTGGGCGAGAATCAGCCCTAAGGCCACCTGCGAACGCTGTCCGCACGACATGCGCGAGATGCGCTGCCGGGGCGCCACCTTCAGCATTTCCATCAGTCCGTAATAGGCGTCGCGGTTCCAGCGGGGATAAAACCGCGCATAGAACCGTTCGATCTGCTCGATGGTCATGAAGGCGTACTGCACGTGTCCCTCGATCAGCAGGGCGATCCGGGCGCGGGTTTCGGGCCGCATCGTGCGGATATCCTCGCCGAAGATCAGACACTGTCCGGCGCGCGGTTGGAGATAGCCGCTCAGAATGTTGATGGTCGTGGTTTTTCCGGTGCCGTTTTTACCCAAAAGTCCGAGGATCCGCCCGCGCGGAACCTCGAAACTCAGGTCTTTGTATATCAGCCGCTCCCCGTAACAATGGGTGAGGTTGCGGCATTCGATGACAGAATCGGTCATAAAGAATGGTCGTTCTTCCGGCTTACTTGATCAGCGACGCCTTCGTATTGGACTCGAAGTCGTTGGTCGAGTTGTTCGAGTCGATGAGTTTGCCGCTGGAACCGCTCTTGCGGATCACCGACTTGCCGAAGCGGCCGGCATCTCCGTCGGCCGTACCGCACCATGCGTAACCTGCGTCGAGCGAAGCGTCCCACGGGGCGATGTAGTATGCGTCGCGGCAGCCTGTGTTCACGGCGTCGAGTATCCATTCGTTAGGCACGCGGTAGCAGTTGCGCAGCGGCAGCGTGTAGTCCGAGCCGTTCGGGGAGTGGAAGATATACTGGGCGTCTTTGAGCGGGTATTCGGCGAGGAACTGCTCTGCAGTCAGGCCGACGGGCGGCATGGCGATAGCCACGGCGTTGAAGCCGCGGTTGTGGAGCACTTGGACCGTCAATGTCGAAGCGTACCATTTGTCGAGGTTGGGCACGTCGGGGTTGTCGATATCCAGATAGTTCTCGTTCGACGAAACGTCGTACCACTCGAAATCGGCTTTCGTGGCGTCCCACGAGTTCGGGTTGCCGATGGTGTGGTTCTGGGCGTTGTTGACGACGATCAGCGACTCGCCGGCTTTGACCAGCACATCCTGTCCGTTGCCGGGAATGCAGTAGAACGCATTGCCCGCACAACACTCCTTGCGGAAGTCCTTGCCTTCGAGCATCTCGCTGTTCGTGCCCGAATTGAGTCCGCTCGAAAGGATCAGCATCATGCCGTCGGCATAGAGGTCTTCGTCGGAGTTGTTACGGATCTTGATGTACTGGTCGCCCAGCCACCTGTCAGGCTTTCCCGTTTCGGGAAGCGCCGTGCCTGTGAAGTAGATCTCCTCGATCACGAATTCGCCGGCTTGCAGCGTGATGTCGCTCTGTTTGATGGTTACGGTCGCCAGAACGGTGCTCTTGCCGCTCCGCGTCACGTTCACGACGGTCGAACGTTCCGTCCCCGTTTCGTTCTCATCGACGGACAGCACCAGCGCTTTGCCCGAAGATTCGGCTTTATTGATCTGAACCCACGACGCAGCATCGGCGGGAATATTCACGTCGAAATTTTCCTCGGGCACGTTTACCAGCACATTGCCGCCGAGCGCGCGCAAGATTTCGGATACGACGACGGGATTGACCGTTTCTTCGGGATCGTCGGTGCAGGATGCGAAGCCCGCTGCGAAGAGGGCCGTGGTGAGAATTAAGAAAAGCTTTTTCATAATCGGTTTTTATTATTGGTTTGACAAATATTGGTTCGATCGTTTAGAACAGGATGCCGAACGTCGCCGTCAGAACGTGTTCGGACAATCCTCCGCTGTAAAACCGGGGCGTCCACCCCGCCTCGGCGAAGCAGGCCAGATTCCGGCTCAGGCGGCGTTCGGCCCGCAGGGACACCTCGGGGGCGACGGCCCGGCCGCTCAGCCGCGCCGCCGTGTAAGTCAGGTATTCCGAAATGTTGTTCAGCACGTTGCTGAGCGAAACCTCCTCGTCGGGCGAGACGTAACAGCCGATTCCTGCCGTCGCTTTCACGCGCCACTGCGGACGGAGCCATTCTGCGCTGCCGCGTACCGCTCCGCAGAACTGCGCGAGCCGCATCCGCCGTGCCGGATAGGCGTACGTGGCCGTGGACTGCCGCCATTCCGCGCGGGGACTGAGCATGTAATTCACCGTGCCGCGCCGCCATTCGACGGTCGCTTCGGCGTCGGCGTGCCAGATACGGTTCTTATACATCGCCTGTTCATCGACGATGACGCTGTGTCCCGTACGGTCGGCTATCATTTCGATACTGCGGCGCAGTTCATAGCCGCCTCCGGCGCGCAGGCTCCAGCGGCCGCTGCGGTAGGCTGCGGAGAGGGTCGCCTGACGGGTTTTGAGCCGGGTTATGGGGACCGTGTTGTTGGATTTGTTGAGCCGCTCCGTCGTAAGGCTTTCGAATGCGGCACGGGCATACCAGCCTTTCGCGTGCCGCGGCATGAGCTGTGCCGCCAGCAGACAACCCTTTCCGTCATAGCCGATGTTGAAACTATCGCTGTTCAGTGAATAGCGGGTGTAATAACTGCCCAGTCCGGTCATATACAGCTCGGAAGAGCTGGCGCCGGGCGGATAGAAAAAGTCTATGTCCTGATCCTGTTTATAGAGCCGCCCCTGCAGGTCCAGCCCCAAAACGTACTGAGGGAACTGCATGCCTACGCCGAGTTTGATCGTGAAATCCGACACGACGTTGTGGGGCCGCGGATCGACCTGACGGTATTCCTGTCCGGCGCGGTAGTCGCCCCGGATCGCAAGGTCGAAGCGTCCCACCCGGTGGACATAGCCGCCGCCGAAAGCATATTCCTCGGTCGAGAGGTTTCCTCCGGCGGAATCCGCCGTGATGCAGGGATAGAGCAGCAGGTAGTCGGCCGTGGAGTTCCAGCAGACGTTGCGGCGGTTGCCGCGGACGTACCGGGCGTCTGCCCACGCTGCCGACCGCTCGCTGAGCCGCCGGTAGCTTTCGGCATAAAATCCCCCGTCGAAGGCTCCGTCGCCCAGCGGTTGCAGCAGCGCCTCCTGCTCACGGCGCAGGTCGATGCGGAGCGAGATCTGCGAAAGCGACTGTTCGCTGCGGTAGAGCATCATCGCGGGCGACTCCGTATGAAATCCGGCTACGGCCCGTTCGTCCTCCGCGCTGAAAACGGAAGAACGCTCCAATACGCCGAGCGTATCGCGCTGGGCGGAAGCGGCGGCGGGCAGCAGCGCCAGTATCGACAGGAAAAGGGCCTTCATCATCGTCAGATCGATTTTAGTAACAACACGATCGATTCGCTGTCCTCTACCCAAGTCATTGCTGCTGGAATCTGATTGTAATCCGTGCAGCGCAGAATCTTCTTTTCTCCGGTCGAATAGGTCGCGTCGGCTTCGACGATGAACGTGTAAACCCCTTTGCGGAGCCGTATTGTCGCGCTGTTCTGTTCGGCGGCGGGAAATGGCACCCGCTCTCCGGAGTTGATATTGTCGAAGTAGGAGATGTCCGTGCGTATTTCCAGCTTTTCGACGGGGCGGCTGTCCGGCATCACGAACCGGATGGACAGTTCGGTGAAAATCGAATCGTCTTTTTCGCAGGCCGAAAACAGCAGTGCGGAGAGCAGAAACAGGGTCCGTATGGTAGATTTCATCATCATCGCATTACAGTTTGAAGTTGAGTTCCATGCCGAAATAGGGGCTGGAATAGCGGCGTACCAGTGCGCTGGTCTCGTTTCTGTACGAAGGACTGTATGTGAACAGCCGGTTTACGAAAATCGCAATGTTGAGCCGGTCGCGGTAAAGCCGTTTCGAGATTTTGAGATTGACGTTCATACTGAAAGGCGTGAGACGGTAGAGATAGGCTTCTTTCGATACGTTGTCGTGGATCATATGCTGCAAAATACCGTCGGCTGCCGACTCGGCCGTAAACGGATGTTCCTGTAACTGCAGGTCGAGGTAGCTGGTCGGCGCAGGATTGCACCATTCGGCCTTCATGCCGGAAAACCACTGGCATTGGAACGACGTGGAGAAAATCAGCCCCAGTTTGGGAATCTGGGTGTCGAGCAGGAAATTGGTGTTGCATACTTCGTGAAACGTGTTGTCGTCCTGATCGTAAAGCCCGATGTAAGGATAGGGCGTCCCTTCTGCGAGCTGTACGGTCGTCAGGACGTACTGGGGTTCGCTGTTCTCATAGCGGGTTTTGAAATAGGCGCCCGAGACGATGAGTTTCGTGGCCAGCCCCCGGATGCGCCGCGTGGAGAGCGAGAATTCGATGCCCTGCTTGAATGTGCGGCTTCCGTTGGTCTTGACGCCGACGGTCTGGAATACCGTTTTGTCCTTGTAGGGAAGCCATTCGAGCTGCGGCGGTCCGGTGAACTCCATATCCTTGAGCGGTCCGGTGTCGTATTCGCGGTAGGTCCGGGTGAGTACGTCGGTCGAGGTGCGGAATCCCGAGGTCATATTCTCCCGGAAATAGGTTACCGACAATCCGTATCCGTTCCACTCCGCATTGCCGCGCACCTCCCATTTGAAGTTCCGCGCCGCCTTCAGGTCGTAATTGGTGGGGTCGTGCTTGAAGACTTCCACATTGATACGGCGTTTCGATTCGTCGTCCGCCGGGAAATAGTTGAGCCGCGTGTAATAGGAGTAGTCCGGTTCGGGGAAGAGCTGGTCGAGCGTAGGCGTTTTGGTGTGCCATCCCGCGCCGCCCGCGAATGTGATGCGCATCGGGTCGCCTGCCATGTCGAACGCCGGAAGCGTCACCGAGAGGTTGGCACGCGGATCGAAATGGAATTTGCCCTGCAGGGTGTAACGGCTTCCGAGATTGGCCATGGCCGTCGTACGCAGTCCGGCCATTATCTCGATCCGCCACTCGCCGGCCGTAATCGTCGTATTGCCCTCCAGAAACGCCGAGAGCCGGTGCAGCGCCGGCAGGGCGTCGTAACGCCGCGGATGGGAACTCATCAGGTCGGTAAATGGGCGCGTCACGTCGTAAAGCAGACCGCCACCGTAATTTTTCGACATGTTCCATTCGGCTCCGATGCGGATCGTGTTGCGGCTCAGCGGGGTGTCGGCTCCCAGCAGGGCTACCGCCTTGGCGTTGGCGTAGAACGGTTTGTTGTCCACCTGCAGGGTCGCTTCATAGCGGACCGGCAGCACTTCCATATCGAAGACGCCCTCTTCGACTGCCGTGCGTATAGGGACGTTGCCGCTGTTCGCTCGGTAACGCCAGCGGTCGATCAGGTCGAATTCGGAAGAGACGGAAGCGGAAAAATCGAAGCTGCGGAAAAAATTCGCACCCTTGGATTCGGCGGTGAAATTCACCGCCGCGACGACGTTGTTGTAACTCGATTTGTAGCGTTCGAGGGGGATGCCCGCCGGGCCTTCGTCGATATCCCGGTCGCTTTTTTGGCGGTCGAAAGAGCCGGTGTAGTCGAGCGATCCGCCCAACGTGTAACGGTAGGCCGAGGTGCTTTCCCAGCGTTTCTTCATGCGCCAAGATCCGGTCGCACGCTGGTAGTTCTGGCGCGTATTGCGCGGGTCGTCGTGGGAGTTGAGCCATGTCGCGCCGACGTTCATCGTCAGCAGGTCGGCCGGAGCGCCCCATTCGAATCCTTTGCCGACATAGAGCAGCTGGCTGCCCAGATCCGCTTTGAAGCGGGCTTCGAGGTTGCGGCCTCCCTCCTTGCGCTTGATCTTGATCAGTCCGCTGGTCAGATCGCCGTATTCGACCGACGGAATGCCCTGCTGAATCTCTACCGAAGCTATTTCATCGGTCGGCATCGTGCGCATGTCAACGCCTCTGTTCAATGAAATATTATTGCCGACGGTCGTTCCCGAATTGTATGTCATGCCCGCGTCGTTCGACATCGGAATTCCGTCCATGACGAACGAAACGCCGAGCGATGTAGTCTGGTAATCGCTGTTCGAGGTGCCGATCTCGCGCAGATGAATGTGGTTCGAGGAGGAAAACGAGGGGTCGGAGGCCCGTCCGCCGGGCAGCAGTTCGAGCAGGTCCCCGAAACTCGACGGCTGGATGTGGTTCATCGCGTCCCGGCCGATATGCACGCCCGAGACCGGTCCCCGCACTTGGGTCGCCGTGACTACGACCTCGCGGATCTGCGTGTCGCTTGTCCGGAGCCGGACGGTCCGCAGCATGTCGCTGCCGCTGACGGGCCGTACCTCCATCCGTTGGGAGACATATCCGATATATGAGATATCCGCATTGTAGGTATTCGCGGGCAGGGTGAAACGTGCCCGGCCCTCCTCATCGGTCGTCGTCGCGTAGGCCTTTCCCCCCCCCGACATAGGAGTCAGCGCCACCGTAGCATACGCCAGCGGATTGTGCAGGGAATCGATAACTTCGAACGTGATCCCGGCGTCGGGCCGGCCGGACTGCCCGTACGTGTACGCAGGCAGCAGGATAAATAGCAAATATTTCAGGAGTAGCCGCATAGTTCTGTTTTCACGGGACAAAAGTATAGCGCCCCGGCATATGCGGCAATCGCCATATCTTGGTAAATTGCATTGCAATCATCACCAATAATAATGAGTTGCGTTCGTGCGGCATCCCATCATAATGCTATCCGGCCGCGCCAAAACCCCTAAAATCCGGTATTGACGATCCGGTGGGAATGCTGTTTCTTTGCCGTAAACCAAAAACGACGAAATTATGACTGGTATCTTTTTCGGCAGTACGATGGGCACGACCGAGGCCGTGGCTGCGGATATTGCCAAACAATTGGGCGTCGCGGACGCCGATGTACACAATGTGGCCGATACGCCAGCCGGCGAAGTGCAGAAATACGACCTGCTCGTGCTGGGTTCTTCGACGTGGGGCGCAGGCGAATTGCAGGACGACTGGTACGGCTTTTTGGATCAGCTGAAGGCGCAGGATCTGAGCGGTAAAAAGGTGGCGCTTTTCGGCTGCGGCGACAGCGGTTCCTATCCCGATACGTTCTGCGATGCCGTCGGGCTGATTTACGACGGCTTGCAGCAGAGCGGCTGCACGTTCGTCGGAGCCTATGCGCCCGAAGGGTATGACGAAACAGGTTCGCTGGTCTGCCGCGGCGGAAAGTTCGTGGGACTTGCCGTCGATGAAAGCGCGCCCGACAAGACCGACCGGCGGGTTGCCGCATGGTGCGAACAGATTAAAAACGAGTAACGATGAGCGCCGAGGAGTTCAGCCGTTACGATTCGATGAAGCTGTTCCTGCACCAGATTTACGAGTTCCAGAAAGGTGTACGGAGTCTGGTGCTCTGCACGATGTGCCGCACCTGCGCTTCTCTGCTCTCCGAGCGGCTGGAAAGGCTGGGTATCGCTTACCGGATTCAGTCGGTGACCGACAGCAAGGTGAATCTTTACTTCGGCAACCGCATGTGTCTGGAGACCGTGGCGACATTCATCCACAAGCCGCTCAACGAACTCTCCGCCGAGGAGGATTTCATGCTCGGCGCGATGCTCGGCTACGACATCGCCGGGCAGTGCGAACGTTATTGCAAACGAAAGTCTCCGGGTGTTTCATCAGAACAAGCGGCGGTCAACTGACCGCCGCCTATTCCTTCCTGATCTGCGCCGTGAACGAATCCCCCGCGCCGACACCGTCGGCCACTTCGACGTGCGGCGTGGCGACGTACGACATGCCGTCCGGAGTGAATACATGGCTTCCGACGGCGCCGCAGGTGAGTATCACGGTACGGAGTCCGTATTTTTCGAGCAGGTCGCGGCACTGCGCCTGTATGCCGAACATCCGGCTTACGACGGTCAACTCCTCGTCGTTTGTTTTCAGAATATTGCTGCGGCAGAGCGAGTCGTGGACCACCTCCGGCGAATAGAAATGCTGCCGCAGGTTGATGTCGAAGATCTTATAATGTCCCGCTGCGCAAAAAACGGAACCGCGGAAAAGCCACAGTCCCGATTCTTTGCCGTTGCTCTCCGTTATTCTGTTTCGAAATCATGCGACAGCTTATGTCCGTTCTCATCGACACGCAACGATACCAGATGGAGATGCTCTCTGGAAATGTCATTATGCTTGAAAACAATATAAGGTTGATCTCCATATCCCATACGTTCCATATACTCCTTGGCGGTTTCCCGTAACTGTTCGCCTGTCAGTTTGTCTTCGGGCGAAGGATTCAGTAAAACATGGAATACCGTATTGGTCGTTCTGCGGTTGGCTTCGAGGTATGGCCGGAAACTATCCATACAAGCGTCGATATCCATTCGCCCGTGTTTATCGAACGGTTCGAGCATCTTCTGCCAGAGGAGCACTTCGGCTTCATCCTTATCCACTTTCTCCTTGTTATAATACAACGCTCCACTGGGCGAGGGGCGCGATCTTATATTCGCAACCATTCCTTAGCTTGTTTGGCAAGGTTCAGTATCTTGATACTAAAGGCTTTCAATTCCCTCATGCGCTGTTCCAATGCGGCGATCTGATGCGGGATTGCGACGTTGGAAAAGTGCGAATTGACGACCTTTACGACCTGATTATGCAGGCTAAGTACCCGGCGCCTTGTCTTATTTCCAAGATAGGTTTCCCAATACTCGCCTCCGAACCGGACGTACATCTTCCAGCGTATCCGGCTCTCCGCTAATATTGTCAGTCTAAAACGTTCCATGATGTATCTTTTGATGACAGCTTCCGCAAACGGCCATAGTCTTACGCCGTCTGGCAATCATCAGTTTTTCCCAATTCTCCTTGCCTTTCAGTTCTCCGAGTTTACGCACATGGTGCATAACCAGATTATCCGTAGCACCGCACAACTCACATTTCTGAGCTTTCAGCCTATCTATAAGGCTTGTGGTGCTGACGCCGGGCATTGGATTCGGGCATCTGTCAACCGACCGATCATAGGAAGGTCTTTTTCTTTTGAACCCTTCATTGTATAAGCGACGTTCTTTTGCTTTGCCGTTTTTTACCGTATACCCGACTGTAAAGACTCCGTTGCGTTTGTATTTCCGGCAAATTCGTCTTACCGTGGTCCGGTATTTCCCGGCAAAGGTTTTGTACATACTGTACTGCATGATGTAGTGAAAAGTGTTCAGTTCAGAAGCGTTGTTAGCTATCGAGTAATAGTTGTAAAACCCTCTGATCTCGGCATTGTAACTGTCAAGGATTTCAAGGTCGTCATTATTGATAAGTTCCGACCGGTGTTTGGGAATCCATTGCTCGTGCCCGTTATGATAGCTGAATTTCAGCACGCCGAGTTCCAGCAATTTTTTCTTTATTACTTCGGTCGTTACCTTTAATCTGACCTTGTTTCCATACACACGGGACAGGCTTCCCCGTTTGTTCCGTTTTTGCAGGTTCGACTTGCGGACAGTCACCTCATATCCGAGGAATTTTGCAGGCTTTTCAGTATGAGTGACGAGCGTTTTCTCATCCGATAGTTCCAATGCCAGTCTGTCTGCAAGGAAACGCTTTATATCGTCCTTGATCTTTACGGCATCTTCTTTACTGCCGATAATTCCAATGAGGAAGTCGTCGGCATACCTCACATATTTAAGCCTCTTGAAGTTTCCGTCCATAGGGTCGAAGCACGGCATCGCGGATCGGGTTTTGTCTATCTCTTTAAGCCGGTTAACAAGCACTTTTCTTTCTACATCATTTGTCGCTGTTTTGAGTTCACGCATAACCAGCCTCTTTTGGTAAGTGAGAACTTCGTATTCCCGTTGCTGTCTTCCCCTATCTCCCTTGTCGAATTTGGAAGCATATTCTTTCATGTACTTATCCAGTTTGTCCAAATAGATATTGGCCAATATCGGACTGATAATTCCACCTTGCGGCATTCCACTGTACGTTCCATGAAATTGCCATTGTTCCAAGTAACCCGCTTTCAGAAATTTTCTGATAAGTCGCATGAATCGTTCGTCGGAGATACGTTCCTTTAAGATGTCGATCAGAATATCATGATTGACATTGTCGAAGAAACCTTTTATATCTCCTTCGATGAACCACTTCTTACCCGTAAAAGTCTTCTGTACGGCATTCAATGCGGTGTGGCAGCTGCGATGCGGACGGAAGCCGTGCGAAGTATCTTCAAAGTGACCTTCGTAAATAGCTTCCAGTACCATTCGTACTACCTCCTGCACCAGTTTGTCGTCGAAAGAGGGTACGCCGAGAGGTCGTGTCTTTCCGTTTTTCTTCGGGATGTGCACTCTTCTCGATGGCTGGGGAGAGTAGCTTTCGTCTTTCAACGAAAGGATCAGTTTCTCAATGCGGGGAAGGCTCATACGATCGATGGTTTCTCCGTCTGCACCTTGTGTCATATTACCCGGCTTGGCATATATTCGCTGATAAGCCAGATAATACATTTCCTCATTGAAAAGAATACGATAAAGCCTCTCAAACCTGTATTCCGTGGTTTGACTATGCTTTGTCAGACTGTTTAATACTCTTGCGGGACTTCTCATAATGCCTCTCGCATTTTCCGTTAATCGTATTAATGAATATTAGCTGCCGCCCTTCGCCGTGTGCGAGGCTTTCCCTCGCTCGGACTACTACGGCGGCTCCGTTACCATGCCGGATATTCATAGACCTTCGTCCAATAGCCTTACGGCATTCCGGTTTAGGTAATCCCCGTTTACGATATAATAACTATGGCGCGACAGATTGTCGGATATGACGTCCGCCTTTTACTGCTTATTACAGTTGCGTCGTGATAAGTTCTTGCTCTCTGTACAACTACTACAATGAGTGTATCACGATATGACGAGTATAGTTACCTTAACGTCACAGTTTCGCTAGGTACCGCTCAGGCTGTCATTCAATCAATCCGGATTTTATCCTCATATCTGTCTTTCATCACCCCATTCAGTCGCAGTTCGGTAACTAACTGACTTATGGTTTACCCCGACATGCTACACTCCCTGTCCGGTTTCCCTTTCAGATAAGTCGGTTGATGATAGGTTATTTTCAAAGAACACTTACCTAATAGCTTGCCATCGCTATATTTATTATATCGCCTTGACGGGCACACAGTTATTCCCCAGCTTTTGAAATTGGAAATAAAAGTCATTCAGCCGGGCAATAAACTGCACTTTCGAAGGGTCGCGTTTGATAACGACGAACTCCTCTTTGAAGATGCGTTTGACGATAAAACGGCTGCGGTTATGCTCCGATCCGGCTTTGCAGAGCAGCTCATTGAAGCGGATGTTTTGCTCCTCGTTAAGCCGAAACGAGTATTTATAACTCGGCGTTCGGGGCTTCTTGTCAGTCTTGTCTGTCTGTTTTCGGTTGGTATCCATATATAGCTAAATAAAGGGGCGCGACTTGGGAGCAGCCCCGGCCTCGCAGAGCGAGCGTTTTTGTCGGACAAAAACACAGCTCGCTACCCTCTGGCGAGGGTAAAGGTCCGCCGCAGTAAATTTTTACCGATGGTTTCGGAAGTTCTCCGTTACGGGTCTTGTGGCCGGGTCGGTTCCCGATGCAATATTACAACGTCTGGAGATGAAAAAAAGCCCGCTGAACGGACTGGAGCGGACCAGAGCGGACATCGGAAGCGAAGCTTTTCGGCAGGTTGTATATTGCCATCGAAACAAATATTCAGATAAAGAAACAGACGGTTGGACAAATATTTATCGGAATAATCACCCGGATATGCGGATGATTCGATGCAGAAACGGAGAAATATATAATTCAAGAAATAAATATCTAAACAAATCTGCATTCATACGGCTGTTTATCGAAGCAGGCAGCAAAAGAAATCCTTACTCACTTAAATAATTCTCAACACATTCGATTCATGGAATCTGCAAACATTTCAATCTGCAACCAGAAAGGCGGCGTCGGAAAACTCCCGTCACAGGTTATTTGCCGTCTATTGGCATAAGTGTTCCGGTCGTGGATTTGGGTAGCGTCCGCAGGGTAGCGTCCATGTCGCAGAAAGCCGCCTATTCCGACGGTAGCGACCAGCAGAACGCCGGGGATGGAAATATGCAAGGCTCGCCCTCGGGCGATTCGCATGGCCTTGCATATTTCCATCTCCGGCGTTTAATTCCCTGCCGGCGGAAATAAATGACTGGGATATGATATTCCGGGATCGCGCCGGATTACTGCGCGACCTTGAAGATACCGTTCAGTTTCTCGCTCAATGCCGCTATATCCCGGCCGATCTTGTCATTGGTGATTTGGGCGTAGATTTGGGTCGTGGTGATCCGTTTGTGCCCCAGCATCTTGCTGACCGTTTCCAGAGGCACGCCTTGCGTAAGCGTGACCGTCGTGGCAAAGGTATGACGCCCCATGTGAATCGTCGGGTTGAACGACAGACCGGCGTGTCTGGCAACATGCCGCAAGGACATGTTCAGCGTATTATAAGTGCCTTTGAGCGGAAAGACCCGGTCGCCTGAGAGGTGCATATCCTTATAACGCTCGTAGAGCATTTCGGCAACGGGAAGAAGTTTGACCCGGAACTGCGTACCTGTTTTCTGGCGCCTGTCGATAATCCAGCGCTCTCCGTTATCGTCCGTATGGATGTCCGCGTGGGTGAGTTTTACTACGTCCGCATGGCTCAGGCCCGTGAAGGCGCAGAAGACGAAGGCATCCCGGTTGATGCCTGTCCGATAGTTGGGGAGCCTGACATCCATGACAGCCTGCAATTCCGAAGCCGAGAGGTAGCGACGTTCCGAGTACTCCGGCCTGACGTAGAAACCTGCGAAAGGATCGGTGGGAATCCAGCCGTTCTTATACGCCGTGTAGGTCATCAGCTTCAGTTTCTTGATAGTCGAATGGATCGTCCCGGAACGCATCCCTTGTACCGAGGAGAGGTAGACCACAAACTTTTCGATGAAATCCCGCTTCAGCTCTTTGAAAGGAATATCTTTTACACGGTATTCGTATTCGAGGAAAGAGGCAAGCCGGTTACGGCGTTTGCGGTAATTGTCATAGCTCGAATAGGCGCGGTCTTTGCCCACACGTTTGAGAAAGCCCGCAAGGTATTCGTCGAAAGTCTGTAACAGCAGGCGGCAGTCGTCGCCCATACCGAGGAAGGCGTTGCGGACTTTTTCGGCCGTAACATACGAATCCCGGTCGCAGAGACGCTGATACTGTTTGCCGATATTGGTCTTGATATTTTCCAGCTTTTCGTTGATGCGCTGCGATTCGACGCTTCTGCCTGCGGCTTTGTTCGCTTTGGCATCCCAGAGAGAAGAACGAACCGAGAGTTTGCAGCTGAACTGCGACATCGTACCGTTGATGGTGATACGGCCCATAACGGGAACCTGACCCGATTTTTCGGACTGCCTTTTCACATAGAAAAGGACTTTGAAAGTGCTGCGTTGCATGATAACCTGAACTTTGTGGTTTTGTTAAACGTTTAGTCAAGTTATTTGGTATGCGGAAATTCGATGCAACGAGCTGAAAACGACTGACTTAAATGCAAATCAAAGCATTTCGGGCAGGTAACGGATAAGTAACGAATCTCACCGTTAATCCTGCCCGAATGTGCAATTTTATTGCTCGGAGCATATGCAGAACAGAGAATTAAACACCTGTAAACAAGACATTTACTCTTTCCTGCGCTTCTCTTTACCTACAAATACCGAACCTTTTCGGGTCCGGGTTACACGCGCATCGGCCAGACTGCCAAGCTCTCGCCCGACTTCTCGTGCTCGACCACCGGTTATCAGCTGACCAAGTGGGTGACCGACGTGAGCCAGGACGGTTACAACAAGTCCTACAACGACATCATCCTCTTCCGTGCGGCCGAGGTCTACCTGAATTTCGCCGAGGCCAAGGCCGAACGCGGAACGCTCACCCAGGACGACATCGACAAATCCATCAAACCGATCCGCGACCGGGTGGGGATGCCGAACCTCGACATGAAGGCGGCCAATGCCAATCCGGACCCGTATCTTGCCAGCAATGTGACGGGGTACCCGAACGTCAGCGGCGAGAACAAGGGCGTCATCCTCGAAATCCGCCGCGAGCGGACCATCGAGCTGATCGCCGAGGGGCACCGTTACTACGACATGGTACGCTGGAAAGAGGGAAAAATGTTCGAACAGGAGTTCAAGGGCATGTATTTCACGCCGGGCATGAACTCCGACGGCTACCGTATCTACGACCTCGACGGCAGCGGCGATGTCAGTGCGCTGGACGTCTGTCTCTATACGACCTCTTCGGCTCCGAAGGCCGCGGACCATCCGGAACTCGCGGTCATTAAAACGTTCCTCAAAATCGGCAGCGCTTTCGAACTGACCGGAGCCACCGGAGGCAACATCATCGTCCACAATACGGAAACCGAACCGCGCGAATGGCGTGAAGACCGGGATTACCTCTACCCGCTGCCGCTGTCGCAGATCCAGTTCGCTCCCGACAAGATCAAACAGAATCCGAATTGGTAAGCCACGGAGTGCGGCGGTACGCAATGTCGTGCCGCCGCACACTCCCGTTCTAAGGAAACAACACAAACAAGAACCAGGATATGAGAAATTCAGGAAAAATCATCTTCGCCGTCATGCTCCTCGTGAGCATGCTTCCCCTCACCTCGTGTGGAAAATCGGAGGCCCCGGGACTCAGCTCCGGAGGCGTCGGCGGCAACGAGGGCGGCACCTCCGAAGAGTACAAGTACCCCAAACCGTCGCAGTCCGCGATCAGGCTGATGACCTACAACTCCTATTATTGCCGCGGCAACACGGGCACACCGGCCGTTTCACAGACGAATACGGAGAATTTCGCCCGCGTAATCAAGACGCTCGACGCCGACATCGTAGCGATTCAGGAGCTCGACAAAGGGGCGCTGAACCGCAACAAACGCGACCTGCTGCAAGAGATCGCCGATGCGACGGGCATCGACTATCAGGTCGTTTTCGCCCCGGCGGCGGACTACATGGGCGGCAAGATCGGCCCCGGAGTCCTCGTCAAGCGATCGCTGGGCGTAAAGAGCACGAAAACGGTCGAGCTGCCGGGCGACGAGGGGCGCATGCTGGTCGTCGTCGAAACAGAGGGCTTCGTCTTTCTGGGAACCCACCTCGACCTGAACGACGAGGCCAGACGCCAGAGCGCCACGATCATCAACGATGTGTCGAACGGCTACCGGAAACCGGTGTTCCTCGCCGGGGACCTCAACGACTCCCACAGGTGGTCGGGCGGCGGCGCGGCCTTCCCGGTCCTCACGAACGAATTTGCGATCAAGAGCTCGACCGAAGGAACGCTTCCGGGCCAGCCCAACGAAACCATCGACTACATCCTGTTCGACGACAACGGCCAACCGTCCGCGGTAAACTTTCTGGAAACCGGGGTTGTAAAGAAACTGAATTTCAACGGCAAAGTCGAAGACCTCGACACCGTTTCGGACCATTTCCCGGTCTATCTGGACATTGAACTGAAATAAAATGAGCTTACGTCTGACATCGCTTTGCCGGGCGGTTCTCCTCACCCTGTTCCTGTCGTTTCCGGCCCTGGCCGGAGCCAGCCCGGAACGGACCGATTTCAGCGGCGTCGCCCGGCTCGTGGAGCGCCGCATCCCCTTCCTGGCCGGCAAGGTCGATTTCCGGCCGGCTCCCGCCGCCGCAGAAAACAGCGACGCATTCACCCTCGCCACACGCCGGGGACGGCTGACGATCGAGGCCACTTCGCCTTCGGCGGCAGCCACGGCCGTCAATTACTACCTGAACCACTTTTGCGGGATGAGTCTGTCGCACAACGGCGACAACCTGCACGATCTGCCGTCGCTGCCCGAGGTCGCCCCGTCGGTGACGGTCCGTTCACCGTTCCGTTACCGCTACGCCCTGAATTACTGCACGTACAACTACACCTACTCGTTTTACGACTGGAACGACTGGGAGCGCGAACTCGACTGGATGGCCCTGAACGGTGTCAATCTCATGCTCGCCCCTCTGGGAACCGAACTCGTATGGGCCCAGACGCTGGAAGACGCAGGATTCACTGAAGAGGAGATCGGCGATTTCATCCCGGGACCGGCTTTCACGGCATGGTGGCTCATGGGCAATCTCGAAGGATGGGGCGGCCCGATGAGCCGCGGCATGATGGAAAACCGGGCCCGGATGCAGCAGCGTATCCTGGCCCGGATGGCCGAACTGGGTATCGAACCCGTATTGCAGGGCTTCTGGGGGATGGTTCCCAACAAGCTCCGGGAGAAATACCCAGATGCCCGGATCGTCGATCAGGGGTTGTGGGGACGTATCTTCCCCCGCCCGGCGATCCTGCTTCCCGAAGACCCGCTCTTCGACCGGATGTCCGACCGCTACTACTCCGTCCTGCGGGAACTCTACGGCGACTCGGTGAAATACCTCGGAGGCGACCTCTTCCACGAGGGAGGTGATACGACCGGAATGCACGTAACCCGCACGGCGTCGATGATCCAGGCCTCCATGCAGCGGCATTTCCCCGGATCGAAATGGATGCTCCAGGGATGGAGCGGCAATCCGAAGAAAGAGCTGCTCGCAGGGCTCGACCCGGCGTTGACCGTAGTCATCGACCTCTTCGGAGAGAGCGGCTCGACGTGGCGAAACACCGGGGAGTTTTACGGTTCCCCGTGGATCTGGGCCACCGTAAACCATTTCGGCGGCAAGACCGATATGGGCGGCCAGCTTCCGGTGATTCTCGCGGGACCTCACGAGGCCCGTTCCGAGTCCAAAAAGCACCTCTGCGGCGTGGGCATCCTGCCCGAGGGTATCGCCGCCAATCCGGTCGTCTACGACTGGGCCCTGAAAACGGCCTGGGAGCCCGGAGCGCCCGATCCCGACGACTACCTGCGCCGATACATCGTCTACCGCTACGGCACATGGAACGACCATGTCTACGAAGCCTGGCGGCTGTTGCTGGGGTCTGTCTACGGCGAGTTCGCAATCAAGGGGGAAGGGACCTTCGAATCCATCTTCTGCGCCCGCCCCGGACTGGATGTCACCAGCGTTTCGACGTGGGGTCCCAAACGGTTCCAGTATGACCCGGCAAAGCTCGTCGACGCGCTGGTCCTTTTCCGCAAAGCGGCGGAGCAATACGGTAACTCGCCGACATATCGTTACGATCTGGCCGACCTGGCGCGCCAGGTGCTCGCCAACCACGCCCGGGACATCTACCGAAGGACCGTCAAGGCATACCGTCGCGGCGACCGCGAAGGTTTCGGCCTGCTTTCGGCCGATTTCCTCGCGCTGCTCGGACTTCAGGACCGTCTCACGGGCACACAACCGGATTTCCTGCTGGGACGATGGCTCGACAAAGCCCTGCACTACGGCGACAACGAGCAGGAACGCCGTCAGTCGTTGAAAAACGCCAAAACACAGATCACCTACTGGGGGCCCGCCGACCCGAATACCCGCGTGCACGACTACGCCAACAAGGAGTGGAGCGGCCTGCTCGCGGATTACTACCTGCCGCGCTGGAAGGCTTTCTTCGACTATCTGAGCGCCGATATGGAGGGCCGAAAAGTCCCCGAACCGGACTATTTCGGCATGGAAAAGGCATGGGCCGATTCCGGAAAGGAGTATCCGACCGAACCGCGCGGAGAGCTGCTCACCGAGGTCGATTCGGTGCTGCTCGCGGTGCGTCCGCCCTACAAGGACCGGAGCCTCACGCCCCGGAAACGTGCCGAAGACCTGCTGGGGCGGATGACCCTGCGTGAAAAGATCGCGCAGATGCGCCACATCCATTTCAAACACTACGACAACGAAGGAGAGGTCGACCTCGAAAAACTGGTATCCTCCACCGGCGGAGTCGGCTGGGGATGCGCCGAGGCATTCCCCTACTCCTCCGGACAGTATATGAAAGCCATGCGGCAGATACAGGTATACATGCGCAGCGACACCCGCCTCGGCATTCCGGTCATTCCCGTCATGGAGGGGCTTCACGGCGTCGTGCAGGACGGCAGCACCATCTTTCCGCAGGCCATTGCCCAGGGCGCGACCTTTAACCCGCGGCTTGTCGGCGGGATGGCCAGCCATATTGCCGACGAAATGGAGGCCATCGGTGCGAAACAGGTGCTCGCACCCGTACTCGACATCGCCCGGGAGTTGCGCTGGGGGCGTGTCGAAGAGACCTTCGGCGAAGACCCGCACCTGATCTCATGCATGGGCGCCGCCTACATGAAAGCCATGCACGCCAAAGGCATGATCACGACACCCAAACACTTCGTCGCACACGGCACCCCCACGGCAGGGCTCAACCTGGCCTCGGTGAAAGGCGGCAAACGGGAGCTGATGAGCCTTTACGTGAAACCCTTCCGGGAACTGATCGCCGCAACGAAGCCGCTGTCCGCCATGAATTGTTACAGTTCCTACGACGACGAGGCGGTCACGGGTTCGAAATCCCTGATGACCGGGCTGCTGCGCGACAGCCTCGGATTCAGGGGGTACGTCTACTCCGACTGGGGTTCGGTCAGGATGCTCTCGCATTTCCACCGCGTGGCCGCTCCCGGAGGCGCTGCAGCCCGCATGGCCATCGAAGCCGGCATCGACCTCGAAGCCGGAAGCGAAGAATACCGACACGCGGAACAAATGGTCCGGGAAGGATTTCTCGACGAAAAATACATCGACCGGGCTGTCGGTAACATTTTATTCGTTAAATTTGCTTCTGGTCTTTTCGACGAGGAACCGGCGGATACGCTCGGCTGGCGGCGGAAGATACATGCCCCCGAAGCCGTGCGCCTCGCCCGGCAGATTGCCGACGAAAGCGCCGTACTGCTCGAAAACCGCAACGGCGTGCTGCCGCTGTCGCCCGGCAAACTGCGGTCGGTGGCCGTTATCGGCCCGAACGCCGACCGCGTACAGTTCGGCGATTACAGCTGGAGTGCGGAGAAGGACAAGGGCATTACCCCGCTGCGCGGAATCCGGGAATATCTGGCCGGCTCCGGCGTGCGGGTGAACCATGCGGAGGGATGCGATCCCTACTCGCAGGACAAAAGCGGGTTCGGCGAAGCTCTGAAAGCCGCCCGCCGGAGCGACGTCGTTGTGGTATTCGTCGGATCGCAGAGCGCCATACTCGCACGGGCATCCGAACCGGCGACCAGCGGGGAGGGCTACGACCTCACCAGCCTGCGTCTGCCGGGTGTGCAGGAGGAACTCGTCGAAGAGCTCGCCCGAACGGGCAAACCGATGATAGTCGTGCTCGTGACGGGCAAACCGTTCGAACTGGCCCGCATCCGGGAATTGGCGGATGCCGTGCTCGTGCAGTGGTATGCCGGCGAGGAGGCCGGAGCCTCCGTCGCAGGAATACTTTTCGGGAAGACGAACCCTTCGGGCAGGCTCCCCGTCTCGTTTCCGCAGAGCACCGGGCACCTGCCGTGCTACTACAACCACCTGTCCACGGACAAGGGTTACTACAATAAGAAGGGCTCCCCCGACAGTCCGGGACGCGATTACGTCTTCTCGGACCCCGAACCGCTCTATCCGTTCGGATACGGATTGAGCTACACGCGGTTCGAATACTCCGGAATGGAGACAGTTTCCGGGGAGCTCTCCGCGACCGACACCCTGAGGGTAAACGTCCGCGTGAAAAACACGGGCAGCCGGGCGGGCAGCGAAGTCGTGCAACTGTATGTCCGGGACCTGATAAGTTCCGTTGCGACACCCGTCAGACAACTCCATGCGTTCGACAAGGTGGAGTTGAACCCGGGTGAAGAGCGGTCGGTTCGTTTTTCGATCCCCGTTCCGCAGCTTTCCCTGTACGATGCGGACATGCGGCGCATCGTCGAACCGGGCGATTTCGAGTTGCAGGTCGGAGCCTCCTCCCGCGACATCCGGCTCCGCGACACAGTAACCGTGGCCGGTTGTACAGACATTCCGGACCCAAAGGCGACTGGGGTGAAAGCCGGCGCCGTCCGGGAGCCGGGAGCGGAGGTCGAGATTTCGGGAACGGTGCGCAACGTGCAGGCAGCGGTCATGCCGGACGTCAGGGTTTACGCTGCATCGGCTCCCGCACGTGCGGTCGTGACCGACAGACACGGAAGATACACCCTCCGTATCCGGACCAACGACCGGGCCGTCTTCGAACTGGAAGGCTACGAACGCCGGGAGATCGACGTCACGGAGGGCGGCAGCCTCGACATAGAGTTGGAACCGGCCATGAACTGACCCAAAACCATTAAGATATGAAACCGTACCTTTCTTCGTTGTTATTGTCCGCAGGGTTCTCCCTGCTGCTCGTCTCGTGCGACAGCGGGACCGCCCGGAAGATCTCATCGTTCGACGAACTGCCCGACCCCACGGCCGACACGCTCTCCGACTGGTCGGGCGTTCCCCGAGGGCTCCACGCCTCGTTCGTGAGCACAGACGCCGTTTTCAAACGTTCGGTCGCCCCGGACGTAGTACCCTCGGCATCCGCCCGGTTGGAAGGATGGCGCGGCGAACGAGTTTCCGCCCAACTGCTGCTCTGGACCGCTTCCGGAGCGGACGGCGTAGAGGTCGAGGTGGGGCCGTTCAAGTCGGACGGGTACACGCTTCCCGGAGATGCCGCCCAGGCCCGATTCGTCCGCTATGTTCTGAGCGACGAGTTCGGCAACAAATGCGGCTATCACGATCCGGCGATCTACCCGCCGCATCTGGTTCCGGACATGCTCGACGACATCGATGTTTTCGACATAGAGGCCCGGAACGTCCGTCCGGTATGGATAACGGTCTCCGTCCCGGCCGACGCCCCGGCCGGAGAGTACGTTTCGACAGTCAAACTGTATGCAAAAGGCCGGCAGCTCCGAACGTTCGACATCGGGCTTACGGTCATCGGCCGGGAACTCCCGCCCCCTGCCGAATGGAACTACTACCTCGACCTCTGGCAGCACCCCGCGGCCGTCGCCCGCGTCGAGGGGCTCGACATGTGGAGCGACGCCCATTTCGAGGCCCTTGTCCCGTATATGCGGCTCCTGGCCGACGCAGGACAGAAAGTCGTCACGACAACCCTAAACAAGGACCCGTGGAACAACCAGTGCTTCGACTCCTACGCCGACATGATCGTCTGGACAAAGAATGCAGACGGAGCGTGGAGCTATGACTACACGGTCTTCGACCGGTGGGTCGAACTGATGACGGGTCTGGGAATCGACCACACCATCAACTGCTACTCGATGCTGCCGTGGAACAACGAGCTCCACTACCGGGACGGTGTCACGGGCCGTTTCGTCGACGTGACGGCCGATCCGGGCACTCCGGCTTTCGAAGAGTTGTGGGTGCCGTTCCTCACCGATTTCACCGGGCACCTCCGCGAAAAGGGGTGGCTCGGACGGACGAACATCGCCATGGACGAACGTTCGCCGGAGGAGATGACCGATGCGCTCGACCTCCTGCGGAAAACGGCTCCCGAACTGGGAATCGCCATGGCCGACAATAAGAACAGCTACCTGAGCTATCCTTTCATAAACAGCATGTGCGTCAAAGTTCGCGACCGGGTTCCGCCGAAGCATATCGCCGAGCGACGCGCCCAAGGCTTCGTAACGACCTACTACGTCTGCTGCTCGGACCGCTTCCCCAACATGTTCACCTTCTCCGACCCCGCCGAAGCGGTCTATGCCGGATGGTATACGGCCGCCTGCGGTTACGACGGATTTCTGCGCTGGGCCTACAATTCGTGGGTCGGGGAACCGCTGACCGACTCGCGGTTCAGGACCTTTCCCGCCGGCGATACGTATATCATTTATCCCGGCGCACGCTCTTCCGTCCGGTTCGAACGACTGGTCGAAGGAATTCAGGATGCCGAAAAGATCTCGATCCTGAAAAAGGAGTTCGCAGCCGCCGGAACGCCGGAGGCCGCGTCACGGCTCGAACAACTCGAAACGCTGCTCGCCGGATTCGCCTCCATAACCCCGGAAGCGGGCTGGCCCGACAGGCTCTCCCAATCCAAACGGACGCTCAACGAACTGTCGCACTGATACCAACGAAACAAGCCACTCGCAATGAGTGGCTTGTTTTTGGTGGGAACAAACGGATTTGAACCGCAAACATCCGGCTTGTCGAACAGGATCTCTAAACCGACTCGAAAAACAGAAAGAGAACAGATTATACACTTTCAACCTACTTATTGCCATCACCACTCTTTTTCCTGAGTTTTAACATGGATAAACGTATTGTTTTTAGACTGAAGCCCAATTTGTGGATGCTCGTTGCGTTTACGTGAAATTCCGTAAGTTGTATTCTGAACGACATTCCCTCAACAACGATCTCCTCGGCCGGAGACGAAACGAACATCCCGTATTTACAGCCAGAAACGGCATTGCCTCGCAGTGTCACACCACAGGTGCGCGGAAAGAGACGTATGCCGTAGGAACTCGAATCATGGCCGCCGATTCTCGCGGTGGTACCGCTATCGCGTATGAAACTATTCTCTTCCAGCAGGATATTCAGCCGGTTCAGGTCCCGATTATATTTGTTTTTGTAAAGGAAGAACCCGTTGAGACATTCATGGGTGCGATTGCCGCGGATAACGATATCGCCTTCGATGAAAATATTGTTCTGCTCGTAGCCGTCAATGATCAGAATGCCCGTGCGTGCTCCCGTAATCACGTTGTTCTCGATGACAGATCCGCCGGCATATCCTTCGAACAGTCCCACGCCCGATGTCCCGCCCCGTTTGGCGTGGGCATAATAATAATTGGTTTCGAACGGCAGGTCGCAATACACCTCGTTGTTACGGATGACGGTGTTGCGTCCTCCCGAGACGACTCCCTGGGCCGAACCGGAAACTTTGTTGCCTTCGAGCAGGGAGTTGCAGCAAGCCTGCTGCACGATGACTCCGGCCCACACGGCGTTCGAAGCACGGCAATTTCGCACATAACATCCTACACAAGGGATATGGCCGACCCGCCCGGCAGTAATGTTGAAAGCGTGCGTCGAAAAATCCGATTCGCATTGCTCGAACCCGCAGCCGAATGAGGCGAAAATGCAGAAAAGGTTGTAACGCGAATAGGCTTTGAACCCTTCGGCAGCAATCGGTTTCAACAAAGCCGCCAGTTCCTCATCGAACATTGTGGAACATCCCAGGCAGCTGACGTATTTCGACCAGTTGATCGAAAAGGGGCAGTAATTGTCGGCCACGACAGGAATTTCGACACGGATATTCCGTGCAGAGCATTGCTCGGCATACCGGAACGATATGGCCCCTGTGCAATCCGCCGTATTAACGACCGTGAAATTACGCAGGTGGCTATCCTTCACCATCCGGAGCCGCTGTACGGTCGTATGCCGGCGCTTGATGGGATATTCTTCGGGGATTGTCTCGCGCGAAGCATCTTTGTAATAGAACGGAAAAAGCGTTGCGGTCGTGGTCGTGACGATACAGCCTTCAACGGTTTCGACCGTGAGGAACTCCCCGAACGGACAGGTTTTCTTGTAGGTACGTCCGAGCGTCCATTCCGGACCGCAGTCTTCACGCATCATGCTGTTGCGCTGTCCGATCAGCAGCAGGTCGTCGCCCGGGAGCAGTCCGTCGGCCGATACGAGCCGCATGGTCCGAGAGAAATCGGCCATGTCTTCGGCCAAGAGGCGCTCTTCCTCAACGACGCCCTCCACGCAGAACAGCACTTTGCCCAAAGGCTGGAAACGGGTCGCGTTTCCGGCCCCGGCAATGGTCTTGCCGCCCGGAACGCGGACTTCGGAACAACGATACTCCCCTTCGGGCACGTAAACGAAGTCGCCTTCGGCGAAAGCGGCGGCGAAGGCTCCCGCCCAATCGTCGCCCGATTTGTTTGCGGCGTAGTCGGAAAGTACGACCCGCTGGGCACACAGGGTTTCGGCCGCGGCAAGCAGGAGTACCGAGATGATAAAGCGTTTCATAATCAATAGTTTTTTACGCACGCCTGATCCAGCCCCTGACGCGGAATCAGGATCGAAGAAAAAATGTTGTCGCTGTCGTGCAAGTGAATATCCCCGGTTTCGCCCGTGCCCGACAGATCGTCGAGAAAAATCCCGTAACGGCCGTTGGAAAAACGGTTGGCATCGAGTGTCATGTAATCGGGCATACGACCCAAAGCAGCGCCGTAGCGGAACCCATCGGTCGCATTGGAGCGGATAGCGTACTCCCCGCAGCAGTCCGAAAGGCGAATACCGTAAGTTTCCCATTGTTTGCCCCCGGCCGATACGCTGTCCCGCGCCGTTCAACACATTGCCCGAAAGCGTCACATGCATTGCACCGCGGGCGGTATTGTATGAATTGCGATAATGGTAAAAACCGTGGATGCAGTTCCTGACCGTGTTGTCGGCGATGACGGCATCGACCCGGTCGAAGACATTCAGTTCCTCATAACCATCCAATACGGCGATTCCGGTGTAGAAATTCTCCACGCGGTTGCCCCGGATTTCGCAGTCGCGGGCATAACCTTCGAAAACAGCTACGCCGACCGAGCCGCCCCGGGCGATCCGCGTATAATAATAGTCGGTTGAAAAGGGCAGATGAGTGCTGACCGTATTGTTCATGATCTTCGAGCCACGGCACCCGGCCAGCACCCCCTGCCCCGACCGTTCGACCGTGTTGCCTGCAAGTTCGCTCCACGGCGTGCACTGCTGCGCGATCACGCCCGCCCAGACCGAATTGACGGCCCGGCAGTTCCGTATTTTGCAGCGGATGCTCGGAATGCCGCCGGAGGAGTAGGTGATGTTGAAGGCATGGGAGGCGAAATTGTCGGTACAGTTCTCCAGCACACACTCCTGGGAACTGATGATGCGGAAGTTATTGTAGGTCGAATAGCAGTCGTAATTCTTCGTCATGCGCTTCTGGAGATCGGCAATCAGCGCCGAGGAGTATTCCGACCGGCAGCCGACGGCCTTGCAGTTACGCGCCAAATAGATCTTGAGCACCATAAACGAATCGTCCGGAACGGCTGAAACGCGGAATGTGACTTGCTCGACGGTGCAGTTTTCGGCCCATTTAATCCGCACGATCTCGGAGCAAGCTCTCGACACACGGATTGTGAAATTTTTCAGGTGCGTATCCCGCACGGCATCGATCCGTTGCAGGGTCGAGCCGGCGCGCATCTCAAAGCCCGCTTTCACCGTTTCCTGAGATGCATCGCTGCGATAGAAGGGGAAAAGAGTTGCTTCTTCGGTCGTTACGGTATTACCTGCCGCCGAATGGACCGTGAGCAGTTCGCCGAAAAAACAGGTCCGGCTGTTTTTGGTCGTCTGCCCCAGGGTCCAATCGCCCGCATCTTCGCGGAACATGCAGTTACGCTGTGATTTCAGAATGACCAGATCGCCCGGAGCGAATTCCCGGACCGAAGCCACTTCGATCGCCGAGGAGAAATCGGGAATGTGGCTCACGACCGGGATTTCGTCGCCGGCCGAGCCTTCCACCCGGAACAGGATCGAGCCGAGCGGCGTGAAGACCGTACCCGCGCCGGCTCCTTCGATCGTCTTGCCCGAAGGCACCATAAGGGGTGAGAGCGGATATTCTCCATCAGGAACGAGAATCCGGTCGGCAACCCGGAAAGCCTCCGTAAAGGCCTTGTGCCAATCTCCGCCGGCCACCGCGGCACGGAAATCGGTGATCGACACCGTCCCTTCGGGCAGTGCCGTCCCTCCGGAACCGGGGCCGTCGGGGCCGTTCTGCGAAGGCTTACCGATCGAATCCCCCGTACAGGCCATTGCAAACAGAAGAACGGGCAGGAATATGGTTTTCAGTCGGGTCATAATGGGTTGTTTTTGGTCCCGGATTGCAGAGCCTTCCGTCCGCCCGGCAGCCGGGGCGTTCGGGCGGACGGAAAACCCGACAATGTCCGGACGGTTATTCGTTCAGCGCAAAGACGCCGAAATAACACATGTAATTCGGGCCCGTGGCGCTGATGACCGATGTCTTGCCGTCGGCCCGTTTGTCCGAGGCTTTCGAAACCCGGAAGCAGACCGTCTCACGGTTCTGAGCGCCGGGTGCACGCACGCTGTACGTCCCCAGAAAGTATTCGTTGCTGGTGCCGTTCGCCGCATTGTTCTGCGTGAGCACCACGCCGCAGTCGGTCCACGTCGCCGCATCGGGGCTCTCGGCCCATTCGACTTTCAGTTCGGCAACCGACGAGCTGAACGACAAAGTCCAAAGCGACAGGTAGATGCCTTCCGATATACCGGCGGTCGAAACCGTGAACTTGTAGTATTGTCCCGAACCGTCCCATGACTTGAGACTCGGCCCCCAATAGGTGTTGTCGGCAGCATACGCCTTCGTACAATCCCTGCGGGCGAACGAGGACTTGACATCGGCACCGGCGCTGTTGATCTTTACACCGAACGTAGCCGTTCCCGAACCCTTTGCCACGCTCCAGCCCGTATCCGAAACTGCACTCTTATCCCCGTACCACTCTGCGATCGAACGGTAGGACTCGGCGGCGATCTTCACCATGTCGGCCTCCGAACGCAGCCTCAGTGCGGGAGTGGAACCCGAACGGTCGATGGAGCCTGTCAGGTTGTAATCCCCGAAAAGGATGTTCTGCGCGTGTTTGAAACCATCGCTATCGCGAGTGCGCACCGTAAAGGTATTGCCTTTGTCGTCGCGGATCGTGAGGTCGCATTCGAATCCCGCGAGGGTCAGGTTGTAGAGCGTGCCCAGGGGGACTGCGAAACTGACATTCCGGAGCGTAACCAGCGTGTTATGCGGCACGACGTCGAGGGTCGTGAAATCGGGAAGCGCCAAAACGCTGGTCTGTATCAGGGTGACCGTTTGCTCCAACGAAGGTTCATCGAGCGCATAGATCCGAATACGTGCCTGTCGGTCGCCGCTGTACGGTGTGACTGAAACGGACAGTTGGTCGGCTTCCAGGTCGGGCTTGCCGAGCGTTACCCACGCCGCGTCGGCGGCATCGACCAGTTCGGCGCCCCAGTCGACATTCGTGTCGACAGCGATGAATATGTCGTCGCCGTCGGCGCTGACCGTGATCTCCGGCTCCCCGATTTCGAGGCGTTTCGCGGGAGCGCCCTGGTTGACGGGGATGGTCGCAACGATATTGCCTCCGCCATCGCGTACGATCAGGCTACAGCTACGCGGATAAGGCTGATCCTGAACCTGGGCTGTCACATAAAAACGGCCTTCATCCTTGCCGGTGGCCGGATACACCGTACACCACTCTTCGGCATCACTCGTGATGGTCCAGCTGACGTTCGACCTTACGACGACACGTACTTCCTGGACTTTGTCCGCGGCTCCCCCTTGCGGTTCGAACCGAATTGGGTTCTCGACGGAGTAGTCGCTTTCGAAATAGGGCACTCCCCCATTCTCATCATTCTCGCAGCATGCCGCCCAAAGCATCGGGAGCAGCAGTGCAAGTATTCTGAATCGTTTCATAGTCTTCGAATTAAAGGTTAGTAATTGGTTCCCGAGGCCCACCATACCTTGGTCAGCATGTCGTCCTTACCGCCCATGCGTTCGACGGCTGCACGATATTGCACCTCGTTGGCGGTCTGGCTGATGGTCGGATAACACAGACGGGTGGGAAGCGTCGCTACGCCACTTGTATTCTTGTTCTCGCAGGCCGGGCCGATCTCGAGCGTCGGATAGCCCGTGCGGCGGTAGTCGCACCACGCCTCGAAGCCCACCATGAAGAGGCTGACCCATTTCTGCTCGATGATCCGTTCGATCGTACCATCGTATTATCCATTCACATCCAGATAGAGTTATAAATTAAAAAGTTATGACTCTATTTGCATATAGCAGGTAATGGCTAGGAAACGGTTGTATGCATTTGTTCGCATCTGCGTTCCATCCTGTCAAACAACTTCTAATTGTTGAGTACAAATTCAAATAGGAAATGTTGTGTTTCGTGGGTCTAACCTATCTGGATCGTTAATTATTCCAATCAGCAGTTGAACTGCTGTGATTTATAAGTTTAACCGAGGTCATTTAAGCCTCGAAATTAGTTGTAAATATTTGAAAATTAAGGGATGGAAATACTTGTAAAATCCTTGGAAATCAGTAACTTAAAGTAAAAAATACCCCTATTTTTTGCTTGTTATGATTCCCAAGGACAAAGAGTATAGACTAATAAAAATCTATATGTATATCTGCGATATGTACGAACAAAGCCTCAAATACCATTGCCAAAGATACAGCAATAATTCGAAACCGTTGTTCTCCGACGAGGAAATCCTCACGATTTATTTCTTTGTCGGTCATGAGCAGAAGTACACCCTCATCAAGGATATTCACAACTTCGCTAAAGAGTACTTGCGCGACTGGTTCCCGAACCTGGTGTCCTATCAGACATTCAATTACCGTCTCAACAGGATGGCCGGTGCTGTTAGGGAACTGTCCTCGCAGTTATTAAGGATGTTCAGGCCTTCTGACTGTCAGGATGATACCGTGATTGTTGACTCGATGCCGATAATCACATGCTGCGGAAGAAACCGTACAGGCAAGGTCGCCAGAGATATCGCAGACAAAGGATACTGTTCCACCAAGAACCTGTACTATCATGGACTAAAGCTTCACATGGTAGGATATCGCAGGAAAGGGCATCTTCCTCATCCGTGCCAGATAGCGCTCTCTCCTGCCTCCGAGAATGACCTGAAGGTCTTCCAGAGCGAATGCATGCCGGATCTTTTCAACAAGAAGATCTTCGCTGACAAGATATACCGAAGCAATGACTACTGGGAGCAGGAAAGACGCGATAAGGCCAATGAGTTCTACGCTCCCGTCAAGTCAATCAAAGGGGCTCCTGAAGAAGAGAAGCAGAGAAGCAAGGCCGCTGATGACATTTATTCTCAAGCCGTTTCATCTGTCAGGGAACCCATTGAAGCGCTATTCAGTTGGCTGAACGAAAAAACAAATATTCAAAGAGCTTCAAAGTGCCGCTCTACTTGCGGACTGCTAATTCATACGATGGGAAAGGTAGCCATCGCATTTTTATACCTTATTTTCAACTACTGATTCAAATAATTAAAAAATTTAGATAAGTAACGAGATGCTAGATTTGATTAGTTGCTCGTAAGGTATAAGGCATCGACATTCTTCTGTTATTTAGTCAGTTGAAAAAATGTAACAATTATTTCTCTGATACCTAATACTTTTTCTATTTACACCATCCACGGATTCTTATACGGATCATAATCCGTCTGGAAAGTAGCCAGTTGCCAGTCGGTGACAGGTTTCTTCGAGTCATCGACTTTGCGGGGAATCTGCGGATTAAGCCGTAGTTTGGCGGCATCATTGAGCCATTTCATGCTATCCTCGTAATCGCGCATGCGGACAACACTGACATTATTCGGAGCAATGAGTTTCGTGAGTTCGTAGATGGCCAGCCGGACCATGTGCTTCTTGAGATTGTAGTTGCGGGGGTCATGCAACGAGAGGTTCTGCCCGACTTGCGGTGTGTCCGCGTTCACATCCGTTTCCGGGTAAAATACCCGTCCGTCATAAACGACATATTCGTGTTCCGACAACTCATAGGCATTGTATGATGAATCGTAATCGGCTATGGCTCCCCAGCAGTCGGAAACCATCGGGTCAAGATTGTAATCGAAACCTTCAAGCGTCATCAAAGTATAGAATGCTCCTTCATACTCGACGACTGCCCACAGAGGATACTCGACAGGCTGCCATAACGAGGCTTCCGCCTCGATCCAACCGCCGACCAACGGGATACGGACATCATCGAACTTGTACCCGTTTTCATTAAGACAAGTATAAACAATGCCGTTATAATTCACTTTATCTCCCGGATAATAGGTGTTGAACTGGGAATAATTTACAACTTGTCCCGCATCGACACGGATATCAGAACTCTCTTCCCAATAGACAACCGTTGCCGGCTTGCGATAGCCGCTGACGGAGCGTATCACCTCATGGATTTGTCCCTCGAAATAGACATGCACACCCACGGGATAGGTAATTCGATGGTCGTATTCGGCGATATATTTTCCTTTTGCAAGTTCCTTTTCAATCTCGTAGTTCTCTGACAAATATTCCACAATGCTCATCTCCGCCGATTCTTCCGCCTGGATGAATCGTGCATCATTGCCCCGCGTGAGTTGTGCTAGTGCTTCCGGAGTAATTATCCCAAGATAGTCGTCATTATTGAGAAACCGTCTGTACATATCCTTGTTCCGTTATTAGTATGAAAATCCTTCCTGAATTACCGATGTGGAGACCACATACCCGTTCCCGTCGCCTCCGCTCTTGAACTTGTACCAGCTGTCGCGCAGGTAGTAACAGAGCAGGTAGTCAAGGCAGTCGGACAAGTGTCCATACCGTTCATATTTGACACCGGTTTTCGGGTCGGTGGTCTTCTGTTTGCTCTTGGTACCGTCCTCGTTACGAAGCTGGTAAATCAGATCCTGGGTAAGTTTGCGACATTTGATATCGATTTGTATCTCCCAGCCTTCATAGCCCCCGAATACCTCGTTGACGAACTCGCACCGTGTAGCCTGCGGAGGCTGCTTGCGTAACAGCTTTACCTTCGGTCGCAGGATTCCTCTGCCGAAAGTGTCCGTGATGATGGTATAGTTGTTGATGCCGTCCTCGTTGGTGGTGGAGCGTTGTAACCCGGAAGGGTCACCGGTCACATCCACTCCGCCAATATGCTTGTCCCGGTAAAGTTTTAAGCGTACTTTCCGTGCCAACGCAGGTGTGTTGTTCTCCTTTTCCTCCGGCTTGCCGAGTATCTCTTCCAGTATATAGACCTTCCTGTTTTCATAGTCTATTTGTGCGGAGAGCACCGACATTTGGGGGGCAACATTGAAGTCCCACACCGTGATGAGCGGCTTGGTCGGATCGTATGCTTTTTCTTTCAGTCCGGTAACGAGATGCCGGGAGCCGTCGAAACTGTTATAAATCGCCATATCGTTGGCTTCCACGAAATCCCAGTTGCCATAGAGCAGGCGTTCCTTTGTCGCCTGGTCCCGGATCTTGTTCAGGGCCGCCTCGTACACCTGACGGAAAGCGATATTCGGGTTGTCAAACACGGAAAAAGGTATATACGCTTCACCCTCGCGGCAGATGACCTTGTCTCCGTTTTCGTCCTGCACGAAGCGGGAACGCACCCAGTTAATCGTCGGATTGGTGGTGAGCAGCATTCTCGGGGTCTTGAATGTCTCATGGGTTCTCCAGCGGAGACGGGAGAACAGTACTTCGACGGCCCGTTCCGAGATTTCCGACACCTCATCCACCATGGCGATGGTATATTCCGAAGAGCCGAAACGCTCGAAGTTGGGGTCGCTGGGGATATCCGCCATCTCCTTCATGATGATGACCGAGTCATTCCAGAATGTGAGCGTGCCTTCGAGGTTGTTTATCTTGTAGTTTGTATCCTCTTTCAGTCCCCAGTCCTTCAGAATCGACTTGATGGTGTTCCATGTCGATTCCTTTAACGACTTGAGTGTCTTACGGGCCACCACCGCACGGATATTCTCGAACCGAATACATGAAGACACCAGCCAAACGCTGCCGATATACGATTTTCCGCCGCCGGCCGCTCCGCCTCCCAGTATCAGCTGCGGCAGGTTCTGCGACTTGCAATGCCTGCATTGAGGCCTGTACTGAGGGTTGCCTTGCTGGTCATAACCGATAAGGATTTGCTCGATCTCCCCGCCACAATGGGGACAATAGTTCGGTTGCAACAGTTTCCAGAGTTCATACTGCCGTGGGGACGGTTTGAACTCGATGCGCAGGTTTCTGGGTGGTTTGAGCCTGTTGACCGCCATTCGATTTATATAATCTGAATGGTTATGTCCCTTTCGGACTCGAGCATGGCATACAGTTTTTGGAATGTAGTACGGGATTCCAAAACTTTTCCCTTGACCGTATTCTTTCCCACGATGATACAACCGGCGGAATCTCCCTCGGTGTTGCCTGAATGGATCAGGATGCCGAGGAAATGAGGTACATCGTGCAGATATGGCATTTTTTTCTTGTACTTGGGGCTGTACTGAAGGGTAACTTTATAAGTCCCGGCAGGAATGGCGGTCTTGGAATAGACCTTTTCCTTGCAGGTACAGGAACGGCCGCGAGGAGTATCCGGACAGGTTGCCGGAAGTTCCCTCACGGCATCTTCGATGGTATTACAGAAAAATTTGCCGTCGATGGACAGGTCGCCTATGGTATAGGTCTGACCTTTGAATTTGCGGTTGAGTGTCAGCTTCATACTTCGATACTATTTGTATCGAAAGAGTAGAGACGGACGCCGGCTAATGTTTATTATATGTGTTTGTAAAAGGAGGATATTTCAGGAAATGATGTATCTTTGTGAACGGATTGACAGTATTTAATCAAGAGTTAATATGACAAAAGCGGATATCGTCAGGGAAATAGCAACGCAGACCGGTCTGGAGAAGCAGGTCGTGTTACAAGTTGTCGAAGGATTCATGGATAGCGTAAAGTCTTCCATGATAAACGGCGAGGAGGTTTATCTTCGCGGCTTCGGTTCTTTTATCATCAAACACCGTGCGGAAAAGACAGCACGCAACATAAGCAGGAATACCACGATAATAGTGCCTGCCCACAATATCCCGGCATTCAAACCGTCAAAAGCCTTTGCAGGAAGGATGAAATCAGACAAATAAGGTGATTATATGCAACAGGAGCGTTATTCAGATGCTCCTGTTACTTTATACAGGGCAACGAGGTTGGTATTGTCCGATTGGAACAGGAAACGGCCGTTGCTTAAAAGGCATTCGTGGATGGTGTTGTCATTAGGATCCGACTCCAATAAAGCCCCCGCCTTGTTTTCATCGATAAGCAGCATTTCTATGCCTTGTACGGTGGCGGCAGTTGCATCAGCAGGAATTTTCAAAAGTTCATCCATCAGATTCATGTCGTTCATAATATCTCCGTATTTGGCTTGAGTCCCGTCAAGCATTCAATGTACCAAGACCAAAAAGCGTGGGACATAACCCGTAGCACCGAGGTTCTGGTAAACCTATCCGCAAACAAGTTAAGCCCACGCAAAAGCATAGGCGAAAACTGTTTGTCCTGCGGATAAGTGAAATTTACCAGATTTCGGTGCATGACAAAAGCTAACGCTTTCCGTATTTTATTATGTCGTTCTGCCAATATGGTTTTTATGCCGCATCTGCAGAAGAACCGGCCATTATGTGATAACGACCGGACGTGTAAAGGTTATTTTTTAGACTCTTCCAAGGAAAGCTTACGAAACTCTTTCATCAGTTTTTCCAGTTCCAACGAGGTCTTACGGGCACGGGTCCCTGCGGCCTTGTTGCCTTTTTCAATCTGAAGTGCCGCATCCGTGGAGAATGTAGCATATACTTCCTGTATTTTTGAAACCAATTCTTTCATATAAATTCTATTTAAGTTATTGACCACAAAGGTAATGAAAATAATCGAGAATAAGAGCGATTTTGTCAATATTGCAAATATCACATTGGTAATCAATGACTTTTAACAGCCATTACACCGTATGATTTATCCATCAGAGAAATTGTCAAGGTGTTTACAACTTTATGGATATGTCTGGTCAGAACATTTCTTCCATCTGCCGCTTGATTTCTTCCCGCTTTGTATTCTTGTAGTAATGCTTATAGATGGTCAATGGGCTGTTACCAGCCATCTCTGCAACCACATACGGATTATTACCGGCATCTACCATCTTCGATATGAAAGAGCCACGGGCGGAATACCATGTGATGTTTTCTTTAATGCGCAGCATCTTGCATGCTTTCGTCAAGGTTTGTGAAAGGCGTGTGGAAATTTGCTTGACACGTGTAGTCTTCTTGGAAGTGGTCGTGTGTTTATGAGTAAAAACAGGAAATACATAATTTCCATAACTTTGCCCACGGTATTTATTCATGATGGCTTTTGCTTTACTGAGTAATTCCGGTTTGGCTGTTTTGGGAAACTTGATACGTTCATAGACGATGCGGTCTTCCTGGACCAAATCCCATGTCAGGTTACATACATCGACATTCGCCATACCTCCGGTATAGTAGCTGAACAGGAACAAATCAAGATGCAACTGCTCTTTTTTCGTAAACAAGGTACGGTCAACATTTGCGATTTTAGCTATGACTGTTTCCGGAACTGCTCTTGAAGTGGTTTCCGGCCAATTAATATCATCACC
>ERZ832522.618-NODE-618-length-52404-cov-13.710520_pt1 | contig 52404 bp, 49 predicted proteins | sample MGYA00519951_ERZ832522 | MGnify/ENA primary metagenome ERZ832522 (study PRJEB31850, sample SAMEA3708728) | human gut metagenome | biome: human gut; feature: human-associated habitat; material: faeces | place: China | collected 2014 ... | reverse complement strand
ACATATCCATATCTTCCAAAGAGAACTCAACCCGAATCTTTTTCGAGTCGACCTCGCCCTTGGAAAGCAAGACAACCGTCTCGACATGCGCGCACCTTGGAAAGAGATCAAAGCAATGTGCCCTCTTGGCCTCATACCCCTTTTCCCGCAGCCTCGCGATATCGCGCGCAAGTGTCGCGGGGTCGCACGAAACATAGACGATCCTCTCAGGACTCATCTGTGCCATTGCTTCGATCACATCCTCGCTCACGCCCTTTCTCGGGGGGTCGACGACGATCACATCCGGTTTGACGCCGTCGTGCGCGAACTGAATGGCGGCCTGTCCCGCGTCGGCGCAGAAAAATTCAGCATTTGTGATTTCATTTCTCCGGGCATTCTCCTTTGCGTCGTGAATCGCCGCATCCACAATTTCCACGCCATAGACCGTCTTCACGTGCCGCGCAAGACACAGCGTAATCGTTCCGCTGCCGCAGTATAGATCCAACGCTGTCTCTTCTCCCGTAAACCTGGCAAACTCGATGGCCTTTTCGTAGAGCCGTTCGGCCTGGTCATGGTTCACCTGATAAAAGGCTGCGGGCGAGAGCCGGAACGTAAGCCCCAGAAGCGCATCCTCTAAGTATCCTTCTCCATAGAGCGTCTCGAATCGTTCACCCAGAATGACGTTACTCTTTTTCGTATTGTAGTTGACAACGATTCCCGTCACATCCACATCCGCCGCTAAAATTTCCCGCACCAGCGCCTTCTTTTTGGGAAGCGCTTCGCAGTTTGCGACGATGCAGACCAGCGTCTGCCCCAATTTTACGCCGCACCGCAGATAAATATGCCGGACAAGGCCCGTATGCGTCCGCTCGTCGTAGGCCGGAACGTTTTCCTTCTCCATCCAAGAAAGCACCGCCGCACGGATGGTTTTCGCAACCCCCGGCTGAATCTTGCAGTCCGTGATTGGAATTACCGTATGTGACCCGGCCTTATAAAAGCCGGCTACTGCTTTTCCGTTTTGCACTTGCACAGGGAACTGTACCTTATTTCGATAGCCATAGGTGTGCTCACTGCCCGTGATCTGCAAGTCTGGAAAATCAACGCCTCCAATGCGCGATAGCGCGTCCTGAACACGCCGTCTTTTCTGCTCCAGCTCACACGCGTAATCCATGTGCCAGAACACGCATCCGCCGCATTTTCCAAAACTTTCGCACTCGGGCGTTACACGATGCACGGACGACTCTTCCACCCACACCAGTGACGCGTAGGCGCATGTTCTTCCTACGTGGTCAATTTTGATTTTGCACCTCTCACCCGGAATCACGCCCGGCACAAATACAACCTGTCCGTCCACCCGCGCCACACCCGCACCATCGGCGGTGAGGCCTGTAATTTCTACACTGTATGCTTCATTTTTCCGCATTCGTTTTTCTCCGTGTTTCACGTGAAACATTTCACGCGTCCAACCGTTCGCCATTCGACGTATCAAACCGGTAGACGTTTTCATGTGTGATTGCACCGTCGTCATCCGCGTACCATTCCGTCACCGTATAAGTTACCGACAAAATTCCGTTTTCGAGACTAGCAGTATAGCTGCCCTCTAGAAAACCAATCGTATGACGCGCCTGCGCCGTTTCATAAACCGTCGTGCCCATATAATTCTGTAAGTTCTTCTGCAAGTCAACAAAGGTCTGATTGATTACATTCGCCGCATCGTCAGAATCGAGCGTAAAATGAGGAAGCGTCAGACTAATGCTCACGACCTCCTCCAGATCTGCCTGAAATTCATACGGCACGTCCGTAAAGCTCTCCGAAAAATGCGCCTCCGGCGCAATAGGCTTTGTTTGCATCTCTCCAGACGGAACTGTCTCCATATGAACAGGCGCGTCCGCATCATTCATTGGCGCTTCCGAAGAAGCATTCTGCGTTTGAGAAGTTGTCTCCGTTTCAGCAGGCGCTGCAGCAGAACTATCCTGCACCTTCTTCGCGCTGCAGCCACATAAAATCAGCAAAGCGGCCGCAATCGCCGCAAATTCTCGTTTCATAAAACTATCACCTCATTCGCGATTTTACCATAGAACCCCGCTTGTGTAAAGCGCCCGGATTCGCTATACTAAAGCTACTACGCATAGGAGGCAAATCATGCTTTCATATACAAACTGCGAACTCTGTCCAAGGCGCTGCCATGTTGACCGCACAAGAGGGGAACTCGGCTTCTGCCGCGAGCCGGATCATATTTACGCTGCGCGTGCCGCCGCGCATTATTGGGAAGAGCCCGTCATTTCCGGCAGCTTCGGCTCCGGCGCGGTCTTTTTTTCGGGCTGTACGTTAAAATGCATCTTTTGCCAGAACAGGATCATCTCTCAGCAGAACCTCGGAAAAGAGATCACATCCGAACATCTGCGGGAAATATTCTTAAAACTCATTGAGGATGGCGTGCAGAACATCAACCTCGTTACCCCCACACACTTTCTCCCCTCCATTCTCCCCGCGCTCACACCCAAGCTCCCCATTCCCGTCGTCTATAACTGCGGCGGCTACGAACGTGTCGAAACGCTCCGGGAATTAGAAGGTCTCGTTGATATCTACCTTCCGGACATGAAATATTCAAATGCAAACCTCGCCGCAAAACTAAGTCGCGCGCCCGACTACGTCGAAACCACAAAGGCCGCAATCCGTGAAATGCATCGTCAAGTCGGAAGCGCCGTCATAGAAGACAACATCATGCAGCGCGGCCTCATCGTCCGCCACCTGATGCTCCCGGGAGAACTCGACAATACACTCGGTGTTCTCGACTGGTTCGCCGAAACCTTTCCAAAAGGAGACGTTCTGTTCAGTCTCATGAGTCAGTACGTTCCCATGGGAAAAGCGAAGGAGCTGCCGCCTTATAACCGGAAAATTACCGAAGAAGAATACGACGCGGCCATTTCCTACCTCGATTTTCTCGGCATTGAATCCGGCTTTACGCAGGATTTTACGAGCGCGACAGAGGACTACATCCCGGACTTTTCCTTTGAAGGCATAGAATGAAAACAAACGTTTGATTTTTCTTCCAAAGTGTGCTATACTGGTTGAACAAAACGAAGGGAGCGACCGGCATGGCCAGAACAACAGACAAGCGAGAAGCGATTCTACGCTTCATCACAGACTTCATGCGCAATCAAGGGTATCCCCCCTCGGTGCGCGAGATCTGCGCGGGCGTCGGACTTGCCTCAACGGCGACGGTCCATTACCATCTGAACGCCCTCAAGGAAGAGGGCCTCATCCATATGGACGGCAAAAAGAACCGGACGATCTCGCTTCCCGAAGAGCACCGTTCCGGCTCAATTCCCATTGTCGGCGTGGTCACAGCCGGTCAGCCGATCCTAGCCGTAGAGAATATTGAAGGGTATCTGCCGTGGGACGGAGACGAGCGCTGCTTTGCCCTTCGCGTGCGCGGCGACTCGATGATAAACGCCGGCATTTTGTCAGGCGACAAGGTTATCGTACGGCCGCAGCCGACGGCCGAAAACGGGCAAATCATAGTTGCACTGCTGGATGACTCTGCGACTGTCAAACGCTTCCGCCGCGAAAAGGGAAAGGTCTGGCTGCTCCCCGAAAACCCCGCGTATGACCCCATCGACGGCACAGATTGCAGCATCATCGGCCTCGTCAAGGCCGTCTATCGCGAGTATTAAATTACATTTCCCTTCGAAAAACTCGTAGGGGTCGATGCCCACATCGACCCGGCAAGATGCAGCAGTTTTACGGAAATCTTCGGCGAATTCGATCATTCCCAATGGGGCGATGTAGGCATCGCCCCCTACGCAACGATTAATAGCAGGTAAAAAATCTGAAAGTAATCGCAAAGAGGTGCACGGTTTTGTGCATCTCTTTTCTTTTTCACCCGAAATTCCTATTTATAATGTGTATACCCTTGCAAAGAAGCCTCTTCCGTGCTAAAATAAAGTCGTGTTTGTATGCCCTTTTATGGGACACTCCCGGGCATTTTCACGATAAAACCGGAAAGGAGCTTGTTCTTGTACTCCTCTACCTATATCTGGGCGAAGGTGCTCGCCCACATGGAGCAGAAGCTCACCGACACCATCGTCACCACCTGGTTCGACGACACAGAGGTTCTGGAACTGACCGACCAGAAGCTTGTACTCTACTCCCCGACTGTCTTCCGCAAGGACATGATCGTCTCGCGCTGCGAAACCTACATCAAAGACGCGCTCAAAGAGCTCTTCGACATGGACTTAGAGCTCGTCGTGCTCGACGATACGGAGATTGAAGCCTATCGCTCGTCCAAAAAGAAGCCGCGCTTCATTGAGTTCAACCCGCAGTTTACGTTCGATAACTTCATCGTCGGCAACAGCAACAAGTTTGCAAACGCCGCCGCCGTCGCCGTTGCGGAAAAGCCCGCGGATTCTTATAACCCGCTTTTCATCTACGGCCCGTCCGGCGTTGGGAAGACGCACCTTCTCTATGCCATTGCGAACGAAATTCATAAGCACCACCCGGACTACAACATCGTCTACATCAAGGGAGACCAGTTTACAAACGAACTCATCAACTCCCTGCGCGAAGGCAAAAACAACGAGTTCCGCCTCAAATACCGCGGCGCGGACCTCTTTCTCGTCGACGATATCCAGTTCATCGCCGGCAAGGACTCCACGCAGGAAGAATTTTTCCATACCTTCAACAATCTTTACGAGAGCCATAAGCAGATCGTCCTGACCTCCGACCGGCCGCCCAATGAAATGGTCCGTCTGGAAGATCGTCTGCGCACGCGCTTTGAATGGGGCCTTCTTGCAGACATTCAGCCGCCCGATTATGAAACGCGCATGGCGATCATCAAGAACAAAGCTGTAAATCTCGGCTTCGACCTGCCGGACGACGTGTGCAACTACATTGCAGAGAACATCACCAACAACGTCCGCCAGATTGAGGGCACAGTCAAAAAAATCAAGGCCTTCAAGGAGCTCAATGGGATGGTGCTGGACGTTCCGAACGTCGCACGCGCCATCAAGGACATGTTCAAGGGTAAGACCGAGAACCTCCCCACACCGAGCCTCATTGTGAGTGAGGTCTGCCAGTATTACGGCATCGAAGAGCAGGTACTCAGAAGCACCCTTAAAAACAAGAATACCGCCGAGGCGCGGCAGGTCGCGATGTACCTCATCCGCACCATGACAAACCTGTCTCTTCCCGAGATCGGCCGCGAATTTGACCGTGACCACACGACGGTCATGCACGGGCTCAAAAAAGTCGAGCAGACGCTCCAGAACAGCGCCTCACCGCTCAACGACACCATTCGCGACATTACGGCGAACGTCAACAACAAGCTTTAAAAAAACGCTGCGTTCGCCAGCGGGAAACGTGCCGCAAAAAAATATCCACAAGCGTCTGTGTAAAACGGAAAGGTTGCATGTGGATATCTTCTCTCAAAATTCTTTCCACAAAGGCCTGTGCAGAACTTCTCATTTTTCTGCAAACCCTGTGTACAATTTCTTCTTACGCCCGCAAGGGTTTCACGACTTTTCCACAAGACGAACGTCCTACTGCTACTTACTACTGAATTTATCCTTTCTTTCTGTTAGAAAGAGAGCCGGAGGTATCCTTTTATGAAATTTACCTGTGAAAAAAACCAGCTGGTTTCCGCCATCTCCGTCGCCTCGCGCACTGTCGCGCAGAAAAGCGCCATTTCTGGTCTCGAGGGCATTTTGATCCGCGCGGGTGTCAAAGTGATGCTGACGGGGTATAATCTGGAAACAGGCATTACCGTCAGCGTTGACGCCGACATTCAGGAGACCGGCGCCTGCGTTATGCCCGCAAGGCTGTTTTTTGACATCGTCCGCAAGCTCCCAGACGACACCGTTAGCATTCAGGTCGACGAGAGCTTTAAAGTTTCCATCAAGGGCGGCATCTCATCGTTTACGATCACTGCGCTCTCTGCCGACGATTACCCCGAGCTTCCGGACGTGGACTCCGAAAAAGGTATCCGCGTCCCGCAGAACGAGCTCAAGGCCATGATCTCCGGTACGATCTTCGCCGTCAGCGAAAATCAGGCGCGCCCCATCCATACAGGCGTCCTGTTTGAAGTCGACAACGACTCCATCACGAGCGTCGCCGTTGACGGCTACCGTTTGGCATTGCGCCGCTATCTCCCAGAGGAATCTCTCGAGCGGACGCTCAAATTTGTCGCCCCGGCAGCGGCCTTGAAGGAGGTCGAAAAGATCCTCGGCGATACCGACGATCCCGCGACGTTCTATCCGGGCTCGAAGCACATCCTCTTCACCATCGGCGACGCGACGCTCGTCTGCCGCATTTTAGAGGGTGAGTTCCTCGATTGGCGGCGTGTGCTGCCGCAGAACAACCCCGTAAAACTGGTTGGAAACGTCAGCCGTCTGACTGACTCCATCGAGCGTGTTGGCCTCGTCATCTCCGAAAAGCTCAAAAGCCCCGTCCGCTGCAAATTTGGAGACAATGCCGCCGAGCTTCGAACTGTCTCCACGATCGGCGAGGCGTACGACGTCTGCCCCATTGCGGGAGACGGCAAAGACCTGGAGATCGGCTTTAACTGCAAATATTTACTCGATGCGCTGCGCGCCGTGCCGGACAGCGAGTGTACGCTCGAGATGATCAACGGCCTGAGCCCCATCGTCTTAAATCCGACCGAGGGAAACCGGTACAGCTACATGGTGCTCCCCGTCCGCCTGAAGGCAGGAGAATAAGCCATGAAAATACGTGTCACAAAAAAACTATCCGGCGAGCCAATTGTCGTTCCCATCCGCACGGAGTTTATCAAGCTGCAGGATTTCATGAAATTTGCGAACGTCTGCGAGTCCGGTGGCATGGCCAAGACCTTTATCCAGAACGAACAGGTCACGGTTAACGGCGAGGTCTGCACCCAGCGCGGTAAAAAACTTCGCCCGGGCGATACCGTTGGCTTCCTAGGAAATGTCTGGGCGGTCTCGCAGGAGGAAGCATGAAGCTCTCGCGCCTGCGGCTGTATGACTTTCGAAACTACAAGCAGCTGCAATTGGAGTTAGACCCCGGCGTGAATCTGATCTTAGGCGAAAACGCGCAGGGAAAAACGAATCTTCTGGAAGCTGTATCCTACCTGTCAACCGGCCGCAGCTTCCGCACAGCGAAAACGCAGGAACTTATCCGATTCGGAGCAGACTTTGCGGACTTAACTGCCGACGTATTTTCGCAGGGACGGGAGCAGTCCGTTCGCGCCGTATTATTTGCGGGAAGAAGACCGCGGCAGCTCTATCTTGGCGGCGTGAAGCAGAAAAGCGCGGCAAAGCTCCCCGGTGTTTTGACAACGGTTCTCTTTTGCCCCGAAGATCTTCTGGTTTTAAAGGGCGGAAGCCAGCCGCGGCGAAGGCTCATCGATACCGCACTCTGCCAGCTGCGGCCGGGCTACGCAAACGCGTTTGCGGAATATAACCGCCTGCTTGACAGCAAGAACCGCATTTTAAAGGACTACCGCGAAAAACCCAGCCTTTTGGAACCACTGCCGGAATATAACTACCGCCTCGCGCAGGTCGGGGCCATCGTCATTGCCCACCGGGCCAAATACTTAGAAGCGCTCGGCGCGGCGGCAAGCTCCTATCACAGCGCCTTTTCCGCCGGCCGCGAGAATCTGACGCTGCAATATCACACGGTCTCGACCGTAGAAAACCCGTTCGCCGACAAGAAAATCATCTTCGAGCAGCTGCTTTCCCATCAGGAATCGCACTACCGCGCAGAATTGGATTCCGGCCAATGCTTGACCGGCCCGCATAAGGATGATTTTGACGCGCTGCTGGACGGTATCCCCGTCAAAGCCTTCGGCTCGCAGGGACAGACCCGCACGGCGGCCATCAGTCTGAAGCTCGCCGAGCGCGAACTTTTGCGTCGGGACACAGGTGAAGAGCCGGTTCTGCTGTTAGATGACGTTCTTTCCGAGCTCGACGCGGCAAGACAGGATTTTGTGCTGAATCAGATCACCTCCGGTCAGGTCTTTATCACCTGCTGCGAGGTTGGGCGCGTGACCGAAATCGGAAAAACATTTGAAATTCGCGCGGGAGGGCTCGTATGTACATAGATATCGGCATGGATCTCGCCGTGCGGGCCAGTCAGGTGCTCGGCGTATTTGACCTCGATAATACGTCGTGGTCCAAGCGCACACGGGAGTTTTTGCAGCGTGCGCAGGAGGATGGCAGTCTCATCGAAGCAACCGATGAGCTTCCCAAGTCCTTCGTCCTCACGCAGGAATACGGCCAGACGCGCGTGTACTTAACAAAATACAACGCCTCCATCTTAGCGCGCCGTTTTTCTGGAACGAAATAGCTATTACTACCCCGTCTTCTTCAGAGAAGACACAAAGGAGTTATCCAATGAGCGAAGAAATTTTGAAAAACGAAGTCGTGGAAACGCAGTACGACGCCAGCCAGATTCAAGTTCTAGAAGGTCTGGAAGCCGTCCGCAAGCGTCCCGGCATGTACATCGGCTCGACGAGCGTGTCGGGTCTTCACCACCTGGTCTATGAGATCGTCGACAATGCAATCGACGAGGCCCTGGCCGGTTATTGCCACCATGTGCAGGTGACGATCAACGAGGGAAATACGATCACCGTTTTAGACGATGGCCGCGGCATTCCCGTCGACATTCAGGCGCAGACCGGAAAGCCCGCGCTGGAGGTCGTCTATACCGTTCTGCACGCGGGCGGCAAATTCGGCGGCGGGGGATATAAGGTCTCCGGCGGCCTTCACGGTGTGGGCGCGTCGGTCGTCAACGCGCTTTCCGAGTGGCTCGTCGTTGACGTGTACCGCGACGGGAAAATCTACGAGATGCAGTTCTCCCGCGGTAACATCACAAAGGAAATGCAAATTGTCGGCACGACCGACCAGCACGGCACAAAGGTCACCTTCAAGCCAGACCCCGAGATGTTCGACACCACGGAATACGACTACGAGACGCTGCATACAAGAATGCGCGAACAGGCCTTCCTGAACGCTGGTCTTCACATCACCATTTCCGACGAGCGCATCGAATCTGCCGATAAGCCCGAAAAGGAACGCTTCGATTCCATGTGCTATGAAGGCGGTATCCGCGAATTCGTCCAGTGGTACAACCGGCACAAAACGCCGATTCATCCAACCGTCATCTACATGGCGGGCAAGAAGGGAGACCAGACGGCGGAAGTCGCGCTCCAATATAACGACTCTTTTAGCGAGACGATCGTTTCCTTCGCCAACGATATCCATACCCCTGAAGGCGGCATGCATGAAGAGGGCTTCAAGCGGGCGCTTACCTCTGTGCTCAACGCCTACGGCCAGAAAAAAGGTATCATCAAGGGAGACGACAAGGTCTCCGGCGAGGATGTGCGCGAGGGACTGACCGCAATCATCTCCGTAAAATTAACGGACGCGCAGTTTGAAGGCCAGACGAAGGCCAAGCTCGGAAACGCCTCCGTCCGCGCACTTGTGAGTTCCATCGTCACTGACCAGCTCTCGACGTTCTTTGAGGAAAATCCCGCCGTTGCCCGCGCGATTCTGGACAAGGCCATGATGGCAAACCGCGCGCGCGAGGCCGCGAGAAAAGCAAAAGAGGCCATTCGCCGCAAGACCGGCTTAGAGTCCGGCCAGATGCCCGATAAGCTGCGCGACTGCAACGACACAGACCCGACCTTAACCGAAATTTATATCGTCGAGGGTGACTCCGCAGGCGGCTCGGCGACTCAAGGCCGTGACTCCCGATTCCAGGCGATCCTTCCCCTCTGGGGCAAGATGCTGAACGTCGAGAAGGCGAGAGCCGATAAGGTCTACGGAAACGATAAGCTCCAGCCCGTCATTACCGCTCTCGGCGCAGGTATCGGAGACGAGTTTAATTTAGAGAAGCTCCGCTACCACAAAGTCATCATCATGGCCGATGCCGATGTCGACGGCTCGCATATCCGCACGCTCCTTCTCACGTTCTTCTTCCGCTTCATGCGGCCCCTCATTGAGCAGGGCTACGTCTACTCTGCCGTTCCGCCCCTTTATAAGCTCTCGCGCGGCAAAACCACAAAGGTTGCGTTCTCCGACGAGCAGCGCGACCAGATTTCGAGCGAGATGCGCGGCGGCAATCCCAACGTGAAGATCGATATTTCCCGCTTTAAGGGCCTTGGCGAAATGGACCCGCACGAGCTTTGGGAGACGACCATGAATCCCGAAACCAGAACCCTTCGCCGCATTACGCTCGACGACGCGGTCGCTGCCGACCAGATTTTCACCGTCCTCATGGGAGAAGAGGTCGAGCCCAGAAAAGAATTCATCGAGGAAAACGCGAGGTACGTTGTAAATCTCGACATTTAAGTCCCTACAACTCCAAAAGGAGACCAATCTATGGCACATAAGAAAGATTATAAGCCCGAGGACATCATGTTCCCCGAGCAGACGATTGTACAGTCCGAGCTCGTGCAGGAGATGAAGTCGTCGTATATTGACTACGCAATGTCGGTCATTGTCGGAAGAGCGCTTCCAGATGTGCGCGACGGCCTGAAACCGGTTCACCGCCGCATTTTGTATGCCATGTACGAAGACGGCCTGACTTCGGACAAACCCTTCAAAAAATCGGCGACCTGCGTCGGCGATGTCCTCGGCCGGTACCATCCGCACGGCGACGCTTCCGTCTACGACGCGATGGTCCGCCTCGCGCAGGACTTTTCCATGCGTTACATGCTGGTCGACGGCCACGGCAACTTCGGCTCTGTCGATGGCGACCCCCCCGCGGCCTACCGTTACACCGAGGCGCGCATGTCGAAGCTCTGCAACGAGATGCTGCGCGACATCGATAAAGACACCGTCAACTGGGACCCGAATTTCGATGAATCGAGAAAAGAGCCGCGCGTGCTCCCGTCCCGATTCCCGAACCTGCTGGTCAACGGCTCTTCCGGTATCGCGGTTGGCATGGCGACAAACATTCCGCCCCATAACCTCCGCGAGGTCATCGACGCGTGCGTCTGCATTCTGGAAAATCCGGAGGCAGATTTGCTTGACCTCATGGAGCATATTCAAGGCCCGGATTTCCCAACGCGCGGCATCATCATGGGAAGAAGCGGCATCCGCGCCGCCTACTCGACCGGCCGCGGCAAAATCACCGTCCGCGCCAGAACCGAGCTTGAAGAGTTCGGCCAGAACCGCCAGCGCATCATCGTCACCGAGCTTCCCTATCAGGTCAACAAACGCCAGCTCATTGCCGCCATGGCCGACCAGGTGCGCGACAAGCGCCTCGAGGGTATTTCCGATATCCGCGATGAAACCGACCGTAACGGTATGCGCATCGTCATCGAGCTCAAAAAAGACGCGAACGCGCAGGTGGTCTTGAATCGCCTGTTTGCCCAGACGCAGATGCAGACGACGTTTGGCGTGACAATGCTGGCTTTGGTGAATAACCAGACGCAGCCAAAGATCCTCTCTCTCCGCCACATGTTAGACGAGTATCTCGCCTTCCAGGAAGAGATCATCACCCGCCGCACACAGTACGACCTCAAAAAGGCGCTCGAGCGCCAGCATGTGCTCGAAGGTCTTCTCATCGCCGAGGAGAACATCGACGAGGTCATCAAGACCATCCGCGAGAGCTACGACGATGCAAAAGAGCGCTTGATGGCGAAATTCAACCTGTCTGAAATTCAGGCGCAGGTCGTGCTTGACATGCAGCTCAAGCGGCTTCAAGGACTCGAGCGTGAGAAGCTCCAGAACGAATATGACGAGCTCGAAAAGCGCATCGAATATTACCGCGAGCTTCTTTCCAACGAAGAGATGCTCAAGGGCGTTTTAAAAGACGAACTCATCGCCATCCGCGACAAATACGGCGACGAGCGCCGCACCGAAATTCAGGACGTGGAAGATGAGATCGACATTGAAGACCTCATTGAAGAGGAACAGTGTGTCTTTACCCTCTCCCACGCGGGCTACATCAAGCGCGTCCCGGCGTCTACCTATCGCGCCCAGAAGCGCGGCGGCCGCGGCGTGACCGGCCAGTCGTTCAAGGAAGAGGACTTCGCCGAGAGCGTCTTCTCCGCATCCACGCACGATTATATTCTCTTCTTCACGAGCCTCGGCAAGGTCCACCGCAAAAAGGGATATCAGATCCCTGAGGCCGGTCGGACCGCCAAGGGAACGAATATCGTGAATATCCTGCCTCTCGAGCCCGGCGAGACTGTGACTGCCGGTATCACCGTTCACGAATTTGACGACGATAACCTCATGTTCGTCACAAAACTGGGCACCGTCAAGCGCGTCTTTCTCTCAAGCCTCAATACCGCGAGAAAAGCCGGTATCCGCGCGCTGACACTCAACGATGGCGACGAACTTATCTCCGTCATGAAGACGAACGGTGAAAATAACATCCTCCTTGCCACCAGGGACGGCATGGCGATCTGCTTTAACGAAACGGATGTGCGCATCATGGGCCGCGACGCGGCAGGCGTGAAGGGAATCACACTTTCCGATGGCGACGAGGTCGTTGGCGCCGGCATCGCAGAGCCCGGCAAGCAGCTTCTTACCGTCACCGAGCTCGGCTACGGCAAGCGCACGGAGCTGACAGAATACATGCGCCTTGATGAAACAGGCGAACGCCGCCCGCAGCAAAGAGGCGGTAAGGGTCTTAAGAACTACAACATCACCGCAAAGACCGGCCGCATCGCGGGAATTGCTATTGTCTCCGACGAGGACGACGTGATGCTCATAGAAAACGGCGGCGTTCTCATCCGCATGGCGGCCGCCGATATCAACGTTTACAAACGCGATACGCAGGGTGTTATTTTGATGCGTGTGGAAGAAGGCAACCGGGTTATTTCGATTGAACGGGTCGATCCTGAACAGGAAGAAGAATAATCGTTACTGCCGCCACGGACGGCAAAAAAAGACACCACCATGGAGGTCTGTCCATGAAAACAGTAACCGTTTATACTGACGGCGCCTGCTCCGGAAACCCCGGCCCCGGCGGCTGGTGCGCCATTCTCCGCTACGGAGAGATCCAAAAGCAGCTCTCCGGCGGCGAGGCGAAGACAACCAACAACCGCATGGAACTGACCGCCGTCATTGAGGCCTTACGGGCTTTGAAAACCCCTTGCCGGGTCGAGCTCTACTCCGACTCCAAATACGTCATCGACGCCTTGGAAAAGGGCTGGGCGCGCGGCTGGAAAGCGCATGGCTGGGTCAAATCCGACAAAAAACCCGCCCTGAACCCCGACCTCTGGGAGTCGCTCCTTTCCCTCTGTGACATGCACGACGTACAGTGCCACTGGGTCAAGGGGCACGCGGAAAACGAATACAACAACCGCTGCGACCAGCAGGCCGTTCTGGAGAGCCAGAGGTTCAAATAAGCAAAAAAATCCTGTACCATTTTGGTACAGGATTTTTTATGCGAATCAGTTCCAGAAATCCGGCATTACGGACGGGTCTCCGGTATATGTTCCATTGTTATTGGAATCGCCGTTTCCGTTGTCATCCGGGTCATCATCCGGGTCGTAGCTCGGATCATTCGGGTCGGTGGGATCGGGCTCCTCCGGCACTTCGGGCTCGGGCTCGGTATACGGCGTGACCGAATAGCAGCGGTCGCGGTGCTTGAACTGGTCGGTGTGCAGAAGCTCGGAGCGCATCGTGCTGCCGTCGGCTGCGATAAAGTCGCGATAGGCGTTGATCGTGTAGCCGGTATATTCGCTCTCTGTGACAGAACCAAGAATATACTTGTTGCCCGCTGCATCTACGGCCAGATCGATGGCCTTGCCGTTTGCATCCACGCCCGCGCCCTTGGCAATCGTGATCTCCGTTTTCTTGCCGCTAATTTCGGCAACCGTCTTCCAGGCCGTCGAGCTTGCATATACGCCGCGGAGCTTGATATGATCGTAGTCATGCTCTTGCTTTGTGCCGACGAGCTTGATGTGGACATAGCCGCCGGAAACTGACGCATCCACGCGCAGCGGCATATCGGTCGAGTTTTTGAACTTGTAATCCAGACTCGGCCAATAGATCGTCGCGTCCATGCCCGGCTCGACATACGTGACCAGATACATGTGCGGCGCGCGCTCCGTGACCTCGAGATCTGCCAGCAGCGTGCAGGTGTAGATCGTAGACGCAACCTGGCAGATGCCGCCGCCCTCCTGCGATTCACTCTTGCCGCCGTCGGTGTAGACGATTGCTGCCAGATAGCCCTTTTCCTTCGTGCGCTCGCCGACAATTTTGTTGAACGAGAACTCATCGCCCGGGTTCAAAATCGTACCGTCAATCGCCTTGCAGGCAAGCTCGAGGTTTTTCGTTCTTGCGGCGTTCGCAGTATGCGGGCTGTCGTAGGAAGCCAGAACGTCCGCAAAGTACGTCTTTTTAAGCTCCTCCAGCGTCACCTCGGGCACGAGGTCCTCCATCTGAATCGTGATGACCTCGCCCGCCTTGGCCATGGCAAGCTGCTGCGTGTAATACGGAAGATCGAAGCCGTAGCCGTTGACCTCGGGCACAAGCTCCTTCTTTTCCTCGTCGTAATACGCATCCGTCATTTCTTTGCAGTACTTATCATAATACTGCTGCAAATCGACGCTCTCGCACGGCACGGTGTCGTACTCAAAATCGAGGTCGCTGAAATCGCCCGACGAGAAGCGGGCAATGACTGCGTCATAGAGCTTGTCGGCGTCCAGAGACACCGCCGGAGACCCTGCGGTAATCGTGATCGTGCCGGCCTCCTCGTTGACCTTCACAATGGGGTCGATCTTGTCGGACGCGCACTCGCGCGCGGTCTGGTCGACGAGCGTGCGGATATAGTCCGTGTCGAGATTGAGGCTCGAATCAAGATCGACCGAATATTCGCTCTTGCCTGCGCGCAGATAATTGATAACTGCCGAGATGGGGCCGCCCGAGCGGCCATAGCGCATCGCCTCGTCGATCGCTTGGTCTGGATTGAGCGCTACCTGCGTGACCTCCGGGGTCAGGCTCAGCGTCCGGTCCGGGAGAACGACGTTTAAGGTATCGCTCGCGTAGCTTTTCTGCACGGCCTCAGACACTGCGGACACCGCCGCGTCCCGTTTGAGCCCGCCGACATTCACGCCCGCCACATAGACGTTCGGGTAAATCGCATCCTGATTTTTGAGCACGAAGCCATACGAGCAGACACCGAGCACGACGACCACAACCAGCGCCAGCGCAATGATGAGCCCCTTCTTTCCGCCGCCGGACGAAGCCTTTGCTGCTTTGGGCTGCTTCGCAGGCTTACTGACCTGTTGTTCGGCCATCGACGGCCGCTTGGGCGCGCGGCTCTGCTCAAATTTTCCTTTCTTTCTGATAGGAATCCCTCCAATCTTCACCGACAGAATCTGCCGGGAATCGGTAACATGTCGTCACAAGCCAGAAAAGCTGAGATTATGACAACTATCATTATACCGAAGCGCCCCTCTTTTTGCAACGGCAATTCGACCAAGAATGCCATGCAAATTATGAATTTATCCTTAAGATTTGCCATCGCTCGCGCCGGTTTCCCGTCCCTGTTTGCATAGACGAGGAAGCGCCCTTATTTGTTCCGCAGCAGGCAGTACCGGTCGACGAGCAGCTGCGCCAGCTTCAGCGCGTCCTCGCCGGACTTGAGCTTTACCGTAATAGCCGGCGTTTTCCCGGCGGCAAAGAACACGCGCCCCTTGAAGCTTGCTTCCTCGCAGAGGCTCGAAATCGCGGCAAAATCGAACACGCCGAGCTTCACCGTGAGCGTCTGCCCCTTCTGGCTGAGTTCGACAATGCCGCTCGATGCCGCCCGCGCGCGCAGAAGTGCGATCGCAATCAGATTCATCACGCCCTTCGGGGGGTCTCCGTACCGGTCGACGATTTCGTCCAACAGATCGTCCGCGTCCTCCTGCGTGCGGATAGCCGCCATGCGGCGGTACAGATCCATGCGCTGCTCGCCAGAGGAAACATAGCTCTTCGAAATATTTGCCGTTACGTCCAGATCTGCCGTGCACTCCGGCTCCTTGAGCGATTCTTCTCCGCGCTCCTCCAAAACTGCGTCTTCCAGAAGCTTCAGGTACATATCGTAGCCGACGGAGAGCATGTGCCCCGACTGCTCCGAGCCCAGCAGATCGCCCGCGCCGCGAATTTCCAAATCGCGCATCGCAATTTTGAATCCCGAGCCGAACTCCGCGTACTCACGGATGGCTTCCAGCCGTTTTTCCGCGATTTCGGACAGAACCTTTCCCCGCCGGAACGTCAGATACGCATAGGCATGGCGGGAAGACCTGCCCACGCGGCCGCGCAGCTGGTGCAGCTGGGCAAGGCCGAGCTTATCCGCGTCTTCAATGATGAGGGTGTTCACATTTGGAATGTCAATACCTGTTTCAATGATTGTCGTGCAGACCAAAATCTGAATCTGCCCGTCGGACATTGCCTGCATCACGTCTGACAGCTGCTCCTGATTCATCTTCCCGTGCGCAACCGCGACTTCCACATCTCCCAGCCGCTCCTTGAGCTTCGCCGCGCACTCGTCGATCGATTCGACCCGGTTGTGTAGATAATACACCTGCCCGCCGCGGGCCAGCTCCCGGCGGATCGCCTCGTCCAAGATCCGGTCGCTGTGCTCTAAAACGAAGGTCTGCACCGGGTACCGGTCGTGCGGCGGCTGCTCGATGGTCGACATGTCGCGAAGTCCGGAGAGCGCCATGTTGAGCGTTCTCGGAATCGGCGTCGCCGACAGCGTCAGAACATCGACCCCGCGCGAAATTTCCTTCAGCCGCTCCTTGTGGCTCACGCCGAAGCGCTGCTCCTCGTCGACGATCAAAAGTCCCAAATCTTTAAAATGCACATTTTTTTGCAGCAGCTTGTGCGTGCCGATAATGAGATCAATTTTGCCGGACTCCAGCTCCTGCAAAGTCTTTTTCATCTGCGTCGCCGTGCGGAAGCGAGACAGCACGTCGATCGTTACCGGGAACGAGCCAAAGCGTTTGAGCGCGGTTAAATAATGCTGCTGCGCGAGAACCGTCGTCGGGACCAGAATCGCGGCCTGCTTGCCGTCTAGGATACATTTCATGACCGCCCGCAGCGCAACCTCCGTCTTGCCGAAGCCAACGTCGCCGCAGAGAAGCCGCTCCATGGGAGCCGGAGACTCCATATCGTGCTTGATCTCCGCAATCGCCCGCAGCTGATCGTCCGTCTCCGCGTACTCAAAGCTCTCTTCAAACTCCTTCTGCCACGGCGAATCCGCCGAAAACGCAAAGCCGGGCCTTCTTTTCCGCTCGGCGTAGAGTTGAATGAGCCCCGCCGCCAGATCTTTCGCCGCCGCCTTTGCCTTTGCCTTGGCCTTCTGCCATTGGTCGCCGCCGAGCTTATTGAGCCGAACCGTCTGATTTTCTCCGCCTGAACCAATATACTTGCTGACGAGGTCCAGCTGCGTCGCGGGAACGTACAGCATATCTGTCCCCTGATACGCGATTTTCACGTAATCCTTGACTGCGCCGCCCACCTTCATCTGCTCCATGCCGACATAGCGGCCGATGCCGTGGTGTTCGTGGACAACGAGATCGCCCGGCGTGAGGTCGGTGAAGGACTCCAGCTTTTTGCGGTTCGAGGGCGCTTTTTTGGGCGTTACCTTGCGCTCGGTTTTTTTGACGAGCAGCTGCCCCTCTGTTAAGATGGCAAATCGGAGCTCCGGATATTCAAGCCCCGCCGGAAGCGAGCCGTCCGTGAGAAAAATCTGCCCCGCCTGTGGCAGATGCACCGCCGGAAACGCGAGCAGCGCATTCACGCCCTCTTTTCCGAGCATCTCCTTGAGAATTTCCCCGCGCCGTTTGCCGCCGCAGAGCACAAGGCAACCGTAGTCGTTCTTGATGTAGTTTTTCAGATCATTGACCGCCGTCTCGAGGCTTCCGCCATAGCCCGGAAGCTGGCGTGCCGTAACGGAAAGCAGCTGCTTTGGCGGAAGACTCTCCGGAAAGCGCGCGGAGAGGAAGCTGTCAAAATAGACGGCCGGGTGGCCCTTTACCTTCGCGGCGAGGTCTTCCAAGCTGAGATAAAATTCGCACAGCTCTCCCACCAATCGTCCGGACTCCAAAAACGCGTCGAGCCCGAGGCCGAATTCTTCCTCCTGCGCCTTTGCCGCGCGCGAGAGCGCCCCGTGGTCGCAGAAATAAATGGTAGTCTCGCTCGGGAGGTAGTCCGCCGCGCAGGAAAATTCCGGGTAGATAAGCGCCATGTACCGGTCGGCCGACGGGAAACTCACCCCGCTTTGCAGGGCTTCTATATCCCGCGTGAGCGTGGTAATCAGGTTCTCGTGTGGCGTTTTCCGCCGTCTTTGCCGCGCAATGATGCTCTCTAAATCCCGGCAGAGGCCGTAAATCCCATCCGGGTGCAGCTGCGGCAGGCTCTCGGCCACGGGAAGAAGCAGCGCCTCTTCCGTATTTTCCGTCCGTCTTTGCGTCGTGGGGTCAAAAAAGCCCATTGCATCGAGCTCATCTCCAAAGAACTCGCACCGAACCGGCTGCTTTTCGCCCGGAGAATAGACGTCCAAAATCCCGCCGCGCAGCGCGAACTGTCCCGCGCCTTCCACAAGTGACGTTCTCGCGTAGCCTGCCTGCGTGAGTTTTTCTGCCAAATTCTCCGGAGAAAAGCTCGCGCCCACGCGCAGCCGGATGCTGGCCGAAAACAGAACCTCACGCGGCATCGTCCGGAGTGATAACGCCTGCGCGCTGGAAATGACAAGCGGCAGCTTTCCGGCAGCCAAATCGTAAAGAAGCTTCAGCCGTTTCTGCTCCCATTGCCGCGAGACGCCCGAGGCCTCCACAAACGTGAGCTCACGCTCGGGGAGAATCGGGATCTGTACGCCGAGAAAGCTCTCGAGCTCTTCCTGCAAGCGCGACGCGGCCATTTCGTCCTGGCAGATCATGACCGACGGACGCGCGCAGGAGGCATGCAGCGCGGCAAGAAAATGGCTGCGCGTGATCTGGCTCAGACCAGAAATCGCCGCGACGCTCCCGCGCGAAATAGAGTCTTGCAGCTGATGAAATTCCGGGCTCTTATCCAGAACCTGCAACAAAATGTTCAGAGTAACCGCCTCCTATAGCCTAAAATCTGGAAGTTTCGCCCGCGACCAATTGCCCCCATAGCAAAAACCATGGGGGTTGCGCGCGAAACCTGTGGATAAAACAAGAATATGAAAAACCAACCGCGCCCGGAGCTACGGCTTCTTCGGACGAGGCAGGCTGTTATTTCCCATTGTATGCGCTCGCGGCTTTTTCCGTGCCGCTTTCCACGATGCACAGTGCCGCTTCCGCCGCGTGGTGGAGCGCCGTCTGGAACGCCTCCTGGTCTTCCTTCGGAATGTTGGAGAGCACCCAGTCGGCAAGATCGTAGTCCGGGTGCGGCTTGTCGCCCACGCCGACCTTCACACGCGGAAACGCATCGGTTCCGAGACTCGAGATGATCGACTTGATCCCATTGTGGCCGCCGGCCGAGCCGTTTTTGCGCACGCGGATGCGCCCAACGGGCAGACTAATGTCGTCAAAAATCACGATGATCCGCTCCGGCGGGATTTTATAAAAGTGCGCGCAGGGCTCAATGCACAGGCCCGACGCGTTCATATACGTCTGGGGCTTGACGAGAATCAGGCGCTTTCCCTTGTAGTCGCCCACGCCGACCTCGCCCTTAAATTTTGGCTTGTTGACGCGCACGCCGAGCGCCTTGGCTAAAAGATCGAGCGCGAGAAAGCCGGTGTTGTGCCGGGTCTTTTCATACTCCCGGCCAGGGTTGCCGAGACCCGCAATGAGCCAGGTCTCGGCAGCGTTGGACGAAAATAACATATCAGAACAGAACGGACATCGAGGTCTCTTCGTAGATTCTCTGGATCGCGTCGGCAAAGACAGGCGCGACGTCGATGTAGCGGATCTTCTTGGGTGCGTTTTCGGGCGCGGGGATGGTGTTGAGCAGCGCCAGCTCCTTGATGCAGCTGTTTTCCAGCCGCTCGAGCGCCGGGCCGGACAGAACGCCGTGCGTTGCGCAGGCATAAACCTCGGTTGCGCCGCCGATTTCAACGATCGCCTTCGCCGCGTTGCAAAGAGAGCCCGCCGTGTCGACCATATCATCATAGAGAAGGCAGCGCTTGCCCTTTACGTCGCCGATGACGTTCATGACCTCGCACTGGTTGGCGCGCTCGCGGCGCTTGTCGACGATAGCAAGGCCCATGCCCATCTTGTTGGCAAACGAACGGCTTCTGGCAACCGAGCCTACGTCGGGGGAAACGACGACCATGTCCTCCGGGTTTTCGAACTTGTCGAGGAAGTACTTGACGAACACGGAGGTCGCGTGCAGATTGTCCACAGGGATATCAAAGAAGCCCTGGATCTGCGCGGCATGCAGGTCCATCGTGAGCACACGGTCAGCGCCTGCGGCTTCGATCATGTTGGCGACGAGCTTCGCGGAGATCGGGTCACGACCCTTGGCCTTGCGGTCCTGACGGGCGTAGCCGAAATAGGGCATGACGGCGGTGATACGGCCGGCGGATGCGCGGCGGCACGCGTCGATCATGACGAGCAGCTCCATAAGGTTGTCGTTGACGGGCTTGCAGGTGGACTGGACGATGAACACGTCGCTTCCGCGCACAGACTCGTTGATGCTGACGGAAACCTCGCCGTCGGCAAACTTGTTGACCGCGCAGTCGCCCATCGGCAGCCACAGCTTGCGGCACACGCCCTCGGCGAACGGACGGTTTGCGTTGGCACAGAAGACCTTGACGTTTTTACCGTGCGAAATCATATGAAATTACCCCCATAATTTTTGAATTCCGTTTTGTTCTCTTCTGACTTTTTATTCAGCGGATTCCTCCGCAGGAATACAGGATTATTTTTCTTTGAGCTTGTGCTTGCTGGCCCAGTCCCGCTTATTCTGCTGGCGGGCTCTTGCGATGGAAAGCGCCATAGCCGGGATGTCGTCCGTAATGGTCGAGCCTGCGGCAATGTATGCGCCTTCTCCGACGCGCACAGGCGCGATAAGATTGGTGTTGCAGCCGATGAACGCGCTGTCTTCGATGACGGTGCGGTATTTTTTTGCGCGGTCATAGTTGACGGTCACAGTGCCGCAGCCAAAGTTGACGTTTTTGCCGACGTCGCTGTCTCCCACATAGGTCAGGTGTGAGATTTTCGTGCCGTCGCTGACGTTGGAGTTCTTGATCTCCACAAAGTCGCCCACGCGCACGCAGTTTCCGACGCTCGAGCCCGGGCGGATATAGGCAAACGGGCCGACGTGTGTGTCATAGCCAACAGACGAATTATAGATCTGTGAGGTGTTGACCTTCGTGCCGTCTCCGACGCGCGCATTCTCAAGATAGCTGTTGGGGCCGATCGTGCAGTTTTTGCCGATTGAGGTTTGCCCGCGCAGAATTGTTCCGGGAAGAAGCGCTGTTCCCGCGCCGACGGAGGCCGCCGGGTCGACATACGTCGTGTTGTAGTCCCAGATTTCGATGCCCTGCCGGGAGAGCTCGTAGAGCTTTGCGCGCGATAAAACCGGCTGCCAGCTCGTCATCTCCTGCAAATCCGCGACGCCGTATACGCCGTCGCGGTCGGTATACGGCACGCCGTGATCCTTTAAGAATGCCGTGAAAATAAACTTTTCATCGAGCGCCGCCATGAGCGCAGCTTTCGATACAGACGTGACCGGGCTCGCGATGGGCGCGGAGTCGAACTGCTCCTCGTCCGCCGCAAACGGCAGAATGACCGCCGGACCTGTCACAACGATGATATCTTCTTCCGTCTCGTCCGCTGTGGATAAAAACACGTGCAGCTGGTCAGAGGTTGCCTCAACGGACGGGCAGCTGAACTCCACATCGTCCGGGAAGCACGCGCGCGCCTCGCGCTTGAACCGCTCATGGCAGACCAAAAAGAACCGCCCAACGCCGCCAGCCATCAAAGAGGACGCCAACCACGAAAGCAAAGGCGTACCCATGATATTTTGCAGCATCATTGGGCGGGAAAAACCGGTTTTGGGCGTATCATCAGGAATAAAGATCACTGCGGACAGTCCAGCCAAAGCACTCACACATCCTTCCATCCACACGGGACTAGTCATACATATTAGCATTATAGCAGATAAAAACGCTTTTGTATAGGAATTTCCCCGGAAATTTCGGAAAAAATAAAGCTGCCGCACAGGTTTCCAGATTTTTATCATTTCAGCCCTAAAACCCGCCGGGAAAGCGGGTTGGTCATTGCGAAACATAAAAATGTGTGGTATACTATTCAGACAATTGCGGAAAAAGAGGAAAAATTATGCTCGAACTGAAAAATTTAAGCTTCGCCGCGTCTGCCGAAAGCGGAACGGTAGACATTCTCAAGCATATCGATCTGACCGTCGAGAATGGAAAGTTCATCGTCATCACCGGCCCGAACGGCGGCGGCAAAACGACGCTCGCCAAGGCGATCATGGGCCTTGTGACGCCGACGGAAGGACAAATTTTCTGGAACGGCGAGGATGTGACCGGTCTTTCCATCACAGAACGAGCCAAGCGCGGCATCTCCTACGGCTTCCAGCAACCGCCCCGGTTCAAGGGCATCCGCGTCTCGGACCTTCTGAACGTTGCGGCGGGCAAAACGCTCGGGCATGACGAGGCATGTTCATATCTCACGAAGGTCGGCCTTTGCGCGAGAGACTATCTCACGCGCGACGTCGATACGAGCCTCTCCGGCGGCGAGGTCAAGCGCATCGAGATCGCGACGATTCTTGCCAAAAACGCGAGCCTCATGCTCTTCGACGAGCCCGAGGCCGGCATCGATCTCTGGTCGTTTGCCAGACTCACAGAGACGTTCCAGCGGCTCCACGACGAGGGCGGCAGAACGATTATTATCATCTCCCATCAGGAGCGCATCATCCGCCTTGCCGACGAGATCATCCTCATCTCCGGCGGTCAGGTCACCGGCCGCGGCACGGCAGAGGAAATTTACCCGCAGATCCTAGCCGATACGGTCACGGGCTGCAACATGCTGGAGGTGGACGGCACATGCTGAACGACGTACAAAAGCACATTTTACAAGTTGTCGCCGACATGGCGGACGGAAACGCACCCGGCGCGGTCAATATCCGCTCCGACGGCCAGAAGGCCTACCGGCACAATACGGATAACATCGAGATCGTCTCGAAGACCGATAAAGACGGCATCGATATCAAGATCAAGCCCTTTACCAAGCACGAGGATGTGCACATCCCGGTTGTCCTGACAAAGTCCGGCTTCCATGACATGGTCTATAACGACTTCTTTGTCGGCGAAGGCTCCGAGGTGACGATCGTCGCCGGCTGCGGCATTCACAACTGCGGCGACTGCGACTCCCAGCACGACGGCATCCACACGTTCTACGTGGAGAAAAACGCGAAGGTCACATACATTGAAAAGCACTACGGCGAGGGTGAAGGCACGGGCAAGCGCATTTTGAACCCGCAGACGATCGTCTACCTTGCCGAGGGCGCGCAGATCACAATGCTGACGAGCCAGATCGCTGGCGTGGACGATACGAAGCGGTACACCAAGGTCGTGGCCGAGGGCGCAAACTCCGAGGTCATGATCACGGAGAAGCTTCTCACGCATGCCGACCAGCACGCCGTGAGCGAGATGGACGTGATTTTAAATGGCGAGGGCTCGCGCACAAGAGTCATCTCCCGCTCTGTCGCCAAGGAAGCGTCCACGCAGGTCTTCTACCCCAGAGTGCAGGGCAACGCTCCGTGCTTCGGCCATGTCTCCTGCGACGCGATCATCATGGGCACGGCGAAGGTGCGCGCGATTCCCGAAATTTCGTGCAACCACGTCGATGCGGGCCTCATCCACGAGGCCGCCATCGGCCGCATCGCAGGCGAGCAGCTTTTAAAGCTCGAAACCCTCGGCCTTACCCCCGAGGAAGCGGAGGAAAAAATCCTCGAGGGCTTCCTCCGCTAACAATCCACAGACGAAAAGCGATACTTGAAGCTTTCAGGTATCGCTTTTTTATGGAGTACACATGAATAGAACCAGTTTTCAATCGATCAAGCCACAATTGCGGGAGGTCTGGCGGCTGAGCCTGCCTGCAATCCTCACGCAGATCACAACAATCGCCATGCAGTACATCGACTCTGCGATGGTCGGCCGGCTCGGGGCGAACGCTTCTGCTGCCATCGGTCTTGTTGCGTCGAGCACATGGCTGATGAACGGCGTGTGCTATGCGCTTGCGGCGGGCTTTTCCGTGCAGGTGGCGCACCGCATCGGAGCCGGAAACGAAAAGGAAGCCAGGAACGTTGTCCGGCACGGGCTGTTGTCTGCCGTTCTTGTCGCCGGTCTTCTGTGCCTCATCGGCGTGGCCATCCATATGCACCTTCCCGTTTGGCTCAAAGGCGACGCGGACATTGTCTTCGACGCTGGCCGCTATTTCCTGACGTTCGCGTGGATGCTTCCGTTTACGCAGATGTCGTCTCTTACCTCGTCCTTCCTTCAGTGCGCGGGCGATATGCTCACGCCGAGCATTTTAAACGCCGTCATGTGCGTGCTGGACGTGATCTTCAACACGCTTCTGATTCCAAAGCACGGCGTCTTCGGTGCGGGCCTTGGGACGATGCTTGCCTGCGCGGTCGTGAGCCTTCTGATGCTATATTTTTGCTGCGCGAGAAACGGCCAGCTCTGCTTGCGCCGGGAGGAGCAGAGATTTGACGCATCGATTCTCAGAACGGCGCTCAGGATCGGAACGCCCGTTGCCTTGCAGGAGGTCGCGATGTGCGGCGCGCAGGTCGTCTCCACGGCCATCATTGCGCCCCTCGGCGCAGTCTCCGTCGCAGCAAACGCCTTTGCCGTCACGGCAGAAAGCATCTGCTACATGCCGGGCTACGGCATCGCGAACGCGGCTGCTGCGCTCGTCGGCCGCTCGGTCGGCGCGGGGGACATGGAAAAGGCCAAGCGCTGCGGCAATATCTGCATCGGCCTCGGCGCGTTTCTCATGACCTGCACGGGCGCTGTCATGATGCTCATTTGTCCGTTGGTCTTTGGTCTTCTGACTCCGGTTCCCGAAGTGCAGGCCCTGGCTTCGAAGGTGCTTCGCATCGAGCTTCTGGCAGAGCCTTTATTCGGCGCGTCAATCGTTGCGGCAGGCGCGCTGCGCGGCGCGGGTGATACGTTTGTGCCGAGCCTTTTAAATCTCGGCAGTATTTGGCTTGTCCGAGTGGGGAGCGCGCTGCTGCTCGTGCCGCGCTTCGGCCTCACCGGCATGTGGACCGCCATGGCCGTAGAGCTCTGCATCCGGGGACTGCTCCTTCTCTACCGCCAGAAAACAAGCAAATATTATAAACAGAACGCAAAAGGCCGTGATCTTTGATCACGGCCTTCCATGTTATTGTGTAAAACCTTCCGACAACGCGTAGGGGCGGACGCCTCTGTCCGCCCTGAGGAAATTTCAAATTCACCGTAGCTTTTCGTAAAAACGGAATTTTCTGCGGGCGGACAGAGGCGTCCGCCCCTACGAAGTATTTTGAAAATGCGGCGTAATATTTTGGCGGTTGTCGTATTATTCCGAACCCTTTTTCATATTCAGCACATCCACGAGCGTAAATCCTGACAGGTACTTCCGCACCGTTTCATCCAATCCCTGCCAGAGCGGATACGTGCTGCAAGCGCCCGCATTTTCGCAGCTCTGCCCTGCCTCCAGACACGTGACCGGCGCAAGCGTTCCCTCGGTCAGGCAGAGGATATCATAGACCGAGTAGTCCTCCGGCGCCTTGGCCAGACGGTAGCCGCCGCCTTTTCCGCGCAGCGCGTCGAGCATCCCGGCCTTGCTCAGAACCGAGAGGATGCTCTCGAGATATTTTTCGGAAATTTTCTGCCGCGCGGCAATCTCGGCCAGCGGAATATAGCCGCTCTCCCTGTGCCCCGCGAGATCGAGCATCACGCGCAGCGCGTAGCGCCCTTTGGTGGAAATCATCATAATCCGGTCCTCCTCTAACCTACTATACTACTAGTTTATTGGTTTATCAAGTCGAAACCGAGAATTTACTTTTATTTTCCGCTGTGATAGAATAAATCCAATTGATCTGAAGTGGTGGGAAGACGAAAATGACAAAGGATATGACCCGGGGCACGCCGTGGAAGCTCATTGTGCAGTTTGCGCTGCCGATCATGGCAGGAAACCTCTTGCAGCAGCTCTACAACACTGCCGACACCATCATCGTCGGCAACTTCAACGGCCAGCAGGCGCTTTCCGCTGTCGGCTCATGCTCGTCGCTGACCGCGCTTTTTACGGCGCTGGCCATCGGCTTTTCCATTGGCGCGGGTGTTCTGATCTCGCAGTATTTTGGCGCGAACCGTCTGGAAGAGCTGCGGCGCTATGCGGCCTCGTCGATTGTGCTGATGCTGCTTCTGGGACTTTTGATGTCCGCCATCGGCTTTTGCAGCGCGGAGCTTTTGCTGGCCCGGTTTTTGGGCACGCCGCAGGCGCTTCTGCCGCAGGCAACGCTGTATTTTACGATCTACGCGGCAGGGCTCGTCTTCCAGTTCGGCTATAACATTGCCGCCGCCATCCTGCGCGCGCTGGGAGACAGCAAGGCGACACTCTATTTTCTGCTCGTCTCGTCGGTGCTCAATGTGGCGCTCGACCTTCTGTTCGTAGCCGCGTTCCGCATGGGCGTTGCCGGCGCGGCGATTGCGACGGTCATCTCGCAGATCGTCTCCTGCGTCGTGGGCTTCTGGTACATGCGCAGACGCTACGAGCTCCTGCGCTTTTCTGCGCGCGAGCTGCGGCTGGACCGGACAGCTGCCGGACGTGTTTTAAAAATCGGCGCGCCGATGGCAATTCAGCAGTCGATCGTTTCGTGCGGCTTTTTGTTCCTGCAAAAGCTTGTGAACCTCTTTGGAGAGAGCATGATCGCGTCCTATACCGTGGCCACACGGATGGAAAACATTCTGATGATTCCGATCATTGGCATTCAGAACACCATGGCGACCTTCGCCGGGCAGAACATGGGCGCGCGCCAGCCGGAGCGCGTGTCAAAGGGGCTGGGACAGGGAGTTCTGGTGTCTGTCCTCATGACAGCGGCCCTTTGCTTGTGCCAGCTTCTCGGTATGGAGCTGATCATCCGCGCATTTAAATTAGACGCGGCCGCGGCGGCCATTTGCCGGCAGCATCTGTTCGCGTCCGTGCTTTCCGAGCCGATTTTCGCGATCTACTTCCCGGCCAACGGCATGTTTCAGGGCGTGGGCGAGGGCTTCCACGCGACATTCTACGCGCTCATGGCGCTGGGACTTCGCGTCGTCTTCGCCTACAGCCTGTACAGGACGGCGTTTTTCGGCTATACGGCCATCTGGTGGAGCCAGGCGATGGCCTGGACGCTGACGCTCATTACCTGCTACGCCCACTTCTTCCGCGGCAAGTGGAAGGAAAAGAGCCTGGTTTCCTGAGGAGGAGTTTCCATGCAGTATAAATTCTTCGCGCTCATCTCCCGTATGCGCTACATTGCCCGCTGGGGCCTCATGCGCAACACGTTTCAGGAGAACATCCAGGAGCACAGCCACATGGTGGCCGTCCTTGCGCACGCGCTGGCGCTCATTGAGCGCGACATCCTCGGCGGCACGGCCGACCCCGACCGCTGCGCGACGGCGGCGCTGTTCCACGATGCGTCCGAAATTCTGACCGGCGACCTGCCGACCCCCATCAAGTATTATAACCCCGAGATCAAAAAGGCCTACAAGCAGGTGGAGGCCGTGAGCTGCGAAAAGCTGCTCGCGCTTTTGCCGGCCGAGCTCCGGCCGAGCTACGCGCCGCTTCTTCTCGAGTCTGATGAAGCGGTCGCCGTGATCGTCAAGGCGGCGGACAAATTGTCGGCATATTTAAAATGCGTCGAGGAGCTCAAGGCCGGGAACACAGAGTTCACGCAGGCGGAAAAGCAGACCTACAAGGCGCTCGTCGATATGAAATTGCCGTGCCTCGATTACTTCATGGAGCACTTCTTAGAAAGCTTCCGCCTGACATTGGATGAGCTTTAAATCGGGAAGACAGGGCCTTCCCGATTTAAGAAATGCACCTTGACTGCGCGCATAATTTTTGCCCCGTCGGGGCAAAAATTCCACACTTGCAAGGTGAGCGGAATTTTTCCGGTCGGCAAAGCCGCCGGATAAAATAGATTTCTACTTTATTTCGCCCTGCGGGGCGAAACTCTGCGAGGCATTTTCTTTACATGCGGTGTTTTTGTAAAAAACGTGCAACAGAGCCAAATCCGCAGCCAAAAATATGACAAAACTCACACTTGCCTTTCTTGAGCCCGGCCGGTATAATGGCTGACGGTAAAAGTAAGGAAGGGAGTGCATGGCGATGAAACAGACGATTTGTCCGGAAATCATCCTTGGTGCTCCCGTTTTTGTTTCGGGCGGCAGTGTTTTCAAAACGCCGGATTGGTGCTTTTCCAAGATACAGGAATTGTGATTGGTGTTTCCATTCACAGTTCCTTTTTTTTGGGCTCTTGAGGCGCGGCCATCTGAAGCACGGAAAAGAGGAAGGAGATTACAAAATGGGTAAAAAGAAAATTCCCGAAGAAGGCATCTATGATGCAAGAGAGCTCGGCGCGGGCAGAATGTTCGTCCTTGGCTTCCAGCACATGTTCGCGATGTTCGGCGCGACGGTTCTGGTCCCGATCCTGACCGGCCTTGACGTATCGACGACGCTCCTGTTCGCGGGCCTCGGTACGCTGCTGTTCCACCTGATCACCGGCGGTATCGTTCCGGCGTTCCTCGGCTCGTCCTTCGCGTTCCTCGGCGGCTACGCAACGATCGCTCCCATGATCGATGGCCAGCCCAATAAGGAAATGCTCCCCTACGCCTGCTTCGGCGTTGCGTGCGCGGGTCTTGTGTACGTGATTCTCTCGGCGCTGTTTAAAGCGTTCGGTGCCAAGAAGGTCATGCGCTTCTTCCCGCCGATCGTCACCGGCCCAATCATCATCGCCATCGGCCTGAACCTCTCGTCCTCCGCCATCAACAACTGCGCGCAGAACTGGTGGATCGCGATGGTCGCCATCGTCATCATCATCGCCGCCAACATCTGGGGCAAGGGCATGATCAAGATCATCCCGATTCTCCTCGGCGTCATCGGCTCCTATGTTGTCGCGGTTATCTGCGACGCTTCCGTCCGCGAGACCCTCGTGCAGAACGTCTCGAACGCCAAGTGGTTCGCGCTCCCCATCTACAAGGAGGAGACTGTCTTCGGCCTGCTCACAAGCGGCAACGTCGACGCTCACCTGCTGCTGACCTCGGTTATCACGATCGTTCCCCTGTCGCTCGCTACCATGGTCGAGCACATCGGCGATGTTTCCGCGATTTCCTCCACCTGCAACCGCAACTACATTGAGAACCCGGGCCTTCACAGAACCCTGATGGGCGACGGTCTGGCAACCACCCTCGCAGCCCTCTTCGGCGCGCCCGCCAACACCACCTACGGCGAAAACACCGGCGTTCTTGCGCTCAGCAAGATCTACGACCCGCGCGTCATCCGCATCGCGGCCATCCTTGCCATGTGCTTCTCCTTCAGCCCGAAGTTCGCGGCCATCATCTCCTCCATGCCCGGCGGCACCATCGGCGGCGTCAGCCTGGTCCTCTACGGTATGATCTCCGCGGTCGGCGTCCGGAACGTCGTTGAAAACAAGGTCGACTTCACGAAGTCCAGAAACGTCCTTGTCGCGGCTCTGATCCTGGTCCTCTCCATCGGCATCAGCTACTCCTCCGCCGGCTCTCTGGCGCTCGGCCCCATCAGCCTGTCTGGTCTGGCGGTCGGCTCCATCGTCGGTATCGTCCTCAACGCCATCATGCCCGGTAAGGACTATGTCTACGGCGAAGACAAGCAGGGCGACGAGTCCGTCAACTTCATCGTCCAGTGATCCGGCAAGCAACCGCATAAAAACCAACGCGCCCGGGAAAACCCGGGCGCGTTTTCGCGTCTCAAGGGGCGGTGTGCAAACACTGCAATTACGGAAGTCCGGCACACTTGTCCATCAGCTTCTGATAGACCACGCGCATCTCCGGCTCTCTGGTGTTGGGGATCACGTCGCGAAGCGCGAACCAGCGCACGCCGCTGTTTTCGTCCGGCTTTTCGTGAAGCGTCTGCCCCTCGTCGGCCTCAAGTAAATACGTCACGTTCAGGTGCAGATGGCTCGAAACATACTTCCCGCGCTTGACATGCCCGGGCACGCCGAGAATCTCCACAGAGAAAATGTCCCGCAAAACCGGCCTTGCCGTCACGCCCGATTCCTCGTTCGCTTCTTTGAGTGCCACGGCAAGCAGATCCGCCTCGCCGTCCGCGTGTCCGCCGAGCCATGCCCAGGAATCGTAAATATTGTGGTACGCGAGAAGGACCTTCGTCTTGTCGGGATTTACAATCCAGCACGAGGCTGTCAGATGCGCCATCTCGTTGTCCCGTGTCAAAAGATCCGAAAACAGACCGGCATATTGCAGCATCAGCCGCCGGTCGGAGGCCTCCTGCTCATTAAAAGGCGTGAAGGCTTGCAGCTGCTCAAAAATCGTCATAAAAACCTCCGAAAAACAAATCTCAGCCAAACAGTACGTGCATCAAAAGCGGCATGGTCACCATCGAAAGAAGCGTCGAGAGCATGACGCCGGAGGACGCAAGTTCGTGGTTCCCGCCGTAGAGGTAGGCGATGTTCGTCGCGTTCGTGGCCGACGGGATACACAGCACAACGACAATCACACCCAGAAGCATCGAATCCACACCCAGCGCGCGCAGCAGAAAATACGCGCAGACCGGAAGAATGACAAGCTTGACGGCGTACATCATATAGAGCTTTCCGTTTGTAAAGACCTTCCGCAGCGGCATCAGGGCAAGCGCGCTTCCTGTGATGAGCATGATCAGGGGCGAGGTCGTCTGGCCGATAAACGAGCACATGGAGGCAACGAGATTCGGCACCTTCAGGCCTGTGAGATAAATGGTGTAGGCCGTCAGGGAGGCGATCAGGCAGTGATTTTTGAAAATGCTCCAGCTCAGGTGGAATTTCCCGTGCCCGCTCACCAAATACACGCCGTAGCTCCACATCAGAAGCTGCGAGCACAAAACGATGACCGTCACATAGAACGACGCGTCCATGCCGAACAGCGCCTGTACGATGGGGTAGCCGATGTAGCTGATGTTGCAGTAGCTGAACAAAAAGCGCATGAGCCCCCGGTCTCCTTCCGGCACGCGCAGGAGCCTTACCACCACGCGGCTCAGACCCATGCAGCAAAAAAGCAGCGCAAAGCCGATGGCCGTGAGCATCAAAACCTGCTGATTCGACATCAGCCGCTCTTTTCCCATCACCGAGCTCAGCGCCAGCATGGGGTTTGTGAGCATGACGACGAGCTTTGAAATGGTCCGGTTCCCTGCGTCGTCGAGCCAGCCGCGTTTGCCGCAGACAAACCCCGCCGCCATCGCGAAGAACAGAACAAGCATTTTTTCAATCAGCGCCGGAACGTTCATATGTACCTCTTTTCATGCCGCTGCCGCGCCCGTACCCAGCCAGACGCGGCAGAGAAAGCCCTCTGAGAATCAGCCGAAGCAGTGCGGGCAGGGGGTATAGCCGTTGGCCTCGGCGAGCTTGCGGCTGTAGGCCCAGAAGCTGGTCTGGGCGAAGTAGTCGCAGTCGTATTTGTGGTAATAGCCTGTGCCGTCGTTCTCCACAAACACGACGTACGCGTCCATGAATTTGGACTTGGTGACATAGCGACGGTTCGTCGAGGCGAGTTCCTCGTTGGTAGAGGTCAGCGTCTCAATCGACTGTGTGAGCGATGCGTTCTCCGTCTCCAGCGCTTCCTTTTCTGCCGTCACGCGCTGGAGCTCTGCCTGCTGGGTCGTCATGTCATACTGCGTCTGGCTGACCGTGCTCTGGGCGGACGTGAAATTTTTCTGGAGCTCTTCAATCGTCTGCGCCTGCTGCGAGAGTTCGTCCTTTGCTGACTGCAGCTCCTGCTGCGCGTCAAGGAGCGACTGCTCGAGCGTAGCAAGGCTTTCCTCGCGCTCTTCCAGATCCGACTCCCGCAGGCGAAGTGACACCCGCTGCGAGGCGCTGTTGGCAATCAGGTAAATGCTCAGGCCGAGGCTCAGCGCCGTGAAGACGCAGAGAATCGCGATGATTACGCCGTGGCCGCTTTGACGCTTTTTTGGCGCGGCGGGCGCGGACGGCTGGGGGATCGGCTTCGGCTTTGGCGGCTGAACGACGGGCTTTTGCATTTTCCCGCGCGGGGCGGGCATGGCGTGTCCGTCCTCCGAAATTGCGCCGGGGTTCAGCGCACATTCCCGGCAGAACAGTTCGCCGTCCGGGATTTCACGGCCGCATTTGATACAGGTATTCATGGAAAACCTCTCTTTCTACGAAGACACACAGCACTCAGACGGCGCTCCGGCGCTCCAGACGGTAGGTCGACTGGACGACCGCGAGCGTAAAGATGGCGAAGAGGGTGAAGACAATGTAGGCCGGCGCGTAGCTTCCCGTGAGATCAGCGATTGCGCCGGGCATGAAGGAAAACGCCGCCTGCGCGCCGGAAAAGCCGGAGGATGTAAAAAGAATCATCATGTGCGCGAACCCGGGCGACGCGATCGAACCGATTAAGATAACGCCCAGATACAGCATTGCCCAGCGAAGGCGGCTTGGGTGGATGGAGAGCTTCTGTTTTTCTGACGAAGAAGCCTCCTCCCGTGTTCCATACGGGGCAAGGCCGCAGGCCTCCGGGCTTTCCCGGATGAGAAGGAACACCAGGCCTGCCGCCAGCAGCGACACGAGCGCCTCAAAGTAGAAGCACACGCGCAGGCTGGAGCGCTTGATGAGCGCGCTTAAAATCGAGGAAAAGACGACGGCGGAAATGCCAGTGCCCGCCGCGCAGATGCCGATGGCCGTGCCCCGGCGGGAAGAGAACCAGCGGAGCATCAGAATGCTTGCCGGAAGCATCGCGCCGAGACCGTGCGACACGCCCGCCAGCATGCCGGCCAGATAATAGCCCGGAAGCGTCCTTGCCTCTGCAAACAGAACGAACGAGCCCACACCGAGAAGCACCGCGAGCGTCAGTCCCGCCCGGTAGCCGAGCTTATCATAATAGGTGTTCACAACGAACATGCAAAGCAGAAACGTCACCGAGCAGGCGGTTGTGATCATGGACGTCTGCGTGACGGAAAAGGCGTTGATGCACAGTCCGCCGCAGACCAGCAGCGCCAGCGTACAGCCGAGGCAGACCGCCCAGGCTCTGTGGATATTTTTCATAGCGCGCCCTCCGGAAGACCCCATATTTTTAACAGGTGGTTTACGGGTACACTTTAGTATAACCAAAATCGGAAGCTTTGTAAATCATTGCAGAAAAAAAGAGCAGCCCCGCCGAAAAACCGGCAGAGCCGCAAATTTTGAAAATTTCCCTGGATGTCCGTAGGGGTCGATGCCCACATCGACCCATTGGGAACCATCGAATTCGCCGAAGATTTCCGAAAAAACGGCTTGTACAGCCGGGGCGATGTGGGCATCGACCCCTACGCGTTGGCTGTTGTTGGAGCCGCAATTGATGCGTAGGGGCGGACGACTCTGTCCGCCCAAGGGAACCAACGGATTTGCCGAAGATTTTCGCGTTTCGGCGGCGTAATTTGCCGGACGGAAAGTCGCGTCCGCCCCTACGAGCCTCCCGGAACAGCACGGAACTTTGAAAGATAGATTATTTGCCGTTTCCGAGCGCCTGCATGGCATAGGCCAGACACACGCACGCGCTTGCGCCGTAGATGAGAAGGCCGGAAAGGTCCTGCCCCGCCATGGCTGTGGCTCCAAAGAACACGCCGCAGAGGCTGTAGAAGCAGAGCCTTCTGCGCCCGCCGTGGTCAAACGAGAAGCTCGCCGCGTGGTAGGTCGCAATCATGAAGCAGATGAGCGCGAACAGGCAGAAGCAGTAGTCCAGAATCGCCGGGTCGTGCATCCAATGGCGGAAATCATAAAACAGCTTGCATACGTAATACAAAATCGCCGGGACATAGAACATGGCAGACGGCACGCCCGGTTTCATCCGGAATACGCCGCCGGTCAAAAGCGCCAGCGCGCCGAAAAGCCCCAGAAGGCCGATGACGAGAACCGCGGTTCCGCCGCCTTTCAGCCCCATCACGCAGCCAGCGCCAAGGCCGATCGCGCCGAGGGTGTTGCAGATAAAATCGCTTCGCATCGGGCGGAACACCTCGTCGTACCGCGACTTCTTTTCAAGTGTCACCGCCGACAACCAGAATAAAAGCGCCATCAGCACGCTGAACGCCACAAGCGGAATTGCGCTTCCGCCCGAGCGCATCGTCGCGTGGAAGAAATATCCCAGAAGCCCCGCCAGAACGCCGAGCCATGATACCTTTGAAAACCCGATTTTCCGCGTCATACCGACCGACCCTTCTCTCCATTATCTAATTATAGTATAACACACCGCGCGGACGTTTTACAGACAAAAACGTGTGAATTTTTTGAAAACAGCGCGCATGAGACAAGGCCCGGGCGAAAAAGCGCCGAAAAAAGCCGGGATTTTTCCAAAAATACGCTAGATTTCTCTTGCATTTCCCGCGCATGGATGGTATAATTCAAATATCTTGATAGTAGTTTTACTGGAGAGTGGGGAATACTTCCCCACTCTTTCTTGCTGAGAAAGGGAGTTTTGCATGAAGATCACGGAAACAGTCCGGCAGTTCGCGGAGCCTGTGGTGCAGGCGCACGGGTGCTCACTGTGGGATGTGGAATACGTCCGCGAGGGAGCCGACTGGTTTTTGCGGCTGTACATCGACAAGCCCGGCGGCGTGGACATCAATGACTGCGAGGCCATCTCCCGCGCGGTCGACCCGATCCTGGACGAAAAGGACCCCATCCCGGACAGCTACAGCTTTGAGGTCTGCTCGGCAGGACTCGAGCGCGTGTTAAAGCGCCCCGGTGATTTCGAGCAGTTTCTGGGCTCGATGGTGCTCGTCAAGCTCTATAAGCCAGTGGACGGCAGAAAAGAGATCGTGGGAACGCTGACGGGATATGAAGACGGCGCGGTGACGATCACCGTGAACGGAAGCCCCGTTCGCTTTGAAAAAAATGAGGTCGCGCTGGTGCGGCTGTATGTGGAGTTTTAAGGAGGAATACAGAAAACATGAACGCTGAAATTTTCGCGGCGCTGGCCCAGCTTGAAAAAGAGCGCGGCATTCCGCAGCAGTACATGATCGACAAGATCACGCAGGCGCTCGTCGCGGCGTATAAAAAGGACAAGGAAGGCTATACCGATAACGTGTTCGTCGAGGTAGAAGACGGCGATCTCAAGATGTACGTACAGAAAGAGGTTGTCGACGACGTGCTCACGCCCGCAACCGAAATTTCGCTCGACGCTGCCCGGAAGATCAACAAGCACGCCGAGCTCGGAGACCTCGTGAATGTCGATGTTCGCACGCAGAACTTTGGCCGCATCGCCGCCCAGACCGCCAAGCAGGTCATTATCCAGGGCATCCGCGAGGCAGAACGCGGCATGATCTTCGACACGTTCTCTTCCAAAGAGCATGAGATTCTCACCGGCACGGTGCTCCGCATCGCGCCCGACTCCGGCGACATGACTATCCGTCTCGGCGGCAACACCAACGACCGCACCGACGCGATGCTTGCCGCCTCCGAGCAGGTCAAGGGCGAAAGCTACCACGAGGGCGATATCATCCGCGTCTACGTCGTAGAGGTCCGCCGGTCCACCAGAGGCCCGCAGGTCATCGTCTCGAGAACGCACCCGGGTCTTGTCAAGAGGCTCTTTGAGCTCGAGGTTCCCGAGATTGCGTCGGGCCTCGTCGAGGTCAAGTCCATTGCCCGCGAGGCAGGCTCGCGCACGAAGATCGCCGTCTGCGCGACGGAGGAAAACATCGACCCCGTCGGCGCGTGCGTCGGTACAAGAGGCGCGAGAGTCGGCGCGGTCGTCGATGAGCTCCACGGCGAGAAAATGGACATCATCGTCTGGTCGGAGGACCCGGCAAAATTTGTGGCCGCGGCGCTGAGCCCGGCGGATGTCGTTTCCGTCACGGTGCTCCCCGGCACGCAGAAGGCCTGCCGCGTGATCGTCCCGGACGACCAGCTGTCGCTTGCCATCGGCAAGGAGGGCCAGAACGCGCGCCTCGCCGCACGGCTGACCGGCTACAAGATCGACATCAAGCCCGCCTCGCAGGCCGCCGAATTTGAAGCGCAGCAGGAGGAAGCTCCCGAAGAGCCTGCAGCAGAAGCGGAGACCGAACCGGAAGCCGCAGAAGAGACGGAAGAATAACGTTTTTCACACGCAAGGAGGTACAAGCCCGGATGCAAAAGAAAATTCCCATGCGCCAGTGCGTCGGCTGTCGCGAGATGCGGCCGAAAAAGGAGCTGGTGCGGGTGGTCAAAAGCCCGGAGGGCGCAATCAGTCTGGATTTTCGGGGCAAAGCTCCCGGACGTGGCGCGTACCTCTGCCCGAACAGCGAATGCCTGAAAAAGGCGATTCGCGCCAAAGCGCTCGAACGGGCCTTCAGCACGCAGATTCCGCCGGAGGTTCTGGACGCACTGGTGCAGACGATGGAGGAACAGGCGAATGAATGAGACGCAGCACAAGGCGCTGATGCTTCTGGGCCTTGCCCGGAAGGCGCGAAAGCTCGAAATCGGAGAGGAGCCCTGCGGAATTGCCTGCCGCAGCGGAAAGGCGAAGCTGCTTCTCATCGCGCACGACGCGGGAGATCACACCTTCCGCCGGGCAAGATCGTATTGCCGCGCAGGAAAGCCCCCATACCTCTGCGTGCCGTTTACGAAGGATGAATTAGGAGACGGCCTCGGCTGCAATGCCTGCGCGCTGTGCGCGCTGACGGACGCGCCGTTTGCGAAAGCATTTCTGGAAGATCTTCCGGAACTCGCTGCACAGCACGAGGATATTTTGCAGGAGCTGACCCGGCAGACCGAGCGCGTCAACAAGCGCCGCCAGGAGGAGAAGGCACACCGGAAAAACGTGAGATTTGGTAAGAAGTAATCAGGAGGTGGCTGTATGAGTATTGAGATCAAGCAGAAAATCAAAGAGGTAGCTGACGATTTTGGCATGCCCGCCAAGAGCCTCATTGAGATCGTCGGAAAGTTTTATGATAAGCCCAAGAGCAGTTCGCAGAATCTGACAGAAGATCAGCTGAACGTCATCTTCGACTATATCACCGCACAGAACCAGATCGGCTCCATCGCCGAGGTCTTCGCGGCCGCCAAGCCGAAGGAAGAGCCGAAAGCCGAAGCGCCCGCTGCACCTGCGCCCGAAAAGCCGTCTGCCCCGCAGCAGAACGCGCAGCAGCAAAAGCCGCAGAGCGCGCCGCAGTTCCGCCCGAACACGAACCGCCCGGGCCAGAACAATAACAACCAGCGCCCGCAGCAAAATACCCGCCCGCAGGCCCAGCAGAACCAGCCGCGCCCGCAGAGCGCACCCGCACCGGCGCAGCAGGCCGCGCAGCCGCAGGCTGCCCAGCAGCCCAAGCAGCCGCAGCCCGAGCGCAAGCGCGAACGCCGCGTCATCGATACCAGCGCGGTCACCGTCAACGCCGACCGCTACGACGACCGCGTCGATTCTCTTGTCTCCGAGCGCGTGCAGAACTACACGAGCGGCAAGCAGAAGATCGGCAACAAGAACAAAAAGCAGCAGGCGAAGAAATTCGGCACCAAGAACCGCTCCGAGGAGCAGGAGAAGATGCGCCGGCTGCAGCTTGAAATCGCGAAAAAAGCGCCGCTGGTCGTCAAGATTCCGGACGAAATTACTGTCGGCGAGCTTGCGTCTCGCATGAAGAAAACGGCAGCAGAGGTCATCAAGTGCCTTCTTAAAAACGGCGTGATGGCGTCTGTCAACCAGACCATCGACTACGATACGGCGGAATTCGTCGCCGTGGAGCTCGGCTGCAAGGTAGAGCGCGAGGTCGTCGTCACAATTGAGGAAAAACTCTTTGACGATCATGAAGACACGGCAGAAGAGCTCGTCTCCCGTCCGCCTGTCATCGTCGTCATGGGCCATGTCGATCACGGCAAGACCTCCCTTCTCGACTATATCCGTCACGCAAAGGTCGCAGCGGGCGAGGCCGGCGGCATTACCCAGCACATTGGCGCGTATACCGTCAAGGTAAACGACCAGCCCATCACCTTCCTCGATACCCCGGGCCACGCGGCCTTCACCGAGATGCGCGCGCGCGGCGCAATGTGCACCGATATTGCCATTCTCGTGGTCGCGGCCGACGACGGCATCATGCCGCAGACGATCGAGGCCATCAACCACGCCAAGGCCGCGAACATTCCCATCATCGTGGCCGTCAACAAGATGGATAAGCACGGGGCGAACCCCGACCGCATCCTCACCCAGCTGACCGAGCACGGCCTGACCCCCGCCGATTGGGGCGGCGAGACCGAGGTCTGCAAAATCTCCGCGAAGACCGGCGACGGCATCGACGATCTTCTCGAGACGGTGCTCCTGACCGCCGAAATGCTCGAGCTCAAGGCCAACCCGAACAGAGCCGGTAAGGGCTGCGTGCTCGAAGCAAGACTCGATAAGACCAGAGGCCCCATCGCGACGCTTCTTGTCCAGAACGGTACGCTCCATCAGGGAGACCTCATCATCGCCGGTACCGCCGTCGGCCGCGTGCGCGTGATGACGAACGACAAGGGCTTGTCCGTCAAGGACGCAGGCCCGTCCATTCCGGTTGAGATCACAGGTCTTACCGAGGTGCCCGCGCCGGGCGATGAATTTAACGCCGTCGCCGATGAGCGCATGGCGCGCCAGCTCGTTGAGCAGCGCAAGCAGAAGATCAAGGACGACGCAAACAAGCTCAACCAGAAGGTCACGCTCGAGAGCCTGTTCTCGAAGCTCCAGGAAGGCGAAATGAAGGAGCTGAACCTCATCGTCAAGGCAGACGTGCAGGGCTCGGCGGAGGCCGTCAAGGCGTCTTTGGAGAAGATCTCGAACGAAGAGGTCCGTGTCAAGGTCATCCACGCGGGCGTCGGCGCGATCAACGAGTCCGATATCCTGCTCGCTTCCACATCCAACGCGATTGTCGTCGGCTTCAACGTCCGCCCGAACGATCAGGCGCAGGCTGCGGCCAAGCGCGACAAGGTCGATATCCGGATGTACCGTGTCATCTACGACGCGATCAACGAAATTTCCGACGCGATGAAGGGCATGCTCGCGCCCAAGTTCCGCGAGGCCATCATCGGCCACGCCGAGGTCCGCCAGACCTACAAGGTCTCTGCCATCGGCACGATCGCGGGCTGCTACGTCAAGGACGGCAAAATTACGCGCGACGCGTCCGTTCGTGTCCTGCGCGACAACATTGTCATTCACGAGGGAAAGCTCGGCTCGCTCCAGCGCTTCAAGGACTCCGTCAAGGAGGTCGCCGCCGGCTATGAATGCGGCATGTCGATCGAAAAGTACAACGACATCAAAGAGGGCGACATTTTCGAGTGCTTCGTGATGGAGCAGATCAAGGATTAAAAACCACCGCTTCCCACGCTGTTTGTGGTGTGGGAAGCGGACAATCCATAAGGAGGTACTATGGCTTCCAATCGAATTGGACGGATCAATGAGGAGATCCAGCGCGAGCTGTCGGATCTGATCCGCTCGCTCAAGGACCCGCGCGTGCAGACGCTGATTTCCATCACCTGCGTCGACACCACGCCGGATCTTCGCTACAGTAAAATTTATATCAGCGTCATGGACGAGGAAAAGCAGAAGGACGCCATGCGCGGGCTCAAATCCGCGGGCGGCTGGCTCCGGCGGGAGCTTGGCAGCAGCTTGCAGCTGCGCTATACGCCAGAGCTCGTTTTCGAGCTAGACGACTCGCTCAAGTACGGCGCGCACATGTTTGACCTTTTATCGAAATTAGAGGCCGAACAGAAGGAAAAAGCAGGAGAAGCAGGCAATGACGAGGCTTGAAATGGCGCAGGCGCTGCGCGCGCATGACAACTATATCATCCTGACCCATCGCCGCCCGGACGGCGACACGCTCGGCAGCGCGGCGGGGCTGTGCCTCGGGCTGCGCGCGCTCGGAAAAAATGCGTGGGTGCTCAAAAACCGGCAGCTTACGCCGAAACTCGCTCCGTTTACAGAGGGGCTCGTCACGGATACGTGCCCGGAACACGCGACGGTCCTTTCCGTGGACATCGCGTCTCTGGGCCTTCTGAGCTTTGACGCGGCGGAGCTGGGGCTTGGGGATCAGATTGCCCTTGCCATCGACCACCACGGGAGCAACGATTTAAATGCGCCCAAGCTCGTGGAAGCAGACCGTGCGGCCTGCGGCGAGATCATTTTAGAGCTCTTGGAGCTTCTCGGCGTAACGCTCACAGAGAAGCTGGCGAACGCACTCTATCTTGCCATCTCGACCGACACCGGCTGCTTCAAGTATTCCAATACCACCGCCCACACCCACGAGGCGGCGGCAAAGCTCATCCATGCGGGCGCGGATACGTATCCCATCAACAAGGCATTCTTCGACACGAAGAGCTTTGCAAGGCTCAGACTGGAGGCGGAGCTGACGCACTCCATCGAGCTCTACGCGGGCGGACTTGTGGGACTTTGCACGATGCCGAAATCGCTTTTGCAGGAGCTGGGTATTTCCGAGGACGACGTGGACTCCATCTCAGGCTTCGCGCGCTCCATTGAGGGCGTGGAGATCGGCATCATGATCCGCGAGGTCGAAGATGGCGGCGGCAAAATTTCGCTCCGCACATCTGAAAATTACAACGCCTCCGATCTCTGCCGGGCCCTTGGCGGCGGCGGACATGCGGCGGCGGCAGGCGCGACCGTTCCAGGCGGCATTGCAGGCGCCAGACACGCGATCTTGTCTGTTCTTGCCCAGCGCGGGATCATCCGGGAGCGCTGAGTATGGCAAACGGAATTTTGATTGTCGACAAGCCCGACGGCTGGACGAGTCAGGATGTAGCTGCGAAGCTGCGCGGCGTGTTCCACGAAAAGCGCGTCGGGCACGGCGGAACGCTGGACCCGATGGCGACAGGCGTTCTCCCGATTTTCATTGGACGCGCCACACGGGGAGTCGAATTTTTTGAGTCCGCCGAAAAGGAATACATCGCGGGTCTCCGGCTTGGCACCGTCACAAACACGCAGGACACGACAGGCGAGGTATTAGAGACCAACCCCGTCACGGTCACGCGCGAGGATGTAGAAGCCGCGCTCCGGCGCTTTACGGGGGAACTTGACCAGCTTCCGCCCATGTATTCCGCCATCAAGATAAACGGCCAGAAGCTCTATGAGCTTGCCCGCAAGGGAAAAGAGGTCGCGCGGGCGCCCCGGCGGATTACAATTTTCGAGCTGGAGCTCTTAGGCGGCGAAGACTCCGACTATACGATCCGCGTGCGCTGCTCCAAGGGCACGTATGTCCGCACACTCTGCCATGATATTGGCCAGGTGCTCGGCTGCGGCGCGTGCATGTCGTCTCTTCGACGGACGAAGGCCGGGATGTTTACCCTCGGGCAAGCCATTACCATTGAGCAGCTTCTGGAATTCACGAAGGAAAACGACCCGCAGGCGCTATTAATGCCCGTCGACGCGCTTTTTGCCGAATACCCGCCGCTCATCGTCGAGCTCGGACAGGCGGAAAAGCTGCGCAACGGCGCGCAGGTGAAAGATTGGCACTTTGCCCCCGGCACCTACCGGGTCTACAGCATCACAGGAGAATTTCTGCTCTTGGGCAAGGTCGAGAACACGGTTCTCACTACGATCAAGAGCTTTTTTGAGGTAACAAAAGCTTGAACGAACGACGTGTTATCGCGCTGGGATTTTTCGATGGGGTCCACATCGGCCATGGCGCGCTGCTGAAAAAAACCTGCGAGCGGGCAAAAGCGCTCGGCGCAATTCCCGCGGCCATGAGCTTCGACACGCACCCGGATACGCTCGTGTTCGGAACGCCGACGGAGCTTCTGAACACCATGGACGAGCGAAAGCATCTGATGCAGTCGCTCTACGGCATCGAAGACGTGATCTTTTGCCATTTTGACAGGGACATGATGAACATGGACTGGGAGGCCTTTGTGGAGGACTATCTTGTCCGCGAGCTTCACGCATGTCACCTGGTCTGTGGGCACGACTATCATTTCGGCGCGCGCGGCTTCGGAAACGCCGAACGGCTCACGGAAAAGTGCCGCGCGCTCGGCCTTGGCTGCGACGTCATTGGGGAAGTGAAGCTGGACGGCGTGACCGTCAGCTCAACCCATCTGCGTGCGCTTTTGAAAGAGGGCCGGATGGAAGAGGCCGTGCGCTTTCTGGGGCACGGGCACATCATCTCCGGCATTGTGCAGCATGGAGACAGCCGGGGGCGCACGTTGGGCCTTCCGACGGCAAATCTCGCATTGGATGCTTCCCTTCTTGTCCCGGCCTTCGGGGTCTACGGCGGCTGGGCGGACGCGGGCGAGCTCGGAAGGTATCCCACGGCAGTGAACCTCGGCGTACACCCGACGGTGCATGAGCTGCCGCGCCCGGTAGCTGAAGCATCGCTTCTGGGCTTCGATGGCGACCTCTATGGGAAATTTCTGCGGCTGGAGCTTTTGTTTCAGGTGCGGCCCGAACGGCAGTTTTCGTCTTTACAGGAGCTCACCGCGCAGATCGCGCGCGACCAGCAGACAGTGCTTCACCGCCTGACCGGCGTATAAATTCCCCCTGACCGGGAACGGAAACCCTCCGTTTCCGGCTTTTGCGCGCCCCGACCGGTCGGATTTTGCCGGACCGGGACGTATCAACGTTTGAAACGGAGGCTTGACGTCTTGCACGAGCACCACATCGCACGAACGCTTACCAGCGAGGAGCAGCACCGCAGAATGCTGCAAACGCCGGTTCCAAAGCTGGTTTTATCTCTGGCTGCGCCGACGGTCGCGAGCCAGCTCATCTCCATCATTTACAACACCGCCGATACCTACTTCGTCTCGCAGATCTCGACCAGTGCGTCGGCTGCCGTCGGCGTGGTGTTCTCGCTCTCATCGATCATTCAGGCCTACGGCTTCGGCGTGGCAATGGGCGCGAGCAGCTTAATCAGCCTGCGGCTCGGCGAAAAGAAGGATCACGAGGCAAACGGCTACGCGTCGAGCGGCTTTTTTGCAGAGCTTGTGGGCGGCCTTCTGATGCTCATCTTCGGGCTTCTCTTCCTAGAGCCCCTCATGCGCGTGCTCGGCGCGACAGAGACCATGCTGCCGCATGCATGCGCCTACGGCAGGATCATTCTGATGGGCGCTCCCATCATGTGCTGCTCGTTTGTTCTAAACTGCGTATTAAGAGCCGAGGGCGCGGCGGTTGTGTCCATGGTCGGCCTTTGCGCGGGAGGGCTTATCAATATCGCGCTCGATCCGCTTTTCATTTTCACGTTCGAGATGGGAACAGCGGGCGCGGCCATTGCAACGGTTGCGAGCCAGTGCGTGAGCCTCATGATCTTGTCTATCTCATTTTTGCGCGGCAGAAGCATTGTGCATCTGCACCCGAAGTACGTCAGCTGCCATATGCGCGACTATGGGCAGATCATCGCCGTGGGCTTTCCGACCATTGCCCGGCAGGGCATGGCGAGCCTTGCCTCGGCGCTCATGAACATTCAGGGCGCGATTTACGGAGACGCGGCCGTCGCTGCACTCACGATTTCCAATAAGATATACCTCCTCGTCCGCAACGTCATGATCGGCATCGGGCAGGGCTTCCAGCCCGTCGCGGGCTACAACTACGGCGCGGGCGATCGAAAGCGCACCCGCGAGGCCTTTCTCTTTGCAACGAAGCTCGGAACCGTCATCTGCATTCTGGCCGCGGGGATCATTGCCGCCTTTGCAGGCAGCATCATCGGCTGGTTCCGTGATGACGAGCAGGTCGTCGCCATCGGGCGTGTCGCGCTTTTATATGCCTGCGCGGTCATGCCGTTCATGGCGTACTCGACGTTCGTCAACCAGCTCTACCAGTGCCTCGGCTTCAAGCTTCCGGCGACGGTGCTGGCATCTTTACGTCAGGGCATCTGCTTCCTGCCGCTCATCTTCATTCTGCCGCACTTTTTGGGCCTTGCAGGCGTGCAGGCAACGCAGCCCGCGTCCGACCTTCTTACATTTTTTATCTGTATCCCCTTCCAGATCACATTCTTCCGCAAGCATCTGCGGGACAATGTGTGATCGAACCTTCCAATACCGCAAAAAGCAGCCCTGCAGGAGAGATGAATCCCGCAGGGCTGCGCTTCTTTGTGCAGTTAGTTGACATTGATCGAGTCGAAGACCTCAATGGGTAGAACGTCCGACATTTCAATCAGCTCTTGGCTGATGCCGCCGGTATAGTCAAATTTGGCTCTCGACAGGTGGAACTCCTGTGTCTTCTTGTCGGGGGCGCGCAGCGTGATGGAAAAGGCTGCGGTTGTGCCGCCGTCGTCTCCTGCGCCGACGATGAGCGTGCCGCCGTGGGCCCTGGCGACCGCACGGGCGATCGCAAAGCCGAAGCTTGCGTCCGCGCCGATGATCTGCAGGTACCGCTCCTCCTCGGACGCGTGCGCCGTGCCGCAGATCCGGCTGCCGGGCTCCGCCGGGTCGTGCACCTCGATGATGGCAACGGTAGCGGTACGGATGAGACGGAGGGAAATGACCGAGGGCTCCGTCGTGTGGCGCACAGCGTTTGCAATCAGATTGTAGATTGCGCGCGTGAGTCTGCCCCGGTCCGCCCAGACGTGGACGGTTTTATCCGGAAGCGACAGCGTAAGCGTGTGCTTGCAGGTCTGACAGAGGGACTCGGCCATCATATACAGCTCCTGCATAAAAGCGCGCAGCTCGATCTTCTCCAGGCGCACCGAGAGGCTTCCCTCCATGGCGGCGGGCATCTCCGTCAAATCGCACATCAGCCGCAGCAGCTGATAAAAGCTCTTGTTGAGCCGCGCCATGGAGCGGCTGATCCCGGAGTCCTCCATCTCCTCGAGCACGGAAAAAAGCGAGGTCGACACGGAAAACACATCCGTCAGCGGCGTGCGCATGGCCTGCGCGACGTTCAGGAGCGTATCGGTCGAGATATGCGCACCGTCCCAGTTTTCATCGGCGATATAGAGCGTGCCGTCCAGATAGCCGCAGCAGGTCGCGGGTGCGAGAAGGTCTCCCAGTCGGAGCTTCACGCTGCCGTTCTCCTCCAGCACAACCTGCGTCCGGTCCATCGACGCGTCGACCCCACAGGCCGCTGCCGCATGGTTCGCGTAGGCCACCTTCCCATCCTGCAGGAAAATTACAGGCTGAGAAAATGCGTTAAACAGTTCAATCTTAAAATCCGGTGCGTTCTGCATCCGAAGGCCTCCCTTGATTTTTTAAAATTACCGCACGCTCTGGCGTAGCATCTGCCTCTTATCAGGTGACTAATCCGGTAATATCTGTATATTCATCATATCGGATTTTGACGAAAAATGCAAGAAAAAAGAATGTCGAAAAACGTCCGAAACAGCGCTTTTCAGCATGTTTTTGTGGACGCTTTTCGACATTTATGATCCAATTTTTTACGGATTTGTCGAACTGACTGAAACTGTATGGAATTTTCCGCTCAGCCCTTCGTTTTAAGCAGGTCACGGATCTCGGTGAGCAGGAGCTCTTCCTTCGTGGGCTCGGGCTCTTCCGGCTCGGGTTCGGGCTCGGCGGGCTTTTCAAGCTTCTGCTTGGCCGCGTTGAAGGCCTTCACAACGAGGAAGACCACAAAGGCCACGAGGATGAAGTCGATGACAGTCGTGAGGAACGTACCGATGCCGATGACAACAGCCTCCTTCACAACCGCGCCCGCCTCATCGAGAACGGCGGGAGAAAGCGTAATGTTGAGCGTCGACAGGTCAACGCCTCCGATGATGTAGCCGATGAGCGGCATAAAAACGTCGTTGACAAGGCTCGTCGTGATCTTGCCGAAGGCCGTCGCGATGATCACGCCGATGGCCATGTCCATGACGTTGCCGCGGGAGATAAATTCCTTGAATTCCACGAAGAATTTCTTCATGGTGAGACTCCTCTCTTCTTCTTTTTCAAAACGCCTTTACCGAATTTCCGTATTCTCCCCGGTAGATTCGTAGGGGTCGATGCCCACATCGACCCATTGGGCAATTACGGATTTGCGGAAGATTTCCGTAAAAACGGTGCGTTTTGCCGGGCCGATGTGGGCATCGGCCCCTACGCATTAATTTCAGAAATCCCGTAGGGGCGGACGACCCTGTCCGCCCAAGGAAAGTATCGAATTCGCCGGAGATTTCCTGTTTTGGTGGATTTTTCTGCGGGCGGACAGAGACGTCCGCCCCTACGATTTTCATCCGGCTGGGTTACTTCTTCGGTACCAGCACTTCCTTGCCGCCCATATACGGCTGGAGGACCTTCGGGATCGTCACGGTGCCGTCTTTCTGCAGGTGGTTCTCGAGGAACGCGATGAGCATTCTGGGGGGCGCAACACAGGTGTTGTTGAGGGTGTGCGGAAGATACGTCTTGCCGTCTTCGCCCTTGACGCGGACACCAAGTCTTCTCGACTGGGCGTCACCAAGGTTCGAGCACGAGCAGACCTCGAAATATTTCTGCTGCCGGGGGCTCCACGCTTCAATGTCGCAGGACTTGACCTTGAGGTCGGCCAGGTCTCCCGAGCAGCACTCAAGCTGCCGGACCGGAATTTCCATGTTGCGGAAGAGCTCCACGGAGTTTTTCCACAGTTTATTGTACCAATCCATCGACTCCTCGGGCTTGCAGACGACGATCATTTCCTGCTTTTCGAACTGGTGGATGCGGTACACGCCGCGCTCTTCAAGTCCGTGGCTGCCGACTTCCTTGCGGAAGCAGGGGGAATACGACGTGAGCGTGAGCGGAAGCTGGCCCTCGGGGAGCACCTGGTCGATAAACCGGCCGATCATCGTGTGCTCGGACGTGCCGATGAGGTAGAGGTCTTCACCCTCGATCTTGTACATCATTGCTTCCATCTCGGGGAAGGACATGACGCCCTTGACAACGTCGCCATGCATCATAAAGGGCGGAATGACGTAGGTAAAGCCCTTTTCGTCGATCATGAAATCGCGCGCGTAGGCAAGCACCGCCTCGTGAAGCCGCGCGATATCGCCGAGCAGATAGTAAAAGCCCATGCCCGCGACGCGGCCGGCGGATTCTTTGTCGATGCCATCAAAGCTCTGCATGATGTCCACATGGTGGGGAATTTCAAAATCAGGCACGACGGGCTCGCCGAAGCGCTCGACCTCGACGTTGCAGCTGTCGTCCGGGCCGATGGGGACGGACGGGTCAATGATGTTCGGGATCACATACATGATCTCGCGGATGCGCGCGTCCATCTGGGAGATTGACTGATCGAGCGCTGCTCTTCTGTCGTCGTCTGCTTTGACGGCAGCGTTATTCTGGTCGATCTGCGCCTGGAGCTCTGCCTTTTTCGCTTCATCCTCGCACTTTTTAAGTTGGCCGTACAGCGGGCCGTTGGCCTTCGACAGCTTATTGCGCGCGGCCTTGAGGCTCTCGACCTCAGCAATCGCGGCGCGGCGCTTCTGGTCCAGGTCAACGACCTCGTCTACCAGCGGAAGCTTCGCGTCCTGAAATTTCTTGCGGATATTTTCCTTGACGGCCTCGGGATTTTCCCGTAAAAATCGAATGTCAATCATGCTTTCTCTCTCCTTACTGCTCCTGCAGCTTTTCGTATTCCGCCAGAGCCTCTTCTGACAGACAATCTGCATACCGCGCGACGGTCTCCATTGCCCGGGAGAAGGTCACGTTCCCCTCGCGGGTGTCGCAGTTCATGGCCGTGAGCAGCGCCTCATAGGCCATGCGCGTATGCTCGAGCTCCTGCTCCTTGTCGCGCAGCTCCTGCTTTGCGTCCTTTTCTTCGTCCTGCGAGGCTTCCAGCAGCTGCTCATTGAGTGCGGTCTCCTCGTCGAGCTTTTTCTGCAGCTCGTCGAGCTCGTCCTGAAGCTGCTGCTTTTCCTCCTGCAAGGTGCGGTTCTGCTCCTGCAGCTTGACGGCGTTGTCGAGCGCGCTTGTCGACGCGGCGCTGAGCTCTGAGATCGTGCTTTTGGAGCTGTGCGTCTGCAAGATGAGCGACAGCAGCACCAGCAAGAACGCCACGGCAAACAAAATCGCCATGTACCGCAGGAGCGCCGCCTTTCTCGCGTCGCTCAAGGGAGCGGGCGGCTGCGCGGGCTCCTGATTCTGATTCTTTTTTTCTTCGTCCACTACGGCTGCTCCTTTCCGAGGCTCCCGCTCAAGGCCTCATAGAGCCTTTGCAGATCCTCCTGCCCGTAATATTCCAATTCAATTTTGCCCTTGCGCTTGCCGGCGACAATCTTGACCCCGCGGCCAAGGCAGCGCGTGAGCGTCTTTTCGCACTCGGCAAGGTAGTCAACCTCGACGGGCTTCGGCTCCGGCTTTTGCTCGGCCTTCAGAAGCTTTTTGCACATGGCCTCCGTCTGCCGGACGGAAAGCTGCAAATTGACGACTTTCTGCGCCACGGCCAGCTGCTGGCGCTCGTCCTTGATGGAAAGAAGCGCTCTTGCGTGTCCGGCGGTGAGCTTGCCCGATTCGACCATCGAGAGAAGCTCATCCGGAAGGCTGAGTAACCGCATCGCGTTTGCAACCGCAGGGCGCGATTTGCTGACCCGGTCGGCCACCTGTTCCTGCGTCAGGCCATATTCTCCGATGAGCTGCTGATAGCCTCTGGCCTCTTCGATCGGCGTGAGGTCGGCGCGCTGCAAGTTTTCAATGAGCGCCAGCTCCATCGCCTTTTTGTCGTCGGCCTCGATGATGACGACGGGCACCTCGCGGAGCCCCGCCATGCGCGCGGCGCGCCATCTTCGCTCGCCCGCGATGATCTGATAGTAGCCGGTGTCCAGAAGCCGGACAGTCAGCGGCTGGATGACGCCGTGCTGCCGGATGGAATCGGCAAGGGCGGCCAGCTCCTCCTCGTTGAAGCTCTTGCGCGGCTGGAGCCGGTTCGGCTCGATTTTCTGAAGCGGGAGCAGAAGCGGGCTCTGCTGGGTGCTGGGCTGCATCGCACTCTCACCGAGCAGCGCGCCAAGTCCCTTCCCGAGACCTTTATTTGCGGCCATGTTCAGGCTCCTTTCGTGAGAATTTCCTGTGTGAGCGCGTCATAGGCGCTCGCGCCCCGGCTGAACCGGTCGTAGGCGCAGATGGGAAGGCCGTGGCTCGGCGCTTCCGAAAGCCGGACGTTGCGCGGGATGACGGCGGCAAAGACCTTTCCCGGGAAATGCCGGCGCACCTCTTCGGCCACCTGCGCGGAAAAGTTCGTCCGTCCATCGTACATCGTAAGCAGCACGCCGAAAATGCCAAGCGTCGGGTTGAGCTTCCGCTTGACCGCGCGCATCGTCATCATCAAATCCGATAAACCCTCCAACGCGTAGTATTCGCACTGGACAGGGATTAAAATCTCGTCTGCCGCGCACAGGGCGTTGAGCGTCAGAAGCTCCAACGACGGCGGGCAGTCGATGAAGATATAGTCGTATTGGGCTCTTAACGGCTCCAGCGCGTCGCGCAGGCAGTATTCCCGCCGCTCGAGCCCCACCAGCTCCACACCCGCGCCCGAGAGCGCCGCGCTGGAGGCAAGAAGGTCTGAAAATTTCGTGTGGATGACTGCGTCCGCGGCATTTTTCCCGTCGATGACGATGTCGTACGTCGAGATCGCCGCCTCGTTTTTGTCCACGCCGAGGCCGGAGGTCGCGTTGGCCTGCGGGTCAAAATCGCACAGCAGCGTCCGCTTGCCCGCCTTGTGAAGCCCGGCCGCCAGATTGACTGCCGTCGTCGTTTTTCCAACGCCGCCCTTTTGGTTGACCAGCGCTATGATTCTGCCCATGCCCGCGCCCCCTTTTTCCGCATCTGCGCACGATCTGCACGTACGCATAAAAATGTACTATATATTATAGTCGGCGCGCGCCTTAATTGCAACAGGAAAAAGAAGCGCCCGCTGTCTTGATTGCCCACGCGTTCTGTGGTAGAGTAGGCACAAATGGCGCAAGAAGGAGGCCTGCCGGATGGAATTTGTTCTTCCGCCCGCATGGAGGGCGCTTTTGCGGGAGGAAACGGAAAAGCCATATTGGAGCGCGCTTTCAAAGCGCGTGGACGAGGCGTATGACGCGGGCGAGGTGTTCCCGCCGCGAAGCAAGCTTTTCTCCGCGTTCGAGCTGACGCCGCCGGAGCGAGTTCGCGTGGTCATCCTCGGGCAGGACCCCTATCACGAGCCCGGGCAGGCAAACGGCCTTGCTTTTTCCGTCCGGCCTGGGATAAAGCTTCCGCCGTCGCTGCAAAATATCTATAAGGAGCTGGAAGCGGACCTCTCGGTTCCGGCGGCAAAAAACGGCGATCTGACCAGTTGGGCAAGGCAGGGCGTGTTCTTACTCAACACCGTCCTTTCCGTGCAGGCGCACAGGGCGAACGCACACAAGGACTTTGGCTGGCAAACGTTCACTGACGCGGTGATTGCCGCGCTCGGAAGCTTACCGCAGCCGATCGCGTTCCTCCTCTGGGGCGCGCAGGCGCAGAAAAAGGCGGCGATCATCCGCGAAAGCCCGCATCCGCGCCTGATTCTCGAGAGCCCGCACCCGAGTCCTCTCAGCGCGTACCGCGGATTTTTTGGCAGCCGGCCATTCTCGCAGGTGAACGCGTTTCTTCTTTCGTGCGGTTTTCCTGCGATTGATTGGAAAATTCCCGAAGATGCACAAAATACGGCCCTCGGAGGATAGAAATTTTTTCGCAGAAATCCATCACTTTTATACCGATTTCCAGTTGAAATTTCCGAAGTTTTGTCATAAAATACTTCAAGTTGGTTTTATGCGGAGGGAGTGTGGTTTTGTGCTGCATGTGGTTCTGGTCGAGCCGGAGATTCCGGCCAATACCGGCAACATCGCAAGAACCTGCGCGGCGACGGGAAGTGTGATGCACCTGATCCGCCCGCTCGGCTTTGACATTTCCGATAAAGCGGTCAAGCGCGCGGGGCTCGATTACTGGCACCTCGTCGATGTGCGGGACTATGAAAATCTGGACGACTTCTTCTCGAGGAACGACGTCCGGTGTATGCGCCTGTTCTCGACGAAAGCGCCCAGAAGCTACGATGAGGCCGACTACCCCGACGGCGCGTATCTGTTCTTTGGTAAGGAAACGAAGGGCCTTCCGGAGGAGTTTCTCGCCGCGCACTACGACAGCTGCGTCCGCATCCCCATCCGCGCGGAGGCCAGAAGCCTGAATCTCGGAAATTCGGCGGCCATTGGCGTATTTGAGGCGCTGCGGCAGCAGGGCTTCCCCCACCTCAAGGCGCAGGGGAAGATGATCGACTGGTAAACTGCGGGCTTACGCCCGAGGGTTTGATTGGTATGGTTTGGTGTACAATGTGTACAAGGAGGAATCTCGATGAATTACAACAAGAAATCTGTAGAAGACATCGACGTAGCAGGCAAGCGCGTGCTTTGCCGCTGCGACTTCAACGTCCCCACTAAGGACGGCAAGATCACGAGCGACAAGCGCATTGTCGCGGCGCTGCCGACGATTGAGTATCTCGTCAAGCACGGCGCGCGCGTCATTCTCTGCTCGCATATGGGAAAGCCCAAGGGTGAGGTAAAGCCGGAGCTGTCCTTGAAAGTCGTAGCAGAGCGTCTGTCGGAGCTTCTGGGCCAGCCCGTGAAGATGGCTTCCGACGTTGTGGGCGAGAGCGCGCAGTCGCTGGCCGCTTCCCTGAAAGACGGCGAGGTCATGCTGCTCGAGAATACCCGCTTTGAAAAGGGCGAGACAAAGAACGACCCCGAGCTTTCCAAGAAGCTCGCGTCCCTTGCCGATATTTTTGTCAACGACGCGTTCGGCACGGCCCATCGCGCCCACGCCTCCACGGCAGGCGTCGCCGATTATCTGCCCGCTGTCTGCGGCTACCTTGTTCAGAAGGAAGTTTCCATCATGGGCAAAGCGCTGGCTGACCCCGAGCGTCCGTTCGTGGCGATCCTCGGCGGCGCGAAGGTCTCTGACAAGCTGAACGTCATCAACAATCTTCTCGAGAAGGTCGACACGCTCATCATCGGCGGCGGCATGGCCTACACGTTCTTAGCTGCTAAGGGCTATGGCATCGGCAAGAGCCTCTTTGATGCAGAGAAGGTCGACTACTGCAAGGACATGATGAAAAAGGCCGAGGAAAAGGGCGTAAAGCTGCTGCTTCCGGTCGATACCGTGGTTGCAGCCGACTTCCCGAACCCGATCGACGCGCCGATCGATGTGAAGACCGTCGATGTTTCCGAGATTCCGGCCGACATGGAGGGCATGGACATCGGCGAAAAGACCAGAGAGCTGTTTGCAAGCGCTGTCAAGAGCGCGAAGACCGTTGTCTGGAACGGCCCCATGGGCGTGTTTGAGAACCCGACCCTCGCCAAGGGCACCATCGCTGTGGCGCAGGCGCTGGCCGACTCCAAGGCCATCACGATTGTCGGCGGCGGCGACTCCGCAGCAGCCTGCGAGCAGCTTGGCTTTGCCGACAAGATTA